>Ga0302326_10001940_pt1 | contig 51583 bp, 41 predicted proteins | sample Palsa_T0_3_FD_202264 | JGI IMG/M metagenome (GOLD analysis project Ga0302326, IMG submission 202264) | Peat permafrost microbial communities from Stordalen Mire near Abisko, Sweden - Palsa_T0_3 | ecosystem: Environmental > Terrestrial > Soil > Palsa > Peat permafrost | place: Sweden: Abisko...
TTCCGGCTCTGACAATTTGATCTCGATATCGTTCGACTTCAAAACGCCAAACCACTTCACCATCTTCTTGAGATCACTACTATACACGCGGTCGAAATCGAGGTCGGGATACACTTTCCCGAAATAGGACTTTAGCGCCGCATTGTCTTTTTCGTCCGGCAGCTTCTCGGAGCTTGTCTCCATAGCCTTCAGGATATCCACCAGGTTGACATTGTCGCGAACAGTGTAGACTTCTATGGTCTCCAGGTGCGAAAAGTTATGACTGCGGCTCGCAACAAAACGAGTAGCCTTATCATCCAGGGAACGAACGATGGCGCCGTCGGCTTTGCTGCTGAGTAACTCGTATAACCCCGGCAAACCGGTAACTGCTATGATTTTGTTATATTCCATGAACACGTTTTATTCCCATTTTCGGGACATGCAAGTTAATGCTAATCGACGATTTGGTCAATTCTGGCAAAAATTTGTCATAATTTAATTTTTGCCGCCTTTAATTGATGTCTTTGACCGGTCTCCGACCGGTTGGCAAATTTTTTCACTGCAAAGCCGGGTCATTCCTGCCTTTTTCCTCCTTTTCCAGCGCCTCGACGATCGCTTTTTTGAGCGTCGCATAGTCCGAATAGCCGCGGGTAAGCAGGTAGAATTTCGACTCGCTGACCTGCAAAAAGACGGTTGGAAACCCCGTGACCTTTAGCTGCCGGACCAGGGCAAACTCATCGTAGGCTCTTTCCTTATAAGCGGGATGATGCAACTTGCCATAGAATTCGTTTTCCGGGATCTTGTATTTTTCCAGGAGATGCCGGTACGCTTCATCATCGCAAAGATCGCGCCCTTCGAAGTGCAGCGCATATTGCAATTCGCCGGCGAATACCACGGCGAGGTCGGGATGATATTCCTTGAATACACAAAGGGCGATAGCCGGGTTCTCCGAGCTGGGATACCAGTCGCTCTCTTCCGGATGGAAGATATGCCAGAGCCAATCCTGACCAAAACGGATGCCCGTCCGCTCTTCCACGGTCTTATATGCCTGCTGGATATACCCCGCCATGACGCCGATGGGCTGTGGCTTTTCCGGGAGGATCATTCCCCCCGACAACACTTCAAAAGCCAGCACCTCCCGATATTCCTCGAAGATCCGCCGGATCACCGGGCTAAAGCCATAACACCAGCCACAATAGGCATCGTAACAATAGTATATAGTGGGACTCATAAAAAAAGTTTGCCGGGAGCACTCGCTCCCGGCAATAAATATAGAAAAAGTATCGACTAGCCTATTCTCATTGTTGCCCAAATGGCGACGCATTTAGTGGCGACGACTGCCGCCCCCGCCGCTCGAAGGCCGGGCACCTCCGCCACTCGGAGCCCTGGAAACACTTGGAGTACGCGACTGCTGAAAATTCTGCGTCCTTACCTGCCCGCGATTCTGCATCTGCTGCTGCCGGTTGAGGCTCTGGGCTGTAGTGCTGTTGCTTGGAACCGGCCGCGACTGAGTGCCTGTCGTCCGCTGCTGCCACTGGTTTGTCGATTGATTACGCTGGTAGACGTTTCCCTGACGGTCTGAGAATACATTGCCACCGCCGGGTCTTGCTACACCACCGGGCCTTCCACCCGTCGGGCCGACAGGCCTTCCACTGCCCGTACGGTTGTAATAGCTGTGGTTATCCCTTGTGATTACCCCGCCGCGACCGGCATAGACATTCGTGTGAAAGCTCGTGGAGGCATAAAAAGACCTGGCACGGAAAGCATTGGGACCGTAGAAGCCACCCCTGTAGCCGCCGCCGTACCCGCCGCCCCAGGCAAAGCCCGGACGATACATACGCGGGCCCCACCAGCCACCGCCACCCCAGCCGCCCCAACCGCCGCCCCAGCCATAGCCGAGACCGAAGTGGAACCAACCGCCGCCAAACCCATAGCCAAGCGTCCAGCCGGCCCAGGGATTGTAGCAGACATTAAAGCCCCAGGTCCATGGCCGGGGATAATAAAACCCGTTATACCATGGATTGTAATAGAAACCTGTTCCGTAGACCACCGTCGGTCCATAGATATAGTTGTTCAAATAACCCGGAGTATAACCCATATACACATAATCAGGGGTAACATCATAGATGTAAACATATTTTGTATTGTATAAGGGCGATGTAGGCGGGATCCTGTCTACCTCATCAGGTCTTTCTGTAGCCACCGTCCATGGACCATTGGGACTTGGTGACTGGAACCAGACACCATTGTCCACCGTGTAGTAAACACCATGGTCTTCGATGACATTAGAACCGGTATTCGTGGCATACTGCATATCCGTACCCTGCAATGGTGCGAACTGCGGATCACCGTTGTAATTCACCGTGGCGGAAGCAGTGTTCCGATCTACCTTGGCGGTCTGCGGTATCTGCGCATCCATGACCGCTTCCCGGGCGGCATCCGTACCGGCTACGCTCGCCAGCACATTGTCCTTGGGACTACCCTCGGGGATCCTGGCGAAATCGGGCGGCAATGCGTTGCTGGCAACATAATGCCATCCACCCGAAAGAGACCCCGAGCTATACCAACGACCGGAGATCAGCACAAAATATTTGCCTGAGCCCTGATCCTGGAAAATGTCATTGGCGGAATTGCTTACATAAGAAAGACCCGTACCGGGTATGCCCGTAAAGTTCGGCTGTCCGTCGGTCTGGATCAATTCTGCCGGGGAGGTGCTCACGACGATATTCGACACGACCTTGTCCTGCGCCGCAGCAGCGGAATCGACATAACCCGCATTTGAACTGTTGGCATTGTCAACGGCGCTCTGCACCTGATTGAGTTCCGAAGGAATATTGCCAGCCGGCGAGTAGGGACCGGTGGCAGCCTGTGCCTGGTACCAATGCTTGCCGCCATAGAGATAATAATTGCCGTCGTTGCCTTTCACGATCGTAAATGGCGTATTGCTTACGACATCCAGGTTCCATTCCTTATTATTTTGCAGCTTGGGCTGCCCGTCGATCATCACCAACAATGCCGGCTTGTCACTATAAACGATCCGCGGCGCTTCGGTGTTCAGATCCTTGGACAATTTCTTTTGTTCGGTATTTTCGTCCAAACCGGCGAGGATCTCATCCAGGGGAAGATCGCCTGCCACCTGGGGCAGATTCGCTTCCAGCGAAGTCTTGAGACTGCTGATGAAGTTTTCATCCGGTTGTCCCGGGAACCGCACGTTAGGGACCTTAGCGGTCTGAATGATCACCCTGCGGCTATCCTTGTCCGTCTCCACATTGGAAACCGACCAGAAAGTCCCGAAAACAGGATCGGATTTGCCCGGCTGAAGTACGGAAATAGCCCAGCGGGACTTCATGACATTGTCGGAAAAGGATTCAGGCGCCGGCTGGTAGATCTTTACCACCGTACCATCGTCTGTCGTAAAAGTCCTTGGCCAATCCGGCTGTTGCGACGGCCCGGGCCCGGCCTGTTGCTGCTGCGGCGGCGCCTGCTGCGCAAAGGCTGCTCCCGAAAAAAAGAGAACTGATAACAGCATGGAAAATATAGTACGCATGCTTCTCATATGTTATTGTTTGTGTTTAAGCGTTTCAATATCGAGTATACCTGGACAATTTTAATGCCTGACTAAGGCTATGACCAAATTGCACCTGTTTGACTACACCGCGGGGCAAAGGTTTGTTGCCTTTTCCAAATAAGATGTTAAAAAGTGTTAAACCAGAGGTTAGTGCGCTTCGAGCCAATTGATGCCGGATCCCATCTCGGCCAATGCCGGAACATCCTGCGGTAAAAGCAGCGCTGTTTGCATACAACGCATTATTATAGGTTTAATTATATCGATCTCACCTTTATAGGCGTCAAAGACCAATTCGTCATGTACCTGCAGCAACATCTTCGATCTCAACCCCTGCCGGGTAAATTCCTCATGCACCCGGATCATGGCCAGTTTGATCATGTCTGCCGCGGTCCCCTGGATAGGGGAGTTGATAGCATTTCTTTCCGCGAAACCCCTCACTGTAAAATTGGCAGAATTGATGTCCTTTAACCACCGTTTCCGACCCATCAGGGTCTCCACATAGCCGTTCTCGCGCGCAAAATTGATGGTGCTATCCATATATCTCTGTATCCCCGAGAACTGGGATTTGTAGTTGTCGATGATCTCTTTTGCCTCCGCCCGGCTGATACCAAGGTTGTCGGCCAGCCCAAAGGCCCCCTGGCCATAGATGATCCCAAAATTGACGCTCTTGGCTTTGTATCGCATCTCCTTTGTAACATCTTTTTCCTCCACTCCGAAGACCTTGGCGGCGGTTGCCGTGTGGATGTCCTTGCCTTCCAGGAAAGCCGCGCACATATTGGGGTCGCCGCTGATGGCCGCGACAATACGTAGTTCGATCTGTGAATAATCGGCCGACAATAGCAAAAAATCCTCATTGCGGGGAACAAATGCCTTGCGGATCTCCCGGCCGCGCTCGGTCCGGATGGGGATATTCTGCAGGTTCGGATTGTTGGAGCTTAGCCTGCCGGTGACGGCCACCGCCTGTGCATAACTGGTATGCACGCGTCCGGTCTTTCGGTTGATCATCTGCGGAAGTGCGTCCACATAGGTGGACTTCAGCTTCGTCAGTTCCCGGAAGATCAGGATATCATCCACGATCTGATGCCGGCTGGCCAGCTTCAACAGTACATCCTCCCCCGTGGCATACTGACCCGTTTTTGTCTTCTTCGCCTTTGGATCCAGCTTCATGCGCTCAAAAAGGATCTCGCCCAATTGCTTCGGCGATGCGAGGTTGAACCGCTCGCCCGCCTGCTCGTACACCTTCTCCTCGGCCTGTCGGGCCTCCCGCTCCAGCTCTTTGGAATAGTCAAGCAGAAATCCGGTGTCCACTTTTATACCTTCAAACTCCATATCGGTAAGGACTTTAACCAGCGGATTCTCCACCTCGTCAAATACTTTTTCTACGTTTTTGTCTTTCAGCTGCGGCAAAAAGATATGTTTTAGCTGTAGGGTGATATCCGCGTCTTCCGCCGCATATTCCTTGATCTTCTCCAGCTCCACATCCCGCATATTGCCCTGTCCCTTGCCCTTCTTCCCGATCAACTCCTCGATATGCACCGGCTCGTAACCGAGATATTGCGCGCTAAGCTGGTCCATGCTCCGCTTGCCTTCCGGCTCAACCACATAATGCGCGAGCATCGTATCGAACAGCCTGCCTTTTGGCGTCACGCCGTACCATTTCAAGACGAGCAGATCATATTTGAGATTTTGGCCGACCCATACGATCGAAGGGTCGTCGAACAGGGGCCGGAACGCATCCACTGTCTTTTGAGCGGCCTCCTTATCGGGTGAGCAGGGAATATACCAGGCCTCGCCCTGCTGTACGGAAAAGCTCATGCCTACGATATCCACGTCATTGGCATCGATACCCGTCGTCTCCGTGTCAAAGCAGATCTCCTTATAAGCGGATAATTTTTTTATCAGCTGCCGGATCGCTTCATCACCAACTACCGCCTCATATATATGCGGTGTATTGGCAAGGCATTTGGATTGGTGCGGCACGCCGGTTTCCGGTGCTGTTTCCTCGCCGCCTTCCTCTTCTCCTCGTTCTACGGCTGCTTCCAGGCGGGTGCTGGCTTCTTCCAGTTTTTCGAGTGTTTGGCTTCCGTTCTCGTTTCCGGCGGCTGCGGCCGCCGCCCCGCCTGGGCTGCCCGGCGTAAGGCCCGAGCCTCCCGGTTTTTTCTTTGCCGCGGCCGCCGGCTTCACCGCATTCCCAAACAGGTCGGTCTGAACATTTTCGGGCGCCGAATAGCCGGGATCTGTTCCTTCACCCAGGATTCGTTTGGCCATGGTCTTGAACTCCAGCCTGGCAAAGATGTCGTTTAGGACCGCCCTATTCCATTCTTTTAAGCGGAAATCTTCTTCATGAAAGGCCACCGGGACGCTCGTGATGATCGTAGCCAGCTTTTTACTCATGATCGCCGCTTCCTTGCCGGCACGGACCTTCTCGCCCAGTGCGCCTTTTATCCCTTCGGCATTGGCGAGCACATTTTCCAGGGTCTGGTATTCATTGAGCAACTTGGCGGCCGTTTTCTCCCCGACGCCTTTGATGCCGGGAATATTGTCTACTGCATCTCCCATCAGCCCCAGGATATCGATGACCTGCGAGACGTCTTTTATATTCCATTTTTCACAGACCTCCTTTGGGCCCATGATCTCGGCGATGCCGCCCTGGTAAGGGGGCTTATAGATACGGATGCGCTCATCAACGAGCTGGCCGTAATCTTTGTCAGGCGTGACCATATATACTTCATACCCGACGGCGGCCGCCTGCTTGCTCAGGGTGCCGATGACGTCGTCGGCTTCGAATCCATCCAACTCCACGCAGGGGATATTGAATCCCTTTACAATGGCTTTTATATCGGGTAATGCGCTCAGCAGGTCCTCCGGGGCTTCCTGGCGGTTGGCCTTGTAGTCGGCAAAATCGGTATGCCTTTCCGTGGGCGCCTCCGTATCAAAACATACTGCCATATGCGTGGGGCGCTGATTGTTGATCAGGTCGACCAGGGCATTGGTGAAGCCAAACTGCGCATTGGTATTTCGCCCCTTGCTGGTGATCCGGGGATTGCTGAGCAGCGCATAATAGGCGCGGAATACCAGCGCCAGCGCATCCAGGAGAAATAGTCTCTTATCGGTATTTTCCATGGGGCGAATTTAAGCTTTTCAGACAGAAGCCGCCCGTTCGTCCGACGCTAATATTTTTAGTTTTTTGTTTTGCGGAATAACTAAATTTGTTTGAATTAAATTTATCTTATGAGCGATGTCAAATTATTCGAGTCCCAAAAGATCCGCAGTCAGTGGGATGCGGAGAAAGAGAAGTGGTATTTCTCGGTGGTGGATATTATCGAAGTCCTGACGGAAAGCCCTCGACCAGGGAAATATTGGAATGCACTGAAAAAGAAATTAGAGGAAGAGGGAAGCCAGTTGTCCCAGAAATTGGGACAACTGAAAATGCAATCGGAGGATGGCAAAATGTATTTAACGGATGTCGCTGACACTGAGCAGCTTTTACGACTTATTCAATCCATTCCCTCCCCTAAAGCGGAGCCTTTCAAACAATGGCTGGCCAAAGTGGGATACGAACGAATCGAAGAAACTCAGGATCCGCAAAAGTCCATCGACAGGGCGATGGAGAATTACCTGAAGCTGGGATATAGCAAAGAATGGGTCAATCAACGTCTGAAAAGCATAGAGATCAGGAAAGATCTGACTGATGAATGGGAGAACCGGGGAGTGAGGAAGGGCCAGGAATTCGCCACACTGACCGATATCATCAAAGCGGCTTGATTAGGCACGCTACGCCTTCATCTCCTTCAATTTCTTCTGCAAGGAGAACATGTCATCGCGGAGGCGGGCGGCTTCCATGAAATCCAGGTCGCGGGCGGCCTTTTCCATCTCTTTTTTCGTTCGGGCGATCGCCTTCTCGATCTGGGGAATGGTCTGATAGACTTCCTGGTCCTCCGCTGCGATGGCGACGAGTTCCTCATCGGGCGCCAAAGCATAGGGGTTACTGGGATTATACCCCTTGATGTCCAGGACTGAGGTCTGCGCGAACACCTGTTCCTTTGACTTTGATATCGTTCGGGGAACGATACCATATTTTTCGTTCCAGGCGATCTGTTTCTCCCGACGGCGTATGGTCTCGTCCATCGTCCGCTGCATACTTTCGGTGATTTTGTCGGCATAGAAGATGACAAAACCATCGACATTGCGCGCCGCACGTCCCGCAGTCTGCGTCAACGACTTCTCATTACGCAGGAAACCCTCTTTGTCCGCATCCAAAATGGCCACGAGCGATACTTCCGGCAGATCCAGCCCTTCCCTGAGCAGGTTGACGCCCACCAGGACATCGATCTCACCCAGCCGCAGCTGCCGCAGGATCTCCACCCGTTCCAGGGTATCGACCTCACTATGGATATATTTGGATTTGATATCGATGCGATGCAGGTATTTATCCATTTCTTCCGCCATCCGTTTTGTCAGCGTGGTGACGAGCACGCGATCGCCTTTCTTGACCGTTTTGTCGATCTCATCCAGCAGGTCGTCTATCTGGTTGACACTAGGCCTTACCTCGATCGGCGGATCAAGCAGACCCGTAGGCCGCACCACCTGCTCCACCACCACCCCGCCGGTTTTTTCCAACTCATAATCACCCGGCGTCGCCGACACGTAGATCGTCTGCCCCGTCATCGACTCAAACTCGTGGAAATTCAGCGGACGGTTGTCCAGCGCGCTGGGAAGCCGGAACCCATAATCCACCAGCACCAGCTTCCTGCTCCGGTCTCCGCCATACATGCCGCTGATCTGAGGAACCGTCTGATGACTCTCATCCAGCACCAGCATAAAATCCTTTGGAAAATAATCCAGCAGACAGAAAGGCCTGGTCCCCGGATTGCGCCTGTCAAAAAAACGGGAATAGTTCTCCACCCCGTTGCAGTAGCCCAATTCCCGGATCATCTCCACATCATAGTTCACCCGCTCGGCCAGGCGCTGCGCTTCGATATATTTCCCGACGTTCTTGAAATACGTGACCTGCTCTGCCAACTCATCCTGGATCTCGCATATCACCTGATGCAGGATATCCTTGGGCGCCAGATAGAGATTGGCCGGAAAAATGGCGGCATTGTCCATCGGACCGATCCGCTTGCCCGTGTTGATATCAAAGCTCTCGATGGAATCGATCTCATCCCCGAAGAAACTGATGCGATAACCATAATCCACATAAGGAAGATTGATCTCCACCGTATCCCCCCTCACGCGGAAATTGCCCCGGGCGAATTCGACTTCGCTTCTTTTATAAAGACTATTGACCAGCGCATGCAAGAAACCCTGACGGGAAATAACCTGCCCCACATTCAACCTGACGATCCCATTCTCAAATTCGGCGGGGTTACCGATACCATAGATACAGCTCACGGAAGCCACGACGATGATATCCCTCCTGCCGCTTAGCAATTGGGTGGTGGCCTGCAGTCTTAACTTCTCCAACTCCTCGTTGATGGAGAGGTCCTTTTCGATATAGGTATTGCTCACCGGCATATAAGCCTCCGGCTGATAGTAATCGTAATAACTCACAAAATACCCCACGGCATTGTCGGGAAAGAATTGTTTGAATTCCCCATAGAGTTGCGCCACCAGCGTCTTGTTGTGCGTGAGCACCAGGGTCGGACGCTGGACATTCTGTATCACATTGGCAACGGTGAAGGTCTTTCCCGAGCCGGTAACACCCAGCAGGGTATTGTATTTTTCTCCTTCCAGTATACTTTCGGTCAACTGCCGGATGGCTTCCGGCTGGTCGCCGGAAGGAGGAAAAGGTGAGTGAAGATTGAACGGCATGAAAAAAATTTTACAACGGGCAAAGGTACGGATAATTGTCGGACGGGCTCCATTGCCCCGGAGCGCCTGACCGAGGCGCCGGCCGGAGCTGCCGCTATGACGACGTAGACTTTTCTTTGACCTTCTTAAGCGCCTTCTTAAAGGGATCCCAGCTGATCTTCAGTTTCCCGTCGGGGCCCGTCTTCGCCCGCAGCCGGACGCTCAGGCCCGCTTTTCCATCATTTCCGCGGCTCTCTGGCGGAATGTCCTGGTCCCTGTCTTTGGACAGGTTGCGGAGCGGTATCTGCAGACTCATATCCGCGCCGGTCTTCAGATCATAAGTTCCTTCCACGAAGAGGATAAAAGCAGTAGAATTGATCTCCATCCGATGAACCGTCAAGGTGCTCGAATCGACATCCAGCTCGTTTGTCAACTCGGCAAATCGTATCTCGGAGAGATCTCTGTTCTTCAACGCCTTTTGGTGTATCTGTTCTATCGGCGCGAAGTCTACCAACTGCCCATCGCGAATAGTGAAATTGACGGTTCCCTTCAGACTCTTGGGTGCGATCTTCATCTTATCGGTGAGCGCTCCGCTCAGACTGATATCTGCAGTAAGCGTGCCCTTGAGGTTTTTCGCGACGATGGCGTCCTGACCGAAATCGTTAAAGGCGGTAAAGGTCTTGGGGAGATCTACCCCTTGCAGATGAGATTGCAGGGTCAGCGGATTCGAGCCGCCCTGTGCCTGCCGGGTGAGAACTGCTTTTAGATCCATCGACCCCGCCCCTTGTCCCACCGTGAGCCTGGACAGCTTGATCTGGTGGTCATCAAAGAGGAGATCGGCTTTTGCATGGGCGCCGGTAAATTTTTTATAACTGATATTGTCGGCTTCTAATCCTACACGTATCGCTCCTTCTTTGAGGAGTCGGTCGATCCGGGAGAAGGTTGCCCCAAAAACGCTATTGCCTTTGGACCTGGTCTTGCTTGGCTGTGACTGGCCTGCTAGTGCTACCACGTCCTCTAATTCCAGACGCGGCGTGCTGAGGCTAAGCGCTACACCTACATTCTCCGCGTTGCGGTCCAGCAAGGCTATGAGGTTTTTCGCAATTCCTTTTATCCTGACCCGGCTGGTGCCCACCTGCATCGCCAGTTGATCGATGACGAGGTCCTGATTGCTGAAAAGCAGCCTGCCCTTCCCCTCCGTCAGCCGGAATTGATAGGGCAGGTAGGTCAGCGCAGCGGAATCCAGGTCCAGACTGCCATTCACGGCGGTCCCGGCGGTATCGTTCTCCGAAAGCGGGCCTTTATAGGTTAGGTCCATTTTGCCTGAACCGCCGGTAAACTGGAGGGTTTGACTGCCGGTGATATCATTTAACAGCGCCAACCCAAAATACGAATGGAGATCGCCGGACGCCTGCGGATGCTTCAGGTTGGTGATGACGATGCTGTCGGACCGCAGCGGCAGACCCAGCAACTTGCCGGTAAATGCCAGCAGGCGGATGCCGGAGTTTTCATCGCCCCGTTTCTGCCCATGCACCCATTCATTAGTAAAGCTGGCTTTGAATGTCGCCTCCGTAAATCGTCCGGGCGGTGTTTCCACGCTGGCATTTTCTACGGCAGTCCTCACCTGGATCTGCGGCTCCGAGTCATCCGCGACTCCAGCATCCAATTGGGCGTGGATGGTCAGCGGTTTGTCGATATCGTATTGGTCCAGCTTCTGTTGGATGTTTGGCGTCAGGAGGGCCGTCACCTGCCGCCAAAGGGCATTTTCGGTTTCGATGGTGAGGATAAAGGGATCGGGTGACACCGAAGGGAAGAAACGGCCGGTAAAGACAAAGGGATGGCCGTCGACCCTGACGGTTGCCTTGTTGAATTGTACTATTTTACTTGCAGTATTGTAGTCGATGGCAAAGCGGCCGGTCAGTATTTTGCCTTTGATAAAACTGCCCTTATCCGTATTAAAGGCAAAGCTGTTGACCAGGATCTCCGGGTCGAGAACCAGGTGGAGCTGGCGTTCGGAGGGCATCGTGATCGAACAATGCAGTTGGCGGATGTCGAAATCGAACAGCTTGTGTTTGTCCTGTCTTTCCATCACGAAGTGCATATCGGCGATGCCGATATCGGGCGGGTCGGCAGACTTTCCGGCCTTGTCGGGGTTGCGGTCCCGGAGAAGGTAGGTATTGGTATAGCCGGTGCTGTCAGTATAAAGGTAGACCTGGCCGTGTTCGAGGTCTATCCGTCCAATCTGCACCCGGCGGGTAAGCAGGCTTTTCCACAAATTGCAGGAAAGAAAGACGTCACCGGCCTTTAAGAGGTCATGGTGGTGCTGCTGCCAGGCACTGTCGCGTATCGTCACGGCCGAGATCCGTACCGTGATCGATGGGAAATGACGGAAAAAAGAGATGTCCAGAGCGCCGATCTCCGCGTCGCCGCCCAATCGCGACCGGAATGCCGTCCTGGCCTTTTCCAGGAGCGTCTTCTTGTTTAGTTCCACATAAGCTGAAAGACCCAGCCAGGCAATCAAAAGCAGGCACAGAATTGTGCCTGCTATGCGTATCGTATATCGTCTAAACTTTTTCAATCACTTTTTTGCGACGCCGCCCGAGCCTCCCGACTCCGTTGAAGCAGTCGCATTGACCTGGATGGACGTCAAATAGTCGGCGAAGCGCTTTAACAGGGCCGCGTCAATCTCGATCTGTTGTTGCGCCTCCACCCAGTTCCGCTGTTCTATTGCCTCCCGGATGGCGGGCAGGGTCTTTACCCCATAGCCGGTATAGAAACCCGGCGCATAAATGCTGTGCCGGTACCAGCCTCGACGGGGGAGCCCGTTATCAGATAGCAATTGTTGTTCCGCCCTATAAAGGGCCTCATTGACCAGGAGCGCGGCATGGCCCGACAAATGGGCTTTTGCCAGCGTATCGGCCAGGTGGTTGGATGCATGGTCGAGCAGGGTGAGCGCATTCTGCAGGCTCGAAAAGTTCAGGTAGGGGACTTCGTCTTTGGCGCCGGGCGGCAGCAGATGAAGCGCCGTGTCGGTGGCATAGCCATAATCGCCGGTCTTCAGCAGCTGATCCTTTAAGGCCGTGGTTTCCCTCATCTGGTCGAGCAGGGTCACGAGCTCAGCTGCATAGTCGTTGATTGTTTTGTAAAGTGAGCGGAAGTCAAAGGGCAGAAGGGGAGCATCGGCCATACGTAGGGTCGTCCGGCCCGCAGCCATGGCCAGCGCTACGCCATATTGGAAACTGGGGTCTTTGAAGCGGCGATAGTTATCGTATGAGTCGTAAATGGAGTGGTAGTCGCCGCCTGAAGCCTCCCCGCCGAAGCCCAGGTTGAAGCTTGGGATGCCCAGGTGTTGCAAGAACGGGGAGAAATCGGAGCCCGAGCCGAGGGCCTCCAGGGTAAAGGTCTTTTTTTGGAAGAGTTCCTTTTTGAGCTTTCCGCTCTCGGCAGCATTCACCAGCTCTCTGGCGTGCCGGCGTTCGGCGATGCTAAGACGGGTCTCCGGGTCGATGACATCGCGGGCCACTTCATTCATAAAGGTTTCGAGGGCATGGGACCCACCGGCGCCAAAAAAACCGCGGTCGTTGCCATCCGAATTGATATAGACCACGGCTTTTTGCTGAAGCTCGGCCGCGTGCTGTTCGACCCACTCGGTAGAGCCTAGCAGTCCCGGCTCTTCGCCGTCCCAGGCGCAGTAGACGATCGTCCGTTTGGGGCTCCAGCCCGTCTTGTGGAGTTCGGCCACCGCGCGTGCTTCCTCGAGCATAGCGCTCTGACCGCTGATGGGATCGGAGGCGCCATTCACCCAGCCGTCATGGTGGTTGCCCCTGATGACCCATTCATCCGGCCACACACTCCCCGGCATTTTGGCGATGACGTCGTTTACGGGTTTTATGTCCCAGTTAAAGGCCAGTTTGAGGTGAACCTTGGCCTTACCCGGCCCCACATGATACGTGAAGGGAAGGGCCCCACGCCAGTCTGCTGGCGCTACCGGGCCGTCCAGGGCTCGAAGGAGGGGTTCGGCATCGTGATAGCTGATGGGAAGCACGGGTATCTTTAGCAGGGTGGTGGCATCCTTGCGGTCCAGGCGTTTTGCGTCTTTTGTAGCGCCGACACCCGGGGTGAGGGGATCGCCGGGATAAATGGGCATATCCAGTACGGAACCACGTTGTACCCCATATTCGTTCTTATATGGCCCTTTGGGATAGACGTCGCCCTCATAGTAGCCATCGTCCCGCGGATCGGAATAGATCAGACAGCCGATGGCGCCATGTTCCTGCGCTACCTTGGGCTTGATACCACGCCAGGAGCGGCCGTATTTGGCGATTACGATCTTTCCCTTGACGGAGACACCCATCCTCTCCAGCTGGTCGTAATCCTCGGGTATGCCGTAATTGACGAATACCAGATCCGCTGTCACGTCGCCATCCGCGGAAAAGCAGTTGTAGGTGGGAAGCTGCTCGTGTGTCTGGCCGCTGGTGCCATCTTCTTTTAAAGGCGGTTCGGCCAGTCCTGCCTTAAAGGGGGTGGGGCCGGTCAGCTCGAGCAGGCGTTCTTTCGGGGTGGGGAAAAGGACGTAGAAGGTCTCTATCTGTACGTCGTAGCCCCAGCTTTTGAATTTGCCATAGATATAGTCGGCTACGGCCTTATCGCCGGGTGATCCCACGTGGTGGGGATGGGCGGACATGATCCGGATGCCGCTGTCGATGTTGGTAGCGGTAAGATAGCCGTCAAAACTGGTCTCAAGCTGAAGTTGCTGTTTGGCGTCGGCGTCGTTGAACCCGGACAGGGGTTTGGATTGGCTCCAGCCAGTAGCGGAGACCAGCAGCAGGCCCCCGGCGATCAAAAGTTTTCTCATGTGTAGTTTGGTGCGCCGGGATTTGGTTATTGCTGAATGTAACCCATCCCGGCGCACGGTTAATGATGGGCCTTCGGCCAGCGGACCTGTGGTCCGCTTTTGGTTATAGTGTAGTTGTGTCACTTGGGTTTTGAAGCCGTTTGTTGTATACCGAATAGTCGGGGGTCATGATCTCATAGTCGGAGAACATGAGGGGTGAGGTCAGGAGGAAGTCGGCGGTAGCCCGGTCACAGGCAAAAGGGATATTCCAGGCGACGGCCAGTCGAAGCAGGGCCTTGATATCCGGGTCATGGGGCTGTGCTTCCATGGGGTCCCAGAAAAAGATGAGAACGTCTATCTTTCCCTCTGCGATACTTGCGCCGATCTGCTGGTCACCACCGAGGGGACCGCTCAGGAATTTCGTGACCGTCTGACCAAGGGCCTCTTCTACAAGCGTGCCGGTAGTACCGGTTCCGAACAAGCGGTGTTGTGCGAGGGCGGTTTTATTGTAGATGGCCCATTCGATCATTTCATTCTTCTTATTGTCGTGCGCGACGAGGGCAATGCGTTTTTCGCCGGGCAATTTCCGCACAGGTTTCAGCATCGGACGCTTTTGTGCACGGGGATGGGTTTCTTCGAAAAATAACCCATCCCCCTTTGCACGTTTAATGATGGGCCTTCGGCCAGAGAGCCATTGGCTCTCTTTTGCTAAATATAAGTTTTAAGAAGATTATAACAGCCCACTAAAAATTTTTATTGAGGTTGGCCCGTTTTCTGTATCGGCATGAATTTTGTAATCAGGTGTCCTTTTCGATTCTACTACTTACTACTAGCCCATTTAATGAAAAAGCTGATCCTTCTGACTATACTGGCTATCGCCAGTTGGTGCTCCTGTCTTGCACAGCGTAGCCCGGAGATGCTGGATTCCGCCGTGAATCCGCATTTGCGACAGGTCAGTGATTCCTCCATTGTGCACTTCTCCGCAAACATTAGGGAATCAAATAAGGTCTGGCTGCAGTGGGATATGGACAGTGCGGTTGAAGGCGATTACTTCATCGTCGAGCGCAGTCAGGACGGCATCCACTACGATAATATAGCATCGTTGGAGTCCAGCGCTGCCCGCAGCCATTATGAATTAACAGACCAGGCTCCGCCGAATGGCGCCGATTTTTACCGCATTCATTATGCCGGTCAATCCGGTCGTTCCCAATACTCGAAGCCCATGGAGCTAAGCCTGTCGGGTGAGGTTGACTTTAAGTTCTATCCCAATCCGGTTGACAAGCTGTTTATCGTACGAACGGAGCACATGATCGATATTGAGATCGTTGATACCGAAGGTGCAGTCAGAATAAGTAAACGGTTACAACCTGGTATACAGGTCATTAACGCAGCGGCCCTGGAACGAGGGGTCTACATTCTCCGAGTTACTGATAAAGAAAGCAATAGAGCGATTTCCAGCCAGTTAGTGAAGAATTAAATTTCCCTAAAAAAAATATTACCGGAAAATGGTATTGCAGATTTGATTTTATTCCTATACCTTTATCTTGGTTTTTCATAGGATATTGGATTTTAAAACGGGGTTGAATTTCTATTCAGACCCCTTTTTTTATTATTGAAACCGTCGTCGGTGAACTTCGTCAATGAACTTCGCCCTTGCCCCTTCTCGTTCGGTCATCCCCCGTTCATGGGATTCGATAAAAAAAAGCCCCGATAGACATCGGGGCCGGTACTTACTAACCTATTTAAATTAAAAACACATTAATTGCTGGCGCCCCCGCGAGGACGTAGCTCAGGCACCCCGTGAGGACATTAATTCCTACGCGGCTTGCATTTCCTTCACTTTCTCACGGATCTTATTCTCGATATCGGCTGCCAATTCGGGATTGTCATGCAGCAACTGTTTCACCGTATCCCGGCCCTGACCTAATTTATCAGTACCGTAGCTAAACCAGCTGCCACTCTTCTGGACGATACCCAACTCTACACCCATGTCGACGATCTCACCAGTCTTGGATATGCCTTCCCCAAAAACGACATCGAATTCTGCAGCCCGGAAAGGAGGAGCAACCTTGTTCTTGACCACTTTTACCTTGACTCTGTTGCCAACCGCTTCGTCACCATCCTTTATCTGCGCCATACGCCGGATATCCAGTCGTATGGAAGCATAGAACTTCAACGCGTTCCCGCCTGTGGTCGTCTCGGGATTCCCGAACATGACCCCGATCTTTTCCCGCAGCTGGTTGATAAAAATGCAAATGGTGTTGGTCTTGCTGATCGTAGCGGTAAGCTTACGTAAGGCCTGGGACATGAGGCGAGCCTGCAGCCCCATCTTGCTATCTCCCATCTCGCCTTCCAGTTCACCCTTCGGAACCAGCGCGGCTACGGAGTCGATGACAACGACATCCAACGCCCCGGATAGGATCAGCCTGTCGGCTATCTCCAGTCCCTGTTCGCCATAATCGGGTTGTGAGATCAGTAGGTTGTCGACGTCAACACCTAATTTCTGCGCATAGGCGCTATCGAAGGCGTGTTCGGCGTCGATGATCGCGCACATCCCCCCTTTTTTTTGCGCTTCGGCGATAATATGAATGGCGAGGGTCGTCTTACCAGAAGATTCGGGGCCATATATTTCAACGACTCTGCCTTTTGGCAGTCCACCAACCCCCAGCGCTATATCCAACCCGATAGAACCGGTGGAAATGACCTCCATGGGATCCTGGCTTTTCTCGTTCATCATCATCACGCTCCCCTTCCCGAAATCCTTGTCTATTTTGTCCATCGTCAGCTTCAAAGCCTTTAGTTTCTCTGCGTTTGACATAATCGTAGTTTTTTTATTGCCCCAAATTTATTGATTCGATAAAGGTAGGGGAATTATTTTATGCACACTAATATTATTAGTATTTTTTGGCTAACTTTTTTGGAGACGCCCCAAAAAAATTATTTTGCCGGGGCAACCTGTTAGTCGTAAACTGCATTTACAAAAAGGCAACCCCTTGCTATGAATATATCGGACCAGATCGAAGATGCAAAAATGGGAAACGCCGCGGCACAGAAGCTCCTCTTCGCCCGCCTGGCCGATCCCATGATGTCTCTTTGCTGCCGGTATGTGAAGAACCGGGAAGACGCCGAGGAGATCCTGCTGGATGGTTTTTGCAAGGTCTTCTCCCATCTTTCCGGCTTCCGGTACCAGGGCGAAGCAGCCCTTTATGCCTGGATAAAGAGGATCATGGTCAACGAATGCCTCATGTTTCTCCGGCGCCGCCATTCTTTTTCCATCGTCTCGCAGACCGAGGCGGAAGGGCTCCGACGGGATGAAGAGCCCCTGGCCGATCTCTCGGCCGCGGAGATCCTGGATCTGATCGTGAGGCTTCCCGTAGGCTACCGGACGGTTTTCAACCTCTACGTCATAGAAGGAATGGAGCACCGGGAGATCGCCGAAAAGCTTGGTATCAACGAGGGAACCTCCAAATCCCAGCTGCATAAAGCCAAATTACTGTTGAGAAAAATGCTGTCTATAAAGGGAATACAATATGTCCAACGAAAGAACAGATGAATTTCTGAGATGGCGGGGCCTGCTGGACCAGCCTGATGCCCGGCCGGACCAGGTCCTGGACGACAGGGAGGCGACCTGGCAAAAACTGGCGGACCGCCTTGGTGAGCACCGCCGCAACCGGCTCTACGGCTATCGGATCGCCGCCGCCTGTCTTTTGTTCGCACTTATCATACCCGCAGTCCGGCTCTTCCAGGATCGCCATAGCGTGACAGTCACCCTCAGACCCATCCAGGCCGCACGCCCCGTCGCTACGGCGGCAGTCCGACAGCAGCATACCCCTGCCGGTACTGTTACAACAATGACACACCCCCTGCCGTCAACCCTGACCCGCCCCAGGGAAGGTGGGCACACCGCAAGAACGGCAAAAGCCCCCGTCAGGAAAACAACCGGGAACCGCCTGCCCCTGCTCGCCAATATCGCATCGCACCCGTCCCCCATTATAGCCGCACCCCTTGATCCGGCAGGCCCAGGTCCCCGTTCACAACCATCCCGAACGAAAGAATTAAGGGTGGTCCACCAAAACGAGATCCGCGGCGGCAACACCTCCTCTCCCGCCGTCAGCGCCGCCAATGGCGACAGGCTGATCAATTTCTTTTTCCCGCCTTCCCGGCAACAGCCTTCAGTCGTCCCGCCAGCGTCCACGGACGATCCGGCCGTGCTAAAAATAAAACTCTCGCCGTCAAACTAACCCCATGCTAAAAACGATCGTCCTGCTTGGCCTCTGGCTAGGCATCATTGGGATAGCTCATGCCCAAACAAAAGAAAAACCCGCCGTCTCCCCCGATGACCAGATCTTCGAGCTTTCTCCCGGCACGACGGTCGCCCGCTTCTGGGTGGATCTTGGCAAGGGGAATCTGCTGCGATTGGAGTTGTCCCGACGCGACGATCTCGCCCGCTTTGAAAATATCGACTCCCTCCTCCTGACCTTTCTCGCTGACATGAAGGCCTTCCGCGATTCGCTCGGCGACCCGCTCACCGGCAAGCGCATCGACTACCTCATGGACACCACGGGTGTAAAGAAAATGCGTATCCGACAGACCAGGCTCACCGGCAACACCTACCTGCTGGAGGGCGGCGAGCCGGCCCTGCTCCGGGTACAACAGGATACCATTTTCATACTCCTGCCTGCACCAGCCGCCAGGAAGCCGGGAGAGAAAGCCGCCGAATCGGGCTATGATCGTCTGGGACTTTTCCTCAACCGCTACGACGACCTCCCCAATTATATCACGGCGGGACTCAACGCAAAACTGCGATCCATGGAGACAAACAGGAAGATGTGGATGGACTGGGTGAGAGAAACAGGAAAAGACAGGGCCCTCCTAAAGGCCGACCATTCCGTTTCTTCGGATATCAGGCCGGAATACAGGAGCCTTCTTTCGCTTCGTTATTCCATTTCCTTTCAGAACTATAAGAATTATTTCAATCCATCTTTTAATCTCGGCACGACGATCAGAACCGAGCACAACGACAAATGGAACTCCTTTTCCGCCGATTGGGAACCCACTTTTATTTTTTCCTCTGATGCCCGGGGCCGGTTACAGACCTACCGCAACGATTTTCTCGTCATCGGTTACGCTAACACAAAGCCGAAGCAACCGATGCCGTCGGGTGTCGGATTCCTTGTCGACATCGACTTCTCACTAGGCTATCTCATCGGCCGACAGGGAGACTACTTCGAGAAACATACCTTTCGAATTTGTGCAGGGAATATAAAACTGGCAAGCGGAAAAATTCGCATCCAACCATGTATGTACTTCAATGATCTCTTCCGTGGCGTTACGCCAGGCCTGCGGATCACGCTCTGACACTGGGTTTTGTCTCATTGCGCCGGTTGGTCGAAAATATGGGGATTTGGCGCCAGTCGCGATGTTCCACGGCCATAATTAATACAATTACTGGTGTAAATACATCAAAGCCTATGATTTTGGCATCAAATTGGCCTATTTTTTTGGCATAACAAATGAGCTTATTTAGTTTGTTGACCTATCTTTGGCCCACTATTCTTCTAAGAACGCACAGTAACACGCGCGGAAGAAGATTATTCTTTCAAATAAATGATATTACTATGAAGCTTAAACAGACATTGCTTTTCGCGGCTCTTTCAGTGTTCCTATTTTCATGCGTTAGCTCAAAAAAATTCAAAGCCGCTCAGGCAAAAATTGACTCCTTAACAGCCGCCAACGCGAAATTGGCCGGAGACCTGAAGAATTGTAACGATCTGACCGCTCAGGACGCCAGTCAGAAAGCAGATCTTCAGAAACAACTCGACGCCCTCAACAAGCAGATCGATTTCCTGAAACAAAATCACGACGCTACCCTCAAACAACTGCAGGATCTTTCTGTCATCTCCGGTTCACAGGCAGAGAGCATCAAAAAATCTTTGGACAATATCGGAGCAAAGGATAGCTATATCCAGAACCTCCAGGCTCAACTGGCTCACAAAGACTCGCTCAACATGGCGCTCGTGATGAACCTCAAAGGCGCACTCGGCAACATGGACGACCAGGACATCAACATCAAGGTTGACAAAGGCGTTGTCTACATCGACATCTCCGACAAATTGCTCTTTAAGAGCGGAAGCTGGAGTGTAACCGACGCGGCTAAAACCGTGTTGGGTAAGGTCGCCACCGTGCTGAAGGCTCAACCCGACATCGAATTCCAGGTTGAAGGTAATACCGACAACAAGCAATTCGTCCGCCCGAACCTGCAGGACAACTGGGATCTTAGCGTCAAACGTGCCACCTCCGTCGTTCGCATCCTGCAAAAACAATATGGCCTTGACCCGGCGCATATCACTGCAGCAGGCCGCGGCGAATACCTGCCCGTTGCCACCAACGATACCGAAGAAGGTCGTGCCGCCAACCGCCGCACCCGTATCGTGATCCTCCCTCAGCTGGATCAGTTCTTCAAGCTCCTGGAAAAGAAATAACTCCTATAAGTTAAAAAAGGGCTCACACAAAGTGAGCCCTCCCCCGGCAAATCCTTTGCCGGACATAACGAAAAAAATGGCCGCCTACTTTTATCCGAGGGCGGCCATTTTTATTTGCGTTCCCCGATCATTTTTCGCGGGCAATTTACGTTAGTAGCTTGCCCATGAAGCAATTGCCGAAAATATTCCTGGTCACGGTATGGCTCACCCTCTGTCTTTCCTCACACACAAAAGGCGAAACGCCACCCCTTGCCCAACGAGGGATCATCGACCTTAGAAAGACGGACCTCTTTGGTAAGTCATTGCCTGTCAACGGCGAATGGGCATTCTACTGGAACCGGCTACTCTCTCCCGACAGTCTTTCCGGGGCATCCCCCGACTATGTGCCCTTCCCCGTTTTGTGGAACGATCTCAGCCTCCGTGGCCAGAAGATCCCTGCTATCGGTTATGCGACCTATACCCTCAAGATCCTCCTGCCCCCTAAAAGACCTCGCCTGGGACTGGAAGTCCCCGATACATATTGTGCTTTGAAACTATATGTCGATGGCATCGTGCAGGCGCAGTATGGCAAACCGGCCACCACAATGGAGGCTGCCACCCCGTTCTGGGTCACCCGCACCCTCGTCATTCCTCCGGGTGAGCCCGATACCCTGGTTCTGGTAATGCAGATCTCAAACTTCTGGCATGCCCGCGGAGGCCCCTATAAAAACATCCTCATCGGTGACAAGGACGAACTGATGATCAAAAAAAGCCAGGACACCGCCTATGACTTTATGCTTTGCGGCTGTCTGTTCATGGGCGGACTCTTCTTCCTCGCCCTCTATGTCTTCGGCCGCAACGACACGACCATCCTCTATTTTGCCCTCTTCTGCATCGTCTATAGTTATCGTATGGTCGGAACGGACCGTTATGCCATCCATGCTTTGTTTACCGGTGTGGACTGGTTTACCAGCATCCGCGCGGAATACCTCACTCTTTCGGTCGGGATCGCCCTTTTCTGCGCGTATACCCGAAAACTCTATCCCGACGATGCTCATCCGATAGTAATGGGCTCCATGGTCGGGTTCTGCCTATTGTATACCGCGCTCATCCTTTTCACGCCGCCCCTCGTATTCACGCGCTTCCTGAATATCTTTTTGGGTGCGATGTTCTTCTGCATCGCTTATGCCCTGTATGTCTACCTGAATGCCGCCCGCCATCGCCGGAGCGGCTCGCTCTTCGCGCTCTTGAGCACCGGCGTCATGTTATTCATATTCCTTATCAGCAACCTGCATTATTTCGGTTTTATCCCGGAGCCCCGGGTGCTCAATTTTATCTCTTATATTGCCTTTTTCTTTCTGCAATCGCTGTCTCTGTCCCATCGCTTCGCCCATACCTTTCGTCAGGCGACCTTCCACGCACAGCAGGGCCTGCGCGCCAAATCGGAATTCCTTTCCACGATGTCACATGAGATCAGAACACCGCTGAACGCCGTCATCGGGATGACCCACCTGCTGCTGCGCAACAATCCCCGCCCCGAACAGGAGAAAGACCTCGGCGTATTGCTGTTCTCCGCCAGCAACCTGCTATCCATCGTCAATAATATACTCGACTATAACAAGATCGAAGAGGGGAAGATCAACTTGGAACAGATCCCCATGGACATTCCGGTCATTGCCCGCAATATCGTCGCCGGCCTCAAAAATGCCGCCGATGAAAAAGGGATCGCCCTGGTTGTCGAGGTCGATCCCCAACTCGATCGTCTCGTGACCGGCGACCCCACCCGGATGGGCCAGGTCATCAATAACCTTGTCCACAATGCCATCAAATTTACAAAAGAGGGGTCTGTTCGATTGTCCCTGACCGTTGACAAGGACCAGGCGGATGCCCTCACCATCACCATAAAAGTAAAAGACACCGGCATCGGCATTCCGCAGGAAAAGCAGCACATGATCTTCGACCGGTTTACGCAGGCAGACTCCTCTACCTCCCGCAGCTATGGCGGAACAGGCCTGGGTCTCGCCATCTCCAAAAAGATCCTCGAATTACAGGGCGTGATCCTGCAGCTGGAGAGTCAACCGGGAGCAGGTTCGGTCTTTTATTTTACGCAGACCTTTCCGGTCGCCGGCGAGACAAGACAGGAAACGGAAGAGGCGGCCTCCTCCGTTGTCGTCGAGCCTCTTTTGCGTGATATTTCCATCCTTCTTGTAGAAGACAACCCTCTCAATGTCCTGGTCGCCCAGACCATGCTCGAAAACAATGGCGCGAGGGTGGATGTGGCAGTGAATGGCCTCGAGGCATTGGAAAAGCTGGACCGGGGCCGCCATCAGCTCGTGCTCATGGATTTACATATGCCCGTGATGGACGGCTACGAAGCAACCGGGCTTTTACGTCAACGCGGCGAAACCCTTCCTATCATCGCACTGACGGCCAGCATGCCGAAGGAGGTCGAACACGACGCCTTTGCCGCCGGCCTTGACGATGTTGTCGTAAAACCCTTCAGCCCTGAGGAGCTCTATCGGGTCATCTTACAACACGTTCGTCCCAGCGCCCAATAAATTACTGCTAAAAGCCCCAAGCCTTATGTGTGGCTCAGGATTTTTGCTCTGTGCCTTCGTGATGGTCGTCGTGGTGTGTGAGTTTCTCCCAGGCGCCTTTCGCCTTATCCGCAAGTTCGTGCAGTTTCTCATTCGCCTCTTCCAGCTTTTCTTCTGCCTGGTCTTTGAGATGGGTTATTTTTTCCTTCGTTTCGTCGGAGTTGATATGGTCCCAGGCCTGGCCGGCCTTTTCACGGAGACTGCCTGCTAATTCCTCCGCTTTGTCCTTTAATTCACCTAGCTTTTCTGCGGCTTGATCCTTTAATGCATTGGCCTTGTCAGCCATGGATTGATTTACGTCAGACATAAAAAAAGGTTTGAAATTAAGTAATTATGAAAGGGCAAAGAAGGTAAACCTTTTTTGTCATATTAACGCGGCTTGTTTAACCCAAACGCCTGAAACGGGCTTCCTCGAGGTCCAGCTCGTTCTCCTTTTTGCGCAGCGTCTCGTCGGAGAACAGGCTTTCGTGTCGCATTCGGGATAATTCCTGCCGCTGAAGGCTCACCAGCTCCAGGAGCAAGCTGCGATAGCGGGGTAGAAAATTGGGTCGCAGGCCCTCCCCCTCCTCTTTTTTGAGTTGTTTGTCGGTTATTTCCGCCATCCGCTGGTATCGGCTCTTTAACCGGCTAAATGGCTCTATGGTCTGCGACTCCTCCGCGTAATGCACCGTGATATGGTCCACTATGAGGTTGGCGAGCCGCAGCCGGATGGTCAGTCGCTCCTCTTCTTCATTATCTGTTACATCGATCTTCAGCCAGCGGATCAGTAACGGCAGCGTCAACCCCTGCAAGACCAGAGTACTCAGGATCACACAAAAAGTGATGCAGAGGATCATATTGCGATGCGGGAAGGCCTGGCCATTGGAAAGGGTGATTGGTACGGCAAGCGCCGAAGCCAGGGATACGACACCGCGCATCCCGCTCCAGCCGATAAGGAACACCGACTTCCATGGCGGCCTGACTTCCCGTTTCCTGATCCGCTTGCTCAAAAGCCCTGGCAGATAGGCGCCGGGGAATACCCAGAGCAACCGTACCAGAATGGTGACCACGCTGATGGCGGCGCCATAGCCAATGGCGGCCCGAAGTGAATATTCGCCCAGGCCGCGCACGACACCGGGTAATTGCAACCCGATGAGGATAAACACGACGCCGTTGAGCAGAAAAACAATCACACTCCAGACACTCTCCGCCTGTAAACGGCTGTCATAACTCAGAATATCATGCGACCGGTAGCTCAGGAACAACCCGCCGCTGACCACGGCAAGAACCCCCGAGTAATGAAAATGTTCCGCCCCGATATACATGAGGTAAGGGGAGATAAGTGTAATAGCAGTATCAATGCTGGAGGTCGTCGGCAACCACCGGTGGATGCCATAGACAATATGCGCGATAGCGAGACCGATCAGTGTACCCATAAAGATCACCAGGAAAAAATCCACTCCGGCCCTCCACAAAAGGAATTTGCCCGTGACAATCGCCGCCAGTGCAAACCTGAAAACGATCAGGCTGGAAGCATCATTGACCAGGCTCTCTCCCTCCAGGATCGCGACCACTTGCTTGGGGACCCGCAGGTTTTGCAACACACTGGTAGCCGCTACTGCATCCGGCGGGCTGATGATCCCGCCCAACAGAAAACCCAGGGCCAGGGAGAAGTCCGGGATCAGCCAGTTCGAGAACCAGGCGATCGCAAAAGCACTGCACAAGACCAGGCCAAAAGCAAGCAAACCGATGGGTCTTCGCAACCGCCAGAAGTCACGCCAGGAGGTAAGCCAAGCGGCACTATACAATAAAGGTGGAAGGAAGATGACAAACACGATATTAGGATCCAGCTCGATCTGGGGGATGCCCGGTATTAAACTGATCCCCAACCCCGCCAGTACGAGGAAGATCGGATAGGAAATACGCAGTTTATCGCTCAGCATGGCGAGCATGGAAATGAGGAACAACAGGGAAACCACCAGCAAAAGACTGTCCTTCAGCATACGCTAAAGTTAAGCCATATGGCTTTTACGGGGACCGGATTCCCCAGGCATCCTGGCATAGTTTTTCCAGGCTATCTCAAAACGCCATTTATGATCCGCATTGCCGCCGCCTGTCTGTTCCTGCTCGCCGCCTGCCAGTCTCCGACCGGCGGACAAAATGGGCCTCGGGATACCGTCGTCCCGACGACTGCCAGCATTGTTACCTCCCCGGATACCACCACGCTTGGCGGCCTCTGGTATCTTCAGCCGGTGTTGCCTTCCGATACCGCCGCCGGCAAAACACCCACACTCGACCTCAACCTGGCCAAGTCCCGGTTCCTGGGAAATACCGGTTGTAATAGCATGAACGGAGAATTCTGGTTCAGCAAAAATGACAGCAGCCTTTCTTTTAGCGATAAGATCGTTACTTCGAAGATGGCCTGCACGGGATACAACGAACGTGCCTTTATAAAAAGCCTTTTAAGCGCCGGCCGGTACCGGTTGCGCAATGGAGTCCTCACCCTCCTGTCGGATGACAACGCAGAGCTGTCCCATTGGGTCCGTAAACCCGGCAACGCACCAAAAGCGCTCAAGGCTTAGCGCTTACGAAGTGGTGCGCTCCTCTTCGGGGTTATAGGTAAACGTCTCCCGTTCAAGACCATTGAAGATGCGTGACATGATGATGATCACCATCCCCGCCCAGGCTATCATAGTAAGGGCCGGGCTCTTGTCCCTGGATTGGAAGAGCAAGGCGAAGAAGAATAGGGCGAGTATACAGAAGATGATGATGAAATATTTGTAGGAGGCTTCGCGGAAATGGTAAACGCCTTTTAGTTGTTGGTAATTCCACCAGGACCACCAAAGGGCGCCGGCCACAATCAACAACACGAAGAAATTGGTTCCTCGCCAGAACCGCCAGGCTTCGAGTCCGAAGAAGGCGAAAAGGGCTACGCCCGGTAAACAGAGCGAAAAGACCCAGCAGGAGAGGAGGACGTACCAGAAGGACAGGGTATCACGATCTTTCATAAGGGGGCATTTATCCCGTAATGATACAAAAAATTGGCCGATCCTGCAAGGGGTCGTCACCGTGCACGGGCTTGTGATATAAGGCATCCTCTTATTTATTTCCGTAGTAAGAAGAGGGATCGGCCAAGACCTTCTTCCACTGTCGCTGATGACTCTCCTGCCATTTCTTGTTGGGCTGCACCGCCCAATTCACGCGCTTTAATTCCTCCTGCACAAACCCTCTTTGCTCAGGATGCACGAACAAGGGATGCCGGTAATACCACTCAGCATCCCTGGTCAGCGCCTTCCAAAAAGCCGCAAAGCTAGTATACCAGGTGTCGTGGACGGTAACTTCACCGGTCTTTGCATCGCTGACGCTATAGTTATAGAGAAAGACGACCTCGCCGTTCGCCTCCACCACCCGGTAAAGGCTGCCTCCGCTGTCTTCGGCATGAATATCGAAATAGAGTTCTTTAGGCATACAAATGGAGAATTTTTCGTTATTTTCGCTTTATATTTCTGTTATCTTATAAAAAATAATCACAATGGCACTCATCCCCAATAATAAAAAGAAAAAGGACGGCAAACAACCCGCCGCTGCCAAGAGCAATATCCCCGGCTTCCCCTCCAACAACTCGGGTAAGAATAAGACCAGCAAGGGTGCGATGAAAAACACCCGGCTTACGGGTGGTTCTCAACGAGGGTCTTAGTCCGTCAGCATTGAGGGTCTTAACCCATTAGCATTGGGGGTCTTAGCCCATTCAAGGTTCCTGGTCCGGCTCATAACCTTTTTCCCTTTGTTGCTTTTCCTGTTTGTCCAATTCACCTCGGGCAGCCGCTTCATCGGCATAGGATGCTAACCGTGTCTGCGGCCGGGAGCCCATTTTCCCCCAACGGACGATCAGCCTTGCCCCCTCGGTAGCCGCTTCCCAATAGTTGTCTCCCCGGACGAGCCGGCGAAATACCAAGTGGTCAAAGGCTCCGGCCTTGTTTCCACCGGAATTGTCCCGGCTGCCAGTCTCTCTGGGGCCATTGATGCCGTCCGCCCCGTCGTTGCCAGCGTTTTTGTTGCCCGTGCTGTCGATGCGACCGGCACCTAATGCCTTAAGCACCTGCTCCAACACTTTCTGCGGCTGATGCAGCCAGTCTTTTGCATAGACGGAAAGCACCTTCCAGCCGAAGCTGAGCAGGATGGCTGGCCGCTGATAGTATTGTTCGATCAGGTTCTCATTGCGATAGTGGCCATCATCGTCGATAAGAATGCCCAATGCGTAGTCTTCATCCTCCGGGTTTCTCTTCACGGCAAGCGAGCATTTGAAATCCGATTGGCCGACGGGGCCGGCGACTTCATATCCGAGACGCACAAGCTGCTCCTTCAATTGGTCCAGGATGATCGTGGGGGAAACGACACGCTCTCCCGCCGACTTGTGCGGGGCAAGCGCATCCAATATCGTCCGGGCGGCCTCCATCTGTCCACAGCTGACGAGTTCGGCATATTGCAGGAAACGCCGGAAATAGCTGGCGCCTTCATTGTATTCATTGGTGATCTGCTCATACCGGATACTGCTGACGACGGCCATATGTTTGCGGGCCCGGCTGAATAGCACATTCAATCGCTTTTCACCGCCTTTTTTATTCACAGGACCGAAGTTCATCAGCATCCGCCCCCGGCTGTCGGGACCATAACACACGCTGATGATGATGATGTCGCGTTCGTCGCCCTGGATGTTTTCGAGATTTTTGATGATGAGTCCCACGAACTGATCGTTCTCGGTGCGATTATAGGCTTCTTCCAGCTGTTGGGCGAAGCCGGCGTCCTCTGCGGCCAGGGCATCGAGGGCTGTTTCGATAGCGCGTTGTTGTTCCTGGCTGAAGGCTACGATGCCGATGCTTTCCGGCACCTGGCGGCGGAGCAGTTCCCGTATAAGTTGGGCAATATAGGCTGCTTCGGCCGGGTTGCTCCGCTTTTCATAGATGCTGTTCGGCAACCGATGATAACTGATGCTCCGGTCGAACAGCGAATCGGCCCCGGATTGAGCGTCTTGCGGCCGGGTGACCAGGATCGGATCCTTTTGCCGGTGGTGGATCGTCTTATCAGGTATGGTCAATAGCTCTCCGTTATAAAAAGCATGGTTGCTAAAGCTGATGAGGGTCTCGAAATGACTCCGGTAATGCCAGCTCAGCAAAGCGCTCTCGAGTTTGCGGGCGCCCTGCGCCAGCAGGCTGTCGGCATCATCGCTCAACCATTCGTCGTCCTCCGGCCCCTGGGACCGGTCCAGGTCATCGGGGTCTTTGTCTTTGCCGCCGGAGCTGAAGAAATCCGTGGGCGGCATCTGTTTCTCGTCCCCGACGATAATGGTCTGCCGGCTTCGGTACAGGGCGGGCACGCCTTCTTCCAGCGTGATCTGGCTGGCTTCATCAAATATCACCACGTCAAAATGTTCGTCGTCCAGCGGAAGACTGTCGCTGACGCTATAGGGACTCATGAGCCACACCGGCTTGATGGCTTTCAACACCAGCCCGCTCTCCTTTTCAGAAAGCTCCCGGATACTCTTGTACCGCATGCTCTTGCCAAATTCATTCTCCAGGATCTTTCGGCCCTCGGTATAGGATTTTTTGAATTTTTTTTGTTCTTCATTCAAGACGCCGGCCGCGCGACCCGACAGATCCAATTGATGCAGGAAGCGCTGGCGCACGAATGCGCGGATCAGCTCCGCATTCACTTCCTGCAACGCGGGATAGCTTTCTTCCAATCGAAGCACGGCTTTCTCCAGGGCCTGTCCGTCAATAGCGGCGAAGCCGCGATGCGTCTGGTACAACTCCTGCAATGCCTTCCGTGCGATGGCGGCCTCGACCTGGTTTATCCGCAGGGGCAAATGACGCAAGGTTGTCTTCACTTTTTCCGGCAGACCGGTAAACGTCCGAAGCACAGGCAGCCAGTCGGGCAGTCCGTCCATATTGAGTTGTACATTCAACAATACATCCCTAACCGCGATAAAACCGCCGGCAGGGAACTCCTGCAGACAACGTTTCACGAGCGCTTCCAGCCGGTTCAGCGGCTGATGCAATGCATGCAGGGCAATCACAAGCGTGGAAGCCTCCGGGTGCCGCAGGAGGAGTTGCAGGTCGGGGTGCCCGTTTTTGCTTTGCAACAGGTCGATACCGAGTCTCGCCGTTTCGATGTGCTCGCCGAACCGGTATTGATCGTCCAGCTGTTGTCTGGTCTGCTCCACCTGGGCGGCGGCGTCATATTCGGCTTTCAGGTCTTCAAGCAGCCGGTAATAAGATGGCTTTACGGAATGGGCCAGGAGATCATAGCTCTCTTCCAGCCGGCGTTTTAGTTTACGCCAGCCGCTGTTGAGCATTCCAAAGAAGGCTTTTTCATGTTTGGCAGCCAGGGCCAGCGCGGCGGGCAGGTCCCCCGCTTCCAGTTTTTTTGTCCAGTGACTATTCCTTTGAACGGCCTGTTGAAGGGCTTCTTTTTGCTGCTGATATACCCTGTACCGGCGCTCCATCTCCTTCGACTCCGCCCGGTCGGGATCGGCCAGGGCCAGGTTGCCGCCCCGGGCAAGCGGGTAGAGCAGCACCGCAAACTGTACCAGGGTCTTGACCCGCTCCGGCTCCTGACAATAAAAGGGGTCCAGCCCGCAGCCTTTGAGCCGGGCTTCGACCTCATCCAACGTTGTCAGCGCCTCCTGCAAACTTTCTTCCAGGGTACGATAAGGACTGGCGGAATGAAAAATGGCCTCCCGCACCAGGCTAAAGGGATGTTCGGAAAAAGAAGTTCCCGCGCCCGTCTCTTCAAGCATGGCCTCCAGCTCCAATATTACGGGCCGTGCGGGCCGCCATTCCCCGAGGGCAGGAAGAAGCTCTTCCTCCGCAGGGCTAAGCGTAACCAGCTCGGCCCGCAGGACAATGATCAATTCGATGAGCTCTCTTACGGAGATGCCTGTGCTCTTTTCTTCCGACAAACAGGTATCATGGAATTCCCGGACAAGTTCCAGGTGCCGGTTCATGTTTTGTAACAGAGATTCCCGCCGCTCCTTTAGCGCGGCCAGGTCCATTTTTCTTTCGACGAAGTCTTCATACGTGACCTTGAGGTTCTTTATGAACTCCCGTTTGTCGCCCTGGCTATCGTGGATATAACAGCAAAGCTCTTCCAACCCTACCTGTTTCAGCCGGTGGTAGACCACATCGAGTGCGGCCCGCTTCTCACAGACAAAGAGGATGTTCTTCCCGCGGGCTACAAAATCGGCGATGAGATTGGTGATCGTCTGGCTCTTGCCGGTGCCGGGCGGTCCCTGGATGATATAACTGTGACCCGCCCTGCTTTTCAGGATCGCCTTTGTTTGGGTGGGATCGGCGGTTACCACATGGAACCAGTCATCCGGGCGGTTCCCATCGGTAATGTCGCCGTCGAAGTCACGGGGCCGTTCGCTGAACAATGCATCGAAGGTATGATGCCGGAGCTGCCGGTCGATGACCACATTGTAGTCGCGCACCAGGCTCATCTTTTTATAGTTGAAGTTTCCGACAACCATGTGGCAGACGTCAAAGTCCCAGTTGTAGGGATTGCTGCTGCGCTCCACGTTCTCATACCTTTCTGTTTCGGACGTTTCGGCTGCAGGTGCTGCCGGTTTTGGCTGTCCGCCGGCAGTCAGCGAATCCAGGAAGGCCGGTTTCGGCTCCAGGTGCTGCCGAAAAAGATCCAGACCCAGGGGCCGGTAAGGTTCCTGCGTTTTTTCCACCTTGCTTCGGTAATTGCCGGCCATTTGACGGGCTTCTTCATGCAGCAACGGGATACGGGGTTTGCCGAGATACCGCAACGCGATTCCCTGTTTGGCATCTTCGATCTGTGCCTTTACCAGCAAATAGAACTGTTCGGGACTCATCTCCTCGAGGTCGATGAGGTCGGGAAGCCGGATGCCGTAGAGCTCGCGGAGCTGGCCAGCCAGTACGGGATTGACCTCGGCCGAATTGTCGAGGGCCTTGAGCAAATAGTGGTCTTCCTTTACCTTTTTGTTCTTTTTCAGGGTTACCGGCAATAACAGCAATGGGCTCGTGATCCTTTCGGCTGCTTCGTCCTTGAGGTTATGCCAGCTAAGAAAAGCGATCACCAGCTTCAGCTGGCTAAACCCGTATTCCTGGATATCACGTTGCGACTCGACCCTGGCCCGGTCAAGCGAGGCCGGCAGATAGGCGTGGTCTTCGAAACGCAGGTATTTATTGAGTATAATATCTTTTCCGCCGATGATCTTTTCTGAAAGCTCCGGATTCCAGGTAAAAAGCAGTTCCGGCCGGATGCTCTCATCATGCAGGACGATAGGGACGCTGCCCACGGTGAGATTGACGAACCGCATGTTTGGCTTAAAATACAGCAGCCGGTTGCGCCGGCTGATATCGAAGAGCCGGTTACGCAGCTTATTCAGGATGAAGTCGCTCCTTTCCTTTAACTCGGTGTGCACCCATCCGGTAATCCTACTCAGATCGACCTGCTTTTCCGGATCATAGTCCCGGTAGTGCGCCAATCGGCTGATCAAGTCGTAAAGGTCCTGCGAACGGCGGGACCGGTCTAATTCGGTCATCTCGGTGATCAACCTTCCCAGGGTAGGGTGGAGCCGTGGATTCTTTTGCAGTGGATTGTCGCGGAGGAGCACAAAGCGATCCAGGTCCTTCGCTTCATACAGGTCGAGACCCAGGGCTATGGACGTGAGGATCAGCCCAAGGCAGAAGATATCAGTCTGCGGATCATGTACACCCGCTACCTGTTCGAAGCTCCGGTAGCCGGGCAGGTAAGTGGAAGAAAGGCCCTCAGGCTGATATACAATATCGGAAGAAGCGTGGGCCAGCGTTTCGTCGATATCCGCCTTGTTACCTATGACGTAGAGCGCGTCGTCGTTCCCAAAGGGCGCAACAAGCCCTGCTTCGTGCAGGCCAGATATTTTTTTAAAAAGGGGCAGGACAAAGGCGATGATATCGTCCGTGGAATAATCCCCCTTGTCGAAGGCCGTAGCGAGAAAGTTGTTAAAACGTCTGCGGGTTGGTTCCATTAATTGGATTTTCTATTATACAGATGCCCGAAGCTATCCGTGAGGTTCAGGCCATCGGCGAAAGCCCTGGCCCTGTTGGCTAAACGATCTTCAAGCGCAGGATCCGCCAGCACAAGATCGAGCATGACAAATGCAAAATAATCCCGGATGCTGCCATGCACGCCGGCAAGCCCTTCCGCCAGCTGCGCCCGTGCCCCATGCGAAAAACTTCGATCGGCTTCCTCGCCGCGGCTATTGCCGCCGGACTCATAGGCGGCTAGATCTTCGACATCGGCTTCCTCCCAGCGGAGATCGGTAAAGTAAGCATAGGCAAGGGCGGTTACCGGCGGAGTGCGTATCCATGGGGGCCGCAGAAACTCGAAAATGAAGTCTTTCGTTAATTCCCGTATCATGGCCTGGGAAAAAATATCCAGTCTGCCCAACTCCCGTGGTCCTTCGATCATCCGGCTGATCTCCGGGTCCGCCGCCTCCTTCTTCTCCTGCCAAAGTTCTAAGGCCCTGACACGAAGTGAGTATTCCGGATGAGCAGGATCATCGGTTACTTCACCTGCGCAACGGTCGCCATGGATCCTGGTATAGAGGTTGAAAAGCCGGGCTGTCTCCAGGTAGCTGGGTTCGCTGGCTTCGCGATCCGTGATAGCCGTAACGATGCGGCCGGCGATCTCGAGCTCGCCGTTCCCGAGTGTGTATAACCGCGTGCGGGCCTGCCGCTCAGCAACGCTCAATTGCTCTTCCCGGGTAGGGGCCGCGGAAAAAAACTCCCACACGGAAGTCTGCTGCCTGAAATGATCACGGACTCTCAGGTGATAAGGTAGCGCCTCGGGTAACATTGATAGCGTAAATCTAAACAACTTATGCCATTCGGTCGCCCGTTCCGGCGTTAAACTTACCCGGAATTGATCTACTTTTGTACGATGCGAGACTATATTAGTGAATTGAACGACCGGCAGAAAGAAGCGGTACTGCACATCGATGGCCCTATCATGATCGTAGCGGGCGCCGGCAGCGGAAAAACCAAGGTGCTCACCACCCGGATAGCCCACCTGCTGGCCAATGGAGTCGATGCCTTCAATATCCTGGCGCTCACATTCACCAACAAGGCCGCAAAGGAGATGAAGGAAAGAGTGGAAAAGATATTGGGGGACAACAACGCCCGCAATTTATATATTGGAACTTTTCACAGTGTGTTTGCCCGCATCCTTCGCGGGGAAGCGCAGCGGTTGGGTTATCCCCGGGATTTTACCATTTATGATACCGACGATGCCAAAAGCGTCGTAAAGACCGTCATCAATGAGCTCAACCTGGACGACAAACACTACAAGCCAAATGTGGTCTACAACCGCATCTCCTCGGCGAAAAATGCTCTCGTCGGTCCTGCGGAATATGCCACTGACTATTCCATCCAACAGGAAGACATGCGCAGCAACCGGCCGGCCATCGCCCAGATCTTTGATGCCTATGCCAAACGATGTTTCAAGAATGGCGCCATGGACTTCGACGACCTGCTGATAAAAATGTATGAGCTGCTGAAGAATTTCCCGGAAAGTCTCCACAAATTCCAGCATAAGTTCAAATACATCCTCATCGACGAGTACCAGGATACCAACCCCGCCCAGTACGAGATCATCAAATTGCTTGGCGCGGCACACGAGAATGTCTGTGTGGTTGGCGACGATGCTCAAAGCATCTATAGCTTCCGCGGCGCCACCATAGAGAACATCCTCCAGTTCCAAAAGGACTACGACGATGTAAAAGTGGTGAAGCTGGAACAAAATTACCGGAGCACCCAAAGCATCCTCAATGCGGCAAATGAAATCATAAAAAACAACAAGGGCCAGATACCGAAGAATCTCTGGACCGATAACGCACCCGGCGAAAAGATCCGCCTGGTTAGGCTGATGACCGACAACGACGAAGGCAAATTCGTGGCCGATACCATCCAGGAACAAAGGCTGCGCAACCACTATAACAATCGAGACTTTGCGATCCTCTACCGTACCAACGCGCAAAGCCGCGCATTCGAAGAGAGTCTGCGCCGCATGGCGATCCCCTATACCATGTTCGGGGGCGTCAGCTTCTATCAGCGCAAGGAGATCAAGGACTTCCTGGGGTACCTCCGCATCATCGTAAATCCCAGGGACGAAGAAGCGCTCAAACGCATCATCAATTATCCGACCCGCGGGATCGGGAAGACCTCCATCGACAGGGCGGTCCTCGAAGCGAACAACAACAGCATCTCCCTCTGGGAAGTGCTGGAGAGGGGCAGGGAATTCGGCTACAAGGCCGGCACGCTCGAAGCGATCGATAACTTCGTGCTGATGATCCGCAGCTTTGCCTCTATGCTCGCGACAAAAAATGCCTACGAGGTCGCTGCACACATAGGGAAGCAAACCAATTTAGTAAAAGAACTATTCAACGACAAGACCACTGAAGGGCTCGCACGTTATGAAAATATCCAGGAACTGCTGAATTCGATAAAGGAGTTCACGGAACGACCAGACGATGACGGCGTGCTCGATACCGAAACAAAGGGATTGGGCAATTACCTGCAGCAGATCTCACTGGTCACGGACGCCGACGAAAAGGATCCCAACGCCGATACCGTAAAGCTCATGAGCATTCACGCGGCGAAAGGCCTGGAATTCTCCTGTGTCTTCGCCGCCGGCCTCGAAGAAATGCTGTTTCCCAATGCGATGTCCATCAATACGCGCGAAGAGCTCGAAGAAGAAAGAAGATTGTTCTATGTGGTGATCACCCGTGCCAAACAGAGGCTCTGGATCACGTATGCCAATACCCGCTATCGTTTCGGCAACCTGGTGCAAAACGAGCCCAGCCGTTTTATCGATGAGATCCCATCAGAATTTTTAGACCGCAGCTTCGCAGGCGGTGGCGTACGCAACCAGGGCTCTGGCCCTTCCGGGTCCGCCTATGACCGTATGCATGGGGGCGGCTTCGGCAACTCCGCCGACCAGGCAGAGAAAAGATATGGTCCGCCACCGGCGAAAAAAGACAGCCGTCCTTCTTACGTGCCCCCCAAGCCGTATATGAAGACCATTGAACACAACCCCTCCCCTGATTTTGTTGCCAGCGACACTTCCGGATTACAGATAGGACAAAAAGTAGAACACCAAAAATTCGGATTCGGTGAAGTCGTAGGCATGGAAGGATCAGCCCACAACCCGATCGCCACAGTCAGGTTTCAGTACAACGGAGAGAAAAAGATCATGCTGAATTTCGCGAAACTGCGCATCGTGGAGTAAACAGTTGTTATTACAATAATGCAGCTACGCCGCAGTGAGCCGTCGAGAAAACATCCCTGTAATGGAAAATTTCTACTCGTGGGAAAAAAGAAAGACCTTTTCATCGCCGTTGCAAAAAAATGCCGGATAAGGTTGCGGTAAAACGCACGCAGCTATTGATTTTAATAAAAGTTTGCTATCTTTTACGCATGACCGAAATGTACAAGATACAGCCGAAGGGATTGTATTTTGTAACCCTAACCGTAGTTGGCGGGATAGATGTCTTCACCCGCTGCGAATATTGTGATCTGCTGGTAGATAATTTAAACTACTGCATTGATAACAAACGGCTACGGGTATACGAATATGCCATCCTGCCAAGCCAGTTGTATTTGATCGCGGACGTAGAAGAGGGAAAGAGCAACCTGCCAAAAGTATTACGGGATCTCAAAAGCTATTCGGCCAAGCAGATACTCCGGGCCATTTCGGAACACCCCGAGGAACCCCGTAAAGAATGGCTGATGCGGCTCTTCCACTTTTTCGCCAACCGCTATCAGCATGATTCGGAGCATCATTTCTGGCAGTTCGGCAATCAGCCAATTGACCTTGAAAAGATCGTTAAAAAGGACAAACCCGTTCCCAGCCCTCTCGATAAACTCCAAAAGGCCGGGTTCGTCGATCATCCCAGCCATTATATCTATTGCAGCGCCCACCCCTCCCAAAGGGTTAAATTGTCCACAAAGGCGGAGTTCTACAGCGAACCCCCGGTCTCAAATCAATAACAACAAAAAATAAACATTCGCCGGGCAACCAATCCGTGGGATTATTGTAACTTTAAGTGCAATCCCCTTTCCATAGCCGTGTCCAGACCCGAACCCCGCGAACCGAACGTTCGCAGGGTTGAACTGATTTTGATCATCCAAAATAAGTGGCCATGCTGTCAAACGAAAAGCCGATCATCCCCCTTGACTCCTGTTTTTTCCTTACGTTGAATACCGTTGATAAGATTGATGTTTTTGTGAGACCGGCATACAAGCAGGTGATCGCAGATGCGCTCAACTATTTTATCGAATGCCATGGCCTGACTGTTTATGCCTGGACCCTGATGACGAGCCACCTGCATCTTGTGATAAGGACAAAGGAATCAAGCGCGCCGGCTTACTTTGAAAGGGATTTCAAAAAATATACGACCCCGGCCGTTCTCACGACGATAGAGATGGAGATGGACTTTCGCCGGACCTGGATGATGAAGCATTTCGAAGAATATGGCAAGTCCCTGGGCCGGATAGAGAAATTCAACGTTTGGCAAAACTGCAGCAGCCCGCTGCGTTTCGACGGCCAGCAGCCCCGGACCCTGCTGGAACGGATCGACCATATCCACGAGAACCCGGTGCGGGAACGAATAGTGGAACAACCTGAAGCATATATGTTCAGCAGCGCGAGGGACTATGCGGGGATGCGCGGGCTGGTCAATGTCCGCGTCGTTCAGCAACAGGGGATATTCGGCATAAAAAAATTATCGGTGAACTGACAATTCCCTCTTCAGCTGCTCCACCGTCTTTTTCTCGCTGCCAGTAAATATCGCGTTTCCTACCAACACTACCGGCCGTTTCAGAAATGTATAGTCTTCCAGGATCAGCCGGCGATAGTCGGACTCGCCTAGTTGCTTGTCCTTTAGCCCTAACTCTTTGTATTTCAATGCCCGGCGGCTGAACAAGGCCTCATAGCTCCCTGATTTTTCCCTGAGTGCGTCCAGCTGGCCGGGCGTGATCTTCTCGGTCTTGATGTCCTGCATGACAAAACCCCCTTCGACGTTGGATTCTCCGATGCCCGTTTCCCCCAGTATCCGCTGACAGGTCGTACAGGAGGAAAGATGATAGATCTTCTTCATACCCGCAATGTAATATTTTCCGCCGGTCACCGACAAATAGCATTATATAGTATTATTGTTAAAAACCTTCTCTTTGGAACGCCCTGAAATGCAGGAAACATTTATTGGTCTGGTCAGCGAGAACCGCGGCATCCTGTACAAGATATGCCGCATGTATGGCGCCACCGAACCAGACCGGCAGGACCTGTTCCAGGAGATCGTCATCCAGCTCTGGCGATCCTATCCGGCTTTCAGGGGCGATGCCCGTTTCAGCACCTGGCTCTATCGCATCGCGCTGAATACCGCCATCTCGGACCTCCGCAAACAACGCCGCCGGCCCGCCTCCATCGATCCGGATCTCCTGCCCAACCAATTGCAGGACATCCAGTATTCCTCCGAGAAAGAAGAGCAATTACAACAACTGTACTCCGCCATCGATCGCCTCACGGAGCTGGAGAAAGCGCTGACCATGCTCTACCTGGAAGACAAGAGCTACCAGGAAATGGAGGAGATCCTGGGGATCTCCCAAAACAATCTACGGGTAAAAATGAATCGCATCAAGGATAAACTTCGTAAAATGACAAAGGAGGCCGTATATGGAATTGGATAACCTGAAAGCGATCTGGAAAGAACAGGAACCGTTACAAGACCTCCAGCCGGACATGCAGCAATTGCTGCAAAAAAAATCCCGCGGCCATATCGCCCGCATGCGCCGCAACGTCCGGATCGAAGCCCTCGTCATGCTCCTCTCCTATATTCCTTGTATCATCCTTTACCTGGTCTGGTTCGACGGCCGGCTATGGTATCTCTCGCTGATGATGTCGCTGATCCTTGTTGTTTATTGGATCTATTTTCTTAAGAAGGACCGGCTGCTCAAAAAGATGCAGTGCGTGACCTGTGAAGTTCGAAGCAACCTGACGCGACAGGTCAGGATACTGGATAAATACCTCCGGTTCTACCTCTGGACGACTACGCTGGTGATCACGATCTCCTGGTTCGTGGCCTACATGGCCATACGCTATTCCCTGCACTTAAAGGGCATCCCCATTCCCCAGTGGTTGGAGCCGTTGCTGATCGTATTGGTGATTCCGGGCTCCATTGGGCTGCATTATCTAAATAAGCGGTATTTCAACAAGCTCTATGGCCGCGAAGCCCAAAAATTACGGGATTTGTTGCGCGAAATGGACGAGGGATGAGTAATTTTCCGGAAAACGGCATCTATGCTCAAAACGCTGCTCACCCTACTCTTCCTGGCGCTGGCCTTCGCCTGCTTCGCGCAGACAAGTCCCGAGGCCTCCATCCGGCAGATCATGGCCGACCAGGCCGCTGCCTGGAACAAAGGCAATATCGACGAATTCATGAAGGGCTACTGGAACAATGACTCCCTCGTTTTTGTAGGCCAGTCGGGTCTGTCCTATGGCTACGACACGGCCCTCGCCCATTACAAGAAGCACTATGACAGCCCCGATAAAATGGGGCAACTCTTCTTTACCCTGCTCAGTATAAAGGAACTCTCACCAGATTATTGCTTCGTACTGGGAAAATGGCTGCTCAAACGCAAGATCGGCGATGCCGGCGGCATCTACAGCCTGCTTTTCCGCAAGATCGACGGCCGCTGGCAGATCGTGGTCGATCATACTAGTTGATGAGCAGCTTGCGGAACTCTGTACTGTCACCATTAAAGACGTCGAAATCCACCTTTGTCTGGATGCCATTCACGCGGCCACCCTCGCTGTGCTGCCAGAATTCCCAGGCCCGGTAGATACTCGGTCTTTCCTTCTGCAGATAATGCGCCACCCAAAGCGGGTACGCATCAAAATCATCCCGCAGGTATTGTTTGTAGAAGTCAACATTGGTATAGATGATCGGCTGGATATGATAGAAGTCCTGTACCGTTTGCAGCCACTCCTTGGCCCTTTCGCGCAATTTCTCCGGCGCCATCCCGTAGGTTTGCTCGATATCCAGCACCGGCGGCAGATCCCCCGGTTCGAGCTGCACTGAATTGATGAAATTCTCCGCCTGGGCCTTGCCGCTTTTGGTAGCCAGGAAGAAATGGTAGGCGCCCCTCGCTATCCCCGCATCTTTTGCCTTTTTCCAGTTCCGCTGGAAATAAGCGTCCTCATTGCCCAATCCTTCGGTCGCCTTGATAAAGGCAAAGCTCAATTGCACATCTCCGACTTTCATGTCATGCACCGAGCCCCAGTCAATGATATTCTGGTATTTGGAGACGTCGATGCCGTGGATGGTATAGTTCACGGGTATATCGATGCCAAATGCGGCATAGCGGATAAAGTGCGCCCGCCGTTCCATCCACCAATCATAGCCGACCAATCCCAACATGATCAATACTGCACCGCCAAGGGAGAAAAGGACCAATTTCCAAATGCTGTTTTTCTTACTTCTCTTCGTCATAAGGGGAATACAAACATAATTAGTATTTTTATACTTCCATGCCCCAAGTTAACCGGAACGATATCATCAATCTCCTCTCCAAGCTAACGGCAAGGCGTCTCTTCAATGGGGTGAAGGTACTGAGCAGCTACTATGTCAGCAAATGGACAAAAAAAGCGGTGCAGTGGGGATATCCGGTAAGCATCTCGTTCGAGCCGACGACCTCCTGCAATCTCCGCTGTCCCGAATGCCCGAGCGGCCTGCGGGCATTCACTCGCCCCACCGGTATGCTCGAGAACGGCTTCTTCCGGCAAACGATAGACCAGATGTCCCGCGAGCTGCTCTACCTGATCTTTTATTTTCAGGGCGAGCCCTATCTCAACCCTTCTTTTCTGGATATGGTTGCCTACGCCTCCGCCAAAGGCATCTATACCGCGACCTCCACGAACGCCCACTACCTGAACGACAGCAACGCAAAAAGAACGGTCGAAAGCGGCCTCGACAGGTTGATCATTTCCATCGACGGGACTACTCAGGACGTCTACGAACAGTACCGCGTCGGCGGCAAGCTGGAAAAAGTCCTCGAAGGCGCCCGCAATATCGTCAGGTGGAAAAAAGAATTGAAGAGCAAAAAGCCCTTTGTCTTCTTTCAGTTCCTGGTGGTGCGGCCAAATGAACACCAGCTCGACGATATCCGCCGCCTGGCCAAAGAGGTCGGCGTGGATGAGGTTCGCTTCAAAACGGCCCAGGTCTACGACTATCAGCAAGACCCCAATGGCCTGATCCCCGCGAATGAAAAGTACAGCCGGTACCGCAAGGACGGCTCCGGTCAATATACCATCAAAAACACCCTGGACAATCACTGCTGGCGGCTCTGGCATGCGACGGTCATCACCTGGGACGGCCTCGTTGTGCCCTGTTGCTTCGACAAGGACGCCCAACACCCGCTCGGCGACCTGAAAGGCATGCCATTCCGCGAAGTGTGGCACAACGAGAAATATACCGAGTTCCGCCGTCAGATCCTCCGGAGCCGGAAAAACATCGATATCTGCGCCAACTGCAGCGAGGGGACAAAGGTCTGGGAAGAATAAGCTCAATCATATGCCGCTATCACCATCAGCACTTGCCCGCCTCCAACACCAACACGAGACCATTCATGAACTCACAGGTGACCTGTCCGAACAACAGCTCCGGCGAACCGTCAACCCGGGCAAATGGAGCGCCTTCGACAATATTGCCCACCTGGCCTGTTATCAGGGGATCTTTCTCGCCCGCCTCGAAAGGATCCAAATGGAAGCATCTCCCGCTTTCAATGCCTACGTGGCGGACATCGACCCGAACTTCACCGGCTACCAGCAACGATCGCTCCCGCATTTGCTGACCAGCATCGACTCGCGCCGCTCCATCATCAGGAACAAACTGCAAGGGATGAACGAAGATGCATTGCTCCGGACGGCCACTCACTTGCGCTACGGATTGCTCGACACCGTCCAGTGGACCGAATTCTTCCTCCTCCATGAAGCCCACCATCTTTATACTATTTTTATGCTTGTTCAGGGCCTGCGCAAACCCCTACAATAAATAATTCTGTACTTTTATGAAGGTATGGCACTTGAAAATGAAATAAATCAACGGAAATTCCGCACCGAGTATCAGAAAGCGAGGATCAACATCATCTATACCTATAACTGGCTTTCTGAGAGGATCAATTCGATCTTCGAAGAATGGGACATCACTCCCAGGCAGTTCAATATACTTCGCATCCTGCGCGGCGAAGGCAAACCCCTGTCCACTCTCCAGATCCGTCAGCGGATGCTGGACAAAATGAGCGATACCAGCCGTATCGTCGACCGCCTCCTGAAAAAGGGCCTGGTAAGGAAAACACCCAATGATGAAGACCGCAGGCTTGTCGACGTGGTCATCACTCCCAAGGGCAAAAAGCTGCTGGAGAAGATCGATCCCTTCGAGGACCATGCAGACAAGATCATGGAGCATCTCTCCGAGGAAGAAACGAAGACCCTGAACAAATTGCTGGATAAGCTGCGAAATACGATGACCCTGCTTCTCGTGGCCGGGGCGCTGCTCTCAACGGCCCTTGGCCAGCCTCCGCAGCCAAACATAGCCCCGAACCAGCCTACAACCCCGACACACCCCGCACCCCGCGCCCCGAAATACGAATTCCGCGCCGCCTGGATCGCCTCCGTGGAGAACATCGACTGGCCATCAAAAAAAGGGCTCCCCGTCGACAGCCAGAAAGCAGAGTTTATCCGCCTGCTCGACATGCATAAACGCGATGGCCTTAACGCCGTGGTGGTCCAGATCAGACCCGCGGCCGACGCCTTCTTCCCCTCCCCATACGAGCCGTGGAGCGAATGGCTGACGGGCGTACAGGGCAAAGCCCCATCCCCCTATTATGATCCCCTCGAATTCATGATCGAAGAGACCCACCGCCGGGGAATGGAATTCCACGCCTGGTGCAACCCCTACCGCGCGGTCAAGAGTATCGGGCGCTCCTCAGTCGCACCGGATCATATTACCCGCCAGCATCCCGAGTGGTTCGTTCGCTTCCAGAACACCCTCTACTTCGACCCGGGCAACAAAGAAGCGCAACAGTACGTGACGGCCGTCATCCGGGATATCGTCCGCCGTTACGATATCGACGCCCTCCACTTCGACGACTATTTCTACCCCTATGACATCGTCGAGGGTGGACCCGCGGGTAAGGAGTTCCCCGACAGACAAACCTATGCCCGCTATGGCAACGGGCTTTCGATAGGCGACTGGCGGCGCAGCAACACCGACTCCATCATCGTGATGATCAGCAAAGCGATAAAAGCGGAAAAACCCTATTGCAAATTCGGGGTCAGCCCCTTCGCCATCTGGCGCAATATCGACAAAGACCCCGAAGGTAGCGATACGCGCGGCGGTCAGCCGGACTACGATAACCTCTATGCCGATATCCTGCTCTGGCTAAAAGAGGGTTGGATCGATTACGTCGTGCCCCAGATCTACTTTGAGTTCAGCCACTCACATGCTCCTTATGCCACGCTCCTGGATTGGTGGGCCCGCCATTCCTATGGCCGGCAGTGCTTTATCGGCCTCGGCATCTACAAGGCCGGAATAAACGCCGCCTGGCGCGACCCGACCCAGATCCCCCGGCAGATCGAGGCTTTGCGCGACTATCCCCAGGTACAGGGGGAAGTCTATTTCAGCAGCAGCAACTTCCTCACGAATCCCTATGGCTGGTCCGACAGCCTCCGGAATCATTACTACAATTATCCCGCCCTTATTCCGCCGATGTCCTGGATCGACACGACGAAGCCCCACGACCCGCTCTTCCATACCGAATATGACTCCAAGGAAGGTACCACTACAGCCTGGCTCTCCAAGGGAGCGCCCGAAGACACCCTGCGCGGGTTCGCCATTTATCAAACCGATTCGGCGAATACCAATATCGACTCGGTCCAGGCTTTCGCCTTCATCCCCTACGATCCCGTAGCAATATTTACCGTCCACCAGGACCCGGCGGAACAAAAGGGGCCGGTACACTTTTATTTTACTACCGCCGTAAGCAGGAACAACGTCGAAAGCCGGCCTGTTCCCCTGGTTTTAGCTAACTTTACAAAATAAATCTTTTATCTATGCCCGGCTTTGAATTATTCGGCCCCGAAGAACGAAAAGAAGTAAACGACGTCCTCGACACCGGTATCATGATGCGCTATGGCTTCGACGGTCCCCGCAAAGGCATCTGGAAAGCAAAAGAACTGGAGACCGCCATCTGCGAGATCACGCATTGCAACTACACCCAACTCGTAAGCAGTGGCACCGCCGCCCTGACAACAGCGTTCGCGGCTCTTGGCATCGGCGCCGGCGACGAAGTGATCATGCCCGTTTTTACCTTCGTGGCCAGCTTCGAATGCGTCCTTAGTGTCGGCGCCGTGCCCGTTCTCGTCGACGTGGACGAGACCCTGACCCTCGATCCCGCAGCCGTTCGCCGCGCCATCACACCCCGCACCAAATGTGTCATGCCCGTACATATGTGCGGCGCCATGGCCGACCTGGACGCCCTCGTACAGATCTGCAAAGAAAATAAGTTGATCCTGCTCGAAGACGCCTGCCAAAGCTTCGGCGGCCGCTACAAGGGCAAATGGCTCGGCACGATCGGCGAAGCCGGAACATTCTCTTTCGACTTTGTAAAAATAGTCACCTGTGCAGAAGGCGGCGCCATCGTCACCAACAGCCAGGACCTGGCCAGAAAGCTCGATGGATTCTCGGACCATGGCCACGACCATATCGGCAACGACCGCGGCGCCGACCAGCACCCTTTTCTCGGCTATAATTTCCGCATCTCCGAACTGCATGCCGCGGTGGGACTGGCACAGGTGCGAAAGCTGGATCAGTTCCTGGCCATTCAACGCAGGACGTTTACACAGCTAAAGGCCATTCTGTCCACGGTACCCGAAATATCCTTCCGGTCTATCCCCGATCCCGAAGGCGATATCTGCACCTTCCTGAGCTGGTTCCTGCCAACGGAGGAAGCGACCCGGGCGCTTGTAGCGGAACTCCGCCAGCAAGGCATCCTGGCCGGGAACATGTACTGGTTTGAACATAACTGGCATTATATCCGCAAATGGGACCACCTCCGCCAGGCAGCTTCGCTGTACAGGCTGACAGACCCGCAGCAAAAAGCCCTGTTGTCCCTGAATAAGGCCGATTTTTCGGCCAGTGACCGCATCATGGGCCGCTGTATCTCGACGGTCATCGGCTTGCTGTGGACCGAAGAGCAAACCAGGGAAAAAGGAGAGAAGATCGTCGCCGCGGTAAACAAAGTCCTCGCGTCGTCGGACCGCTTGCGCCCCTCTGCCTTGGGCGCCGTCCGACTGCCGGCATAAGCATTCGCCAATGGAAAAATTGAAGCGGACCCCATTTTTTGTCCCCTTGATTTCCATTTTTTTCGTGCTCCACGGCGTACTTGAAAATTTTGGATTTATTCCAATTCAGGACGCCCTGGTTCTTCTTTGTGTATATGTTGGATTGACCGCTTTGGTTGCAAGCATCGCCTGGCTATTGCTCCGAAACAAGGGCCACGCGGCTATCTTCACGACCGCCTTTATGGCGCTTTTCTTCTTTTATGAGGCGTTCATACAACTGATGATAAAACATTTCCCTCATCGGTTCTTTACCACTGGTTCCTTTCTCTTATCGATTGGAATACTGGCGTTGGTGGCGGTGTTCGTCTATCTCAAAAAGAGCAAAAGGACCTTTCCGCAGCTCTACCTGTACCTGAATACAACCCTGCTTGTATATATACTGGTAGACACAGGCTGGATCTTTCTTAAACTGCTGCATCCCCCCGTTAATCCGCTATCTGTTTATTCTTTTGCAAAGGAGGGAACTGCGGGGCCATGTACTGCATGCGCAAAGCCTGATGTGTATTTTCTGCTGTTCGATGAGTACGCCAGTACGTCCTCCCTCAAGGCGCAATACAACTATGACAATTCCGCACTGGACAGCTTCCTTGTAAAACAAGGCTTTCATATAAACGAACAGAGCAGCTCTAATTACAATCTCACGGTATTCTCGATGGCCTCTGTCTTAAATATGTCTTATTTGGAAGGATTAAAAGATCCCGGTAGGATAATATCACAGGATTATACGAATGCCTACCAGCTTATCCGGGATAATAAGGTGATTGAATTATTTTCCCGGGAAGGGTATGATGTAAAGAATTATTCCATTTTTGACCTTGCAGGAGAACCTACCAGGGCCTGGCAATCTTTTTTGCCATTAAAGACAAGGCTCCTTACTGCAAGAACGCTGGCGGAGAGGCTCGGCAGACACGGCAGTTCTCTATTGGTAAGATATCTCGGCATCAAATATTTCGTGGTTAAGGAGTATATGAAATATTATTCCGGCAATGAGGAATTTTTAAAACTTGTGGCTTCGGAGGCAGGCGAGAAAAGCAGCCGGCCCAGATTTTTATATGCGCACTTTATCATGCCTCATTTTCCTTATCTGTTTGATGCTGCGGGCCGCCGGAGAAGCGACCAGCGGATCTATGAGGAAAGTAAAACCAATCCACCCGCGGCTTACCTTGACTACCTTACCTACACGAACAGGCGGCTAGAGGAATTAGTGCGGAACATACGTCAAAATGATCCCAACGCTGTTATACTACTGTGTGGAGATCATGGTTTTCGCGAATGGACAACAACCCAATCCCCCCATTTTCAGTTTGAGAATCTGAATGCGGTTTATTTTCCGGATCATGACTATACCAGGTGGGATATGAAAGTTTCCTTTGTAAATCAGTTCCGAATCGTCTTTAATCAGCTGTTTCATACGGAATATCCGCTTCTGAAAGACAGTACGACCGTTCTCAGGGAATAATAGGGCTTACTTGCCCTCTAACTTATTGCAGGATTCGAGTGAGCCAAGCCGGAAGAAAACGGGGAGATGGGTGGCTTTCTGGATGTCAAGCTCACGTTTACAAAAGAACCCAAGTTGATCGTAGTAGCTCCCTGTGCCCATATAAGCGGCCTCAGCGGCCGGATAATATGCCCCCACATCGGGCACATGAAAGGGCGGAAGCGGCGCCGTTGGGCTTGCTGTGCCCCCGGGGAGCATATGCAGACCAGCCATCGGCGGGAAATTCATCCCCGGAATGAGGGCTATTTTAGTAAGGGGAAGCCGTACAGGGACAATTTTTTCCACTGGGGCAGGGGCCGCCGTCTGGCCGTGGGCCACCACCATAAGTATTGATAAACATACAACAAGAAAAGTTTTTTTTCGTTGCACGGTTGGTCCCTCCTTTTTCCGTAAATTTACGGCCTGATTTTTGCGGTCCGCGCGCCCTTTTCCTGAAATAGGAATAAGAGTTTGAGCAAAACCCCTGATATACATGTCGTTAAGTCAATCATTACAGCAAAAACTACTCCAAAAATTATCTCCTCAGCAGATTCAGCTGATGAAGTTGCTGCAAGTGCCTACGGCTAACCTGGAGGAAAGGATAAAGGAGGAGCTGGAAGAGAATCCGGCTCTTGAGGTGACGGAAGATCATGAAGACGGATTGGACGGCGACATAAAGGATGAATTCGAAGACGGCGAATACGAAGAAAAAGACGGCAGTGAAGATGAATATGACAATATCGACATCAGTGAATATGTCAATGATTCGGATGACGACGTTGCCGATTACAAATTGAGGGACGACAATTATCCCGAAGCCGACGAGGACCGGGTCATGCCGCATAGGGTAGAGACCTCCTTCCACGAAGTCCTGCTGGACCAACTGGGAATGCTGGTAATCGACGACCGCACGCGTAAGATTGCGGAACAGATCATAGGCAGCATTGACGATGACGGCTATCTCCGCCGTGAGACGGCTTCCATTGCCGACGACCTGGCCTTCCGTCAGAACATCGAGACCAGCGAAGAAGAGATAGAGAGTCTCATAAAAAAGATCCAGCAATTCGATCCGCCCGGTGTGGCTGCGCGTGAATTGCAGGAATGTCTCCTTATCCAGCTGCGCCGCCGGAAGAATGGCCACAAAAGCGTCGATGTAGCCATCGACGTCCTAACGTATTATTTCGACGAATTCACGAAGAAGCACTACGACAAGATACAGCGGGGTCTCAACCTGGACGATGAGCAACTAAAGGATGTCATCAACCAGATCATCAAGCTCAACCCCAAGCCCGGCGGGGATGTCTCGGAGGTCAACAAGGCCGAAAGCTATGTGATCCCCGACTTCTTCATCACCAATAGCGCCGGAAAGCTGGAACTTTCCCTCAACTCTAAGAATGCTCCCGACCTGCGCATCAGCGAAGGCTACAGGGAGATGCTAAAGGAATACGATAGGGGCAGTAAGAAGGACAAGCGCCAGAAAGAGGCCGTGCTGTTCATCAAGCAGAAGATCGATGCCGCCAAGTGGTTCATCGACGCGATCAAACAGCGGCAGCAGACCCTCTACAATACCATGCACACGATCATGGACTATCAGCACGATTTCTTCCTCACGGGCGACGAGACCACGCTGCGGCCCATGATCCTCAAAGACATCGCGGAACGGACGGCGCTTGATATCTCCACCGTCAGCCGCGTGGCCAACAGCAAATTCGTACAAACGGAGTTCGGAACATACAGGCTGAAGTTCTTTTTCAGTGAGTCCCTGAGTACGGACAGCGGTGAGGAAGTATCGACCCGCGAAGTAAAGAAGATCCTGAGCGACCTTATTGAAGGTGAAAGCAAAAAGAAACCACTGAGCGATGAAAAGCTCACCGAGCTGCTCCAGGAAAAAGGATACAATATCGCCCGCCGAACCGTAGCCAAATACCGCGAACAACTAAACATTCCTGTAGCAAGGCTCAGGAAGGAACTATGAGTAATATAACGATAGCCGGCTCAGGCAATGGCAGGGCTGCCGCTTCTCCCTTGCTGCGGGGTATCGCGCACCTGATCTCCTATATTTTTCATCCCCTGTTCATCAATGCCTACGTGATGGCTTTCCTGATCTTTTTCCATCCGTATGCATTTGCCGCCTACAATCACACCGATAAGGTCCTCCGCTTTCTCAATGTCGTCCTCTGTTGCACCTTCCTGCCGGCATTCTCGGTTTTCCTTATGTGGCGGCTGCGTCTGATCGGCTCGATTATGCTTCGCACCGAAAAGGACCGGATGATCCCCTATATCGTAAGCATGACCTTTTACTGGTGGTCCTGGATCGTCTTCAAAAACCTGCCTGATATTCCCGCCACTGCGGTCCATTTCCTCCTTGGCTCCTTTCTGGCCGTCTGCGGCGGTTGGATCTGTAATATTTTCTACAAGGTGAGTATGCACGCCATCGGCATGGGGGGCGCCCTGATGTTCTTTTGCCTCTTCGGCTTTCATGATCCATTTGGATCGGGACTCTATATTGCGATCGCGCTCGTCCTGACCGGCCTTGTCTGCACTTCCCGGCTTATTCTCTCGGCCCATTCATCTTTCGATGTCTGGTCCGGCCTGTTTGTAGGCATGCTGGCGCAGTATATTGCGTGGTTATTTTGATTCCCGCGCCTTCGGCGCGGGCGGTTAATAGAAAAAGAAAAGCCCAATCATAGGTTGGCGAGGTTTGGCGGTCCCGAATAGAAAAAGAAAAGCCCAATCATAGGGTACGAACCTAAATTGAGCTTTTTCACCTTCAAACCATCTGAAGTCTGCGTCCATGCTAGCTGTTAAGTATCTTCGATCGGGTCAGGTATTTTTTCGTTGGATGATAAATAAATAAACAGGATCCTTCTTTTATAAGATCGATGATCGTCCCGGACTCGTCCGCAGGCACTGCGGGGCAACCAAAACTCCTTCCACAGAAATTGTTCATCTGCAGAAAATCGGGACCTACATACTCCGATCCATGCAACACAACATTACGTCCCTGCGCCCTGTCATTAAACCCTCTTTCCATGCCCCTGATCTTCAGCGACAGGCCGTTATTGCCATAATAAGTTCCCTGGGTGATATAAAAACCAAGCGAGGTCTTATGCGAGGACGGATTGTTGCTGAAAGACTGCGCAAACTCACCACCTGAATTCCGGCCATGGGCTACATAAGTATTTACCAACACGGTCTTTTGTTCGAGGTCCACAATATACAATCGCTTATTACGGGATGACTGACTCAGGTCGCAGATCGACAAAATATTGGTTTTGTTCAGCCAGTGATGGTCCAACAAATAATAATATCCTTTCAGGGCATATTCAAAGGCCTTTTTGGTCAGCCCCACTTCCTGCAGATCGATCTGCGAATACAGGTTGGCGGCCTCCTCGGCGAAAGCAGCCGCTTTGGCGGCCTTTTTGGCATTTGCACTGGCCGGATTTCCGGCTCTCAGCACACTGACCGGTAAAACAAATGCGACCAAAACGCACCAGAATCCCGGATGTAGAACACTACGACGCATGTCTTAAAGGTTTTTTAAATCTGAATGTCTGGCGGGCCACCAGGCTGGTTTTACCCCAGGCCGGCCTTCGTACCGGCCAACTGCCGGTACCCTAAAACGGCCGGGTAAGTAAAATATTATCTATTTTCTACTTGTGCAAGAATCTTTTATGAAAAGTTTTTATTGTTTAAAAAAAGGGCTTTTTTACGGTTTAAGGACTTCCCCCTAGACTTTGACCCTCTTCCAGCCGCCCCGACGGAAAAGCAGAAAGCTGACAATGCTAATGGTGGTTTCCGTGATCACAATGGCGAAAAACACCCCTTTTGGCCCAAAACCCAACCCAATCGCCAGCAACCAGGCCAGCGGGATCTGAAAGGTCCAAAAACAGAAGAAATTAACGATCGTCGGCGTCCTGGTATCACCGGCGCCATTAAAAGCGTTTGTCATTACCATCCCTATTCCATAAAAGACATAGCCAGGGGCTATGATTTGCAGGGCGCGCACCGAAACGATGCCAATTGAGGGGTCGGGGTTAATAAAGGAGACGATATATCCACCCAAAAACAGCAGGATCAGGGTGACCAACAACGAAAAAATGACATTGAAGGTTGAGGCCGTGCGGACCGACTGCTCGGCGCGGTCAACCCGTCCGGCGCCCAGGTTTTGTCCGACCAGCGTGGCCGCGGCGTTGCTCATGCCCCAGGCCGGGAGCAGGAAAAAGATTATGATCCGGATGGCCACCTGGTAACCCGCTATCACCGTATCTCCGAACCGGGCTATGATCATCGCCATGACGATCCAACTGCCCGAGCCGATCAGGAACTGCGCCGCCCCTGTCCACGCGATCTTCAGCAGCCCCCGGATGATAATCCCCTCGGGCTGAAACTGCTTCCAGATGATCCGGATCACCCCTGTACGCTTTATCAAATGATATAGTTGATAGCAGACCCCGATGCCCCGGCCGATCGTCGTGGCCATTGCCGCGCCGGGTAAACCATAGAAGTGGATCAGCAGCGGACAAAGAATGATATTACAGCCATTGGCGATCCATAGCGCCCACATCGCCGTCGACGCATTCCCCGCACCCCTGAAAACGCCATTGATCAAAAACAACATCATAATGACGATGCTGCCCGAGAAAATGATCCGGGTAAAGGGGGTGCCTACATGCACCGTTGCGTCCGAAGCACCCATCACTTTTAGCAGGTGCGGCGCAAACGCGGCGCCTGCCAGGCTGATCACAACCGTCAAACCAAGGCAGATGAGAATGGCCTGCGCCGCCGAATGCGAAGCTTCGGTCTCATTCTTTTCGCCGATCCGCCGCGCCACCATCGCCGTGGCCGCCATCCCCAGGCCCATCGCCACGGAATAGACAATAGCCAGCACCGACTCGGTCAGCCCGACAGCGGCTACGGCTTCCTTGCTAATACGACTAACGAAAAAAATATCCACCAGCGCAAAGACCGATTCCATGCACATCTCGAGGATCATCGGCACGGACAATAACACGACGGCGCGCCGGATACTGCCCGTCGTATAGTCCTGGTGATTGCTGGACAAAGCCTGGCGTAACAAGCTTGCTATTGCGGAAAAGCTTTTTCCCTTTTGGGAAGATGGAGCTGACATAGTACCGTTTTTGTAAAGAAGAGATATATCAGGGCAGTGCCCGAAACGTGGCGGAGAAAATGATCTGCGGAGAGCAGATCGCAAATTAAATGATCATCGGCGCTATGATTAGGAACTAAAGATGAGGAAATTTTTTAATAAAATAAAATATTCGGCCGGAATTTCGCCGGGAAAGGGTAGTACTTTTGACGCATGAGATCGGCCTTTCGACGGATAACCTTCCGGGTCCTCAAGATCACCGGCATCGCCGTAGGATGCTTGCTGGCACTCTTGTTCCTGCTCCCCTATCTCTTCCC
>Ga0302326_10001941_pt1 | contig 51556 bp, 46 predicted proteins | sample Palsa_T0_3_FD_202264 | JGI IMG/M metagenome (GOLD analysis project Ga0302326, IMG submission 202264) | Peat permafrost microbial communities from Stordalen Mire near Abisko, Sweden - Palsa_T0_3 | ecosystem: Environmental > Terrestrial > Soil > Palsa > Peat permafrost | place: Sweden: Abisko...
GCTGTCACGCGCCTCGAGGTAATCGAGGGCAAACCCGGCCGCTTTAATCGTGGCGCGGCCGCGCGCCAAAACGCTTGCCGCGGGTTTTCCCGCCGCGATCTCGGCGGCGGATCCGTCGAGTACGCGGTAGAGGGTAGGGGCGGCGGCGCGCTCCTTGGGCGACAGATACCGGTTGCGCGACGACAGCGCGAGACCGTCGGGCTCGCGAACGGTCGGCGCGCCGACGATGCGCGTCCTAAGACCAAGGTCTCGCGCCAGCCGCCTCACCACGACGAGCTGTTGGTAATCCTTCTCGCCGAAGACCGCGATATCAGGTTCGCATTGAATCAATAGCTTGGCGACGACAGTTGCCACGCCGGCGAAGAAGTAAGGCCGGAAGGCGTCCTCCAAGCCGGCTAGCGCCGGCCCTTGCGGAACGATCCGCGTCGCAAAGCCGTCGGGATACATTATCGCGGTCGAAGGGGCCCAAACGAGATCGGCGCCGCCATCGCCGAGCGCGGCAACGTCCGCGGCGAAGGTGCGCGGGTAAATGGCCAAGTCTTCGTTCGGAGCGAACTGCGTAGGGTTGACGAAAATCGACACCGTCACGCGATCGGCACGACGCCGCGCCAACTTCACCAGGGCGTGATGCCCGGCATGCAGCGCTCCCATGGTCGGGACCAGCGCCATGAAGTCGCGGCGCCCGCGCCACTGATCGATGACGCGCTTGAGCGCAGGCAAGGTGCGAACGATGCGCGCCCGGCGATGCTTCAATCCTGAAACGTTTTTGTTCATCGGCGTTGCCACGCGAGCACACGTTACATTCATTCGTCGTGCGTAGTTTGTTTAATGATTAACTTATCGAGGCTGATGCTGTATCTTGACGCTGCACGTGGCAAGCCGGACAAGAATTCGTTCTGCAGAGGTTGCGTAGCCATGTTGATGCAGGCCGATATTGGCAAGCCGTTCTCGGCTCATGTCGTCGTCCTTGGCAACGAAAAAGGTGGTACCGGCAAGTCGACCACGGCCATGCACGTCGCCGTCGCCCTGCTGCAGGCCGGTCAGCGGGTCGCCAGTATCGATCTCGATTCACGACAGCGCAGTTTTACCCATTACGTCGAAAACCGGCGCGCTTGGGCGAAGCGGGCGGGCGTAAATCTCCGACATCCCGAGCATTATTGCGTCGCACGCGGAGCCGGCGCACGACTCGATGAGATCGAGGCGAAGGAATTCGAGGCTTTCGCCGCTGCGGTGAGCGCGGTGGAGAGCAATTACGATTTCGTCGTCATCGATACGCCGGGAAGCGACTCTTATCTGATGCGGCTTGCTCATTCCATGGCCGATACCTTGATTACTCCTCTCAACGACAGCTTTGTCGACTTCGACGTGCTCGGTCAGGTCGATCCGCATACATTCGAGCTCAACGGGGTCAGCCAGTACGCGGAAATGGTGCGGGAAGCGCGCCGCCAGCGGCGACTGGTGGACGGCGGGCTGACCGATTGGGTGGTGATGCGCAACCGGCTCTCGCGGCTCGCCTCGCGCAATAAAAAGCTCGTCGGGGCCGGGGTCGAAGCGCTCGGCCGGCAACTCGGCTTTCGCATCATTGATGGTTTTGGCGAACGCGTGATCTACCGGGAGTTTTTCCCGCGCGGGCTCACTGCGCTCGACGAGGTCGACGAGAGCGCTTTTGGGCTAAAGGCAAAATCCTCCCATGCGATCGCCCGTGAAGAGATCAAGGGTCTGATCGAAGGGCTTAAATTGCCGGTCGACGAGCGCGGCAAGCGCCGCGCGGCGGCGCGCGCGGAATGGGCGGCGACCGAAGGCAAGCCGCTCGATACCCACGAACTCCTGGCCTGAAGCCGGACACTTTCGGTTATTTTCCCGAGGCGTTGCCGGCTCACCCCGCTTTTTCCTCAAACATTGCGCCCATTGCGCCGATTAGCGGGGGAGGCCACTTAAGCGGGGTCTAAACTCCTGAGCGTAAAAGCCCGAGCCATGAGCAAAGATCGGCCCGGTCATGTGCCGGCGCAAAACTCCGATGCCGAGGAAGCCAAAAAGCTTGCGGCTTCTCCGCGCGCGGAAATCGATGCGTTTCTCAATCAGCTCAAGTCGCTCGATCCAGCAGCCAACACTGGGGGCCGCGGCCGGTTATTGTTTGCGCTTGACGCCACCATGAGCCGGCAGCCGACCTGGGATCAGGCCTGCGTGCTGCAAGCCGAAATGTTTCGCGAGGCCGCCGCGGCCGGCGGCCTTCATATTCAGCTCGTCTATTATCGGGGATTAAGCGAATGCCGCGCTTCGGCATGGATCGGGGAGGCGCGACAGCTAGGTGAGCTGATGTCGCACATCGATTGCCGCGGCGGCCACACGCAGATTGCAAAGGTTCTCTCGCACGCGCGGCGGGAAAGTGAAAAGGCTCCGCTCGGGGCTTTGATCTTGGTCGGTGACGCTATGGAGGAATCGCTCGACGATCTCTGCGCCGGCGCCGGCGAACTGGGCTTGCGCAGCGTTCCCGCCTTTATGTTTCAGGAAGGCTACGACCCGGTCTGCGAGCAGGCATTTCGGGAAATTGCCCGGCTCACGCGCGGGGCCTATTGCCGCTTTGCACCGGGTGCCGCCGATGAGCTAGGTGAGTTACTGCGCGCGGCGGCAGCTTATGCGGCAGGCGGCATGAAGGCTTTAGCCGATCTGCGTGCCAAGCATTCGGCGGGCGCGTCGAAGCTGATCGAGCAACTGAAGTAGCCATGCCAATTCTTCTCGGGGCGGCCGTTCTTATCCTTCTGTTGTGGGCCGGCAGCGCTTTTTCCAAGGCCGATCCAAAACAGGCTGCGCGGTTCGTGCGCTATATCGGTGGCGGCGCGGCACTGATCGCTTCAGCCTTTCTGCTGCTGAAGGGCGCGATCGGGGTCGCCATACCGCTCGGCGCGGTCGGGCTCGGACTGCTCGGCTGGCTCTCATTGTGGCCGGCAAACCTGATAGGCCGGACGCGCAAAAGCGCCGGCAAAGTTTCGCGCGTGCGCTCGGCATTCCTGGAGATGGAGCTTGATCACGATAGCGGCGCGATGCGCGGCTTCGTGCTCGCCGGACGTTACGAAGGCAAGTCTCTCGATGCGATCGGTTCGCCGACTTTGATCGGACTTCTCGGAGAGATCGACGACGACAGCCGCCAGTTATTGATGGCGTATCTTGACCGCCGGGAGCCCGGCTGGCGTGAGCACGCGCAGCAGAATGCGGGACCGAGGAGCGGCCGAGACGCCACGCCCAGCGGGAAAATGACGGAGCAGGAGGCTTATCAAGTCCTTGGCCTTCAACCCGGAGCGCCCGAGGACGAGATCGGGCGCGCTCACCGGTCGCTCATGAAGAAACTGCATCCCGACCAAGGGGGGTCGACGTACCTTGCGGCCCGCGTCAATCAGGCCAAGGACGTGCTGCTTCGACGCCATCGCTGATACTCCACACAACAACTCTCGGCGTGGCGCCCTGTCGGTGAATGAGCCTCTCTGCCTGACCCGGTTGATCCGGGTTTATCCTTGCAGCGTGATGTTTGTGAGTTCGTGCGGTGCTTGGAGCCGTCTTGGAGACGGCCGCTTTACATCTGCTCTAATTTTTAACCGCCATACATTCGATCTCGCTACGCTTGAGCAGCTTGCACGCCGCTTCAGCCGCCGGTCTATCGAGGCCGACGAAGCGCGCGCGGTAATAGGTTCTCTCGCCTTTTTGCACCCGTTCGGTGAACGGGTCCGCGGACGCAAGTATCCCGGGGATTTTCAGCTGCGCCGCGTTGAGGTGCTCCTTGGCCTCGTTTTCCCCTTCATAAGCGCCGACTTGGATAAGCCAGCCGCCGCGTGCATGCGGGGAAGTTGAGGGCGGAGCCGCCGGCGGTTCTTCTCTGGCCAGCTCGACTTTGGACGGCTCGGTTTTCGCCGCTGTTGCCACGACAGACGGCCCGGTCGAAGCCACAACGATCGAGTCCTGGGCCGGTTCTGTCGCAGAAGTCCTGCGGTTGGCCGCAGAAACCGCGCCTTGCGAGGCGGAAGCCGAGGTCGGCACCAGAACCGGCATCGGCGCAAGAGGAGCGGTTTGCGGCGGCGCGGTCCTATAGGTGATCGTCCTGACCAACACCGGATGGATCGGCTCGCTCGTGCCCAAGCTTGCGCGCGCTTCGGCTGCGGCATTGCTCACCGTTGCCTCCGCACGCGAACGTTGCTGGACTTTGGCGGCGGTCGAAACTTCAACCTCGCTGCGCGATGCGAGTTCGTTACGCGCGGCAAACTCGCCGCGCGAGGCGAACTTTTCCGCAGCCGGCGCCGTGCGCTGTAGCGACGCTTCCCTGATGTGCGCGCCGATCAGTTCGCGCATATGAGCGTCGCGTTCCCCGGCTGAACGGCCGCCAAGCACGACGGCGACAATGTATCGTCCGTCGCGATGCACCGAGGTCACGAGGTTGAAACCGGAAGCGCGGGTATAACCGGTCTTTATTCCGTCGACGCCGCCAACCGCTCCCAAAAGATGGTTGTGATTTCGCATCGCGCTGCCGTGATAGACAAATTCCTCAGTCGAGAAATATTTGTAGTAGCGGGGAAACCGCTCCTGGATTGCGCGTCCGAGCAGCGCTTGGTCGCGCGCCGTCGTTACCTGGGCGTCGTCGGGCAATCCGGAGGCGTTGACATAGGTGGTGCGGCTCATGCCAAGCGCATGCGCCTTTTGCGTCATCAACTCCGCAAACTGTTCTTCCTCGCCGCCGCCGAGATTTTCGGCGATTGTGACCGCGGCGTCGTTCGCGGATTTTGTCACCACCGCCTTGATTGCATCTTCGACAGCAATGGTCTGTCCGGGCTTCAGCCCAAGCTTAGTTGGCGCTTGCTCGGCCGCATGCTCGGAGACCCTTAACTGGGTGTCGAGCCTGATTTTGCCAGCGTCCAGCCGCTCGAACAGCAGATAGAGCGTCATGATTTTGGTGAGCGAGGCCGGATGCCGCGACCCGTCGGCGTTAGACGAATGCAATACCTCACCGGTATTGCCGTCCACCACGATCGATGCAGAAGGCGGCGAATAAGCTTCAACGGAAGCGCGTGGCGCGTGACGATAGTAACGGTGGTAGCCGTACGCGCCGGCCGAATTGTTCATGACCGGTAGAAGCGCAAGGCCGGCCGCAAGACCGAAAACACCACGAAGCCCAACACACACAACGCAACGCACGCTACTCATTACGCACCCCGTCCCCGACGCGCGCAGGACTACCCTAAGGCGCCTACGCTGCTTGCTTCTTCGGACCACACGAACCAGGACTTGATCCGGCCGGTTGTCCCAACGCGAAGCCTTCCCCGACCCTGGACCGGTCATCATCCTGATGCGGCCCGTAACGCTAGGCGAACGCCGTTGCGAAAGCGTTAACCCATTTCGCCAACGTCCGATTGGCTCTGCACCCCCGAATTTCTGCTCTGCCTTGCATCGCCTTGAGTTTAAAGGTGCAGCGCAATATGTTAATGATTGATAGTGGAGAAGGCCTTTTCAAGGCAGCGGGCGAACCTCGGCTGCTACCCGTGCAGCCCTGACGCCGGAGAGTAAACAATGACGACTGATCCAATGCAGAAGTTCGGCAAGGAAGGCATGGATATGGCGATGGCGTCATTCGGCGCTTGGAGCAAGAATGCCCAGGCCATTGCGACGGAGCTTGCCGATTATTCGAGGAAATCGTTCGAAGCCTCCGCGGCCGCTTTGGAAAAGCTCACCTCCGCCAAGACCATCGATAAGGCGATGGAAGTTCAAAACGAATATCTGAAATCCTCGTACCAAGACTTTGTCGCGCAATCCGCCAAGCTCAGCGAGCTCTACTCCGCGCTCGCCAAAGACGCCTACAAACCGTTCGAAGGCATACTCAATCAGGCCGCATCGCTGAAATGACGGTTGCCCATGCGAGGCAGCGACATCGTCGCGCGTAGCTGCCGGCCGAACGTGTAGGCGATTGCTGCGCGGTCACCGGCCCCGGCTTCGCCACGGCGAACTCACGCCCCGAGATGGATTCGAGCGCCCGCCGCGGTCTTGCCGGGACTGGCTCGATGTGCCGCCGCCGGAATGCTTGACCTAGGGCGTAAGCCGCGCGTTTTCCGCCGACGGCATGCTCTGTGCATGGTAATCTGGAGTGAAATCCTTCCGTAGATCGCGGAGATTTTGGCGCGCGCGCGGGAGCGACCATGGTAGCCTCGCGTTGCCCTTGCCGAATGCATAAGTGAGTCGCGCTAACGGGATGAAATCGAACCGAATTGTCCGCTTTAGTTAGGTGTATCGTCGGATGTGGAACCTGGGGCGGCCAAAAACTATATTAGAGTACTGGCGACGGCCGGGCGGGGGGCCGCGATCTTGGCAGGCCTCCGCGTCGGTTCGGTCCCGCGCACTTACCGAGGTTCGGATTAGACGAAGCAATGCCGACAGATGACTTACCCGAGCGGCCCGTCCGGCTGGCAAACGACGACCGCAAGCAAAAGAACGACCAGGGCGGACCGGGCACCGCGGTCATCACCAAGACGAGGCCGCAGACCAAGCGGCCCCACCTTTATCGCGTTCTTTTACTCAACGACGACTACACGCCCATGGAATTCGTGGTCCATGTGCTCGAGCGTTTCTTCAATAAGGACCACGACGCCGCGCAACGCATTATGATGCACGTCCACCAGCAGGGTATCGGCGAATGTGGCGTGTTCACCTACGAGGTGGCCGAAACCAAAGTGACGCAGGTTATGGACTTTGCCCGAAAACATCAGCATCCTTTACAGTGCATTATGGAAAAGAAGTGACCCGGGGGAACGGCCAATACAAATGGAAATGAAGAGAGCCTGAATGCCCACGTTTTCACGCAGTCTCGAACAGTCGCTGCATCGCGCCTTGGCGCTCGCCAATGAGCGCCATCACGAGTACGCCACGCTTGAGCATCTGCTGCTGGCGCTCATCGAAGACCAGGACGCGGCCGCGGTCATGCGCGCTTGCAATGTCGATTTGGACAAGTTGCGCCGCAGTCTCGTCGCCTATCTTGAATCCGAGCTTGAGAACCTGGTCACCGACGGGGCCGAGGACTCCAAGCCGACAGCGGGCTTTCAGCGGGTCATCCAGCGCGCCGTCATCCACGTCCAATCGTCGGGGCGTGAGGAGGTGACCGGCGCCAACGTGCTAGTCGCGATTTTCGCCGAACGCGAGAGCCACGCTGCCTACTTCCTGCAAGAGCAGGACATGACCCGCTACGACGCGGTCAATTATATCAGTCACGGCATCGCCAAGCGGCCGGGCATGTCGGAAGCGCGCCCGGTGCGTGGCTCCGACGAAGACGGCGATACCAAGAATGGCGACGAGCCGAAGAAGAAGGGCGACGCGCTCGAAGCTTATTGCGTCAACCTCAACAAGAAGGCGCGCGAAGGCAAAATCGATCCGCTGATCGGCCGTGACGCGGAGATCAACCGCACCATCCAGGTGCTCTGCCGCCGGCAGAAGAATAATCCGCTGTTCGTCGGTGAGGCCGGCGTCGGCAAGACCGCGATTGCCGAGGGGCTGGCGCGGAGGATCGTCCATGGCGAAGTGCCGGACGTGTTGCGCAACGCCACCGTGTTCGCGCTCGATATGGGCACGCTGCTTGCCGGCACCCGCTATCGCGGAGATTTTGAGGAGCGCCTCAAGCAGGTGATCAAGGAGCTTGAGGCTTATCCCGGCGCCATCCTGTTCATTGACGAGATCCACACCGTGATCGGCGCCGGTGCAACATCGGGCGGCGCGATGGACGCGTCAAATCTGCTCAAGCCGGCTTTGGCTTCGGGCACGGTGCGCTGCGTCGGCTCCACCACCTACAAGGAATACCGCCAGTATTTCGAAAAGGATCGCGCGCTGGTGCGGCGCTTCCAGAAGATCGACGTCAACGAACCCACAGTTCCTGACGCGATCGAAATCCTCAAAGGGCTGAAGCCCTATTTCGAGGAGTATCACAAGCTCAGATATACCAACGAGGCGATCAAAGCTGCGGTCGAGCTGTCCGCGCGTTACATCCACGACCGCAAACTCCCCGACAAGGCGATCGACGTCATTGATGAATCGGGTGCGGCGCAGATGCTGCTGCCGGAAGGGCGGCGCAAGCGCACCATCGGCATCAAGGAAATCGAGACCACCATCGCCACCATGGCGCGGATTCCGCCGAAAGCGGTGTCGAAGGATGACGCCGAGGTGCTGCGGCATCTGGAAGAAACGCTCAAGCGCGTGGTCTACGGTCAGGACAAGGCGATCGAGGCGCTTGCCGCCTCAATCAAGCTGGCACGTGCCGGACTGCGCGAGCCGGAAAAGCCGATCGGCTGTTATTTGTTCTCCGGCCCGACCGGCGTCGGCAAGACCGAAGTGGCGCGCCAGCTCGCCGCCACGCTCGGGGTGGAAATCATCCGCTTCGATATGTCGGAATATATGGAGCGTCATACCATATCGCGGTTGATCGGCGCGCCGCCCGGCTATGTCGGTTTTGACCAGGGCGGACTGTTGACCGACGGCGTCGATCAGCATCCGCACTGCGTGCTGCTGCTCGACGAGATCGAGAAGGCCCATCCCGATCTCTTCAACGTGCTGTTGCAGATCATGGATCACGGCAAGCTGACCGATCACAACGGCAAGCAGGTCGATTTCCGCAACGTGATCCTGATCATGACCACGAATGCCGGCGCGTCCGACATGGCGCGGGCGGCTTTCGGTTTCACCCGGTCGAAGCGGGAAGGCGACGACATGGAAGCGATCACGCGCTTGTTCGCGCCGGAATTCCGCAACCGGCTCGATTCCATCGTCACCTTTGCGCACCTGTCGCAGGACGTGATTGCGATGGTGGTCGAGAAGTTCGTCCTTCAGCTCGAGGCGCAGCTCGCCGATCGCGACGTGACCATCGAATTGACCGACGAGTCGAGCAAGTGGCTCATCGCCAATGGCTATGACGAGCTGATGGGCGCCCGGCCGATGGCCCGGGTGATCCAGGAGCACATCAAAAAGCCGCTCGCCGACGACGTGTTGTTCGGGCGCTTGAAGTCGGGCGGCCACGTCCGCGTCGTCGTCACCACCGACGAAAACGGCAGGGCCAAGCTCGGGTTCGAGTATCCCGACGGTCCGATCACGCCGCGGCCCGAGAAATTGCCGGAGCCGCGCCGGGCTAAGAAGCGGCGCGCCTCGCCGCGGCGTAAGCCGCCGGGCGGAGGCCCGGGCGGCAATTCGCCGCCGCGCCGCGGCTCGGTGCCGAAGGTGCCGCTGGTCAAGGCCTAGCGGCGAGCGCGCTGCTAGTGGTCCGATTCTAACATTCGCACCCCCATGCGGCAGGCTATCGTGCGAATGTTAGAATCAAAGGACCACTAGTAATTATAAGTGCTAGTGGAGCTTTGGATTTGGCATTCGCTCTCCGAGTTCGCGGCGCGGTCGGTAGCGAATGTCAAATCCGCTCCACTAGTGCGCGGGATTTAGCGATCCGCGGCGGATGAAGGTGAAAGCCGCGATCGCGCCCAGCATTTCGCCGATGCCGCCGCCGATGTAAGCGGGGACGAGGCCGCGGACGATATGGCCGCTGGCGTCGGCGCTGCCGGCGAACACCGCAAACACCGCGCCAAGCACCGCGACGCCAAGCGTGGCGCCGACCATGCGCGCGGTGTTGACGAGGCCGGACGCGGTGCCTGAACGCTCGGCGGGTACATTGGCGACTGCGACCGCGTTTACCGGCGCGGTGTTCAGGCCGAGCCCGCAGCCGATGACCAGCAGCGCTGCTTCGATCAGCACGAAACTGTCGGTCAATGGGATCAGCGCCAGCATGAACAAGCCGGCGCCCATGAACGCCATGCCGGCGGTCATCGGCAGCCGCGGCCCGAAGCGGTTGGCGATGCGCCCCGATAGCTGCGACACGATCACGAACGCCACCGACATCGGCAATAATTCAAAGCCGGCCACCAGAGCGCTGCTGCCACGGACGGCCTGCAAGTAGAGCGGCGTCAAGAACAGCATGGCGTACATGCCGAACGTCATCGCTGCCGCAATGCCGAGACTGGCCGAGAACACGCTGCTCTTGAGTATCGACAGCGGCACCAATCCTGAATCGGAGCGTGCTTGCAGCCGAAAGAACAGCGCCGTTGCCGCGATCGCGACCGCGAACGACAAGATGCTGTAAGGCGAGGCCCAGCCCCAATGCGGTCCTTCAATGACGGCGAGCGAGAGCGCGCCGAGGGCTGCAATCGCCAGCCCTTGTCCGGGCAGATCGAGTGTGCGGCCTTTGGGGTCCTTCGAGTCCGGCACGGCCGTCAGCGCAAGTGCGAGCGCGACAATGCAAATCGGCACGATCAACAAAAATATGCTGCGCCATCCGGCGGCGTCGACCAAAACGCCGCCCACGGTCGGACCGATGACGAAAGCAAGGCCGTTACAGCTCGCCCAGACTCCTAGCGCCCGCGTCCGCTCGCACGTGTCGGGATAGGCGACGGTGAGGATGGCGAGCGATGTCGGAATTTCCAGCGCCGCGCCGAGACCGGCGATGCCGCGGCCGAGGACGAGCACGGCCGCGTTCGGCGCCAGGCCGCACACCAGCGAGCCAAGGGTGAACAGCACAATGCCGAGGACAAAGATCCGGCGGCGGCCATAGATGTCGGCGAGACCCCCCGCGGTCAGGAGCAGGCTTGCGTAAACGAGATTATAGGCGTCAACGACCCATTGCAGCACGCTGACGCCGGCGTGAAGGCCCTCGCCGATTTGCTTGACCGCAAGATTGACGACCGACGTGTCGATCTGCGCAATCAAAACGCCGAGCGACATGGTCAGGAGAATGAGCGTCCTGTTGTGCCCCAAGCGCGTACGCGTAGAGGTCATAGCCATGCTCACTTCAGCCTCCGCGCCAATATTGCACGATGCCAAAACGACAACGTTTCACATTGGCAAATGGGCAGTATCTGAGCGCGCTCAAGCGCGAATAGTTCGGTCACGGCCGTAGCATTCCGGGTGGCGGCTGCGGCGCGCCGTATTACATTGCCGCTAGTGGTTGCTCGACGGAAGGACTTTGCGGTGACGGCAGACGTTCGCATTGCGGAAGTTGCGGCGCTGGTCGGCGATCCGGTGCGCGCCAACATCCTTGCCGCGCTGATGGGCGGCCGTGCGCTCACGGCCGGCGAATTGGTGTATGCGGCGGGCGTGTCGCCGCAGACCACAAGCGGCCATCTCGGCAAGTTGACCGGCGGCCGCCTCATCGCGTGCGTGAAACAGGGCCGGCATCGCTATTACCGGATTGCCTCGCCGCGTGTTGCCGAGATGCTGGAAGGGATCATGGCGGTCGTCGCTGATTCGCCGCCGCGCCATCGCCCCGCGTCTAAGCTTGATGACGCCATGCGCGTCGCGCGCACGTGTTACGATCACTTCGCCGGCAAGCTCGGCGTCGGCATTGCCGATGCGTTGTGCGCCCACGGCCACCTCGTGCTCGCCGACGACGGCGGCGAAATCACCGAAAGCGGCTTCGCGCTTTTCGAGAAACTCGGCGCCGATTTACACGCGGCGCAAAGCCGCCGGCGGGTATTTTGCCGTCCGTGCCTCGATTGGACCGAGCGGCGGCCGCATATCGGCGGCAGCGTCGGCGCGGTGTTGACGCAACGATGCTTCGATCTCGGATGGGTAAGGCGGCTGGATGGCGGTCGCGCGCTCAAGATCACCGAAGCCGGGCGTCGCGGTCTCAACGATACGTTCGGTATCGTGCTCTAGCGAGCCGAGGAGTTTAAAGATCACACAGTGCCGGCAGCTTGCCGCCGCAAAGTGCGCGCGAACCACAGTGCGAGCAGCGGAAATCCGATCGCCGTAACGACAAACAGCGGGGCAGCGCCCAAGCGATCGATCAACAATGCGCCGACCGCAACGCCCGCGGTTTGTCCGAGGTAGAGCGCCGCGGAAAAAACTGCCACCGCGGTGCCGCGCGCTTCCGGCGTCATCTGCGTGGCGTTGGTCTGCAGCGTGTTGTGGAACATGTAGAAGCCAAGCCCGATGGCGGTGGTCGCGATCGGGGCCACTTGCCACACCTGCGTCACGGCAAGCGCGATATAGGCCGCGGCAAGAACAAAGCCGCCGGCGATGGTCAGGCGTACCGGTCCGAGCCAAACGACCAGCCGCCGCACCAACCCGGCATAGATGAGCCCGCCGATGCCGAAGAAGGCGACGGTGATGCCGATCAGCGTGAAGCTCAAGCCGAAACGCGCATGCAGATCGGCGCCGATATAGGCGAACGCGCCCCACGCGAGCGCCGCTTCGATGAAGCCGACCACGAGAATCATGCGGGCAAACGGGTTGCTCAACACCGCCTTGTAATCGGCGACGATGCCGCGCGGCGCGGAGGGGTTCGTCGGCGCGCGCGTTCGCGGATCGGTGATGAGCTCGAACACGAGTCCGGCCGCCGCCACCGCGAACATGCCGGCAAGCACGAAGAAGACGTTGCGCCAGCCAAGCCAATCGCCGAGCACGCCGCCGGCGGCCTGGCCGAATAATTGTCCGAGGATATAGCCGGACGCGTAGCGCGCCAGGACCGTTTGCCGCCGCTCGTACGGCGTCACGTCGCCGACATAGGCCATGGAAATCGGAATGACCCAGCCGGCGACCGCGCCGGTGGCGAAGCGCGCCAAAGCAAGCTGCGGCAGCGACGCGCTCAGCCCGCACAGCGCCACGAACACCGCTGCCAGCACGCTGGCGATGGCGACCAGGCGAAATTTGCCGAAGCGGTCGGCCACCGGTCCGGCGACGAATTGAATGAGGCCATGCGTAATCGCGTAAGTCGTCACGACAATAGCCGCGACGCCGACGGTGGTGTGAAGGTCGACCGCGATTTGCGGCAGCAGCGAATCGGTGACGCGAATTTGCGCCTGACTGGCGAAACCGGCGGCCGCCAGCAGCACGATGGAGCGCGTGGGGTTTTTGGGCGCGGCGGGCGGCATCGTCGACACCGTCATTGCGAGCGGAGCGAAGCAATCCAGTTCTTTAGCGGTAATGGATTGCTTCGTCGCTTCGCTCCTCGCAATGACAAACTAGCCGTAGGCCGCCGAGTTCGCGAGATATGCAACAAGGAACTCGCGGCCGTTGACACTATCGGCCGCACGGGTTTCTTAGGGCAGCATCGCCGAGGTGGAAACCTGTTTTCTGACAAAATGCGCACCGCGTTGATTGCTGACATGCGGCGGAAGCAAGCTAATGACCATTGACAAGACCTATCAGCCCGCTGCGGTCGAAGGACGCATCTATTCGGCCTGGGAGGAAGCCGGAGCTTTCCGCGCCGGGCGGCCCGAGCGCGCCAAGGCGGAGCCGTTCTGCGTCGTCATTCCGCCGCCGAACGTGACCGGCGCGCTGCATATGGGCCACGCGTTGAACAATACCTTGCAGGACATTCTCTGCCGGTTCGAGCGGATGCGCGGCAAGGACGTCTTGTGGCAGCCGGGCACCGATCACGCCGGCATCGCCACCCAAGCGGTGGTCGAGCGGCAATTGATGGAGCGGCAGGAGCCTGGCAGCCGCGCCATGGGCCGCGAGGCCTTCATCAAGCGCGTCTGGCAATGGAAGGCGGAGTCCGGCGGCGCAATCATCGGGCAGCTCAAACGCCTCGGCGCGTCCTGCGACTGGTCGCGCGAGCGCTTCACCATGGATGAAGGGCTGTCGCGCGCGGTGATGAAGGTTTTCGTTACCTTGTATCGCGAGGGCCTGATCTACAAGGATAAGCGCCTGGTCAACTGGGACCCGGCGCTCAAGACCGCGATCTCCGATCTTGAAGTCCAGCAAGTCGAGACCAAGGGATCGCTCTGGCACATCAAGTACCCGATCGAAGGCAGCGACGACTTTATCGTCGTCGCGACGACGCGGCCGGAGACGATGCTCGGCGACACGGCGGTCGCGGTGCATCCGCATAACGAGCGGCTGAAGCACCTGATCGGCAACTTTGCGATTTTGCCGCTGGTGGGCCGGCGCATTCCGATCATCGGTGACGATTATGCCGATCCGGAGAAAGGCACCGGCGCGGTGAAGATCACGCCGGCGCACGACTTCAACGATTTCGAGGTCGGGCGGCGGCACAATCTGCCGCTGATCAATATTTTCGACACCGAAGCGCATCTGGACCTAGTCCATAATCAAGAGTTTCGTCGGCGCGTGCCTTCGTCGTCTGAAATGGCGACCACACTTAAGATGAACGGTCTCTCCCGCGAAGCTGCGCGTAAGGAAATTGTTCAACGTCTGGAAGCGTTAGGTCTTATTGAGAAAGTCGAATCGACAACCCACGCCGTGCCGCACGGCGACCGCTCTGGGGCTGTCATAGAGCCATTTTTGACCGACCAATGGTACGTCGACGCCAAGACGCTCGCGCAGCCTGCCATTGAGGCTGTGCGTACGGGCCGCACCGCGTTTGTACCGGAGCAGTGGGGAGCAACGTTTTTCAACTGGATGGAAAATATCCAGCCGTGGTGCATTTCGCGTCAAATTTGGTGGGGCCATCAAATACCGGCGTGGTACGGACCATCAAAACTTAAGTATCTTGGCGACGAAGGTTACATCCTCGATCTGGACGATGCTCAGGTCTTCGTCGCGGAGACGGAAGAGGAAGCAATGGCGCAGGCCAGAGACTACTATGGTGGGGAAGTGAAAATCGCCCCTAACTGGAACGCTATAGTCTCAGCCCGAATTTCAGAAACTAATCTTGGTGCGAACTATATTGCCCGCGACGAGGACGTGCTCGACACCTGGTTTTCTTCGGCGCTCTGGCCGTTCTCAACGCTCGGATGGCCGGACGATACGCTGGAGCTCAAGCGCTTTTATCCGACCAGCGTGTTGGTCACCGGCTTCGACATCATCTTCTTCTGGGTCGCCCGGATGATGATGATGGGCCTGCACTTTATGAGACAAGTGCCGTTCCCGACCGTCTACATCCACGCGCTGGTGCGCGACGCCACCGGCGCGAAAATGTCTAAGTCCAAGGGCAACGTCATCGACCCGCTGGCTCTGATCGACCAATACGGCGCCGATGCTTTGCGTTTCACGCTCGCCGCCATGGCGGCGCAGGGACGCGACATCAAGCTCTCGGCCGAGCGCATCGCCGGCTATCGCAACTTCGCCACCAAGCTTTGGAACGCCGCGCGCTTTGCGGAAATCAACGGCTGCGTGCGCGACGGCGAATTCGATCCGCGCCGCGCCAAAGAGATGCTTAACCGCTGGATCGCGCACGAGGTCGCAAAGACCGAGAGCGAAGTCACCGCGGCGCTCGAAGTCTACAAATTCAACGAAGCCGCGGCGGCGATTTATCGCTTCGTCTGGAACATTTACTGCGACTGGTATCTGGAATTGATCAAGCCGGTTCTTGCCGGTCCTGATGGCGCGGCCCGGCGCGAGACGCGCGCCACGGCGGCCTGGGCGCTCGATGAGATTCTAAAACTGTTGCACCCGTTCATGCCGTTTATCACCGAGGAGCTTTGGGCCGTCACCGCGGAGCAAGGTCCCGCTCGCGAGCAGATGCTCGCTTTAAGAGCGTGGCCCGAGCATGACGGGCTTGAGAACACGACAGCCGAGGCGGAAATCGGCTGGGTGATTGATCTCGTCAATGCCATCAGATCGGTCCGGGCCGAAATGAACATTTCACCGGCTTCGCCGCTGCCGCTGGTGCTGAGCGGCGCGTCGACCGAAACGCGCGAACGCGCCGCCCGGTGGTCGGAGTTCGTGCAGCGGCTGGCGCGGATTGCTGACATCTCCTTCGCCGACACAGCCCCCCAAGGCGCCGTGCAGCTCGTGGTGCGGGGCGAGGTTGCGGCGCTGCCGCTGAAAGGCGTGATCGATCTCGCCGCCGAGCGCGCGCGGCTGGCCAAGGAAATGGCGAAATGCGACGCCGACATCGCGCGCGTCGACCAAAAACTCGGCAATGCTGATTTCCTCAAACGCGCGCCCGAAGACGTCGTCGAAGGCGAACGCGAGAAGCGCGAGGACGCGCAAGCGCGCCGCGCCAAGCTTGCCGAAGCGCTCGATCGCCTCAAAGGGGCGGCGTGAGCGCACCCACTCTTCTGCCAAGTCCGGGAAAAACCATGTGGCCGAATCTCGATCGCTTCCGACCTCACTGATCCTATTGTGGCTCGTCGGCAACGCGCTGCGCTTGCCGATCCTCGCGGTGCCGCCGGTCATTCCGGCGCTGCGCGACGAATTCCATTTGTCCGGCACGCAGATTGGACTTCTGACCGGGCTGCCGGTCTTTCTCTTTGCCGTGGCCGCCCTTGCCGGTTCGCGGCTGATCAGCCGGGTGGGCGCCGTGCGGGCGGTGGTGGCGGGATTGGTGATCGTCACACTCGGCTCGGCGTTGCGCGGCGTCACCACGGATGTGCTTGGTCTCCTCGGCGCAACCATCGTCATGGGCGCGGGCGTGGCGGTGGTTCAGCCGGCCATGCCGGCGCTGGTCGGGCGATGGCTGCCGCGGCACGTCGCGGTGGCGACCGCGATCTACACCAACGGCTTGCTGGTCGGCGAAGTACTGCCGGTCGCGCTGTTTCCCGTTCTGTTTCCGCTTCTCGGCGACAGCTGGCGCGCCACTTTTTTCCTGTGGGCCATTCCCGTCATTGTCATCGCGGTCGTGATGCTACTCGCGGCACCGCGCGAACGAATCACGGCGGCAAGCGCTGCGCCGCGCTGGTTTCCGGATTGGCCGGCGCGCGAGGTCTGGCGCATCGGTTTGATTTTCTCGAGCGGCAGCGCGCTCTATTTCGGCAGCAACGCATTTCTTCCCGGCTATCTGAGCCAAGCCGGACGCCCGGACCTCGTCAGCCCGGCATTGACCGCGCTCAATCTGGGGCAAATTCCAGTTTCGCTGCTGTTGATCGCGTTTGCCGAGCGGCTTGAGGGCAAAAGGTGGCCGATGGTGGCTTCGGGCGTACTTTCGGTCGCCAGCATTATCGGCATTGTTGCGACGACCGGCGCGGCGACAGTGGCAAGCGCGGCGGCACTCGGCTTTTTCGCCGGCGGCGGCTTCGCGCTCGGCTTGACGTTGCCGCCGCTGCTCAGTCCGCCGCGCGAGGTGGCGCGGGTGTCCGCGGCGATGTTCACTATCAGTTACGCCGGCACCATGCTGGTCTCGGTGATAGGCGGTTTCGCCTGGGACCTCTCCGGCTCGGCCCGATTTGCGTTTCTGCCGATTGCGCTCTCCGCGCTGCCCTCGATAGTGTTGATCCTGACGATCAGGTTTGACCACCGCCCGAGCGTCGGCGTTGACACGAAATAATCACGGCGAATGCTTAGTCGCTGACGCAGCCTATAAGATTAGATTGAAGAATCAGGCGGACCGGGGGACTCTATGAAAGTCACGCTCGACCTCTCCAAGCTTCTGGAAGAAGGGAAGCTCACGCCGGCTGAGGCCGATCGGCTTCGTGCTTTAGCCGCCCAAGATACCGGCGCGTTCGCAATCAACATCCTCGTTGCCTTCGGAATTGTTGCGGTGAGCGCGGGAGCGGTGGCGCTGGTGCCGACGCCGTTGACCGCGCTCCTCATTGGTCTCGTGGTGTTCGCGGCCGCACTTGCGTTCACTTTCCTGGGCAACGAGCGATGGAGCCTGCTTGGACAGATGTGTCTTGTGGTCGGCGCGCTGATGTTTTGCGGTGGCGTGCTCGCGATCGGCGAGGGCGCACTTGCCGCGATGCTAATCGTTACCGCCGCGCTGACCGGAGCCGCCATCGTTGCACGATCGGGCTTACTCATGGCTGCAGCGGTACTTGCGCTCGGCGCCTGTCTCGGCGCCCGCAGCGGCTACTGGCACGCGACCTATATGCTTGCCATCTACGAGCCGCTGATCACGATCGTGCTGTTCGGTCTACTCGCGCTTGGCACGTACTACCTCTCGAAGTTTCTCTCAGCTGATTACGAGCGATTGGCGTTGATGGCGGCGCGGGCATCCGTGTTCATGGTCAATTTCGGCTTCTGGATAGGCTCGCTTTGGGGCGATCGCGTACTGCTTATCCGCTCGCTCTGGCGAGGCCATTCACGCGTTTTGAGCGACTGGGAAATTCCGCCTTCCGCCTTTGTCATCGGCTGGGCGGTTGTGCTGCTTGGAACCGGCATCTGGGCCGTTCAGGAGAATCGGCGATGGGTGGTCAATGTCGTCGCGGTGTTCGCAGCCATTCATTTCTACACGCAATGGTTCGAGAGGCTGGGATTGGAACCGATGTCAGTCCTTGGCGGCGGTCTCATCATGCTCGCCATCGCAATAGGACTGTGGATGTTCAATAAACGCTTCGCTGCGCCGGCTTAAGGCTTGCGCGAAATGTATTGAACATCCGGCGCGCAAGTTGGAATGGCGGCTCGTGGCTGGTCGTGTCACGCGCCGCGGCAATGGAGTCCGTTTATGCTCGATCTCAACAATCGTCCGGGCGGTCCGAATCTGATCGTGACTGCGAAGACCGCGCATAAGGTGCATTTCCTTGACGCGGCAACACTGACGCTGTCGAAGACGATCGACATGCCCGGTTCGACGCACGAGCTCGCGCTCTCGCCGGACGGGCGCACCGCTTACGGGTCGATCTACGGCGACGGCATTTTCATCAGACGGGTAAACCCCGATCGCCGCATTGCCGTGATCGATCTGCCGTCGCAATCGCTGTCCCGGGTGATCGATCTCGGCGCCGTCTACGCCCCCCACGGCATCATGATCGATGCGTCGGGTGCGCTCTGGTGCTCCGGCGAACTGGGGAACGCGGTCCTGGTGGTCGACCCGGCGCGCAATAATGTCGAGCGGCTCGACGTTGGCGGCACCGCTCATTGGCTGGTTATCAGCCAATCTCTCGGCAGGGCCTTCGTCTCGGTGAAGGGCACCCACGTCGTCGTCATCGACGTGAGCCGCCGCGCCGTCGCCGGTCGCATCGAAGTGCCGGAAGTGACGGAGGGCGTGGCCATCTCTCCGAACGGCGACAGGCTTTACGTGTGCGCGCAGACGAAGCCTGAATTCTACGTCGTCGATGCCCGCAGCCACGAGGTGCTGCACACCGTTGCGGTCCCTGAGCCCAAAGCCATCAACCCGCAGATGCGCCGGGTGCGGGTTTCGCCGGACGATCAATTCGTCCTGGTATCGTCGAACCAGGGCAACCACGCGGCCATCTATGCGACCGACGGCCTCAAGCTTATTTCGTCGTTTCCCACGAAGAAAAGCCCGATGGGCTTCGGCTTTGCTCCAGACGGCAAGCACGCCTATTTGTGCTGCCACGATGACGGCGTGGTCTACGAATTCGAGTTGGCCACGGGGCATTTGACCCGGACTTTCGAGACCGCGGCCGGGTGCGAGTTCATCGTCGCCTATCACTAGTGGAGCGGATTTGGCATTCGCTACTCGCCCGGCCGCCAACTCGTGAAGCGAATGTCAAATCCAAAGCTTCACTAGCACTAATGTTATCCAGTGGTCCTTCGATTCTAACATTCGCATGATAGCCAACGAACCGGGGATGCGAATGTTAGAATCGGACCACTGAGGACGGGCCGATGCGCATCTTTCTCGCCGGCGCGAGCGGTGCCGTCGGGCGCCGGCTCATTCCGCTTCTCCTCGCCGACGGGCACAGCGTCACTGGGACGACACGGTCGGCGGCAAAGGCGGCCGAGCTGGAAGCGCATGGCGTGACGCTGGTCGTCCTCGACGTCTTCGACGCCGGCGCATTGCGGGACGCCGTGGTCAATTCCCGCCCCGAGGTCGTCATCCATCAGTTGACCGATCTGCCGCAAGTGCTTGATCCGGAACAGATGGCGGCTTCGCGTCAGCGCAACACGCGCCTGCGCGTCGAGGGTACGGCCAACCTCGTCGCCGCCGCACGCGCGGCGGGGTCGCGCCGGTTGATCGCCCAAAGCATCGCCTTTGCTTACGCCGGCGGCCCCGAACCGCACGCCGAGACCGATCCGCTGGCTTCGCTGGAGGGCGAAGACCCAAGCGCGATCACCGCGCGGGGTGTGCGGGCGCTGGAAGATGCGGTGCTAGGGGCTTCCGGCATCGAGGGAATTGTTCTGCGCTACGGACGGCTTTACGGCCCAGGCACATGGTATGCGGCAGCGAGCGGCAAAGGGCCGCTTCACGTCGATGCGGCGGCCTACGCAGCGCTACTTGCCGTGACCCGCGGCGCGGCGGGTATTTACAACATTGCCGAGGATGACGGTGCGGTAGCGATCGAAAAGGCTAGCCGCGAATTGGGCTTCGACCCCGGATTTCGACTTAAGGCTTAACCGGCCGCGCGAACGGCTTGCTTAGAAAGCGCGAGCCTTTCAGCCCGTAGCGCCATGGTCGGTCGGCGGCCTTGGTGATGCCGATACGCGGCCCGGTCACCACCTCGACGTCGTCCGTCCTCGCAAACAGCTCAAACGGCGCCTTATCGAGCGCAAATCCGTTCTGTTTATGGGTGATCCCGAGCGCTTGGCAGAGCCGGCCCGGTCCCGAGCAAAGCAGGCGATCGTCGAGCGCGCCGCGGCGGCGGCGCATTGCTCCCAAGCCGGCGGTCGGCTCAAGCGCGCGGATCAAAACGGCGCTAGCCGAGCCTTTTGGTTCGCACACGAAGTTCAAACACCAGTGAATCCCGTAAGAAAGATAGACATAGGCGTAGCCCGGTGGCCCAAACATGATGGCGTTGCGCTCGGTTGGACCGCGAAAGCTGTGCGCTGCGGGATCGGTATGACGATAGGCCTCCAGCTCGACGATGCGGCCGCCGACGCCTTTGAACAAAAGTGTTGCCCCGATTAGCTCAGGCGCCACTTCAAGAACGCCGCGGCCAAAAAAGCTTCGCTTCAGTCGTCTAACCATGGGCTCCATGGTCGCATGGCGGAACGGTCGTTGTGAATCGCCAGTTAACAAGTGTGTCTTTTGAGACAAAATCTGTGGCTCCGCTGCAACAGCCGCAGAAGATTCACGTCGTGAGCACGGCAGGTCATGGGTGCGCCGTTTTTTGGCCATAGGGTTTTTCGAAATCAAGGAAGACGGATTGCGGTTTATTTGACACACCGCAGCGAGCGTCGCGGCGAAGGTCGAGATTGCTGGGGCGAGGGGGCCACACTTAGGGCCCGCAAGCGTACAAATGGATGCCAAGACCGATCTGAAATCGAGGCTACCGAGCCGGCACGCCACGGAAGGGCCGGAGCGGGCGCCGCACCGCGCCTTCTATTATGCGATGGGCCTGACCAAAGAGCAGATCCACCAGCCATTCGTCGGGGTGGCAACCTGCTGGAACGAAGCGGCACCCTGCAACATCGCCCTCATGCGGCAAGCCCAGGCGGTAAAGCTTGGGGTCGCGTCGGTCGGCGCCACCGCCCGCGAGTTCTGCACCATCACCGTTACCGACGGCATCGCCATGGGGCACGCGGGCATGAAGGCCTCGCTGCCGTCCCGTGAAGTCATCGCCGATTCGATCGAATTGACCGTCCGCGGCCACTCCTACGACGCCCTGATCGGGGTCGCCGGTTGTGACAAGTCGCAGCCGGGCATGATGATGGCCATGTGCCGGCTCAACGTGCCTTCGATCTTCATTTACGGCGGCTCGATCCTGCCCGGCACCTTCAAGGGCAAACCGGTCACCATCCAGGACGTCTACGAGGCGGTCGGGCGGCATTCGATCGGCGGGATGTCGGATACCGATCTGGATGTGCTGGAGCAGAACGCCTGCCCGTCAGCCGGCGCCTGCGGCGCGCAATTCACCGCCAACACCATGGCGACGATCTCGGAAGCCATGGGCCTTGCGCTGCCGTATTCGGCCGGCGCGCCGGCGCCGTACGAAATCCGCGACAAGTTTTGCGTGCTCGCCGGCGAGATGATCATGGACCTGATCGTCAAGAACATTCGTCCGCGCGACATCGTCACCCGTGGGGCTTTGGAGAATGCCGCCGCCGTGGTCGCGGCGACCGGTGGGTCGACCAACGCTGCGCTGCACCTTCCCGCTATAGCTAATGAGTGCGGCATCAAATTCGATCTCTTTGACGTCGCCGAAATCTTCAAAAGGACGCCCTATATCGCGGATTTGAAACCGTCCGGCCGTTATGTCGCCAAAGACATGTTCGAAGCTGGCGGGGTGCCGCTGCTGCTGAAGACGCTGCTCGACCATGGCTTCCTTCATGGCGACTGTCTGACCGTCACCGGCCGCACGCTGGCGCAGAATCTCAAGTCGGTGAAGTGGAATGAAGACCAGGATGTCGTTCGGCCGGCCGACAGGCCGCTGTCGCCGACCGGCGGTGTTGTTGGTCTTCGCGGCAATCTCGCTCCCGAGGGTGCGATCGTGAAGGTCGCCGGTATGGAGCGCTTGCACTTTTCCGGGCCGGCCCGCTGCTTCGACGGCGAGGAGGCCTGTTTCGAGGCGGTGAAGAACCGAACATACCGCGAAGGCGACGTGCTCGTTATCCGCTACGAGGGGCCGAAGGGCGGCCCCGGAATGCGCGAAATGCTCGCCACCACCGCCGCCCTTTATGGCCAGGGCATGGGTAACAAAGTCGCCCTTGTCACCGACGGCCGTTTCTCCGGCGCTACGCGCGGCTTTTGTATCGGCCATGTCGGACCTGAAGCCGCGGTCGGCGGTCCTATTGGGCTCATCCGCGACGGCGATATCATCGAGATCGACGCGGAAAAGGGCACGCTCGAAGTCAAGTTGAGTAAGGCAGAACTCGATCAGCGCGCGCGAGATTGGAAGGCGCGCGCCGAGGAATACACCTCCGGCTATTTATGGAAATACGCCCAGCAGGTCGGGCCGGCGCGAGACGGCGCCGTGACCCATCCGGGCGCGACCGTCGAGAAAGAATGCTATGCGGACGTCTAAATATTTGCGCGGCGCCCTCTCGAGCGGCGCTCTGGTCCTGGTAGTCTGTGGGCTTGGGATCCTCAGGCCGGCGACCGCCTTTGACGGAACGGCCACGCCCTTGCTCGCGCCGGCCGACGCGCTCCACGCCCCGACCGCAGCGCCGGAGACGGCCGACCGGTCCAAAACCCTTACCGCTCTCGAATATGCGGCCGACCAAGGGCATCTCGCCGCTCAGTGGAAAATGGGCCGGATGTATGCGGCCGGCGACGGCGTGGCCCGCGACGACAAGCGCGCCTTCGTTTATTTCAGCCAGATCGCCAACACGCACCCCGAAGAACCGCCGGGCACGGCGGAAGCGCGCATCGTCGCCAATGCGTTCGTGGCGCTCGGAAATTACTATCTGACCGGCATTCCCAATTCGACCGTGTTGCCGAATGCTGTGCGCGCGCGCGAAATGTTCGCCTATGCCGCCTCGTATTTTGGCGATGCCGACGCGCAATACCAGCTTGGACGGCTCTATCTCGAAGGCACGCCGAGCGAGCCGCACCAGGCGGCGCGCTGGTTCCAGCTCGCCGCCACCAAGGGCGATTGCCGCGCCGAAGCCGCGCTCGGCGATATGTTGTTTCAGGGCAAGCGCATTCCGCGCCAAGCCGCACGAGGCCTGATGTGGCTCACGCTCAGCAAGGACTGCGCGGGTCCGGAAGAGACGTGGATCAAGCCGTTGGTCGACGGCGCGTTTCACAGCGCCAGCGATGACGACCGGGCGTTGGCGCTGGTTTATCTGGAAGATTGGCTTAAAGGCCGCCGCGACTAAGGCGAGCCCGACCGGCAAAGCGCGGACTTCACAGCCTATAGGCTGTGCGAAAGCCACCCCAATGCTTCCCGAAAATGCGGATTGGCGCATCGACTTCGCGCATCATGATGGTGACCCCGTTCCCCATGTCGCGCGGATAGACCTGAATGATGTAGGGGCGGACGTTGCGTGCGGCGGTGAGGCCAGCCCGGTCATCGAAGATTCGCCGATTGCGCGAGTGCGCAATGTTCCAAGCAATCTCGCCCGGCCGCTGCGGCAGCGAATATACGCGATTGTGGACCGGCAGATAGCCGTTGCGGTCGACTGTTGCGCAAAACACCATGCGCGGGTCGCCAGCCAGCAAAGGCTCCTGGATTGACGGTAGGATTTCTTCCAAGGATTCAAGGAATCGGGTGCGGTGTTGAACGGGATCGGTGGCGTCGATAGGGATGTAGTCATTGTCGAAAAGGTCTTGTTGAGTAAGTTTCCCTTGTTCGACCAGTTGCTCGAGCATGCGCGAGATTTCATTCGCTACGTCAACAGCGCGCGAAATGATCTCGCGGTTCTCCTCGCGAATCGAAGCGAGCTTGCGCTCCAGCTTCGCCAAAACAGCGGAATTCATTTCGATAAACTGCAGATGCAACCCGAGCGGCGATCGGGCGGCGACCCGAACGCGGGTCTCGCCGATGCCATCGAGCTTGGCCCGCATCGTGGTGCCGGCGGCGATCGCGTCCTCGTTGGCGAGACGAACAAGAGCACCGCCTTCTGATAAATCCGCGGTTCGGCCGGCAAAGGTCTGGGCCTCGGCGTGAAGCTCCACACCGATCTCGCAAGGCAACCGGTCATGTCGTCGGCGATCACCTGCCTCGCTTTGGCGCAAGAAGATGGTCACACGCATCCTCAGCTTCTCGGCAAGGCCTATGACTTGCTTTCCACGTTCTTCGACCGACTTGCCGCGGGCGTTGGCACGCGCCGCGGCATCGCGGATTTCGGCTGCGCCGGCGGTAACGGAATCGGCAAATCGCAGCGTTTCGGCGGCGCTGCGCGCAACACCTGAAGTCGCGTCGTTTTGTTGTCCGACGGCCGTCGCCACCTCGCCGAAGAGCGGCCGTAAAACCTGAATGACCTGCGCGATCCGCTGCACCGCCTCGAAGCAGCCAGCGGCGTCGTTCTGCAGCACATCGATCTTCTGGGTGATTTGCTCGGTCGCCTTACGCGTCTCTTCGGACAGCTTCTTGACCTCGGACGCGACCACGGCGAATCCGCGGCCGGCCTCCCCGGCGCGCGCGGCTTCGATCGTTGCGTTGAGCGCGAGCAAATTTGTTTGCCGGGCGACGGTCGAGATCATGCTCGTGACCTGGCCGATTTCCATCGACGATTTCTTTAGTCCCTCAACGCCGCGGCCGGCCAATTCCGCTGACGCACTGGCCTCGTCCGCGAGCTTGTCGGCCCGGTGGACCTGGTGGCCGATATTCTCGGAGGAAAGCGCCAACTCTTCGATAGCCGCTGCAAATTGAGTGAGGTCGCGGGCGGCGCTGCCGGCTTGTGAAAGGAGGCTATCGGTCTTCGACGTGATTCTGTCGGACGCGGTCGCGGAATCTTCCGCTTCGCGGCAAACCAGCGCGCAGGCGCGATGGACGTCGCCGATCAGTGCACTCAAGTCGGCTTCGAGAAGACTAATAGTCTCGCGAATGCTGCTGGGTTGCAGCGTCCGCGGGTGGTCGGCTTGGGGTTCGGAGGTCGGCGGCTCGGGCGACGCCTGCGGCGTCCCTGGCGCTTTACCAATGCGTTCCGTGCGGCGGAAAGGCAGCATTGGTCAAAGACTTAAGCCCTGAGAGGTTTGCTACTGTGAGGGCACGTGGTGAATTTTCAATTAACGCGAGCGGTGGGCGGCCTAATGCCGATTGGCCGCCTCGATTGACAGATCGAGCCAAACCGGCACGTGATCCGAAGGCTTTTCCCAACTCCGTACGTGGCGATCGATTCCGACTTCGCTGAGACGGTCGGCGGCTTGCGGCGACAGCAGCAAGTGGTCAATACGAATGCCGTTGTTCTTCTGCCACGCGCCGGCCTGGTAATCCCAGAATGTGTAAACGCCTGCGGCGTCGCTCGTCGCGCGCACGGCGTCCGTCAGGCCGAGATTCATCAGAGCGCGAAACTGTGAACGGGTTTGCGGCAGAAACAGCGCGTCGGTCGTCCAGGCTTGTGGATTGCGCACGTCGGCGCCGGCAGGAATAACGTTGTAGTCGCCGGCGAGAATAAGCGGCTCGCCCAACGACAATCGCTCGCGCGCATACGCGAACAGCCGTTTCATCCAGCCGATTTTGTAGGTGTATTTTTCCGTTTCCGGCGGATTGCCATTGGGCAAATAGACGCTCGCCAGCCGCAGCGCCCCCTGCGCCGTCGAAACCACGACTTCCATGAAGCGCGCGTGATCGTCGGTGTGATCGCCGGGCAGGCCGATGTTGACCTCGTCGAACGGATATTTGGACAGGATTGCAACGCCGTTGAACGTCTTCTGACCGTGGATGGCGACGTTGTAGCCGAGGCTCTCGAACGCTTCGCGCGGGAAGGCGTCATCAACACATTTCGTCTCTTGCAGGCAGACGAGGTCGGGCGCGCGTTCGGTAAGCCAAGCCGCCGCTCCATCAAGCCGCTGTTTGATTGAATTGACGTTCCAGGTGGCGATGCGCACCGGCCGTTAACCTTGTGCTGGATGCCTTTAGAGAGCGAAGCTCGTGCCGCAGCCGCAGGACGCCGTCGCTTTCGGGTTGTGCACCTTGAAGGACGATCCGATAAGGTCGTCGACGAAATCGATTTCCGACCCCGCCATGTAATCGAGCGAGACCGGATCGATCAGCACAGTGGCGCCCGACCGTTCGATGACGACGTCATCGTCGGCCCTGGCGCGCTCGGTGTCGAATTTATATTGGAAACCGGAGCAGCCGCCGCCTTGCACGCTGACACGCAACATGGTCCCGGACGGCTCGCGGCCGAGGATTTCGCCGATCTTGCGTGCGGCCCGCTCGGTAACTGTGACGTCGATCGCCATGAAGCCTCTCCAGCAGGTTAATCCTGCCGTTGCCAGGGTATCAGGTGATAGGTAAGTGCGGCGGCAGCCGAGGTCAATTGCGCAAGGCCAGATAGCGATGACGGTTCCGGCGGCAGTTTTGGCGCCTTATGCATCCGATCCGGCGCATAGCCGCGGGCGGCTTCATGCCGAGCCGCAAAGCAAAACCCGGAGCCCTTTTCGCCGGGATTGCGATCGCATTATTCATTCGACCGCGTTTCGGCGGCTCAAACACAAGACCCAAGTCTTTGTCTTCGACGAGGGCGATCACTACCGGACGCGCCTGACCCACACCCTTGAAGTCGCGCAAATCGCCCGCGCGCTCGCCCGCGCGCTGTCGCTCGACGAAGACCTGGCGGAGGCGCTGGCGCTCGCCCACGATCTCGGACATCCGCCATTCGGCCACGCTGGCGAGCGCGCTCTGGATGAGTGCCTGGGCGCCTGCGGCGGCTTCGACCACAATGCGCAAACGCTTCGGGTCGTGACGGCCCTAGAGCGCCGCTATCCGTCTTTCGACGGGCTGAACCTGACGTGGGAGACGCTTGAGGGACTGGTCAAGCACAACGGTCCGCTGATCGACCGCCAAGGAAAGCCGCTCGGCCATTATGACATGCGCGGCATTCCCGATGTCATTGCGGACTATAACCGGCTTCAGGATCTGCAATTGTGGAGCTACCCGAGCGCTGAAGCGCAAGTTGCTGCCGTCGCCGACGACATTGCCTATAACGCGCACGATATCGACGACGGGCTGCGCGCCGAGTTGTTCACGCTGCAAGATCTGACGGCTATTCCGGCCACAGCCGCAATCATCGCCGAAATCCGCGCCGCGTTTCAGGGATTGGACGAAGCGCGCGTGGCGCACGAATTCGTCCGCCGCCTCATCGGTCTCCTGATCGAAGATTTGATCGCCGAAACCGCGCGCCGGCTCGCGAAGCTTGACCCTCATTCAGCGGATGAGGTGCGCGGCGCGCCGGCGGCCGTCGCGGCTTTCTCCGCGCCGACGGCAAACGCCGAGTCGGTCATCAAGGCTTTTCTCAAAGAGCGCATGTACCAGCATGAACGCATTCAACGCGTGATGAATGAGGCCGCGCGCGTGGTCCGCGAGCTGTTCGCGCGTTACTCCGCCCGTCCCGACGACCTTCCGCCGGAGTGGCGCGAGGGCCTCGCGCAAGTTGGCGAGCACGACCGCGCCCGGCACATTGCCGATTTCATTGCCGGCATGACCGACCGCTACGCGCTTGCCGAGCATGCGCGGCTTTTTGACTCGACCCCCGAATTGCGTTAGGCGCGCCGCGGATCGCTGCGCATGGCCATAGAAATTTCGCAAGCAAACATTTTTGGAGCAGTGGCGCTTGGCGTCGAGCGCGCGACCGCCGCGCTCATCTCCGCCGGATATCTCCCGGCCGGCATCGATTTGTCGCGCATTACGGTCGAGCCGCCGCGCGATGCCTCGCACGGCGACATGGCGACCAACGCGGCCATGGTGTTCGCCAAGGACGCGGGGAAGAAGCCGCGCGAGCTTGCGGAGAAGTACGCCGAAGCGCTGCGCAGCGATGACCTCCTCGCCAAGGTCGACATCGCCGGGCCAGGATTCATCAATCTCACGCTGAAGCCGACCGCCTGGACGGGTGTACTACGCGAAGCGGTGCGCTTGGGATCGCAGTACGGCAAGAGCGACATTGGGCACGGCGCGCCGGTCAATGTCGAGTACGTCTCGGCCAACCCGACCGGGCCCATGCATGTCGGCCACGGCCGTGGCGCGGTGTTCGGCGACGCGCTTGCGAACCTCCTCGAATTCACCGGCTTCAAAGTCACGCGCGAATATTACGTCAATGATGCGGGCGCGCAGGTCGATGTGCTCGCCCGCTCGGCCTATCTGCGCTACCGCGAGGCGCTCGGCGAGGACGCTGGCACCATCCCCGAGGGCCTTTATCCCGGTGAGTATCTAAAACCGGTCGGCGCGGCGCTCGCCGCCGGGCACGGTGATGCGCTGCGCAAGCGGTCCGAGAAGGATTGGCTGCCGATCGCGCGGCAAAAGGCCATCGAGATGATGATGGCCATGTTGCGCGACGATCTTGCTGCCATGAATATCACGCATGAGGTTTTCTTTTCCGAGCGTTCGCTGATCGAAGGCGGCGCTGATCGCGTGGCCGAAACCATCGATTGGCTGCGGGCCAACGGTTACGTCTACGAAGGGCGTCTGCCGCCGCCCAAAGGCGCGCTCCCCGATGATTGGGAGGACCGCGAGCAAACGCTCTTTCGCTCAACGGCTTTTGGCGATGACGTCGACCGTCCGCTGAAGAAATCGGACGGCTCCTACACCTACTTTGCGTCCGACATCGCCTACCACCGCTCCAAGCTTGAACGCGGTTTCGGCACGTTGATCGACGTGTGGGGCGCCGATCACGGCGGCTACGTCAAGCGCATGCAGGCGGCAGTGGCGGCGTTAAGCGAGCGCAAGGCCGTGCTCGAGGTCAAACTGATCCAGCTTGTGAAGCTCCTGCGCCAGGGTGAGCCAGTGAAAATGTCGAAGCGGGCAGGGGAGTTCGTCACGCTTCGCGAGGTGGTGGATGAAGTCGGCCGCGACGCGGTTCGCTTCATGATGCTGTTCCGCAAAAACGACGCCCCGCTCGACTTCGATCTCGCCAAGGTCATCGAGCAATCGCGGGACAATCCGGTTTTTTACGTTCAATACGCCCACGCCCGGTGCCAGTCGGTGTTCCGCAACGCGCGGGAGGCATTTCCGGACCTGCCGACGGATGTCAACGAATTACTGGAAGGGGCGGATGTGACCGTCATTTCCGACCCGGCGGAGCTCGCTTTGGTGCGCCAGATCGCACTTTACCCTCGGGTCGTTGAGGCGGCCGCCGCGGCCCACGAGCCCCATAGAATTGCCTTTTATTTGTTCGACTTAGCGAGCGAGTTTCACGCCCTGTGGACACTGGGGAATACGAGGCCACATTTACGCTTCATTATGCAGAATGATCGACAAATGACGCTGGCTCGCCTTGTACTCGTCCAGGGCGTACGCACCGTGTTGGCGTCCGGGCTGGGGTTGCTTGGCGTGGGTGCACCGAACGAGATGCGATAACTGTCCACGTGCGGCCTCGCCAAGAGTCGAGGGCGGGACAGAATCACTTTAATGTCCGGAATCTCCGAAGCGGAGTTGCTCCTTTGGCTGACAACACCTTCCGTTCTCTTCGCGGCCGCCGAGTCCCTGCGTCCGAGCGCCCTGGCGCCCCGGCGCGCGACGCGAATGACCCGCTGGCGGAATTGGCCCGGCTGATCGGCCAGTCGGACCCTTACGCCGAACGCCAATCCGAGGCGAGAGAACGCCGGCCTGTGGCCGACGAGGTCGCGTCTTCCGGACGCGAGTGGGCTGAGGAGGACGAAGCCGAGCAAGCCTATGCCGCGGAGACGCGGTATGCCCAGCCGCCCGCGATGCCGCGTGCGACCCCGCTTCGGCAATATGCTCCGAAAAGCGAGGAACCGGAATATGGGCACGAGCCGCCCGCTGACGATCAGTATTTTTCCGGACCGAGCGGAAACAGCGGCTACCAGGACGGCGCCGATACCGAAGATTCGCGCCAGGAGCGGTCATCCGCGGCCGTTCGCCCGGTACCGACCTTCTTGACCGCCCCGCCGCACGAAGACAGCGCGGAGTTTGCCGAACCGGAGCACGACGCCGGCGACGATTACGCGCCCGAGGACTATTATCAGCCCAGCCAGCAGCAGCGCCGGCGTGGCGGTTTGGTTCTGGTCATGGCCGTGCTCGGCCTGGCGGTAGTGGGGACGGCTGGCGCCTTCGCCTACCGCACCACGTTCGGTGGATCGCTACTGCCGGCGCTGCCGCCCGTCATCAAGGCGAATACCTCGCCCAATAAGGTCATGCCCAATTCCGGCGAGATTCAGGGTGCCAATTCCGGCCAGGGCGGTGCCGCCAGCGCCTCGGCGGCTGAAAATGTCGTCTCGCGGGAAGAGGAGCCGATCAACATCGACCCGCCAAAGCCGGCGCCGAGGATCATCTCGACAATTCCCGTCACCAGCAATCAGGGTGCGGCTTTGCCGCCATCGGTCGTCGCCTCGGTTACGCCGATGCCCGGCTCGGCCGCGCCGGTTGGCGCGCCTTCGGCCAGTCCGGACTGGCCGTCCTCGCCAGCGATCGCAGCGCCGGTCGCTACCGCTCCGGCGCAATCCGGCCCACCGGTTAGCGCCGCAACGTCGCCGGGTCCGCCGGCCGAACCCAAAAAGATACGCACCGTCACCATCCGGCCCGATCAGGCCGGAGCCGCAGACGCTTCCGGCGCCCGCACCACAGCCCGTGGCGCGGCGGCGCGCGCGGGCGCGACGGATGGTAATGCGCCGCTGGCGCTCGTTCCGGGCGCAGGCGACGCGGCCGCGGCGGCTCCGCCGCGCGTCCGCAGGTCTCCCACGGCGGTTGCGAGCGCGACAACCGCAAGCGCCGCACCGAGCGAAACTTCCTCCGCTGGAGGTTATGCTGTGCAGGTTTCTTCGCAGCACAGCGAAACCGAAGCGCAATCGTCGTTCCAGGCGCTGCGGGCGAAATATCCAGATGTGCTCGGCAAGCGCGAGCCGATTATTCGCCGCGTGGATCTCGGCGCAAAGGGCGTCTATTACCGGGCGCTGGTCGGTCCGTTTGCTTCGGCGGATGAGGCCGCCGCCATGTGCAGCAGCCTCAAAGCTGCCGGCGGCAATTGCATCCCGCAGAAGAACTGAACCCGCTCGATTGACCGTCCGCAGCGCGAAGGCAAAGCGGCAGCCGCAATGCGCGCCTTTATCACCGGCGTTGGCGGTCTTGCGCTAACCGATCGCGAGCGCGCTTTTCTCCGTGAGGCGCAGCCGTGGGGATTCATCTTGTTCCGGCGCAACGTCGCTTCGCCGCAACAGCTGCGCGGTCTGATCGACGAGATGCGCGATGCGCTCGGCCGCCGCGCGCCGATCCTGATTGATCAGGAGGGTGGCCGCGTACAGCGCCTCGGACCGCCGCATTGGCCGGTTTATCCGCCGGGGGCTGCCTACGGAACGGCCTACGATCGAGATCGAGACCAGGGCCTTGCCGCGGCGCGGCTGGGCGCGCGCCTGATTGCCGCTGACCTTTTCGAGCTCGGCATTGACGTCGATTGCCTGCCGCTCGCCGATGTCCCAGTTCGCAATGCCGACCCGATTGTGGGAGACCGTGCTTACGGCAACGAGCCCGGCAAAGTCGCCGCTATCGCCAGGGCGATTGCCCAAGGGCTGGATGCGGGCGGCGTCCTGCCTGTCCTCAAGCACATTCCGGGGCACGGTCGCGCCGGCGTCGACAGCCACAAGAAGCTGCCCGTGGTTGAAGCCAAGCGGGCGGTGCTCGAAGCGACGGATTTTGCCGCATTCGTTCCGTTGGCGGACCTGCCGATGGCGATGACCGCCCACGTTGTGTTTACCGCCATCGATCCGATCGCGCCGGCCACCGTTTCGGCAACTATAGTGCGGGAAGTGATTCGCGGTTCCATCGGCTTTGACGGCCTACTAATGAGCGACGACATATCAATGGAAGCGCTTTCCGGGGCGGTTGGCGAGCGCGCGCAAAATGCCATCGCGGCCGGTTGCGACGTTGTACTTCACTGCAACGGCGACATGAGCGAGATGACGGCGGTTGCCGCCGGCGTGCCGCCCCTCGCCGGACAAGCGGCGCGGCGGGCCGAGGCGGCGCTGGCGGCGAGAAAACCCGCCACGCCGCTCGATATTGCGGCGACCCGTACGGAATTCTTTCGCCTCATGGCCGGCTCGTGGCAGCCGGCGGAGCCCGATGCATGATTACTGAAGACGCGCAGTTCGACACCGAGTTTCCCGAGCGCGGCGCCGACGAGCCGGCGCTGGTGATCGATGTCGAAGGCTTTGAGGGTCCGCTCGATCTGTTGCTGATGCTCGCGCGCCAGCAGAAGGTCGACCTCGCGAAAATTTCCATCCTGGCGCTCGCCGACCAATACCTCGCCTTCATCGAAGAGGCGCGCAAGCTGCGGCTCGAAATCGCCGCGGATTATCTGGTGATGGCGGCGTGGCTCGCTTACTTGAAGTCGCGCTTGCTGTTGCCGGAACAGCACGAGCCGGACGGGCTTAGCGCCGAGGAGATGGCGACCGCGCTGGCGCAGCGCCTGCGCCGGCTCGAAGCTATCCGGCAGGTCGCCGAGCAATTGCTCAATCGTCCGCAACTCGGCCGTGAGGTTTTTGCGCGCGGTCAGCCCGAGCCGATCGCGGAGATCAAGCGGCCGGAATGGACCGCGACATTGTACGATCTGCTTTCGGCCTATGCGGTGCAGCGGCAGAAGCAGGCAAGGTCATACGTGCGCGTCGCCAAGCGTACGGTTTGGTCGCTCGCTGAAGCGCGCGAAGCGCTGGAGCGCCTGATCGGTGGCGCCACCGACTGGTGCGCGCTCGATGAATATCTTATCGCCTTTATGGTCGAGCCTTCGCTGGCCACGACCGTTCGCGCATCGAGCTTTGCCGCGACGCTTGAACTGGTGCGCGAAGGCCGCATTCAGGTTCACCAGCAGGCGGCTTTTGCACCGCTTTATGTTCGCAAGCGGCCCGACAACGAGCCAAGGGACGCCGCGGCCGAACGGGGCACCGTGTAGGGGGACTAAGAAACATGAAATCTAATTTGGCGGAGATGCGTGTGGTTGTCGGGGACAATGATCCTGTGGAGCGCACCGAGGAATTGCGCATCCTCGAAGCGCTGATGTTCGCCGCTGACGAGCCGCTGGACGAGAAGGTGCTGGCCGCGCGCCTGCCTGCGGGCTGCGACGTGCGCGCGCTGCTGCTCGAATTGCAGAGCGAATATGCAAACCGCGGCGTCAATATCGTCCGCGTCGGCGGCAAATGGTCGCTGCGGACCGCGGGTGATCTCGCCTGGCTCTTAACGCGCGAGACGGTGGTCACCAAGAAGCTTTCGCGCGCCGCCATCGAGACGCTGGCCATCGTCGCCTATCACCAGCCGGTGACGCGTGCGGAGATCGAGGACATTCGCGGCGTCACCACGTCCAAGGGCACGCTGGATGTTCTGCTCGAGACCGGCTGGATCAGGTTGCGCGGCCGGCGCAAAGCGCCGGGGCGGCCGGTGACTTATGGCACCACCGAGGCCTTCATGTCCCATTTCGGCCTCGAAGCGCTGGCCGATCTACCGGGCCTCGACGAGCTCAAGGGCGCGGGACTGGTCGAAAAGTCGTTGCCGGCCGGATTTACCATTCCCATTCCCTCGGACGATCCGGCTCTGCGCGACGACGAAGACCCGCTGGAACCGGAAGATCTCGATCTGGGGCTGACGCCGCCACCGGAGCGGATCGAGGAGTAAACCCTCTCCGCAATTCTGCGCGAGGCCCGGCGGCGGCTTGCGGTATTGCGCTTGTTTTTAACGCCGCCGACGCCTAGTTTCGGCTGAAATCGGAACGGTGCAGCGAGCGCGGGCGCTAGCCGCGCACGGAGGTTTGTATGGGCTCCCTGAGTATCTGGCATTGGCTGATCGTCGGCGCCGTGTTGCTGCTGGTATTCGGCGGGCGCGGCAAGATTTCGGACATGATGGGCGATGTCGCCAAAGGCATCAAAGCCTTCAAGAAGGGCATGACCGAGGAAGAGGCCAACGCGGCGACCACCGATACGCCGGTTAAGTCCCTCGACCATCAGCCGAGCGACGTGGTGAAGCCGCGTGCCGAGGCCGGCACCAAGGTGTCCTGACGCCCCCGCTGCCGGGCATCGCGGACGGCCGGCGCCAACGCCGGCGTGACGGCTGAACGGGCCCGGGGCCGGGAATTTCCATGTTCGATATTTCTTGGACCGAGTTTCTGCTGATCGGCGTCGTCGCGCTGATTGTGATCGGTCCCAAGGAACTTCCCGCGGTATTGCGCACCGTCGGACAATGGACGCGCAAAGTGCGCAGCATGGCCGCTGATTTCCAGGGTCAATTCCAGGAAGCCATGCGCGAAGCCGAAATGGGCGACCTCAAGAAGCAGGTCGACGACCTGGCGCAAGGCGTCAAGAACTACGATCCGCTCAAGGACGTGAAGGCCGACGTCGAGGCGGCGGGACGAGACATTCAGGCCTCCTTGGAACAAAAGCCGGAAACGACAACGCTTGCCGATGCGGCAACGCCGGCGCCGTTCGCCGATAGTCCGGCTGCATTGCCTGGCGCTGAAACGCCGGCGGCAGCAGATGAAGCAGAGGTGATCGTCACCGCCACGGCGCCGGTCGCTCCTGATGCCATTGAAACGTCCGGTGCGGAAACTTCCGCGGCCGAGCCGAGTGTCGCCGGCGGTGCAAGCGATGCGGCGGCGGTTGCGACCGGGCCAGTCACACCGGAAGCGGCCGCGAGTGCGACATCGCCCGACAATCCGGGACGTCCCGCATGAGCCGCGACGACGAAGAAAAAGCGATCGAAGCGACCAAGGCGCCGCTGATGGAGCACCTGGTCGAGCTCCGCACCCGGCTGATCAAAGCGCTCGCCGCCTTCGCGCTTGCGGCGATTGTCTGTTTCTTCTTCGCCAAGCACATCTACAACGTCCTGACATGGCCGTACGTCTGGGTGGCGGGTCCGGAGAATTCGAGATTCATTTATACTGGGCTGCTCGAATACTTCGTGGTGCAGCTCAAGCTCGCGCTGTTCGGTGCCGCGTTCATCGCCTTTCCCGTGATTGCCACGCAAATCTACATGTTCGTGGCGCCGGGCCTTTACCGCAACGAGCGCCAGGCGTTCCTGCCTTATCTCATCGCGACGCCGTTTTTCTTTTTGCTCGGCTCGATGGTGGTCTATTTCCTGGTCTGGCCGATGCTGGCGCGTTTTTCGCTGAGCATGCAGCAAATGGCCGGGCCGGGGCAGGCGAGCATCGAGCTGTTGCCGAAGGTTGAAGATTACCTCTCGCTGATGATGAAGCTCATTCTCGCCTTCGGCATCGCTTTCCAGCTGCCGGTGATTCTGACGCTGCTCGGCCGGGTCGGCATCATTTCATCCGCTCAGCTCAAATCGAAGCGGCGCTATTTCATTGTCATCGCGTTTGTGGTCGCCGCGGTCCTCACCCCGCCCGACGTGATCAGCCAAATGTCGCTCGCGCTGCCGCTGGTGGCACTCTACGAGGGCTCGATCTGGTCGGTGCGCTTCGTCGAAAGGCGCCTCGCTGCGGAACGCGCGGCCGCGGCGGCTTCTGCCGCGGCAAAGCCCGCGGAGTAATTAGCCGATATTATGCCACTGACGCTTGCTTGTGATTCGTCATGGCCGGGCTTGACCCGGCCATCCACGTCTTTAGGGCATGAGATAGGGCGTGGATGCCCGGCACATAGGCGAGCGAAAGCGACGCCGTTCTTCGAACGGCTATGGCCGGGCATAACGCGGTAGATACGAAACGCCATGCACGACATCCGCTTCATCCGTGAGAATCCCGACGCGTTCGACAACGCGCTCAAGCGGCGTGGGTTGGAGCCGCAGGCGCAACGGCTGATCGGACTCGACGAGGAGCGGCGCGCCAAAATCCTCGCGCTCGAAACCGCGCAAGCGCGCCGCAACGCGGCGTCGAAAGAAATCGGCGAGGCAAAGAAGAAAAAGGACGAAGCGAAGGCGTCGGCGTTGATGGCTGAAGTTGCGGCGCTGAAAGATTCGATGCCGGCGCTGGAGGCGAGCGAGAAGGAAAGGTCGAAGGAATTAAACGACGCGCTCGCCGAAATCCCCAATCTGCCGGCTGACGATGTGCCCGAGGGTAAGGATGCCAGCGACAATGTCGAGCGTCATCATTTTGGGGCGAAACGCGAATACGCGTTCACGCCGAAGCAGCATTTCGATCTCGGCGAGGCGCTGGGCGAAATGGATTTCGAGACCGCGGCAAAGCTGTCCGGTGCCCGTTTTGTTGTTTTGAAAAAAGGTCTCGCGCGACTTGAACGCGCGCTCGGTCAGTTTTTTCTCGACGTGCACACGTGCGAGCCGCACAACTACACCGAAGTCGCGCCGCCGCTGTTGGTGCGTAGCGACACGATGTTTGGTACGGCCCAGTTACCCAAATTCAAAGAAGATCAATTTGAAACCTCGAGGAGTGCATCGCAGGCCGATGAACTTTTCGACAACATGATAAAAGAGGGATTCAAAAACGCTGCTGCCGAGGTGCGAGATCAGCTGGGCAGAGGAGAGAACGCTGCCACGGCGATGAAGAATTTTGAGAACGTATTCACGACTCAAATTCCTTTCTGGCGCGAGCGCTTCGATAGGGAATTGGCTGAACAGCTCAAGCTCTGGCTCATCCCCACCGCCGAAGTGCCGCTGACCAACCTCGTCCGCGAGTCCATCCTCGACGAAGCGCAATTACCGTTGCGCTACACCGCCTGCACGCCGTGCTTTCGCGCTGAGGCCGGCGCTGCCGGCAAAGACACGCGGGGCATGATCCGGCAACATCAGTTCACCAAGGTCGAACTCGTCTCCATTACCACGCCCGAGCAAAGCAAGGACGAGCACGAGCGCATGCTCGCGTGCGCCGAGGAGGTGCTGAAACGGCTCGAACTGCACTATCGCGTGGTGACGTTGTGCGCCGGCGACATGGGCTTTGCCGCGCAAAAAACCTACGACATCGAAGTCTGGCTGCCGGGCCAGAATATGTACCGGGAAATTTCATCGTGCTCGAACTGCGGCGAGTTTCAGGCCCGCCGCATGGATGCGCGCTATCGCACCAAGGAAGGCCGCAACGTCCGTCACGTGCACACGCTCAACGGCTCCGGTGTCGCCGTCGGGCGTGCGCTGATTGCGGTGATGGAAACCTATCAGCAGGACGACGGCTCAATTGCCGTGCCCGAGGCGCTCGCGCCATATATGGGCGGGATAAAGAAAATCGAGCGATCTTAAAATCATGCGCATTATGCTCACCAATGACGACGGCATCCACGCCGAAGGTTTAGAGGTCTGCGAAAAGATCGCCCGGCAAATTTCCGATGATGTTTGGGTGATCGCGCCGGAATACGATCAGTCCGGCGTGGCCCATTCGCTGTCGCTCAACGACCCGCTGCGGCTTCGCCAAGTGGCCGAGCGCCGGTTCGCGGTGCGCGGTACGCCGACCGATTGCGTGATCATGGGCGCGCGTTACGTGCTTGACGGCAAGAACCCGGACCTCGTTCTTTCCGGCGTCAATCGCGGCCGCAATGTCGGCGAGGACGTAATCTATTCCGGCACCGTCGCCGGCGCGCTCGAAGGTACAGTGCTCGGCGTGCCGTCGCTCGCTTTGTCGCAAGCCACTTCAGCGCGCACCGGCCGGTCGCCCTATTGGGACACGAGCCTGCGCTATGCGCCCGACCTCATCCGCCGCGTGATTGCCGAAGGCATCCCGCGCGACGTGCTGGTCAACGTCAACTTTCCCGATTGCCCGCCCGACGAAGTCAAGGGCATCTCGGTGACGGCGCAGGGCCGCCGCCGTCAGGAGCGTTTGCAGATTGAAGAGCGCAAGGACGGCCGCGGCAATCCGTATTACTGGATCGCCTATGTCCGGCATGCCTTCGTGAAAGCCGAGCAGGGCACCGACTTGGCGGCGCTCGAGGACCGGCGCATCGCCGTCACTCCGCTGCGGCTCGACATGACCGACGGGCCCTACATGACCAAGCTCGCCGGCTTGTTTCCATGAAAGCTCTGCACGCGCGGGCAAAGCGCGCGGCAGGAGGGTGCTAGCTGTGAACGGGAGTCGCGGCCTTGATGGCCTGCGCCAGCGCTTCCGCCTGAAACGGCTTCTGCAAGGTCGGAGTTTGGCGATAGGCTTCCGGCACGCCGCGCTGGCCGTAGCCGGTGGCGAACACAAAAGGCAGCCCGCGTTCGATCAGAATATCGACCACCGGTGAAATCGGCTGACCGTTGAGATTGACGTCAAGAATGGCGACGTCGAAGTCGCTTTGTTTGGCGAGCGTCAAAGCTTCGTCGATCCGGCCGGCTTCGCCCGCAAGCTTGCAGCCCAGATCGGCCAGCATGTCCTGCAGCAGCATGCGGATCATCAGTTCGTCCTCGACGATAAGGACACGCTTTCCGGCGACCGAACTTGGCTCTGACGCCATAGCAACTCCCCGCGCTTTCCGAAGACCCTGGCACTGACGGCTGTCTGCCCGAGGGCTTAATCCCCGATAAAGGCCACGGTTCCCTCCCGTGCCCCGCCGGCCGGGTTGGTCCGCCATGATCGCTCTATGTATCAGCCGTCCCGGCAAGATGATAGAAATTGATCTCCGTGTCGCAGATGAGGCTATCGTGGCGGATATCGACGCCGACGACGTAGAGCGGATGGAGTTTCAGCTCACGCTGCGTCGCCGCGGCATCAGCGATCAGGCCGTGCTGCGCGCCATGGACGCGGTGCCGCGCGAGCATTTCGTCACGGCGGATTTCGCCGCCAGCGCCTACGCCGATCAGGCGCTGCCGATCGCGTGCGGCCAGACCATCAGTCAGCCTTACGTCGTCGCCTACATGACGGAGCAACTGGAAGTCCGGCCCGAGCACCGGGTGCTCGAGGTCGGTACCGGCTCCGGCTACCAGGCCGCCATCCTCTCGCGGCTGGCGCAGGAAGTGGTGAGCATCGAGCGTTATCGGACGCTGGCCGACATTGCCCGCGACCGTCTTAAGACGCTTGGCTATGCCAATGTGACCGTTCGCGCCGGCGACGGGCTGGCGGGCGCTCCTGACGAGGCGCCTTTTGACCGGATCATGATCACCGCCGCCGCCGAAGAGATTCCGCAAGGTTTGCTCGATCAGCTTGCCGACGGCGGCAAAATGGTGCTGCCGCTCGGTCGCCGCGGCGGCGCGCAGCACATCGTTAAACTGTCCAAAACGGCCGACGGATTGGGGCGGCAGGATTTGATTGCCGTCAGATTCGTGCCGCTCCTGCCCGGGCAAGCCCGAGAATTATAGCCGTTACCACCACTATTTCGGCTTTGTTACAGTCCTTCCCCAATACTTAAACGCCTGTTTACCTCAACGATGTTTAGTCGCTCGCAGGTAATTTTGCGTGCGGGCGGTAACTATGGGCGCATGGCGTTTGGCCTTCGGGCCGCAATTGGCTGTTATCGCGTTAATCGGAGCGGGGGCCGCCGGTTGCAGCGACTCAAGCCGGTTTGACAACAATCCATTCGCCTCCGAGAACACCGGTTCCCGCAGCGAAGTCACCGGCTCGATCCCGAAGTCGTCCAACAGTGTCGAGAGCAAGCCGCTCCCGCATCTCGCCAGCAATGGCGGCGATGGCTATTCGGGCGGCGGCCGCGGCATGGGCTCCTATCAGCCATCCCAGCCTGCCAGTTCCGACGTAACCGGCTCGCTGCCGCCCGCGGTACCCCCGCCACCGCCGTCCTGGAGTTGGGAAGGCGGCACGCCCATTACGCTGCGCGCCGGCGATACGCTGCAGACGCTGTCGCGGCGATACGGGGTACCGGTCGCCGTCATCATGCAATCCAACAACATCAGCAACCCGGCGCTGGTGCATGCCGGTCAACACCTCGTCATTCCCCATCTGAAAGGGCCTGCCGCGGCGCTTGCCGCCCCGCAGCCACGCCTCGCCGCAAACGCACCGGCGCTACCCGCGGCGGCGCCCACGCTACCTCCGGCGGCGCCGGTCCCGCCGCCGCGAATGGCGCTAGCGCCGAGCTCGGCCGTTCACGTGGTCGCCGCCGGCGAGACGCTGCGCAGCATCGCGCACATGTACGGCAAGCCGGTCCTGGTTCTCGCCAAGGCCAACAATATCGCCCCTGACAGCCGGGTGAAGATCGGCGAGCGCATTATCGTTCCGGATGCCAAGGCCGCCGCGCAGGCGCCGGCCGCCTTGCCGAAGCGTGTCGAAGCTCCGCCCCCCGCCGCGGCACCGCAAAACCTTGCCTCGGTCGCCGAGTCGCCGCATAGCGCCCGGTTGGCGTCGCCGGCCGCGCCGGCCGAAGAGGACAGCGCCGTTAAGACCGCCGAACCCGCAGGCAAGCTCGGCGAGTTCCGCTGGCCGGTCCGCGGCCGCGTCATCGCCGGCTTTGGACCCAAACCGAACGGATTGCAGAACGACGGCATCAACCTTGCGGTCCCTGAAGGCACTCCGGTCAAGGCGGCGGAAGACGGCGTCGTCGCTTACGCCGGCAACGAGCTCAAGGGTTACGGCAATCTGGTGCTGCTGCGCCACAGCAACGGATTTGTCACCGCCTATGCGCATGCCAGCGAAATCCTGGTGAAGAAGGGCGATGTCATCAAGCGCGGGCAGACGATCGCCAAATCCGGCCAGACCGGCAGTGTCACCGCGCCGCAGCTTCACTTTGAAATCCGCAAAGGCTCGACGCCCGTCGATCCGGCGCAATATCTCAACGGCGCTTGATCAGACGACTAGAACGGACGACGGACTAATCTGTCGTCCGTCTTCAGCTCTCTGTCATCTTGATTCCCAAGCGCCCCGCCAGATCCTGCACGTATTGCCAAGCGACGCGGCCTGAGCGGGCGCCGCGCGTCGTCGCCCATTCCAGCGCCTCGCGGCGCAACTCGGCGTCATCGATCGGAATGCGATAGCGCGCGACGTAAGCGTCGATCATGGCCAGGTATTCGTCCTGGCTGCAGCGATGAAAACCGAGCCATAGCCCGAACCGATCCGACAGCGAGACTTTTTCCTCGACCGCCTCGCCTGGATTGATGGCGGTTGCGCGCTCGTTGTCGACCATGTCGCGCGCCATCAAATGCCGGCGGTTCGACGTGGCGTAAAAAATCACGTTTTCCGGGCGCCCCTCGATGCCGCCTTCGAGCATCGTCTTGAGCGCTTTGTACGAGGTATCCTCGGCTTCAAAGGAAAGGTCGTCGCAGAATACGATGAAGCATTGCCGCGCGGGCCGCAGCCGGCCCATCAGCTCCGGCAGCGACTCGATGTCCTCGCGGTGAATTTCGACGAGCTTGAGCCCGGCAGCGGGATGGCCGGCGCTGACCGCGGCATGCGCGGCCTTGACCAGCGACGATTTACCCATGCCGCGGGCCCCCCATAACAGCGCGTTGTTGGCCGGCAAACCGCGGGCAAAGCGTTCGGTATTCTCGACGAGCAGATCGCGCACCCGGTCGATGCCTATAAGGAGTGACATCTCGACGCGATTGATGCGGCGAACCGCGGCCAGTGTTCGCCCTTCCGGATGCCAGACGAAAGCGTCGGCGGCGGAAAAGTCGGGCTCTTCGTCGCGCGGCGGCGCAAGGCGCTCAAGCGCTGCGGCGATCCGCTGCAGGAGCTTGTCGTCGTCGGCACGCGGTGCGCGAACTTGCGTCCGGCTGCCGGCGCCTTTCGGCGGCGTTTTACGGCGTTTTGGTCGCGGAGGTTTAGCCATGCTGAATTCGGGTAACCGTTCAAATTGTCGTCTTAGGTATCTTTGGAACCGGTCTTACTACCGCGGGTGATGCTGTAACGGGCCGCCGGAGGCCTCGCAAGCGCGCCGAAAGGGCCGCCGTAACATTGCAATTGGGCGAACGGCAGCTATAGTCCGCGCCGATTTCCCGCGCAAAATCGGGCCTTCACCGTAAGGCCGGCGCGTCCCTGACGTTCCGGAGGAGCCATGCTGATCACGCCCGCATACGCGCAAAGCAATCCGTTAAGCGCCCTGTTCGGCGGCGACAGCGGCGGCATGGTGACCTCGCTCCTGCCGCTGATACTGATCGTCGTGATCATGTATTTCCTGGTTTTGCGCCCGCAGCAGCAGAAGGTGAAGCAACACCAGTCCATGGTCAGAGCGCTGCGCCGCGGCGACACGGTGGTGACCAACGGCGGGTTGGTCGGCAAGGTCACCAAGGTCGTCGATGACGACCAGATCGAGGTCGAGATTTCCGACGGTGTGCGGGTGCGGCAGATGCGCTCCATGGTCTCCGACGTGCGCGCCAAAGGCGAGCCGGTGAAGGACGACAGCGCGAGCTAAAGCTCCGTTCGTTTGCCCCGGTCGTAACAGGGACGGTCAAATCGCATGTTGTTTTTCACGCGATGGAAGGCGGCGGGCATTTTGCTGACGGCGCTCGTCGTGTGTCTGTTCGCCTTGCCGAATTTCTTCTCCGAGAGCGCGGTACGCGCGTGGCCTTCATTCGCGCAACGCCACATCGTGCTTGGCCTGGACTTGCAAGGCGGATCAAGCCTGCTGCTTGAGGTCGACACCGCCGCCGTGCGCAAGGAGAAACTCCAGGGCATAGCCGACGACGTGCTGCGCATTCTTCGGGCGGCGCGCGTTCCCTTTACCGGTCGCGCCGTCCACGGCAACAGCGTCGAAGTGCGCATTACCCGCGACACCGATGTCGAGAACGCGATGTCCAAGCTGCGCGAGTTATCTCAGCCGCTGTCGGGGATACTCGGCTCTTCCGGGCAGCGCAGCGTCGATATCACCGAGAATGCCGGCTTGATCACGCTGTCGCCTTCGGACGCGGCGCTGGCGGAACGCGTGCGCCAGGCCGTCGATCAATCGATCCAGATTATCGAGCGCCGCGTCAACGAGCTCGGATTGGTCGAGCCGACCATCCAGCGTGAAGGCGCCTTCCGCATTCTCGTGCAAGTTCCGGGCTTGCAGGACCCCTCGCGGCTCAAGGAGATTCTGGGCAAAACCGCCAAGCTCGATTTTCGCATGGTCGATCAGTCGATGACGGCGGAACAGGCGACAGCGACACGCCCGCCAGCCGATTCCGAAATTCTCGACGGGGAGGGGGGAGCGAAATATGTCATTGAGAAGCGCCCGGTGGTTTCCGGCGGCGATCTCGTTGACGCGCAGCCCGGGTTCGACCAGCGCTCCAGCGAACCGGTGGTCAACTTCCGCTTCAATTCGGCCGGCGCGCGCAAATTCGCCGAAGCGACGCAGCAGAATGTCGGCCGGCCGTTCGCCATTGTGCTCGACAACAAGGTGATCTCGGCGCCGGTCATCCGCGAGCCCATCCTCGGTGGATCGGGGCAGATTTCCGGCAATTTCACCGTTCAATCGGCCAACGATCTTGCCATCCTTTTGCGCGCCGGCGCACTGCCCGCGCCGCTCACCGTCATCGAGGAACGAACCGTCGGGCCAGGGCTTGGCCAGGACTCGATCAATGCCGGCGAGCACGCGGCTTATGTCGGCGCCGCCCTCGTGGTCGTGTTCATGCTCGTGACCTACGGCCTGTTTGGCTTGTTCGCCAACATCGCGGTTGCGATCAACATCGCCATGATCTTCGGCGTGTTGTCCATGCTCAACGCCACGCTGACGCTGCCCGGGATCGCCGGCATCGTTTTGACCGTCGGCATTGCCGTGGATTCGAACGTGCTGATCTACGAACGTATTCGCGAGGAGGTTCGCGCTGGGCGGAGCGCCATTAACGCCATCGATGCTGGCTTTTCCCGCGCGCTGGCGACGATCCTCGACTCCAACATCACCACTTTCATCGCCGCGGCGGTCTTGTTCTATATCGGCACCGGGCCGGTGCGCGGCTTCGCCGTGACGCTCGGCATCGGCATCCTCACCAGCCTGTTTACCGCGTTTACGCTGACGCGGCTGATCGTGGCATATTGGGTGCGGTTGTACCGGCCGCGAACCGTGCCGATCTAGCCCATGATGCTCGAAGTTATATTGAGGCTTCGCGCGGAATCATGCGCCGGCTGAAAACCTAATACGAAAGAAATTCCTTGCGCCTTCTTCGCATCGTTCCCGACAACACGCGTTTCGACTTTATGCGATTCCGGCGCATAAGCTTTCCTATCTCGGCGATGTTGTCGATCGCGGCCATTCTTCTTTATTTCTTCCACGGCCTGAATTTCGGCATCGACTTCGTCGGCGGCACTCTGATGGAGGTACAGACCAAGGCCGGGCCGGCCGATCTGGCCAAAATGCGCGGCACCATTTCCGGGCTGCATCTCGGCGATTTCCAGCTCCAGCAATTCGGCGCCCCTAACGACGTGCTGATCCGCATTTCCGAACAGCCGGGGGGCGACGTCGCGCAGCAACAAGCGGTGCAGAAAGTGCGCGAGGCGCTCGGCAACGACGTCGAGTACCGCCGCGTCGAAGTGGTGGGACCGAGCGTTTCCACCGAGCTTCTGTCGTACGGAACCATCGGGCTGGTGCTCGCCATCGGCGCCATTCTGATCTACCTGTGGTTCCGATTCGAATGGCAGTTCGCGCTCGGCGCCATGATCGCCAACGTGCACGATCTTGTGCTCACCGTCGGATTTATGTCGCTGACGGGCATCGATTTCGACCTCACCAGCATTGCCGCGCTGCTCACCATCCTCGGCTACTCGCTCAACGACACGGTGGTGATCTACGACCGCATTCGCGAAATGTTGCGCCGCTATAAGCGCATGTCGATGCCCGATCTGCTCAACGCGTCGATCAACGCCACGCTGTCGCGCTCGATCGTCACCCACTTGACGGTGTCGCTGTCGCTGCTGGCGCTGCTCCTGTTCGGCGGCCATGCGATCCGCAGCTTCACCGCCACCATGATGTTTGGCGTCGTGCTGGTCGGCACCTATACGTCGGTGTTTATCGCCTCGCCGATCCTGATCTATCTCGGCGTCGGACGGACGCGGCTGGGCGAGCCGGAGGAGAACGAGGCGCAAGTACCGATCGCGCCGCCGACCGCTCCGACGACGCCGTCGCCGCCTGCGCCAACGTCCCGGCGCGCGCGGGCCCGCCGCTAATGTGGCGGTTCAGAAGTCCGCATCATTCTTGCCGCGAACGCATCATGCGGGCTTCTGAACCAAAAGCCACACTAGAATGATAATTTGCTAGTGTCCTTCGATCCCGAAGTTCGCAAACGAGAGTGCCACACAATGATACGAACTTCGGAATCGGGACACTAGTGCAGGATCCGCATCTGCCGCAGCAGGTGGTGATTGATGCACACGGCGAAGGCGGTTTTCGGTTCGGCGGCATGTCGCATCGCGGCTCGCTCCTTTGCTTGCCGGACGGCATTTGGGCGTGGCCGGTCGCCACACCCGCAGCGTTAACAGACGAAGCCTTTTCGCCCGTTTTTGCCCACGCCGCCGACCTCGATTTTTTCCTGCTGGGCACCGGATCGGAGCCCTGGATGCCACCGCCATCGCTCCGTGCCCGCTTTCGCGAGGCCAATATTTCACTCGATGTCATGACCACCGGTCCGGCGGTGCGCACCTACAACGTCATGTTTTTGGAGGGCCGGCGGGTCGGCGCGGGTCTAATCGCAGCGGATTGAATGCTAAGCTTGCCGGCATCGTGGATGAATTAGCCTATTGCGCCGAACTGGTTCGGCAAGCGGATCGTGACCGCTTCGTTGCCTCGTTATTTGCGCCCGCCGAAAAGCGCGAGGCGCTCTACGGGCTTTACGCTTTCAACGCCGAAATAGCGCGTGTACGCGAGGCCGCGCATGCGGCGCTGCCGGGCGAAATTCGCCTGCAGTGGTGGAGCGACGTGATCGCCGGCGAACGGGGCGGCGAAGCGCGCGCCAATCCGGTTGCGGCCGCCCTGCTGACGGTTATGGAGCGCTACCGGCTTCCGCCGCCGCGGTTGATCGGCATGGTCGAGGCGCGCCGTTTCGACCTCTACGACGAGCCGATGCGTGACCTGGCCCAGCTCGAAACTTACGCAAGGCAAACGTCATCGGCGCTGTTCGCGCTCGCCGCACAAATCCTCGCCGAGGTCGAGGCCGACGCGATCTGCGTGCCGGCAGGCGTGGCTTACGCGGTGACAGGCCTATTGTCTGCTCTTCCGCTTCACGTCGCGCGGCGGCAATTTTATTTGCCGACAACGCTGTTGGCCGAATACGGCGTCGACCTCCACGACCTTTCGGCCGGGCACCCGTCGCCAGGTCTCGGAGCCGCGCTCGGCGAATTGCGGGCATTCGCGCGCCGGAAGCTCGTCAGCGTTCGCGAACAAATGTCGCAATTCCCTCCTCCTGCCATCCCGGCGTTGCTGCCGCTCGCTATCGTCGGACCTTTGCTCGATCGCCTTGAGAGAAGCCCGGCGTTTCGACCGGCTGAAATTTCACTGTGGCGGCGCCAATGGCTGATCTGGCGCGCGGCGCGCAACCCGAAAAGAATTGCGCGGTGAATTCATTATTCGGCGGCGCGCAGAACGGGGGCGCCGCTCCATTGGGCAAGGTCGGCGAGCGCGCGCTCGGCAAGTGCTTGTTTCCGGTCGCCGCGGCGCGTGCCGGGTGGGAGCGGCGGAAATAATCCGAAATTGACGTTCATGGGCTGAAACGAGCGCTGTCCCGAATCCGAGGCTTCGACGTGTCCTCCGGTGATGTGCGCGAGGAGGGCGCCGTGTGCCGTGGTTGGCGGCGGGATTTGCGGTTCTTCGCCGAGCCGCTCCGCGGTGGCGAACCGGCCGGCCAGGAGCCCGATGGCCGCCGATTCGACGTAGCCTTCGCAACCGGTGATTTGGCCGGCAAAGCGTAGCCGCGGCATCGCCTTGAGCCGCAGAGTCGCATCGAGAAGTTTTGGCGAGTTGAGAAAAGTATTGCGGTGCAAGCCGCCGAGTCTGGCGAATTCCGCGTTGGCGAGCCCCGGAATGGTCCGCAGGATACGCGCCTGCTCGCCATGCTTCAGCTTGGTCTGGAAGCCCACCATGTTGAACAGCGTGCCGAGCTTGTTGTCCTGACGCAGCTGTACGACCGCATAAGGCTTTGTGGATGGCTGTCGCGGATCGGTCAGGCCGAAAGGCTTCATCGGGCCATGGCGCAGCGTTTCCCGTCCGCGCTCGGCCATCACTTCGATCGGCAGGCAGCCTTCGAAGTAGGGCGTCGAGGCTTCGAAGTGGTGGAAAGCCGTCTTGTCCCCCGCGATCAGCGCATCGATGAAGTCGTCGTATTGCGGCCGCGTCAGCGGACAGTTGATGTAGTCCGCGCCTGATCCGCCCGGTCCCGCCTTGTCGTAGCGCGACTGGAACCAGGCGATGCCGAAGTCGATCGAGTCGCGATAGACGATCGGCGCGATGGCGTCGAAGAAGGCAAGCGCGGCTTCGCCGGTAAGCGCGCCGATGGCTGCGGCCAGGCTTTCCGACGTGAGTGGGCCGGTGGCGATAATGACGTTGTCCCAGTCCGGCGGCGGCGTGACGATTTCCTCGCGCCGGACTTCGACCAGGGGCTCGCTTTCCAGCTCCGCGGTGATCGCCGCGGCAAAGCCGTTGCGGTCGACCGCAAGCGCGCTGCCGGCCGGAAGCTTGTGCGCGTCGGCCGTGCGCATGACCAGCGAGTCGAGCCGGCGCATCTCGGCGTGCAAAAGGCCGATGGCGCTGGTGTTCGCATCGTCGGAGCGAAACGAGTTGGAGCAAACGAGCTCGGCGAAGTGTCCGGTTTTGTGCGCGGCGGTCGAGCGCGCCGGACGCATTTCATGCAGCACAACCGGCACGCCGCGGCTTGCGATCTGCCAGGCGGCTTCGGAGCCTGCGAGTCCGCCGCCGACGATGTGAATGGGAGAGAGAGCGTCTGCCACTAGTGTCCCGATTCCGAAGTTCGTATCATTGTGCGGCACTCCCGTTTGCGAACTTCGGAATCGAAAGGACACTAGCAAATTATTGTTCTAGTGTGGCTTTTGGTTCAGAAGTCCGCATGACACGTTCGCGGCAAGAATGATGCGGACTTCTGAACCGCCGCACGGGGTCAAGTTAGGGGGGCAATGCCGCGTCGGCAACGGCGTGAGGCGTCTTTAGCTCACTGTTCCTGGTCGGAAGCCCCGTGGTTGGCGGGTTGTGCGCGTTCTGCTATAGCCCAACTAATAAAGCTGCCTGCGAGACTTTAATGGCCGTCGATACCGAAACTGTCCGCCGTGTTGCCCACCTCGCGCGAATGGCCGTTGCCGAGGACGAGGTCGAGGATTTAGGCCGCGAATTAAATGCCATGCTGGCCTTCGTCGAGCAGCTTGCCGATATCGATGTGACCGGCGTCGAGCCGATGACTTCGGTGACACCGATGGCCATGAAAATGCGCAAGGACGAAGTGAATGATGGTGGCATCGCCGACGCCGTGCTCGCGAATGCTCCGGAGCGGGAAGATCATTTCTTTGTTGTGCCGAAGGTGGTGGAATAATGTGTCTCGCCTGTGAACAACAAGGCATGTGGCTCGCGTATTTGAAAAGGCGCGGTCTGATCACCGAAGACGGATATCTGGTGGAAGAGCCGCCGTTTTTGGCGGACGCAGGTGAGCCGCAACCCGCCGGGCAACCGGGCACGGACGAAGCCGCGATGAGCGTCGCAGTCACCAACAAGACTTCCGGCGACGATCCGAAAGCGGGATGACCGAGCTTACGTCGTTCACGCTCGCGCAGGCGCGCGATGCGCTGCGCGGAAAACGTTGCTCTGCACTCGAACTCACCGACGCGCATCTTGCCGCCGTCGAGCAAGCGCGTGCGCTGAACGCCTTTGTGCTGGAAACCGCCGACCGCGCCCGCGACATGGCGCGGGCATCCGATGCGCGCCTGGCCAAAGGCGAGGCCGGGCCGCTTGAAGGTTTGCCACTTGGCGTAAAGGATTTGTTCTGCACCAAGGATGTGCGCACCACCGCCTGTTCGCACATTCTGGAAAGCTTCTTTCCGACCTACGAATCGACCGTCACTACGAATCTCTGGCGCGATGGCGCCGTGCTTCTCGGCAAGCTCAACAACGACGAGTTTGCCATGGGCTCGTCAAATGAAACGTCCCATTTCGGTCCGGCGGTGTCGCCATGGCGCCGGCGCAACTCCGACGCAAAGCTGGTGCCCGGCGGTTCCTCGGGCGGATCGGCCGCGGCGGTGGCGGCGAATTTATGCGCCGGCGCGGTCGGCACCGATACCGGCGGGTCGATTCGCCAGCCCGCCGCTTTCTGCGGAATAGCCGGAATCAAGCCGACCTACGGGCGCTGCTCCCGATGGGGCATCGTGGCATTCGCCTCGTCGCTCGATCAAGCCGGCCCGTTCGGGCGCACCGTTCGCGATTGCGCGATCTTGCTCGGTTCGATGGCTGGCCACGATCCGCGGGACACCACCTGTGCCGATTTGCCAGTGCCGGATTACGAAAAAGCGGCCGGCATTTCGGTCAAAGGCTTACGCATCGGTATTCCCAAAGAGTATCGTGCGCCGGGCATGGCCCCCGAAATCGACGCGCTCTGGCAGCAGGGAATTCGCTGGCTGCAAGACGCCGGGGCGATTATCTCTGAAGTCTCGCTTCCGCACACCAAATACGCGCTGCCAGCGTACTATATCGTCGCGCCCGCCGAAGCGTCGTCCAATCTCGCGCGCTATGACGGTGTGCGCTATGGGCTGCGCGTCCCCGGCAACGACGTGATCGACATGTACGAGCGCACGCGTGCGGCCGGATTCGGCAAGGAAGTGCGGCGGCGGATCATGATCGGAACGTATGTGCTGTCCGCGGGGTATTACGACGCCTACTATGTCCGCGCGCAGAAGGTGCGCACGCTGATCAAGCGCGATTTCGAGGCCTGCTTCGCCGCCGGCGTGGACGCAATCTTGACGCCGACCACGCCATCGGCCGCTTTCGCGGTTGGCGAAAAGGGCCGGGCCGACCCGACCGAGATGTATTTGAACGACATATTCACCGTGACGGTGAACATGGCCGGCCTGCCGGGCATATCCGTGCCCGGCGGGCTCGATGCGCAGGGCCTGCCGCTCGGCCTGCAAGTCATTGGCCGGCCGTTCGCGGAAGAAACCTTGTTCGCGCTTGGCGCGGTTATCGAAAAAGCCGCCGGCCGATTTATTCCGGAGCGGTGGTGGTGAGAACTCAGCCGCTGGTTTGCGGCGCTTCAGGCTCCGGTTCCATCTCCGGTTCCAAAGTTTCGTAGCGTCGGCGTGGCAGCGCCGAGGGATACTCGCGCTGCAGGAACTCGATGAGCTTCTCGCGCACTTCACAGCGCAAATCCCAAACCGCCGGCGCGCTGTTGGCGCTGACCAGCGCCCGCAACTGCATCGCCGTTTCGCTGCAATCGCTGACTTGAAGGTTGACGACCTGGCCGTTCCAAAGCTTCGATTGTGCGGCGATCTCGGTGAGTTTTTCGCGAATGGCCTGAACCGGCGCGGTGGGGTCGACGTACAGAAAGACGGTGCCGATCAATTCGCCGCCGATTCTAGTCCAGTTCTGAAACGGCTTTTCGATAAAATAGCTCAGCGGCACCACCATGCGCCGCCAGTCCCAGAGCCGCACCACGACATAGCTGAAGGTGATCTCCTCGATGTTGCCCCATTCGTTTTCGACGATGACGGCGTCGTCGATGCGAATCGGCTGCGACACCGCGATTTGAATGCCGGCAATAAAGTTGGAGAGGACTGGGCGCGCCGCTAATCCGGCGATGATTCCGGCGACGCCAGCCGAAGCAAACAACGTGACGCCGAATTGCCGGACGGCGTCGAAAGTCATTAGCGCAAAGCCAATAGTCGCGAGCGCGATGACAACATCGAGCACCCGCACCAGAACACGGATTTGGGTGACATGCTTGCGCGCCAGCAGATTGTCGGCGACGTCGATCCGAAAGCGCAGCAGATAGAGATCGGCGGCAATTTGCAGCACGGTCGCCGCGGCCCATCCGAGCAGGCAAATGGTGGCAAGGGCGAGAATCCGCGCGAGATAAGATTGAGCGTCATCGGAGAGCGGCGTAGCGGGAAGGGCGACCGCCAGCGCGACCAGGAGCAAGGCTAATCGCGTCGGTCCCTTAGTTGCGCCCAGCGCCGTGCGCAGGAACGGCTGCCGATTCCCCAGCGCCCGCCGTATCAACGCGAGAATGGCCGTATGCAGCAGCAAGGCAATGATGCCGGCGCCGACGAGCAACGCGGCGGCCGCGGCCAAATCCCATGCGGCCGGCAGCATGGCGGCGAACCGGCTCTGCATTCGCTCGATAATGGTTTGCCACATGCCGCAATTATTACATCAAACGAAGGAAAACGGTTCGCGCCGTGACCGGTTCCGCCTTCTGGACAGCGGGGGGATGAAGTGGCATCAACCGCGGGCCACATTTAACGGCGAATGCGCGAACGGTTCCGCTAATGAAAACGTTTTTGC
>Ga0302326_10001942_pt1 | contig 51555 bp, 53 predicted proteins | sample Palsa_T0_3_FD_202264 | JGI IMG/M metagenome (GOLD analysis project Ga0302326, IMG submission 202264) | Peat permafrost microbial communities from Stordalen Mire near Abisko, Sweden - Palsa_T0_3 | ecosystem: Environmental > Terrestrial > Soil > Palsa > Peat permafrost | place: Sweden: Abisko...
TCGCGCTTTCGGTGACGGTAGCTGGGAGCGCGATCTACCTCCACGACGCAGCGGCTCTAGGTGAGCTGCGGGCTTGCTTGGCGAAGCCGCGAGACAAATCGGAGGGTGAGACCATCGTTCAAGACGCTCCAGCGGTGGCCGTCACCCATGCGCCTACGATTGGTGGGATGCCATACCCCAGTACGGATTCGGGTGCCGACGCCGAAATGGAGCTTCTGTCGCGGGCTGACGACTGCCATGCGAACGTCTCCGGACGGACCGTTTATTCGGACCGTGCTTGGCATTCCGCGGGTTTTGACTCTGGCGAAAGGTGGAGCATCTCCGCGGGCTTTCAGCCAGGCGAGAAGTGGAGTACTCCGGTCCTCCTGGACTGGCTGGCCGGGCTGTTGGTTTGGCTGCCCCTGGGGCTTTTGATCGCTGCGCACCGTTGGTTTCTCTGGCTGATGAAGGCCGATTGACTTGTTGTGGGCAAGCAAGGGGACCAGAGCGATGGAAGCTTCGGTCAGGCTGTAGATGGCCTTCTGCTTGTGGCTGGGATCGTCGCACAGGGATACCGGGTCGGCCTTCAGACGCTTCAGGCGGTCGGCCAGAATGTTCGAGGCTATCCCTGCCTCAGACCGGGTCAGCAATTCGCGGAAGTGACGGCGGTTGCCGAACATCAGGTCGCGGATCACGACCAGGCTCCAGCGTTCCCCCAGCGTCTCGAGAGTCAGATTGCTCGGGCAGCCCGACCATTGGGCTTCATGCGCACTTTATAAGACCGATTGCGATCTTAGAGCGGTCGACGTAGCTTACGACCGGTTGCAGAACGCAATCAGATGTGCGCGGACGTGCCGCGTGAGGAGACTTGCATGGCGAAGCTCGTGTTCGGGATGAACGTGTCCTTAGACGGCTACGTCGATCACCTTAAAATGGGGGGGCCTAGCCCGGCGCTTTTCCGGCATTTCATCGAACTGGTGCGGAGCCTGACGGGCACCGTGTACGGCCGTGGTCTCTACGAGGTCATGCGTTACTGGGACGAAGACCATCCCGATTGGAACTCGGAGGCGCGTGACTTCGCCGCGGCGTGGCGGCATCAACGCAAGTGGGTCGTGTCCCGCTCGTTGAAGTCGGTTGGTCCCAACGCCACCCTTGTCGAGGGTGACCTCGAAGCGACCATACGTGGGCTGAAGGCCCAGCTCGGTGGGCAGATCGATGTTGGCGGACCAAACCTGGCGCGAAGCCTGACCGACCTTGGTCTCATTGATGAGTATCGACTCTACTTCCGCCCTTTCGTGGTGGGGCACGGCACGCCCTTCTTCGCTGGCCCTCGGCCGCCACTCCGCTTTCTGGCCAGCGATCTAATCAGCGAGGACGCGATCAGATTGACGTACGTTCCTGCATAATGTCGCAACTCGGCCCGTCCCGCTGCCTGACAGGGTCGTGACGACACGCGGAGCGAGCCCTAAGCTTTCAGCGTACGAGGCGCAGCGTTCGCAGTGCCGGCGTGCCGGTGTGCGACCCGAGCTCGCTCTGAGCTCGAACGGAGTTGGGATGTGCATCCGTGCGAATCCCGCCCCCCGCAACTACCAAGTCAGCATCCGAAGAAGTCTAAGGGCGGTCGTCAGTGTAGAGACGGCCGCCTTCTTCATTTTTCGGGGTGTCAGGGCAATGTGGTCGCAAGGCGTCTCCCGGCGGTCCTAATCGGGAGCCGCCGCTTCACCTCGCCGCTCCCGATCCAGGTTCCGCGCGCTCCGGATCTTGCGCAGGAGGGAGAGCAGGTTCCGAGGCGTGAACCGGAACCAGAAAGCGACGTCGCAGCGGTTGTCGCGCCAGCCGGGGTTGAGGCGGGCGTAAGCCCGGGCCTCGGGCCGGTCGAAGTAGCTCTCCGGATACTGTGCAAGCGTCTCCGGGGCGATGCCGATGTCCACAAAGACCAGGCCGGTCTGAGCGTCGATCCGGAAATCACTTTCGGCGGCCAGGCGCGTGAACGCGGTGCGAAGCGCCTCTCCCTCGGCGTTCCCTGGGCGCGCCCGCGGATCCAAGGTCTGGTACTCGGCGAGAGCCCCGGTGATGGAGACGAAGCCGAACAGGCTTGCTATCGCCAGGCGGTAGTAGCGCGTGAGCGGGTGGCGGAGCTTGCAGCCCAGGAAGAACCGAAGTCCCGAACGGAGGTGCAGCGCGCGGCGGCGGTGCTCGGGGAGCACTCGGAGCTTGCCTCCGAGGATCACTCGGGCACCGGAGAGGTCCAAGGGGGCGGTACGCCAGAACTGGTAGCCGACGACCGCGTCGCCGTGCTCGAAGATATGCACCACCTCGTTGGTGTTGGCGTGGACTCGGAAGTGTGCCGCATCCTCCGGGAGGAGGCGGTTCGAGAACTGGTGCAGCCTGGCCAGCAGCTCGTCGGTGAAGGCTCGGCGGGGGATGACGCGGATCCGGTCGCGGGGCACACCCCATCCTGAGCTCTCGCGGACGGGCGCGGAAACTCGGGAGCCGCCTCGGCGGCGCGGCGAGCGTCGCGACATCGTCATCGCCCTGAGTTTGACACAGTTGCCGCCAAGTTCGCTCTTTGCCTTGGGCTCGATTTTGGGTAGGCAGCCGACGGTTTCAAACGTCTCCGTCAACAACCTCTCGCACTGAAGGAGATCCACATGCCTATTCTCGCATCGCTCTTGGCTCTGGCCGTCACATCGTCGCCCCCCGCTCAAAATCCGGCGATCGTGCTCGTCCACGGCGCCTTTGCCGACGCCAGCAGCTGGTCGAAGGTCATTCCCATCCTCGAGAAGGACGGCTACTTCGTCACGGCGGTCCAGATCCCACTGACGTCACTTCCCGACGATGTGGCAACGGCCAAACGCGTGATCGACGCACAGAAAGGGGCCGTGGTCGTCGTCGGACATTCGTATGCGGGCGCGGTCATCACCGATGCTGCCGCTGGAAATCCGAACGTGAAGTCTCTCGTCTACGTCAACGCCTTTGCTCCTGACGACGTCGAAACCATCGCCGGGGCGGGAGACAAGTTCCCCCCGCCTCCACTCAACGCTGCGCTGGTTCCGGATACTGCCGGTTTCCTGTACGTCGATCGCGCGAAAATCCACGATGTTTTCTGTAAGGATCTACCGGCTTCCGACGCTCGCATCATCGCCGCGACGCAGAAACCGCTGAGCAAGTCAGTGTTTGGCGCAAAAGTCGTGAACGTGGCGTGGAAGACGGTTCCGTCCTGGTTCATCGTCGGGACGGAAGATCGCGCCATCAACCCCGACCTCGAGCGCTTCTACGCGAAGCGTATGAACGCAAAGGTCACCGAGATCAAATCCAGTCACGTCTCATTTTTGTCGCACCCGGCGGAAGTCGTCAAAGTCATCGAGGCCGCCGCCAAGTGACCGCCGGACGTCACTCCGTTCAGACAGCACTGGACGGGACGCGTGCTCGTTGAAGCACGTGATCGATGAGCCAGAGCGCGGTCGGCGACCGAGCAAGTCGCCGATCGCCACGTCGTGGGCACGCTTTCGCTAGGCGCAGGCGCACGAGCATGCAGTCCTCCTGCAGCCTGACGAAGATCCTGTAAGGTCAGCCGCAAGGACAACCCGTTGTTGCGGAAGTCCTCCTCGATGTTTGTGGCCTTTCGGAGACCCTCCATGCGTCCGTCGGTGCTCGCTGCAATCACGCTACTTTCAGTTCCTGGCTGCAACTCCCGGGACACACCGACCGCACCAGCCACCTCCACGGGTCCGGATACGTCGTCAGTTCCTGCTCTTCCCGTTCCTGATGTTCCACAGATCTCGAAGTGGGAGCTCGACCCGGAAAACTCCTCGGTGGAGTTCGTCTGTAAGCACGTGCTCAGCAACGTGCGCGGCATGTTCCAGCAGCCTTCCGGAACCGTCATGCTGGATGAAGCGACGCCCGGAAATTCAAGAATCAACGCGACTATTAATGTGAAATCGATCACGACGGGCGTAGAGGAGCGGGACACGCACCTCAAGAGTTCAGACTTCTTTGACGCGGCCAAGTACCCCGTTATCACCTTCGTCTCGACCAGCTTTAGTAAGTCGAGCGCCACCTCTTATTCGGCAACGGGCAACCTGACAATGCACGGCGTGACCAAGCCGGTGACTCTCGCGGTCACCGCTCCGCCTCCGTTCAACCATGCCGGAACCATACGTCGCGGCATCGAGGCCACCACGTCGGTCAATCGGAAGGACTTTGGCCTTCGTTGGGAATTCCCAGGCGAGGGTCCCGGTGTCGCCGTGGGAGACAATATTAAGATCACCATCGATGCTGAGCTGGTGCTTCAGCCCGAACCGAGCAAGGGCGGGTGAGGGCACGCCACGTTTTGCGTGGGACTCGTACTCGGATTCGTTTCGTCCAACGCACGTTCGAACCGTGTCGCGTGCGCCGTTGTCGTCTGGGGCGTGGACGTCTGGCACCGACGCTAGAGGCTTCGTTTGAGGTGAGCACTTTCCGTCGGGCTGTTTCGACGGAAAGCGACACGAGTGTCGCCGGTTTCGCTCAGTCCAGCCGCTTCGCAATGGCGGCTTCGTAAGCTGACTGCAACTTGGAGAAGACCGACCTTCTGGGCGCCGGCGCCCCCAGATGAAGGTGCCTCAGCTCCTCCATGAATTCGGACCACAGCTTCGGGCCCCCATCTTCAAGGATTTTCGCGCGCACGGAGAGCTCTCTGGACGCGGGCGTGTGACGCAATCCCCAACCGCCCATATGGGCAAGCAGGGGGACCAGTTCGATGGAAGCCTCGGTCAGGCTGTAGATGGCCTTCTGCTTGTGGCTCGGATCGCGGCGACGGGACACCAGGCCGGCCCTCTCCAGGCGCTTCAGCCGGTCGGCCAGAATGTTCGAGGCTATGCCCTCCTCAGACCGCGTCAGCAATTCGCGGAAGTGACGGCGGTTGCCGAACATCAGGTCGCGGATGACGATCAGGCTCCAGCGATCGCCCAGCGTCTCGAGAGTCAGATTGATCGGGCAGCCCGATCGTTGGGCGTTCATACGCACTCTATAAGACCGATTGCGATCCTGAACCGGTCGAGCTAATTTAACAACCGGTTGCAGATAGCAACCAGAATAGCGCGGGCGCGCCTCGCGGGAAAGGAAATGTTCATGGCTAAGTTCGTGTTCGGGATGAACCTGTCCTTGGACGGCTACGTCGACCACCAGAAATTGGGGCCACCTTCCCCAGAGGTCTTCCGTCACTTCATCGAACTGATTCGCAGCCAGACGGGCAGCGTGTACGGCCGTCGCCTTTACGAGGTCATGCGCTATTGGGACGAAGACCATCCCGAGTGGGACGCGGGGGACGTCGAATTCGCGGCGGCGTGGCGGGATCAACGCAAGTGGGTCGTGTCGCGCTCGCTAAAGTCGGTCGGCCCCAACGCCACCCTTATCGGAGATGACCTCGAAGCGGCGATGCGTGGGCTGAAGGCCAAGTTCGGTGGGGAGATTGACGTTGGCGGACCTGCTCTGGCGCGAAGCCTGACCGACCTTGGTCTCATTGATGAGTATCGACTCTACTTTCAACCCGTCGTGCTGGGTCATGGCACACCATACTTCGCTGGTCCCCGGCCGCCGCTCCGCCTTGTGGCCAACGAACGAATCGGCGACTACGCGATCAGGTTGACGTACGTTCCTGCGTAAGGTGCGATTCGGCTCGTCCCGTTGCTGTCTCAGTCCGTGTCGAACTGACCGATGTCGCCTCGGCGACCGAACCGCCGTCGCAATGAGACGGCCGTGGTCCAGGTTCAGCAACGCAAACAACGCCATATACGCCATATTCGCCTAGAGCCCACTTCCGGATTGCATCCTGCTGAGTTACGACTCCACGTCCTTCTTGCGCTGAGGAGGGCCGCCGAGGCTTGCCGTGTCCGCGGCAAACTGCGGCAGGATTCCTTCTGGGGGGAAGACAATGGAGAACCTGGCATCGCCGTTGACGCAGTTGCTCCCTCTATTGCTGCTCGCGGCGTGTGGTCAGCAGAGTACCCCCGTGGCTGCTCGGACCATCACCGGGACGTGTCTCTTCACTTTTTGGTCGGATGATGGCTCGACCACGACCTACGCCGGTTGCGCCAACACCGAAATCACCTCCTCAGGACTCGATGGGGCGGGCCTGTGGGAGCAGCTGAGTTCGACTGTTCTCGGGGCCAATGGCTTCTCGGTGCCTGCCCCCGCAGGCGACTGCCTTCTCGGCGTGAAGTACCCAAACTTTGCCTACTGGGAATTCTTCGAGACCTCAATGAGCACCTTTGCGCTGGGTGCAAATGTCGTCGCACGCCCGAATGCCGTCATCCCGACGCAACAGACCGTTGCAACCTTCAGCCTGGATGGGTTCGATCCCTGGGACGTTAATGACTTCCTGGAATTGACATCTTCCGGCGGCGGGACGTTCAGCGAGTTGGTGTCTCCCTTCGGCGGCGGGAACGTCGTACCCATGGGAGCCACGTCGGCCGTGGTGAGTTTCGACTGGTACGGAAGCGGAAGCCGGCTGCCCGACGGCACTCAGGGCGACATTGTCTACGTCCATCAGGTCGCGACGCTTCCCCTTCCCGGGGCGGACCGCAGCTACCAGACAGCGACACGTTTCGTCTCCTTGCCGCCCACGCTCGCTGTCGCCAATGGAACAACCCAGTCCGTCACCGCGACGCTCGGTCCCGTTGCGCAAACGGGGAGTCTCAGCGTGGATTGGCGAACTTCATCGTTCGAGCAGCACCAGGCCGAAATCAACCCGAACGCAACTGGGATTCAGCACGCGCTGCGTGTGGATGCCAACCCGCATAGCCTTTCCAACAGGCCACACTTGGAACCAGGCTCACCTGACATGCTGGTACTGAGCGTCCCGCCAGGGACGCTGGACCTGACGCTTGACGAGATTCCCTATGGGCAGTTCCTCCCGCAGTTTTGGGTTGAGTACCGTCTCATTTTCTTCACGGCAGGCCTTTCGGTGACGGCACCGGGCGCCTTCGAGCCCGGATTGTTCATCGGCGGAATTGGACGGTATGACCCGCTGCCCGACGTCACGGGGCCAGTGACGCCCGTGGTGACGCCACCGTTATCGCCAGAAATCAACGGCCTTGACGCATTCGCTGGTCCTGCGGGCGTCGGGACAAGCCCGACGGTGAGCTGGTCACCTCCGGCGATCGGTGCGCCGACCAGCTACGTCGTCCTAGTGAGCCAGCCCGTGGAGTCCGCAACGGGAGGCACGACCTTTTTGAACATTGCGTACATCACGACGACCGGCACGAGCGTCAGCGTTCCGCCGGGTCTCTTGGAGCCAGGTGTGACGTATGTGGCAGCCATCACCGCGGATATGAAGAACCCCGACACGTCGGAAAGCGCCCCATACCAGCTGAGTTACCCGTACGCGTACGCATCAGCCATCGTGGCCTTCACCCCGTAAGGTGTGCGCTCAGTCCTGGAGCGGCCGACACTACCCATCGGTGTAGTGCGCTTGCATCGACGGGTAATACTCCTCGAACGTCGGCAGCTTCTCGCCCGCGCGTGCCGAGACCAAGTTGTCCAAGTAGTACTCCCAACCCGGTCCAAAATCGCGCGCGAGCTTGCGATCCGTCAAGTGATGCACGAAGCGCAGCTCTGTCACGCTGCCCGTCTGCGTGAGCGTGATGTCGAGCTTCACGCCGTACGCGCCCTTCGACGTCAACGCCAACCGCCGTGGCGGCTCGCACGCCTCGATCAGCACCACCGACTCCGGCCCCTCCTGCTCGAACACCATCTTTATCTTGATCGTGTTTCCCGCGCCGGGTGTTCCCGTCCACGAGCCGTACCATCGCGCCGTACTCTCGCTCTTGGTGATGCTCGTCCACACGTCCTCGATCGGCGCCTCGAACCGCCGCGTCAGAACCAAGTCGTTCCCCTCGAGCCGTCCCGTCGGTTTTTTCATCCTGTTTTCTCCTTTTTTCGTTCTCGCTGATCCACCGCTCGAGTCTCCCCCGCGCGCTTCTTCGACTCGCGCTTCACGCGATGGACTTCCGTTTCGAGCGCCATGAACCGCCGCTCCCACTCGCTTGCACGATCGCCCCGGAGCTCGGCGAGGAACTCCTCGATCGCCGCGAGCGGCCCGAGCTCCAGCCGATACACGCGCTCGCGGCCCTGCGCCTTGTCCACCACCAGCCCCGCCTCTCGCAGCACACGAAGGTGTCTGCTAACCGCGGGCCGCGTCACGCTGAACTCTGCCGCGACTGCCCCCGCACTGCGGGGCGCATCCCGCAGGAGGCGCAGAATGTCCCGCCGTATCGGGTCAGACAGGGCGCTGGCGGCCTCGTTCACCCGACATCGTGTAACCGAGACGTTACGCGTTGTCAATGGCGAATTTGTCACCGGCGGCCCCCGGCCGACCTCGCGTCCCTTGCGTTCGCCGACGTCAGGGCAGCTTCCCTAGGTTGAAGCTGCTTGCGCTCGATCACCCGTGACCTCGACCGTGCGGGTCGGATCAGGGGTCACGGCCCGAGCGCCGCTCGGGGAGCTCCGCGCGGCTCCGTGGCTCGGGCGAACGCGGAGGTCGCGGAGATAGCCCACCATAACGAGGGAATGCCCGTATCATCGTCGCAATGGAACCGACTTTGGCTACTCGCGTCGCGTTGCTGGGCATCGTAACCGGCATGCGCACCTTCGTCCCCTTCGCGCTCCTTGCCTGGCTTGCGCCGCCGGTGGGGTGGATGGCGACCATCTGGGCGCGGATTGTCATCACCCTCGCTTCGGCTAGCGAGCTCGTGCTCGACAAGCTCCCGAAGACTCCCAGCAGACTAAAGCCGGGCGGCATGGCGGGTCGGGTGACCTGCGGTGGGCTCATGGGCTGGGCATTGACTGCGCAAGCCCAAGGGCCAGTCTGGCTGGGCGTGACGCTGGGAGTGGCCGGGGCGGTCGGAGGGGCCTTCGCAGGCAACAAGCTGCGCGGTTTTCTGGGAAGGACGACCGGAAAGCCCGATCTCTGGTTCGCCCTGAGCGAGGACGTCCTCGCGTTGGCCATCGGAGCTTGGGCGATTCTCGGTCTCGGGGCGCATTAACCGCTGCGCCTTGGGCCTTCGATGCGACCGTCGTCGAGACGGGTTGTCACGTTCCGACGCGGACGCAGCCAACCGCGCGCCCGCTCGCGGAACTGCGACGGCGTCGTTCCAAATGCGGCATGGAAGCGGGCCGAGAAGTGGCTGTGACTTGAGAACCCAAGGTCTAGCGCGAGCTCAGTGAGGTCGTCTGCTTGAGAAAGCTCGACCAGGGCTCGGGCGAGCCGCAGCTGCGTGAGGTATCGATGTAGCGGGACACCCTCGACCGCGCGGAACACCTGGGTCAGGTACACCGGGGAGGCGCCGACTGCGTTGCCTACATCAGCAAGGCGTACCGTGTGAGCCTGCTCCGCTTCCAAGTAGGCCTTGGTCCGCGCAATCAGCTTCTGCGTCGACCGAGCCGGGTTGCGTCGGGTGGAATCGTCGTCGAGCGCCGACCTGAGCAATGCCAACACCAACTCTTCCGCGGCGAGTACGTCGTCGTTCGCCCCGCCCAGTGCCTGAAAGAGGAGCTGCGCCCTGATCGCCTGCAGCGAAGGACTTACGCGGCGACTCCGACGGCGAAACAGCGCGTGAGACGCGAGAGCGCCGCCGCTCGCATGCCCGAGCTCCTCAACAACGGATACGGCCGGTGTGACAATCAGCTCCGCATAGCCGCCTGCCACGGGATGGCTCATGCGATAGCGCTCGCCGCCAGTGACGAACAGTGCCTGGTTTGCATCGCCCACGACTTCGTCGTCGCCCACGTGCCAGACGAAGAGGCCGCGGTAGGGGAGCGCGACCTGGAACTCCGCTGAGAACGCCTCTCGGTCGAGCTCGTTCAGCGCGCCTCCGGCCCGGACATCCTCGACCAGTCCGAATGTGAGGTCGAAGAGGCGGGTGCGCGATGCCATCGCACGAGAGCCGCGCTCCGGCTCGTTCGTCGATGCGAGCTGAAGCGAGACCATGCTTCTAGGCTACTACGCTGCGCTCTTCACGCCGAGTGTTGTTGGAGCAGACCTTAAGAATGTGACAGCGCCAGCGAGCGAAAGAGCGTGACAGCGAAACCAGCCGTCGGTCGTCCACGCTTGCGTGAATGTCATGGCCGTCGCTTGAAGCCCCGACGTTGGCGCTCGCTCATTTGCTGAACCACGTCTGGCCAACACGCGCCGGTCATGACCTCCACATCGCTGTCAGGAGGCTTCGATGAAAACGTCAATCATTCTGTGGGTTGCAGGAACGGCAACCCTGTTGGCAACCGTCTCGGCGGGCGAATCCGGAGAGGCCCGGGGAAGTGAAGCGAGGGCTGCTTACCGAATCACAACGCTCCCGTCGCTCGGAGGCACGCAGAGCTCGGGCAACGGCATTAACGACTTGGAGTGGGTGACCGGCTCATCTGCTCTTGCAGGAAACCAGACCATCCGCCCCACTCTCTGGCTCGATGGACGGGTCACCGACCTGGGAACGCTCGGTGGGGCAAACGGCAGCGTGGTCTGGCCAGTCAAGGATACGGTCGGCATCATCACGGGAATCTCCGAGACCACGACGGTGGACCCGCTCGGAGAGCAGTGGAGCTGCAGCGCGTTCATCCCGACGACTGGGACGACATGCCTCGGCTTCGTTTGGGAGTTCGGGAAGATGCGAGCGCTTCCGACGTTCGGCGGGAACAATGGCTTCGCGACTGGCGCCAACAACCGGAGGCAGGTGGTCGGCTGGGCCGAAAATGCCGTTCACGACCCGACATGCACCAGTCCGCAAGTCCTACAGTTCCGCGCCGCCCTTTGGGGGCCGAAAGCAGACACGATTCGGGAGCTTCCACCGCTCGGTGGCGACTCGACCAGCGCCGCAACGGCGGTCAACAACCAGGGTCAGGCGGTTGGCATCTCTGGCATTTGCGGCAGTGCTGTCGGTGCCTTCAGCGCCGCACACGCTGTTCTTTGGGAGAATGGCACAGCCATCGACATCGGGAACCTCGGTGGCGTTGCGTGGAACACGCCGATGGCGGTGAACGAGTGGGGCGACGTTGTTGGGTTCTCCAATATTCGCGCAAGTGACGGAGACACCTTCAATGCGCACGCATTCCTCTGGACGCGCCGCGACGGCATCCAGGACCTCGGCACGCTCCCGGGTGATGCGCTGAGCCAGGGCTTGGGCATCAACAACTGGCGGCAGGTGGTCGGCATTTCCTGCTCCGCAGGCTTTGCCAGTTGCAGGGGCTTCCTCTGGCAGGACGGCGTCATGGTGGACCTCAACTCGCTTGTCGTGCCTGGAACCGCCGACCCCATCTATGCAGCCGGAGACATCGATGACCTCGGGCGAATCGCTGGGCAGACACTCAACGTGACGACCAACGTGGCGTCGGCTTTCTTGGCGGTGCCAACCCGCTGGCCCGATGGCTACAAGGCGAGCCTCGGCATCCCTGCGTCTCAGCCACGTTTGCCAGAACAAGTCAGACGCGAGCTCATGCGGCGCTTAGGCGTCACCGAGGACAAACTCTAGCCGTCCTACGATGGGCATCGTGCGCGAGACCGCAGCTTCCTTGAGCCACGCTTCTTGAGCTCGACGACGTCTACAGCCGTTCCGTGTAGACGTCGAAGCGGCTGAAAGCAGAAGACTCTGCAGCGGAACGGCGCCGAGCGCGGACGCCTACGCGCTCGGAACGAGCGTGAGACTTCCGGACAACACGTCGACCGCGCCGTCGAGCTGGCGATGGCGGTCTTCCAGCGAAGCCTTCCGTAGTCTCCCGAACGGCTCGTGCCCCGAGGAGAGCCTCCGGTCGTGCGTGACCGCCGGCTCGTGGGACCGATTGCAATGAGATGTTACGGGGCTCAAGGTAACGGTGAAGGTTCTCGGCACGAGAACATCGGAGATGCCACATGAGCTCATCGACGCTTGCTGGTGTTGTTCCTTGTCTCGTCGTTCTTGGCTGTGCAACGTCGCAGACCATTCCCTCAGAGGCGAGCCCGAACATGGGGCTCGCCTCGTTTTCGAAGTCGTCGGGTGACAGTCTGCAAGGGACTCGAGGGACGGTTGCCACGGTCGACAACCGCACCGTCACAGGGCCAAACACCAGGCTCTATGTGGGCGGGGGCGGTATCCGGGGCACGCTCAAATTCGGGACGCCAGTTCAAATCACCGTTCTCGGCGACGAAGCACAGGGCGTCATTGGTAGTGCTCCTTTTACATGTACCGTCACTCCGAAAGGTGACGGTAGCGCGCACGTCACGGCCGGAACCGTCGGCGTCCGCGACACCGACTTCGACATCAGCCCCACGCAAGTTCGCGGACGAATCGCCGGCGTGATCTACAACATGTCTTGGAACGGCGACCGGTACGAAAACCGAACGGATCGTGGAGAGTTCACATCCCTATCGCTCCCTGCCGTGATGTCCACCTGGACGAATACCGAGGTCGCCTGCGTACTCAGTCTGGTTCTTACCTGACGAACTGGACGCCTCAACGGTCCCGGCTCTCACTATGAGGGGTCTCAGCCGCCAACGGTTGCCGAGCCGGGCGCCCCCGAATCATTCGACCGAATTCTCCCGAGACTTCACTTGCCGGCCGGTGGGGAGATGCTCTCGTTTGCTCGCTTCAAATCGAAGTGTGCGTGCAGTCGCTTGTCGCCAGGTAGCATGAACCACCAGTCTTCGATGTGGTGGCCCGCGTCGACGATAGTGAACACGACATCGTGCACGTACGCGGGCTTTGCGCTGCCAGAAATATCGACGAAACCAAATCTCACGGTTTTTTGGTCCGGCGACTTGCGAGCCACCAGTCGAGGCCGGTTACCAGCTTCGCAGTAGTGAACGAGCTTTAAGCGGTTGTCCTCCAGATAGATGACGGTTGGCTCGGGCATTCCGCCTGGCGCAATTTCATGCATCAGGACATTCCCGCCCGAGGCCACTCGCATCGTGACTTTGATTGGGCCCTCTATTTCGGAATTAGCCGGGTCGGTCGTCACCGGTCCAGTCCATGTTCCGGCCAGGCTCTTCAACGTCGCAAATGAGGTCTGGGCATCCGACTTCGCGGCATTTACCTGCTGTCCTGGCGAATCGTCTCGCGCAAAAACAAGAGGACACAGTGACGCCACCGCAGTACCGAGAACCAGCGCTGCCGATTTTGCGTGAAGACTCCTCGAAAAGCTTGCCATTCGAGCCTCCTCGTTGAGATGGGTCCGTCCGAATCGCGAGAGCTCCCGCCTTTTTAAGATGGAGTCGAAGCCCCGGTGGTCGACGCTCCCTTGCGGGCGAGAGAGGTGGCCTTCAGCGTGCCGGTGCAGGCGGCTTGAGCTCATCCTCGATGAGGGCGAAGGGCAAAATCCCTTCGTTTGCGACGGCGCGGAAGAACTGCCCGAAGTCGAAGGTCTCGCCGCGTTGCTCGCGTACCTGCGCGATGTCGGTCAGAAGCCGGTCGAACTGCAGCTTCCCGACGATGTAGCTCGTTCCGTAGCCGGGCTGGCGCAGGTAGAGCAGCTGCTCGAAGGCCACCAGGTCGCTCCGCGGATCTGACCAACCCCGCGGAGTCCATTCCGCATGGAATCGGCCCGCTTCGGCCAGTGTCATTTCGTTGGCCTGCACGTGCAGCGAGGCAAGTCCGCGCGCGGCTCGGTTGGCGAGCATCACCCAGACGACTTCACGGCCGCGCGGCAGATCATCGTAAAGACCTGCATCCATGAGGATCTCCTCCATCGCGGTGGCGAGCCCCTCGGAGCGGGTGTCGAAGATGTTGTAGAGGGGCGCGGAACGGCGGACGGAACTCTCGGGCGGCTCGTTCTCGAGTCGCGCTAGTTCGATCCAGTGGTAGAAATGCGAATAAAGACCCAGCGGCTCCCGCACCAACGCGTGTAGGAAAAAGTTGCGGTGCTCGACGCTGGGATAGCTGGCCACCTGCTGCATGAGCGCGTCACGGTAGAAGGGTTTATCGGGGACCAGGCCGCCACCGATGAGAAAGTCCGCGAGCTTGCGCATGCGCTGCTGTGAAAGCGCAGCAAAGGCGTCCGCGTTGTTCACGGGTTCGAGTTGCGGGCGGTCCCGATTGCGAAACTCCTCGTAACGCAGCCCGGCCTGGGCGCGCTCGAGCTCACGCGTCAGTAAGATCACTTGGGCGTCCCAGTCGTAGGGGACGAGGTGCACGTTCTTCTGGGACCAGTTGTACTGCGCCTTTCCGACACCTGAAGGCCCGACGCGCCGCGGCGCTTCGGAGGCCACCCAGTCGCGAAACGCGTCGGTCGCTGCGCGCGCGGAGGCCACCGCAGCGCGGAGTGCCTCGGAGGCTCCATCCAACGTTCCGACCACGGTTCCGTGCAAGGTCCGCATTCGGAGTGTCCCAGCCTCCAACCGCTGCAGCGCATCGGCCTGCTCGCGAAAGGCGCGCGAGCCGTAAGCCCACAGGTCGTGCGCGTGGCTTGCTTGGAGATTGCGCCTCGCTTGATTGAGCAGAGCGGGAATGGCGCCGATCAAGCAGGTGAGTTGCTCCTGGTCGGCTGGCGAAAGGGGATAGCGATACCGGAACAAGTCAATGACCGGCTGTGCGGCTGGGCCCTCGTGCGCCGGCACATCGGACTGCTCGGCTGAGACAGTGGCGTAGAACGATGGGTCGCGGGCCCAGGGGCGCAGAACGCGGAGGTCGAACTCCATTCCGTTGGCTTCGGCTTCAATCAACCGCGCGTCGACCGTTGTGGCCACGGGCCATCCCGTGCGGTCGAGGGTGGCAAGCCTCTTCTTGAAGGCAGCGAGCTCCGCGGCCTTGTGAGCGACCGCCGTGGGGCCATAGTCGGGCACGCAGTTGCTCACGCTTGGCACCGGGAGCCTCTGCCACTGCTGGGCAAGCTCGGCGAAAGCCGCGGTATCCCCCGTCGGCGCGGCGGGCGCTGCGTGCATCGAGGACCCAGGCGCGAGGGAGACCACGGCTAGCGCCACAGACAGGAACCCTGACAACCGCATGTACGTGTCTCCGTTTCTTGCGACCAGCTGACCCTCGGCGCAGTCCTGCCACATTCCATGCTCCGGGGCGACGATGCTTCTCGCGTGAGAGGGGAGCGAGGCGCCGGAGGCAACGGGAAGACCAACAACCCCACGTGCCCGGCGCCGGGCACTCACTTGGCCCGGCGATGGTGCTCGCTACTTGAGGTGTCGATAGAAGACGAGCCGGTTGCTCGCGCCGTCCTGTACCACCATCTCCCGTGTTCCCCATTCCTGATCCTGGAGGCCGGGCTTGTAGTTCTTGTACGGCCTCGATTGTAGCTCGGTAAAAAACGCTTCCAGGTCGTCGACACGAATGCGGATGCACGCCCCCGGACTACCGTCGCCGTGGTGCTCGCTGAGGTGAATGACGCAATCTCCGCGAGATACTTGCATGTAGAGGGGCGAGCTCGGTTGGAAGCGGTGCGCGAAGTCGACCTTGAAGCCGAGCCACTCGAGGTAGAACTCGCGCGCCTTGCCTTCGTCGAAGCTGCGAAGAATGGGGACGACCGGATGGAATGGCATCGAACTCCACAAGAGCTGCGCAGAGAGTTTTACGACAGCCCCGACCAGCCGCGACGGCCGTGGGCCCCACAGCGTCATCGTCGCGGTTCGTAGGCCTTGCCCGGGGTTGCACCGATTGCCAACAGCGTCATTCCCTCTGGCCCAGGGAGGAACTTGCGTTTCACGTGCGGAGGAACCCGAACGAACGTTCCTGGCTCAAGCGTCCATTCACGTTCCGCGGTCTTCAGCGTGGCCCCTCCCTTGAGCACCACGTAGACCTCTTCTTGCCCATCTTTGACGTGGTCATGCTCCGGGTAATCCGCGCAGTTCGCCTCGACCTCGAGAACATTCATTCCCCAGGCGGTTGTCCCCAGATTCCGACCGGCCAGGCGGAACCGAATGCCGGCGATGCTGTTGGGACCCTTGAAATAGTCCATTTCCTCGATTGTCTTGATTGTGACTTCACTCATCGCGTCCTCCAGAGTGAGAGCGCCCTCGTATCACGTGGACACCATGTTGGGACGAGCCCGAGTGAGCGCTGCGGTTTCAAGAAGGCTCACTGCTTGCCGGGTTCAAAGACAAGGAAGCGTCCGTAGGAAGGGACGAAGAAAGAGCCTGAGAAGTCGGCCGCACCTGTTGCTCGAGGTGCGACCGCGTGCTCTCGTAACCACCATGCGACGAAACGGGGTCTGGGTCCTGGCGGCCCTGTTGGGATGCGTACACGCGCCGTCAACCGGCCTTACCGTCGATGACGAGGCAGCAATCGAAGTCGAGGCCTTCAAGGCGGCGATGCTCTATCCAGCAGACAGCGGCTCGAAGGGCGACCTCGATGCCGTCACCGCAGGGCATCACTTCATGATGTGTCTTGGCATCTACGTCGAGCCCTCGAGTGCTCGCCTGGAAGATCCGTCGCCGCGCGTCGTACGAATGCTGACAGAAAAGGGCGCACTCGTTTCGCCTGCTTCGCAGTGCCGCAACCCCGGCATTGAGCCCCCGCTGCTCTTCGATGGCTCGCGGGTGCAAAATGTAGGCGTGTTTCTCGACCGCTTCGGCCCTGTCCGGCAGGAGCTCGTGTCCGTCGAGGCAAAGCGGGGTTGCTTTCGTCGGCTCATTGGCTCCTCCTGCCTCGGTTACCAGCAGCTCTTTTTGAAGCTCAGGAGGACTGCGGACGGTTGGGTCACGCAGGACATTGTCGAGGGCACGGTCGTTGATTGAGAGCAGCTTTCGGCTCCGTATGGCCCATCTGCGTAGACTCCAGGCCGTCGTCAAATTGGTGGCCCACACGTGACCGAGCGTAAGATGGACAAGGCGGCCTTGAAGGAAGAGCTGATTCGCCTCGTTGCGGCCGACCTGGCAACGTTGGAGCAAGCCCATCGAGCGTCCGTGGAAGGAGCGACGCACGAGCAAGCCAAGCCCGAGAACGACAAAGACACCCGTGCCCTCGAGCAGTCGTATCTCGCTCGAGGGCAGGCCAAGCGGGCCGAAGAGCTCCGGGATGGCCTTGCGGCAATCAAGCGAATGGAGGTTGAAGCCTTCACGCCCGACCAGCCCGTAGGAGTCGGCGCTCTCGTCACTGCCTTCGAAGCCAACCGTAATGTTCGACTCTGGATTGCGCCTCACGGCGGCGGGACACGCCTCGCGAAGGGAATGGTCCAGGTGGTGACACCGAGGTCGCCGTTAGGCGAGGCGCTCATCGGGAAACGCGTTGGCGACGATTGCGAAGTGCTGACCGGTGGCAATCGACGCGAGCTCGAGCTCGTCGGCATCGAGTAGTCGAGTGAGGTGCGCGGCAGCCTGGCGGCGCTATGCGCTTCCGCCGGGAGGTCCCCGGGGCCCAGCGGCCTCTTCGGTAGTCCGCGCTTCCTCCCGGGAAAACGTGCGTTGCTCCGGGCTGAGCCGCTCTGATTGAATCGGCCGCGAGTGGCTTCAGTTGGGCTCAAGGGGGGCTCAGCTTGTGCGGGGAGACGAGATGTCCCGTGCCGTCCAGCGACATTTCTCGTGTTGGGACAGGCACGGATTCAAGCCGCTGGTGTCCGTTGCGGTCATCGTCTGCCTCGGAGGTTGCGCCACGGAGACGTCGACGACACTTCGGGCGGAGACCATCCCCAGTCACATCTATCCTCTGCCGCTGGACAACGTCTTGGACCAGGCGACGCAGCTTCTCGCGAAGAAGGGGTGGCGCGTACAGCGTGCCGGGAACAATCTCTTCACCAACTGGCTCGGAGGCGACGTGCAGTCGCCGCAACGGGAGCAACTTGGTGAGACGGGCACTGTCGTTTCCATCGTCGCCTACAGAGTTTTTGGAGAGCGCATCGACGCGAGCTTCTGCACCATCCGGGTCGAGCGCCTGGTGGCGACGTCATCCACCTTGGACTTCGGGCAAAAAAAGGGCGGCCACCAAGTCGAACAGACGACGAGCACCGTCACCGGTAGGCCCACTGCGGTCCACAACGAGCAGCGCACCCTCCTGGCACCCTTCGGCACCCAGCCGCAATTCGAGGAGGATTCGGGGAATGTCGCGGCCGCGGGCGTACCTGCCAACATGGTTGTGAGCCAGCAGGTGCGTGACACGAAGCTCGAGACGGAGCTGCAGGAGCAGATTGACCCCCGGGTTGTCACAGCACCCCAAGATGCACCGACGCCGCCCCTTCCGAGTGTGGGCGATGCCGGAGTGGGACTGGAGCAGGAGGCGCATCCCTCCCTGCGCCCCGAGAGTGAGACGCGGATTGCAGTTGCGTCCGTTGCCGCCCAGCCGCGGCCCACCGTCCTCGCTGGCATCTGGGATGGAATCTTCACCTTCAGAGGCAAAGTCACGGGCACCTTCTCCGGGGAGGTGACCGTCGCCGTGGAGGGTGGCCTTGCCGAGGTCGACGACTTCTGCCCCGAGAGCGGCGGCACGCTGACCATGACCGCTTCGCGAGATTCCGCGGCCTGGCAAGGAAAGCTCGCCTGTCCCGCCATCCGGATGAGGGGCTGCCCCTCGGCGACCATCACCTACAACTTCGTGAATGCCTCACTGAGCGACAGCACTCTCACGGTGGTGGCCGCTGGTACCGTCGACACCGGTGGCCGATGCCTCGACTCGGGTGGCGAGCTAAGCGTCGGTGGCCCGATGAGCGTCACCTTCATCGCGCAGAGGGCTGACTACGTCCACATCGCAGTGACGCGGGCGAAGCGGGTAACGGCGTGCCGGTGGCCGAGCGACTGGGAGGACTTCGCCTCTGCGGGGTCGATGCCTCTTCCGGGCCCGCCGATTGACGACGCGGCCTACCTCGGAATCATCCGGGCGAAAGGCAGTCGTCTCGGCGAGATCCAAAGACTCCTTCGACATTGTCGACAGGTCGTCCTGCTGCACGGAGAGCCAGTCCTCATGAGGCTCGCCGTGACACGCCCGCACCCGCAATGATTCTGGAGCCCCAATTGCGCCTCTCTCCTACCGAGTCCTGCTTCCCTGGTCCGCCCGGAGCGCCCAGTCCATCACACACGGGGCGCGCGCGATGAGACGGCCCAAGACAGGCACTCGAGGCAGTCCGTCCAGGAAGAGGCGACCCCGCGTCCTTCGCGCTGCTCGAAGTGGCATCCTTGCGGCCGCTCTTGCCGCGGGCCAGGCGCCTACATCAGCGTCGTTAGCAATGGCCCTCACAGCGCCAAGCGCTCCAATCGCCGGCCAAACCCTTCAGGAGCGGGACGTCCTCTTCGAGAACTACCGATTTCGCGACGGCGAATCCCTGGCGAAGCTGCGCATCCACGTCGCAACACTTGGTGCGCCGAGACGTGCTCCGGACGGTGCCATCCTCAACGCCGTCCTCGTTCTGCACTCGACGAACTCCAGCGGAGCGGCGATGCGGTCGCCCGAATTCGTGAGCTCTCTCTACGAGCTCGGAAGGCCGCTCGATGCGTCGAAGTACTTCCTCATCTTCATCGACAATGTCGGGCATGGCGGGTCGTCGAAACCGAGCGATGGCCTGCACGCGAAGTTTCCGCACTACGGCTACCGCGACATGGTGGATCTCCAGCACCTCATCGTCACGGAGACGCTTGGGATTCGCCGTCTCCACGCCATCCTCGGAGTCTCGATGGGGGGGATGAACGCCTGGACCTGGGCCGAGCAATACCCCAACGCCGTCCAGGGGGTGATGCCGGTGGCCGCGCTGCCGGCTTCCATCTCTGGCCGCAATCTCATCTGGCGACGCATCGTCGCGCGGTCAATCCGCACCGACCCCGCTTGGCAGGATGGTGAGTACAGACAACCGCCTCGCGGGTGGCTGGAGGCGTTCCCTCTTTTCCGGATGATGCTCGACGGCGTTCCACACCTCGACGCCACGGTGAAGGACCGCGCCTCGGCGGATGAGTTCATCCAAGCTGCGGTCGACCAGGCGCGCGAGCAAGACGCGAACGACGCTCTGTACTCGCTCGAATCCTCCGGAGACTACGACCCTGGGCCTGCGCTTTCGAAGGTTCGAGCCAAGGTCTTCGCGCTCAACTTCTCCGACGATGAGTTCAATCCGGTGTCACTCCACACGCTCGAGGCAGTCATCCCCGGGGTCCCTGGGGCCAGCTTCCTCATTCAGTCAGGCGACGGGACCACGTTCGGGCATCTGACGATGAGGCACCCGGCCCTGTGGGCCAAGCACGTGGCGGCATTTCTCAAGTCAATCGAAGAGCGCTAGTACGCGGCGCTACCGGAGGAAGGCGAGCAGAGCATCGCGGTAGCGCGGGAAGGCCTCCACCTGCGGCAGATGGCCAACGCCCTCGATTTCGACGAGCTTGGCGCCGGGAATTGCCGCTGCAGCCTTGCGCCCCAGTGTCGGGTAGTCGCCCAGCGTGGCGGCGACGTCCTTGGATGCCCAGCCCCGGCCAATCGCGGTTCGGTCCCGTTGCCCGATGATGAGCAGCGTGGGTACGTGCAGGAGCGGAAACTCGTAGAGGACTGGCTGGGTGAAAATCATGTCCGAGGTGAGCGCGGCGCACCAGGCGACACGCGGGTACTCCGGGTGGAGTGTCCAGCCAGCGTGGAGCGCGATGAGCTTTTCGTACGCCGGCTCCCAGTGGCCAGCGTAATAGCTGGTTCGCTGGTAGTCGCGGATGCTGTCCGGGGTGGCCCGGAGCTCCTCGGCGTACGCGGCGTCGATGGAGCGGTAAGGCACGACGGTCTTCCAATCCTCCAGTCCGAGTGGGTTGACGAGAACCAGCTTCTCAACCCGCTCCGGAAACATCAGAGCGAAGCGCGTCGCCAGCATGCCTCCCATCGAGTGGCCAACGATGCTCGTGCGCTCGACGTGGAGGGAGTCGAGGAGCGCGCGGGTCGCCTCCGCCAGGACTTGAAAGCTGAACTGGAAGGCAGCGGGTTTCGTCGACTTGCCAAAGCCAATCTGGTCTGGAACGACGACACGGAAGCCCTCGGCCGTGAGCACGCGAATGGTGGGCTCCCAGTAGGCGCCAGAGAAGTTCTTGCCGTGAAGCAGGACCACCGTTCGCCCGTTGGCATGCCCCGAAGGTGGCACGTCCATGAAGGCAATCCGGACCGCTTGGCGCTCGACCGTGAGCGGGAGGAACTGAACCGGGAAAGGGTAAGGGAAACTCGTGGCTTCCGGGTCGACTGCGGCCAAAGGCGTGTCCTTGGGCTGGGCGGGTGACGTTGGGGGTGGCGACGGCGCCGCCGCGGCAGAGGCGACGAACGGAGTGCCTGCTCCAAGGGCAAAGGCCAGGACACTGAGGAAGAGAGACTTTCTGGGGCGTCCAAGGCGTGAGGAGGGCGTCATTGGCGCCGAGAATAGGGACTCATCCACACTCCGCAAAGGGACGTGGTCCTTACCGCCCACCCCAACTCCGTGTCAGCGGCGCCACGGAGTGAGGACGGAATACTCTGGCACGGCCGTGGGCGTCCGCTTCCGGACGCGCAGGAGCTGCCGACGCTCAAGCCACGCCACGGCCCGTTGCGCAGCGCTCTTCGAGAGCCCAGTCCGGTCCGTCATCATCTGGTAGCTGAAGAACGCCGCCGGCCGCCCTCGGCCTCGCGTCATCGCCCAGAGCCAGAGGTAGAGGATGTAGCTGGCGGGCCGCCTGTCGTGCCCCACCAAATCCGGGAGCAACACCTCGATGAGGTATGGGTCCAGCTCAAATTCCTTGGGCACGTTCGCTATGGTACCAAAGGATATAGTCTCAAGGCTCTCCTAAAACGCCCCGTCCGGTTTCTCCGAGATGACTTCGCGAGGATGTTGGTATTCGCTTTCGCGGTACGCACGCCGGAGGGGAGATGAAGAAAATCAAATTCGTCAGCATTCCAGTCCGGGACCAGGACAGGGCGCTCGCTTTCTGGACGGAGAAGATGGGCCTCCAGGTGACGACCGACCAGGCGATGGGCCCGGGGCAGCGATGGATTGAGCTCAAGGTCCCGGGCGGGCAGACCGGGATGGCGCTCTTCACGCCCGATGGTCACGAATCCCGAATCGGTGGCTTCAGCGGGATCTCCTTCGAGAGTGAGGACGTGGAAAGGGAATACCGTGAGCTCACGTCGCGGGGCGTCGAATTCGCTCAGCCTCCCAAGAAGGAGTCCTGGGGGACGTCGGCCGTCTTCAAGGACAGCGAAGGAAACCTCTTCGTCCTCAGCAGTCGCTAGCGGGATGCTTCGGGCCAGCGAGCTGACAACGAGGTCGCTCTACTTGACCCAGGCAGACTGAGCGGTGATGCGGTGCGGCAAGATGGTGACTGTCTTCGGGCCCCATCGGATTAAGCCCTTGATGTCGAGTTGATGGTCCCCGGATGCCAAGTCGTACTTCACGGTTCCGGTTTGTTGGCCGCGAGTCTTGCCGTCGATGAAGACCTCGCCACCCGGCGCAACCGTGAGCTCGAGCGTACCGGGCGGTTCCGGTGCCGGCCGGCTCGTTGCCACGACTTTGTGCACGCCGGTGCTGGGCACCACAGGGGCGGCCTGGGTCGTCGAACCACCCGCTGGTGCGGCGGCCGCGGTGTTTGGGGGCGTCGCTGGAGCGGCAACCGCTGCGACAGCAGCCGGAGGCTTTCCTTTCGGCTCCGGTGCGGTGTCCGAGCCGCTGAAATGCAGGATGGTCGGGACGCCGACGAGAACCAAAACGCCGGCCGTCACGCCGAATGCCAGAGATTTCTTCGCCCACCAGGGTTGGACGGTGCGGCGAGTCGGCGACTCCTCCCACACCCGCTGAGCAGACAGCACTGGCGTTGCACCGGACGGGCTCGTGCGCGCCATCGCCTCTGGCTCGGGCGTCAAGAGCAGGGGCGCGGGCATGGAGCTCGACCCGCTCCTGGCCGTGACTCCCCCCACCATCGCCCCTGCGCCCGAGTTGGAGGCTGCCGCCAGGCCCTCGATTCTTCCAGGCGCCGGCGTGTGCTGGGAAACGGTGCCCTCCGTCCGTGACGCTTCAGCCGGGAAGAGGTCGTGAATCCATGTCGCCACCTCGATTTCTTCTGAGCGCTCGGCGTACCCAATCACATAGCGATTGAGGGCCCGTTCGAGTTCCTGTGCGCTCTGAAACCGAGCCGCTCGTTCGCGCTCGAGACAGCGCATCACGATGGCGCCTAGGGCCGGGTCGACGGACGGATTGAACTGCTCGGGGACGACCACCGGTCGCTCCTGGACGGCGCGCAGCACCGCGATGTCGCTGTCGGCATCGAAGAGCTGCTGCCCAGTCAGCAACTCCCAGAGCGTGATTCCGAGTGCGAAGACGTCGGTCCGCGAATCGACGGGTTCGCCTCGCGACTGCTCCGGGGACATGTAGGCGAATTTCCCCTTGAGCATGCCCACGGTGCTGGCCCGGCTTCCGGCCTTGGCGATTCCGAAATCCGTGAGCTTCACCGCCCCCTCGTACGAGATGAGGATGTTGTGGGGCGTGACGTCGCGGTGGACGATGCCCAGCTGCTCACCGTGGTCCGTCAAGCGGTGCGCGAAGCTGAGGCCACGGGCGACCTCGACGGCGATTTGCGCCGCCACAATCGACGGCACCTGCGCACCCCGCTCGCGTGCCCGCTCATGGGCCTGCGCCAGGGAGACGCCGCGGACGTACTCCATGGCGATGTAGAAGGTGTCTTCGTGCCTGTCGAAGTCGAAAATCTGGACGATGTTCGAGTGGTTCAGCTGGCTCACCAGCCGGGCTTCGCTGACGAACATCTTGACGAAGGATGGGTCACCGGCGAGGCCAGCGCGAATCCGCTTGATGATGACCTGCTTCTCGAAGCCTTCGGGCCCGAAGGAGCTGGCGAGGAAGATCTCGGCCATCCCGCCTTCGGCGAGCTTTCGCTGGACGATGTACTTACCGATTTGGCTGCCGGCGAGCACCGTGAATACCCCTCCAACCTGGAAGTAACTAGCATGGCAGGGCGTCACCCGGCGAGAGGCAAGTCAGGGCGCACGGGAGGTTCGGCCGCGCGTTTCCAGCTTCGACGCAACGAGGCGACGTGCGCTGGGTGCGCTCAAGCGGTGTGTCTGACGGGACCCGGGCGCTGACGACGTCCAGCGAGGCACACACAAGGCGGTCAGCGCAGCGGAAGCCCGTTGCGAACCCCGGCCTAGGCCTGGGTCGACCCGGGGTGCGTCGTTCCTGGCGCGGAGGACACCTGGGCCACCCACTCGGCGAGTGCGGTTTTCCCCATGGCTCCGCTCCGGCGCCCGGCGACCCCGCCGCCCTTGAAGAGGATGAACGTTGGAATGCCCTGAATGCCGAACTCGGTCGCCGCGTTTGGATTGTTGTCCGTGTTGACCTTCAGGGTGATGAGCTGGCCGGGCTTCTCGCGGGCAAACGCGTCGACGATGGGCGATGTCGCCCGGCACGGGCCGCACCACGGCGCCCAGAAGTCGACCAGCACCGGAACGGCCGCCGAACTGACGACGCGGGCGAGTCCGGCGGCGTCGACCTCTTGAGGAGCACCGGAGAGGTCCAGGTTGGCCTTGCAGCGGCCGCAGACAGGCGTTCCAGAGGAGCCAGCCTTCACGTTGTTGAGCGCACCGCAGGATTTGCAGCGAAACATCTGCCCTCCTTCCGTACTCCCCAAATCTAACCATCCGATTGGGAGGTGCCAGTGGCAGAGTTCTTCGTCGCCCCCGGGCGTAGCGAGTGCTGACCATGACGGGAATTCCCGGACCGACCGCTCGGCTGGGTGCCGCTGCTGAAGTGACGAAGGGCTGGCGCGGAGGGCCCTCCGGCGTCAGTGTGGCAGCAGGCGACGTACTCGCAGGGAGACGAGGGAAAGACTGTGAAGGTACTCTTGTTCGGGGCCACCGGGATGGTGGGGCAGGGCGTGCTCCGCGAATGCCTCCTCGACCCGAGGGTTGAAAGTGTCCTGTCCATCGGACGCACGGACACCGGGCAGAAGAACGCCAAGCTCCGCGAGCTCCTCCTTCCCGACCTCTTCTCGCTCTTCGCCCACGAGGGCGAACTGAGCGGCTTCGACGCCTGCTTCTTCTGCCTCGGTGTCTCCTCGGCCGGCATGAAGGAAGAGGACTACCGCCGCGTGACGTTCGATTTGACGTTGGCCGTGGCCCAGACGCTGGCCCGGCTCAACCCTGCCATGACATTCATCTACGTCTCCGGCGCCGGCACGGACAGCAGTGAGCGCGGAAGGAGCATGTGGGCCCGGGTGAAGGGGCAAACAGAGAACGCGCTGCTGCGGCTGCCCTTCAAGGCGGTCATCTTTCGCCCCGCGGCCATCGAGCCACTGCACGGAATCAAGTCGAGGACGAGGCTCTACCGGCTCCTCTATGCAGTCTCGCAACCGCTCTGGGTCCCGCTGCGTGCCGCGTTTCCGAACGTGGTGACGACGACCGAGCAGGTCGGCCGGGCCATGCTGCAGGTCGCGCGAGCCGGCTCGCCCAAGAAGATTCTCGAAACGCCGGACATCAACGCCCTTCGAGAATGAGGGATGCCCCCGACGTTGGTGCCTTTGCGCCTCAGAGGACGCCTGCGATGAGGGCGATGCCAAGCAGCAGGAAGACGACCGCGGCGACGCGCTTCGTCACCTGCGGGTCCATGAGAGCCCCGGCGCGGTTTCCAACCAGGACTGCCAGGGCAGCGACGGACCACAGGGCGAGTGTCGCTGCCGAGAAGACCGTCAGCGGACTCTTGTAGCGCGCCGCCAGCGCAGCGGTGCCCAGCTGCGTGAGGTCGCCCCACTCAGCGACGAAAATCAGGCTGAAGGTCGAAACCAGCGCTCTCAGAAACGTCGGCTCGCTTTTCGGCGGAGCGGCGGATTCGAGCTCCGTCGCCTCGGGGTTCTTGCGGAGCCACATGACGACGGCCGAGACGAGAAGCAGGATGCCGGCACCCACGTGCACCGGCCGGGCTGGCAAGAGCGAGATGAGCCCGCCCGCGGCCACGGCGACGACGCTCTGGACCGTCAACGCGAGCGCTGCCCCGAGGAAGACGGGCGTCGGCTTGTAACGCGTCGCCAGAAGCAACGCGGCAAGGGCCGTCTTGTCCGGTAACTCCGCGACGAAGATGACGCCGAAGACGGTGGCGAAGAGGCGAAAGTCGAAGTGCATCCGTCCCCGTCAGGTCTTCTGCCTTCGCGTGGGCGCCACAGGTGCCGGCGAGTGTACCTCGGTTTTGCAGCCTGTCCGCTGCATGGGACCGACGGCAGGGCTGCCATTCCGGGGGTGCACGGCGTCCCTCGCAAGGGGCGCGGCTTTGGTGCCGCTGCGGCGCGGGTCTTCTCGACGCGTGGGCCTCTGCCGGGACTGGCGCCTCCCTCGGCCCCGAATTATGCCTCCCCGTGGGGGGCTTCGGCCCATTTCGCGGGGAGTGCCCATGGACAGCAACACTGCGACGGGGGCCATCATCCGGCCCGGTCAACCAGCGCCCGACTTTTCCCTCGCCAGCGCGCCAGACAAGCGCGTGTCCCTGAAGGAGCTGCGGGGCAAGCCGGTGGTGTTGGCCTTCTATCCGGCGGACTGGAGTCCGGTGTGTAGTGACCAGATGGCGCTCTACAGCCAGGCCCTCGAAGAGTTTTCGAAGTACGAGGCGCAGCTCTTCGGAGTGTCCGTCGATGGCGTGTGGTGCCACGCTGCATTCTCGGCCAACCGGAAGCTCCGCTTTCCGCTGCTCGCCGACTTCGAGCCCAAGGGTGAGGTGGCGCGCCGTTACGGCGCCTACCGGGCCAAGGATGGTTTCGCGGAGCGCGCCCTCTTTGTCATCGACCGTGCGGGCACCGTGGCCTGGTCCTTCCTTTCTCCCGTCGGCGTCAATCCCGGCGCAGATGGAATCCTCGATGCCCTGGAGAGCCTGCCAAAGGAGGCACGGCGATGAGCCAGCTTCGCATTCCCGTCGGCCCGGACGACCACGTCGTGGGGGACCCGCACGCGCCAGTGACGCTGGTGGAATACGGAGATTTCGAGTGTCCGTACTGCGGGACGGCCTACCCCTGCTGAAGGATGTCCAGCGCCGGATGGGTAAGTCGCTGCGCTTCGTCTTCCGCAATTTCCCCCTGGCGGAGATGCATCCGCACGCCCTCGCAGCGGCGGAGGCGGCTGAGGCGGCGGGTGCGCAGGGCAAGTTCTGGCAGATGCACGACACGCTGTACGAGCATCAGGATGCGCTCGGCCTCACGCACCTCGTGGCGTACGCGAAGAAGCTTGGCTTGGATGTGGCCCGCTTCTCCAAGGACCTCGAAGCCCACACCTTTCGCGAGCGCGTGGAAGAGGAGTTTCGTGGCGGGATTCGAAGCGGCGTCAATGGCACCCCGACGCTGTTCGTGAATGGGACGCGGTACGACGGGGACCTCGAGCTCGAGGCCATTCTCAAGGCGTTGCAAGCAGCGGCTCCGCGCTGAGGAAGCACCGGGCCGTCGGACGCCATCGCCTGTAGGCGCCCCTTCGGTGCGCCCGCGACGCGTCGTTGACACAAACGCCAGGCGCGAGGACGTCCGCCTAGGCCCTCGCCAGCCGGGCAGCCACACAGTCTGGCCGCGCCGCGAGCAATACACCTGTATCGACGGCAATCGGCAGCGCGCGGAGCCGTAGGAGAAGTCGCGATAACGGGCCCCTCATTCGGCGTCGCGACTCCCGGGGGGAGTTCTGCGCCGAGGCTCGTCCACCGCGTCATCCCCTGCTCACTTCACAAGGAGATACCCATGCGTCCCGTCCTCGCAGTTCTTTCTTCATTCGCGCTGGCAGCCTGCAGCCATGCCACCGTCCCCAACGACACCCGGGCCGACGCCTTCACGGGCTCGGTGAGCGGTGTCATCCTCCTGCCGGATTCGAGTGCCGGCGACGCGACGTGCGCGCAAATCGCCGTCTATGCCACCGCCACCGACGAGAAGGGTGCGACGCTGCGCGTGGGCCGGTCCTTCGTGCACCAGGGCCGTGGCCGGTGCTCGTATGAGATTAGTGATTTGCCGCCCGGACTGGCGCTCCTGGTGCATGTCGATGCTCCCGCCGGCATGACGTGCGGAAATGGTGCCTCCGTGGCGTTCGCCGCGCAGAACCAGGACGCGTTCTCGTTGAAGAACGACGAGGGCCGCACCCGGGACTTCCGTCCGCAGTGCAACGCCACGACGTCCTCCCGGTAGCGTCGCGCAGGCGCGTCCCCCCGGGGCAGCTCAAACGGGCCCGGGGGGCGCAGTCCGAAGTGTGTTGACGGGAGTTCGCCGCTGGAGCGGTGCCGATCGGGCCGCCGTGACCGGTGCTTTCGCAAGAAAACCTGGTGACTGGGCGCCAGCACTCGGCTCTGCTCTTTGCGGTGAACCGCTCGTCGCTTGGCCGGCGCATCGGCCTGTGGCTGATGGCCCTGCTTCTTCTCTCAGCGGGGACGTCGCACTTTCTCTGGCCTCGCGTGTTCGTCCAGATTGTTCCACCCGCAGTCCCCTGGCCCGCCGCTGCCGTCTATGTCTCGGGAGGATGTGAACTCGTCCTCGGCGTGGCGTTGCTCATTCCGGCTGTCTCGCGCCTCGCGGCGCTGGGCGTCGTCCTCCTCCTCGTCGCCATCTTCCCCGCCAACGTCTACCACTGGCTGGCCAACGTCCCGTTGAATGGCCAGGTGGCGCCCGGCTGGTACCATGCCATCCGTCTCCCGGGGCAGGCGCTCCTCATTGCCTGGGCCTTCTGGCTCTCCCGTCCTCCGTCGACGGAAACGGCCAGGCCCGACCTCCCGGAGCGCTAGGGCGGCGGCTAGAGGAGGAAGGGGAGGAGGGCCCGGCGCCGACGCGGGTAGTCGGGAAAGCGCTCCCGGTACCAGGCATGGTGCGCGAAGGCGCGCGGAGCCAGGTTGGCAAAGGTGTAGACGGCGAAGGCAAGACCAGCCCAGGACCAGGTGGCCAGGGCCCAGCCAAACCACTCGACAATCTCCCCGAGGAAATTCGGACAGGACACCCATTCAAAGAGGCGTCCCCTCGGGATGTAATAGCCCGTGTCTCCAGGGCGACGCAGGCGCAGAAGCGTCTTGTCCGCCGAGGCATTGACGAAGAGTCCGAGGCCAAAGAGCGCAGCACCGATGAGAAAGCGCGGGTCGCGCAGCCACGTCGTGTCGTAATGGCCGAGGTCCGAAATCCATCGAGCGTTGATGAAGCCGTTGAGCAGGTTGAAGGCCATTCCCAAGAGTGCCACCGCGAGGGGCATCCGCTTGGCCGTTCCGAGCAAGAGAAATGGGAAGAAGAAGGCGCGGTAGACGTAGTGGAGCTGCCAGAGACAGAGCAGCGCCAGGGGCGCCGTCTCTGCGCGGTGCCGCCCGAGGACATAGACGGCGAGAAAGAAGAGGACGGCCGGGCTCTCCATTAGGAGCCAGCCCGTCCGAGGCGAGAGCGTGGGCCCCCAGCCGGCCCGGGCGTAACGGCCGTAGGGAGCAGGCAGGAAGCGCAGGGTGACGAATGTCACCGCCGCGAGCGCGAACTCGAGCGCTACGGCCACGCCATGAGGAGTGAGGGGAGACATCGTTCGGTGGGCTGCCGTCCGGGCTTTCGTCCGGGTGCCGCGCGCACGGACTGTCTTGCGACGCTAGCGTTCCGCTGCGCCTCGCCGCCAGGAAATTGCGCGCCAGATGAGCGAGCACCTCCCGGCGGAAGTTATCGGCTGAGGAAACGGCCTCAGCTGCTTTTCGGCACTTCCAGTGGCGTCACAGCGCCCAGCTGCTCCCGCGTCCTGGCCACGCCCTCCGCCAGCGTCCTGCTCAAGACGAGCTTCCCGGCGATGGCCTTCAGTCCGGCCTTGGCGAAGACGCGCGCTGGCTGCGGCTGGACGCCGGCCAAGACGACGAGGACGTTTCGTCGGTGCAGCTTCTGGATTGCGCTCTCCAGCGCCACCAGGGCGGTGAAGTCGATGACGGGCACCGCGGTGATGTCGAAGACCACGGCGCGCGTGGCCTCGTGGAGCGACTCGAGGACGTTGATGGCTTTCTGCGCGGCGCCGAAGAAGAGCGGACCTGCCACCTCGTAGAGCACCACGCCCCGTGGCACGGTGTGGTCCGCGTGGTGTGACGTCTCCGTCAACGGACGAGCGCTGACCGTCTCCGCCATCCGCTTCATGAGAAGTAGGGCGGCGAGCATGATGCCCACGCTGACGCCCACCACCATGTCGAACAGCACCGTGCACAGGTAGCAGGCGAGAAGCACCGAGACGTCGCTCTTCGGTGCGGCAACAAGCGTGTGTGTGAAGTGCTTGATCTCGCTCATTCGCCAGGCAACCGTGAGCAACAGCGCCGCCATCGACGCCAGCGGCAACATCCCGAGCACGGAAGCGAAGGCCACCACCGCCACGAGAAGGAAGACGGCGTGAAAGGCTGCCGCCAGAGGCGAGTGCGCCCCGGAACGGATGTTGAACGTCGTGCGAGCGAGCGCACCCGTTGCCGCGAAGCCTCCGAAGAAGGGAGCGACGAGGTTGCCCACGCCGAGCGCCAACAGCTCGGCGTCGGGGTCATGACGCGTTCCGCTCATCCCGTCGGCGACGACGGCACAGAGAAGCGATTCGATGGCGCCCAGGATGGCGATGGCAAAGGCGTTGGGGACGAGCGTCCGAAGGAGCGCAAAGGAGAGCACGAGGGGCTCACCGCCAGCGCCCGAGGCCTTCCACGGCCACAGAAACCTGGGTGGAAAGGGAGGGATGCCGGCCATGGTGTGGCCGTCGACGAGGTAGGAGAACCGCGAGGCGATGGTGGCGGCGTGGTAGCCCGCGCCGACGTGCGACAGGAGCACGGCCAGCACCGCCGCCGCGGGCAAGGCAATGAGCGCCGGAGGGATGCGGGCCGAGACCCGGGGCCAGCTGAGCAAGAGCACCAGCGTGAAGGTGCCGACGAGGAGGTCTCCCATCTGGATTGTCGGGAGCGCCCGCGCCGTGGCCACCACGCGCTCCAGGAAATGCTCCGGAGCTCCGGGGACGTTGAGGCCGAGGAAGTCCTTCAGCTGGAGGGTGGCGATGACGGTGGCGATGCCCGCGGTGAAGCCGGTGGTCACCGGGTGGGGGATGAATTCGATGAAGCGACCGAGGCGCGCCACCCCGAAGACGACGAGGATGGCGCCGGCCATCACCGACGCCAGCAAGAGGCCGCCGAGTCCGTAACGGCTGGAGATGGGGGCCAGGATGACGACGAAGGCAGCGGTCGGTCCGGTGACTTGCGTCCGCGCTCCGCCGAAGAGCGGCACGAGAAAGCCGGCGACGATGGCGGTGTACAGGCCGTATTGCGGGGCGACCCCGGAGGAAATCGCCAGAGCCATGGAGAGTGGCAACGCCACCACCGAGACCACCAGGCCGGCCAGGACGTCGTGCCCGAGGTCCCGTCTGCCGTAACCCTTTCGGAAGACTTCCCGAAGCGCGGGGCCTGGAAACAGCCCGAGCTTGGGCAGGGCGTCGAGGGTTGCTGCGTACCGCTTCACGCTCGAGGAGGCAGGGCGGGTTGTGCTGCGCATCCGCCTTTGGGCTGGGCCGTCACCGTTTGGGAAGCTTAGCGCGTGGTCGAGGGGAGCGCGCGGTAGCAGCTCAGGGTGTGACTTGGACGGCTGCCGTCCCGGACAGCGCGCCGAGTGTTGCCACGACAGTGGTTGCACCGGCTTCGAGCGCCGTCAGCTGTCCTGAGGGCGAGACCTCGGCCACCGCTGTGCTCTGGACGCTCCAGCTCACCTGCGAGGAGGTGTCTCTCGAGCTCCCGTCGCTGAAGCGCGCGCTGGCCCGTAAACTCACCGCAGGGGAGCTGGACAGGGAGAGGTTGATGCTGGGAGGGAAGATGTCGACCCCGACGGGGACGGCCGGACTGCCGACAAAGGTGACGCTCCCGGTCGCCACCGTCTCGTCTGGGCGGACGAAGGACCCAAACACCGTGCTTGAACCGGACTGCAAGGCCATCGCCACTCCGCGACTGAGCACGCCATTCGAAATGGCCACCACCGCCGGGCTCGCGCTCGACCACCGCGTCTGACGGGTGAGGTTGAGGAGGCTACCGTCGGTGAAGTTGCCCTGTGCCTGCAGCGGGACGGAGACGCCCACCGCGCCGCTGGGCGCGCCAGGCAGGATGGACAAGGTGGCGAGCGTGGCCGTGCTCACCGTCACCGAGGCCGTGGCCTCGGCGCCCTCGAAGGTCACCGTCAGCTGGGCGGACCCGGGGAGCTGGCCGGCGAGCAGTCCGGCAGTTGGGCCATTGGAGACGGACATCACCGCCGGCGAGAGGGACGTCCACACCGCACGGGAGGTGACATTCAGCTGGACGCCGCCGGGGTACGTCGCGGTCGCCGTGAGTGGAAGCTGGACGCCCACCGGCAGCGGGGAGGCGAGCCCCGAGATGGCAAGCGACTGGAGGCCTCCGGTGGCGGTGGTGAGGGGTGCATTCCCGACGACGGAGGCGAAGCGCGCCTGGGCCATGGCGCTCCCGGCGCTGACCGCGACGGCGGCGCCGCGCACGGCCCCCGTCCCCCGGACGCGCAACACTGACGGCGCGGACGACGTCCACGCCGCCTGCGCGGTGACGTCAGCGTCCGAACCATCCGAGAAGTGCGCGGTTGCCTCGAAGGCGCCGGGCTCGCCGACGGGCAGAGCGCTCGGTCCAAAGACGCTCACCGCCGCGGGCGTTGCCGCATCGACGCCAACGGACGCCGCCGCCGACGCGGTACCGAAGAGGGCGGTGATTTGCGCCGCTCCCGGGGCGATGCCGCTGAGCAGGCCCCGCTGGCCACTGGCGTTGGACGCGTTGGCCACACCGGGGTTGGAGGAGAAGAAGACTGCCCACGGTGTGACGTCCACGGCGTCGCCGGTGGGCCACACCGCCGTGACGCTGAGGTGGCTCTCCATTCCGGCGTGGAGGAGGGCGGTGGGTGGCCAGAGCTCGAGCGCCGGCAGCTGCGGGAGGACGGTGATGTCCGAGTTGGCGCTCGCGCCGTCGAAGCTGGCCGTGAGTTGGGAGAAGCCAGCGTCGGCGGCCAAGGCCTGGCCGGCCTGAGGCCCACTCCCGGCCAGCACCACGTCCGCGGCGGTGGAGGTCCACGCCGCGAGCGAGGTGACGTCCAGCACGGTGCCATCACCGTAGACGGCGGTTGCAGTGAGCGCCGCCCACCCTCCGGGGCCCACCGACACCTCCGACGGAGAAACCTCCAGGTGCTGCAGCGTGCGAGACGTGGCCACCACCGACGTCGAGGCGTACAGGCCACCGAAGGCGGCCCTGGCCATGCAGGTCCTCGGTGCCCTGGCAGCAAGCGCCCCGCCCCTGGTGCCGGTGGCCACCTCGAGGTCGGCGGGGCAGGAGGACGTCCAGCCGGCCAGCTGGGTGGCATCGTCCACGGCGCCATCGGCCAGCACCCGTTCCGCGGCAAGCATCCCAGGAAGTCCCACCGTCAGGGCGGCGTCGGGAGGCCACACGAGGAGGGCGCTCTGAGGCGCAGCGTCGACGGACTGCAGGGCGGATGCGGAGAAGCCCTCGAAGGACGCCACCACGGAAGACACGCCGGCGTCGAGGGCCGAGGCAGCGCCCGAGCCCGGCGGGACGGCCACCACCTGGGGCGCCGTCGCCGCCCAGAGGGACTGGGTGCTGAGGTCGAGGACGCCCTGGTCGGCAAAGGTACCGAAGGCGGTGAAGGCCGTCTGCCCTCCGACGCCGAGGGGGTCGGGCAGGGCCGGCGCGACTTCCAAGCTGACGAGCGCAGCGCCACTCACCAAGAGCGGGGCCAGCGCCACCAGGGGCCCGGCCTGCGCCTCCACCTGCGTGCTTCCCACGGCGAACCCCTCCACCTCGCCCGGGGACGAGGGCAGAAAGAAGGCCAGCGAAGGGTCGTCCACCGTCCACTGCACGCTGCCCGTCATGGGCTGAGCGCTGCCGTCGGAGAAGAGGCCGGTGGCCACCAGTGCGGCCTCGGCGCCTGGCGCAACCCAGGGCAAGAGGGGAGAGATGACGACACCGGTGAGGTTGGCGCTGGTGACGGTGAGGTTGGTGAAGCCGCTGAGCTTCTGGTAGCTCGCGCTGAGCTGCGTCGAGCCCGTCGTCAGCGCGACCAGCGAGCCCACGCTGCCCGGGGAATTGGAGACGGAGGCAACGCCAGGCTGGGAGCTGGTCCATGTTGAAAGGCTGCTCAAGTCGGCGTGCGTGCCGTCGGTGAAGAAGCCCATCGCCGTGCAGACGACGTCCGTCCGCGGCGCCACCACCGGACGGTCCACCGTCACCAGAAGCGAGACCAGCTCGGCGTCGGTCACGATGAGGTGCACGCTTCCGCTGTTCGTCCCCAGCGCGGCCGACACGTCGACCTCACCGGTGGCCAATGCCAGCACCGTGCCCGCCGTTCCGGCGTCGCTGTTGGAGACCTGGGCCACGCGGTTGTCGCTCGACGTCCACGTCGCCGCGTCGGTGACGTCCTGCTGCGCACCGGACTGCAGCACCGCGGTCGCGGTGGCCTGGACGGTCGAGCCGAGAGGCAGGATGCCCGCGTCCGTCGTCACCAGGAGCTGGACAACGCGCGTCGGCGGCGGCGTGCCCGCCTGACACGTCGTCCCGTCGCAGTACTGGATGCCGGGGCAGTTGTCGTCGCTCCGGCAGGGAGCCCCGCTGAGGTGCGGGATGCATCCTGTCGCGAGGACGAAGGCCGCGACGACGAAGGCCTTCACGGGGAGCGTCCCAGCGTCGGCTCGAGGAAGAAGAGCGTCACGGCGGTGGCGCCCGCGACACCGGCGCCAGCGTAGAAGGAGTTGGCCGCCGCCGCGCGCGCGTTGGCGCTGTCGTAAAGCTGCTGGGCCGCGGCCTGGGTGTGGATTTGGGCGTGGAGCTGGTTCTGCGCGGACTGGGCGGTGGCGCCGAAGGCCAGCCCGACGCCGAGGGCGGCCACCGCCACGGAGAGCGCGACGTACGTCCACTTGCGCTGGCCCGGGCTGGACTGGGTGGGAGGCGCTGGCACGTCCTGTCGCACCGCGCCGTCCGGCGCGCGTTCCGGCACGGAGTCCACGGGTTTCAGCGTGAGCTCGAGCTGAAGCGAGCCACCAGGAACCAGCTCCACGTCCCGTCGGGCGGGGGTGTGACCGCTGAGCTCGGCCACCACCACGTGACGGCCCGGGGGAAGCACCTTTTCCAGGGGAGCCGGTTCGCCGGGTGCCTCGTCCACGGCCACGGTTGCGCCTGGGGGTTCCACAGACACTGTCAGGTGGGCTTCGGGCGGTACCTCTCGACGGAGGCTTGCGACGTGCTCGGAAAGGGCATCGTGGTCCGGCGCATCAGGCACCGCGGCGAGGTAGCGCTCGTAGGCAGCCACCGCCTCGGCCGGATGTCCCAGGCGCTCATAGCACCGGCCGATGTTGTACTCCGCTGCCGGACTCGGCTGAGCGGCCTCGGCACTCTGGAATGCGGAGAGCGCACCGGCGTAGTCACCGGTGCGGTAGAGCTCCTGCCCCTGGGCGAACGCCTCGCGGGCGCGGTCGCGCGCGTCCTCGGCTTGTGTGGCGAGGAGGACCCCGACGGCGACTGCAAGCGCGACCATGCTCGAGACGAGGCCTTAGACCAGGAAGCCTGCACGCTGCCAGCCCAGGGCAGGCCTCAGTAGGGCGAGTCTTTGAGGTCGGGAAAGGCCGGGCGGGGAGGCGACGCGAGAGAGACATCGACGCTCAACCCGCCGCGGGGACGGATGACGCGCGATTCGCTCACGTAGCCGGGAAGGCTGAGCTCCAGGCGAACGGGAACTCCCGAGGCGAGGGGCACCCTCAGTGGTGTGAGGCCCAACGGGCGCCCGTCCAGCACGACCGCCGCTCCGGGAGGCTCGGACTGCACATTCACCGAGACGGTGCGGATGGCCGGAGCGCGCAAGGGTGCCGAGGTCGGTGCGGCCACCAGGGCCGGGGCGGGGAGAGCGGGTGGCAAAGGCGTCGTGGAGACCGGGGAGATGGAGGCCGGTAGCGCTCTGGCCACGGGCGGCGGCGGCGGGGGGCGCTGACGGTGCCGCGCCACGAAGACGGACAGCGCGCCGGTGGCGGAGACCATGGCGAGGACGGCCAGCGCTCCGACTGCCCAGCTGGCGCGCGGCGAAGCCGGCGAGAGGACGGCCTCCAGCTCGGTCACGACGTCCTCCATCCCGTCTGGTCGGTCCTCGGGCCGCTTGGCCATCATCCCTCCGATGAGCCGTCCAAGACGACGCGGAATGCGTCCGTAGCGTCCGGAGCGCGGAAGGTGGGGGGCTGGCTCGAGAAGGTGCGCCGCGAGGACATGCGTTGCGCTCGCGCCGCGGAAGGGGGCCACTCCGGCCACCAATTCCCAGAGCAAGACCCCGAGGGAATACACGTCGGCACGAGCGTCCTGGGAGAGGCCCGAGGCCTGCTCCGGAGACATGTACTGCGGTGTGCCAAGAATCATCCCCTCGCCGGTCTCGCGCCCGTCGCGGGCCGTCTCCGCGAGACGGGCGATGCCGAAGTCGACGAGCTTCACCGTGTCCGGACCGCCCGGGTGCGGGACGAGGAGGACGTTTTCCGGCTTGATGTCGCGATGGAAGATGCCCTGGGTGTGGGCCGCGGAGAGGGCGCGGGCCATGTCCCTCCCGATGCGAACGGCTTCCGAGACCGGCAGTGCTCCATGTCGGGACAGCCGCGCGGCGAGCGTCTCACCCGTCAGGTGCTCCATGACGCAGTAGAAGCTTCCGTCCTGCGCACGGCCGAAGTCGAAGACATCGACGATGCCCGGGTGGTGAATCTGGCTAGCGGCGACGGCCTCGCGCTGAAAGCGGGCCACGAAGTCCGGTCGCGCGGTGTGCAGCGCCTTCAACACCTTCACCGCCACCGTCTTGCCCAAGGTGAGGTGCTGGGCTCGGTACACGGTGCCCATCCCGCCCTGCCCAATCATCTCCTCGATGCGGTAGCGCTCGCCGAGAACCGCTCCCGGAGCGAGCAGCCGGTCCGGTGGCTCCGGCGGCGCCGAGGGCAACGAGGGCATTCCGAAGACGGGACGACGCACGACGTTGAGCACCAGGGCCCCGAGCTGCAGCCGGCTCCCATCGACGAGTAGCCCGGAGCGAGCCGGCGTGCCGTCGACCAGCACCGCGGGCGAGGAGGCCGCGTCCCAACCGAAGCCCCCGTCCGGGCGGCGGCTGATGCGGAGGTGGATGCCGGCGACGCCTTCTCCGCTGACCGCCAGGGCGCAGCTTGCGTCCGTGCCCAGGGTTGCTCCAGAGGCGGGCACCACCAGCACTCGCCCGGCGGCGCTCCCGGAGGCGACGCGAAGCTCCCACTCCGACGGCAGGCGTCGAGGCCCAGAGGTGCCGTCCCCCGGCCATTGTTGGAGCGCGCTGTTCACGGAAGGTCCCTTGCCCCTCCAAGCATAGTCGCCGGCGGGCGTCCGTCGAAGGGCGGACCACAAAAAGGCTGGCCCTCCCCCCGCCGGTTGTCTGCACAATGGGTGACAGGGAAGGGAAGGGTCCATGAATTACGTTGATTCAGCACTGCGGCGCGAAATTTTCGGCTGGTACAGTCCGCGCCTCGGGCTGGACATGCCCATCGTCCGTTACGGACATTTCGGACGGGCGCTCCTGTTGTTGCCCACCGCCTCCGGCGACTTCCTCGAGGCGGAACGGATGTGGCTCATCAAGTCCATCGAGCCCTTGCTGTTTGCCGGACGGGTGACCGTCTTCAGCATCGACAGCATCAACCGCTACGCCTGGATGAATGACCAGGTCGGCGTCCGGGAGGCGGCCCGACGGCAGGCCCTGTACTCGGGCTACATCGAGGAGGAGGTCGTGCCCCACATCCGGCGCGTCCTCGGAAACCCCACGGCCCGCATCGGTGTCACCGGCGCAAGCTTCGGCGCCTTCTACGCGGCCAACGCCGCCCTCAGGCGCCCGGACCTCTTCGACACCCTCATTGCCATGAGTGGCTTCTACGACCTCGGCCCGGGCTACCTGCATGGGTACGGGGACGACAACGTCTACTTCAACAACCCACTGTCCTACCTGCCTGGAATTTCCGACCCCGGCGCGCTGGAGTTGCTTCGCCACACGGGGATTTACATCGTCGCCGGGCAAGGAGCGTACGAGCGACCCGACGCCTCGGTGCGCTTCAGTGATGCGCTTCGGGCCAAGGGCATCCCGCACCAGCTCGACCTCTGGGGCCACGACGTGAACCACGACTGGCCGTGGTGGCGGAGCATGCTGCCCTACGCGCTGGCCGAACGGGTGGGCTGGTGACTGGACGGCCGCGCGTTGGCCTTCTGGTTGGACGGGAGCGCAGCTTTCCCGAAGCGCTGGCGGCCGAGGTGGCACGTCGTGACCCGCTGGTGGAGGTGGAGCTCGCCAAGCTGGAGGCTCCGCGCGCGGATGTGCGGCCGCCGTACGACGTCCTGGTGGACAGAATCTCCCACGAGGTCCCCTCCTACCAGCCGTGGCTCAAGCTGGCGGCCCTGTGGGGCACCCGCGTGGTGAACGACCCCTTCTGGCGCACCGTGGACGACAAGTTTCTCGACGCGGGGCTGGCCGGCGCGCTCGGCGTCGCCGTCCCGCGCACCATCCTTCTACCCAACAAGGCCCACGGCGACGACGTCACCGCCGACTCCCTGCGCAACCTCGGCTGGGTGGACTGGGACGCGCTCGTCGCCGAGCTCGGCCTTCCCCTGTACCTCAAGCCTCACTGGGGTGGGGGATGGAAGGACGTGTCGCGCGTGACGACGCGGGAGGAGCTGCTGTCCGTCTATGACAGGAGCGGCCGGCTCACCCTCATCGCGCAGAGCGAGGTGAAGTGGACGCAGTACGTCCGGTGCCTGGTGATTGGGCAAACCCACGTTCGCCCTGCGCTGTGGGACCCCCGGCTCCCCCACGCCGAGCGCTACCTCGGGGCGCCCAACTCGATGCCGCCTCTCCAGGCAGGCCTCCAGGAGCGTGTCGAGCACGAGGCCCGACTCCTCTGCGAGGCGCTCGGCTACGACATGAACACCGTCGAATTCGCCATCCGCGACGGGGTGCCCTACGCCATCGACTTCATGAACTCGGCGCCCGACCTCGACGCGGCGTCCCTCGGGCCCTCGCACTTCGCCTGGGTGGTGGAGCGGATGGGCGAGCTGGTGGTGGGGCTGGCCCGGGATGCGGACTCGGCTCCCCTGCGGCGCTGGGATGCGCTGCTTGGACGGCCCGCCACCCGATGACGCGGCACCGGTACACCGTCGAGCCTGAGCCGCTCAAACACCAGCTGCGCCTGACGCTGGAGCTCGACGGCCTGGCCGAAGGCAGCCTCCTTCTCGCGGTGCCCACCTGGGTGCCTGGGGCCTACGCTTTTCTCAGGTATGGCCGGGACGTCATCTCGCTTTTGGCCGAGGACGCGTCCTCGGGCGAGGCGCTCAGCGTCACCCGGGAAGGCTGGAGTGGCTGGCGCGTCGACGGCGTCCGTACCTCCGTGCGCGTGCACGTCCAGCTCAACGCCTGGGACGTGGGGACGGGGGAGCTGGCGGGCCTGGTGAATGACACCTGGGCACTGCTGCTCGCCACCCGGTACCCCTTTGCCCCGGAGCTCCCCTCGCCGTGCGAGGTGGAGTACCGGCTCCCGGAGGGCTGGCCCCTGCACCACCCGGCAGGTGCCACAAAGCTTGGGCCGCGACTCTTCCGCTACGAAAGCCAGGCGGCGCTCCTGGACGCGCCCGTCGTCGCCGGGGAGGTGACGCGTGCCACGCGGACGGTCCGCGGCACCCCCTTTCATGCCCTGCTTCTCTCCGTGCCGGTGGGTTACGAGGAGGAGGGGCCTGCCTTCCTGGACGCCCTGGCGCGCGTCGCGGAGAGCTGCCACGACGTCTTCGGAAGCTTCCCCTTCGCGGACTACACCTTCATCTTCGACACCAGCGCCGAGTCGGGCTGGGGGATGGAACACGCCAGCAGCACGCTGGTGACGCTTCACCCCGAAGTCTTCGTGCAGGCGCGCGCTCGCCGCGACACCTTACGGGTGTGCGCCCACGAGCTGTTTCACGCCTGGAATGGGGCACGGCTGAAGGCGGCACCGCTCGGTGCCCCGGACTTGGTGGACGGCTCCTTTCCGGATGGCCTGTGGCTCACCGAGGGCTTCACCCGGTACTACGAGTTCCTCCTCGGGGCACGCTCGGGCTTTCTCGGGCCCGCGGACGTGCTCTCCAACCTCGTCAACTACCACCGGCACCTCTTCATGCGCCCGGCGGTGGGGAGGGTGAGCCCTCTGGACTCGAGCCGGGCGACGTTTCTCAACCACCACCGCTTCCCCGGCGCGGTGAATGCGAGCCTCGACTACTACGACCAGGGGATGCTTTTGGCCTTTGACCTGGACGTAGCGCTCCGCGAGACGGGCGACTCGCTGGACGCGACGCTGCGCGACCTGTTTTCCGCCTGGGCCAACCGGGGTGCGGGCTACACTAGCGAGGACGTCCTGCGCTTCTTCTCCCAGAGGCGCCCCGAGGTGGGGGCCATCGCTTCGAGGGGCGTGCTTGAGGCCGGCGCGCTGGACACCCTGGCCTCGCTGCGGCGGTTGGGCTTCGAGCTGTCCGAGGCCGACGTCGGCTTCCTCGGCGTCGTCCTGGAAGGCAACGCTGGCCCGCGCGTCATCGACGTCGCCGATGGCTCGCCGGCCCAGGGCGCGGGGCTGGCGGCTGGAGACGAGCTCACGGCCGTCGAGGGCCGGCCCTACCGACTGGCGGTGCTTCGCTACTGCCTGGCGCACCGTCAGGAGGTGTCCCTCACCGTGCGCAGGAGCGAGCGCAGCTTCGAGGCCCGGGTGCGTGTCGGCCGCCGCCGGGAAACCGCTGCTGTGCGCGGGGCGGGCACGGAGTCCCAGGCCGCACGCGTCCGCGGCTGGCTCGGCCAGGCGGGCTTCCGGCCCGCCCCCGGGGAGGAATTCCCCCTCGAGGCGTATGACAATTTTCATGGCATCCAGACAGTCCTCTGAAGGCGGCCCGGTGAGCGTCCGTGCTATTTCCTCTGGGAGCGGGCGATGCTTCGCCCCGGCGATGGGAGGCGCCTAGCGTCGTGGCAGACCGGCCGATGACATTGCTCGTCCTGGCCAGCTACTTCAAAGGCGAGCGCTTCATGGAGCAGGCGCACCGCCGCGGCGCGCAGGTCTACCTCTTCACCCAACAGCGCCTCCTGGAGAAAGCCTGGCCCCGTCAGGCGCTGGTGGACGTCTTCGCCCAGCCGGATGGAAGCCCGCTGCAGACGACGCTTCACACCGTGGCCTACCTGGCGCGAAGTCGCGTCTTCGACCGCGTCGTCGCCCTGGACGACTACGACGTCGAGACCGCCGCCGCGCTGCGCGAGCACCTGCGTCTACCGGGAATGGGGGACACCACGGCGCGCTACTTCCGCGACAAGCTGGCCATGCGTACCAAGGCCCGCGACTCGGGAATTCTCGTCCCGCCCTTCGTCCGCGTCGTCAACTACGACGAGCTCCGGGACTTCATGGCCAGTGTGCCGCCGCCGTGGATGCTCAAGCCGAGAAGCGAGGCTAGCGCCGCCGGCATCGTCAAGGTGCAGTCAGAGGAGCAGCTGTGGCGGACGCTGGACGGCCTCGGCGACCGGCAGTCCTACTTTCTCCTGGAGAAGTACCTTCCCGGCGACGTCTACCACGTGGACTCGCTCGTCCGAGACAGGCAGGCCCTCTTCTCCGAGGTGCACCGCTGCGGGACGCCTCCCTTCGACGTCGCGCATGGCGGCGGCATCTACACCTCGCGCACCGTCCTGCGCGGAAGCCCCGAGGACACGGGCCTGCGGGCCCTCAACGCGCGCATCCTCGACCGACTCGGCCTCGTGGAAGGCGTCAGCCACGTCGAATTCATCCGTTCTCCCGAGGGCGAGCTCTACATGCTCGAGACCTCGGCCCGGGTGGGCGGGGCGCACACCGCGGACATGGTGGAGGCCGCCACCGGGCTTAACCTCTGGGAGCAGTGGGCCAACCTGGAAATCGACGGACCCCAGTACCAGCTGCCGCCGCAGAGGTACGAGTACGGTGGGCTCCTCATGACGCTGGCCCGCGAGGCGTCGCCGGACCTCTCGGCCTATTCGGACCCGGAGGTGGTGCTGCGCGCCGGAGAGCCCTTCCACGCCGGCCTGGTGCTGCGCTCGACCAGCCCGGCGCGGGTGGAGTCCCTTCTCGAAGACTATGCCCGGCGTCTGGCGCGTGACCACCAGGCGGTGCTTCCGGCCCAGGACCGGCCGGCGCACTAACCAAAGGAGGCTCGCCGTGGACAGCGCCTACCGACCTGCCTTCAACCGCGCCTGGACGCCGGCGCTCTACGGCCACTACCGGGCCCGGCTGGAGGCGGCGCTCGGCCCCATCCCCTTCGCCCTCGCCGAGACGCCCTTCTTCATGACGCCGCAGCTTCGGGACGCGCTCACCCGGAGCTCGACGGAGATTGTCCAGGAGCTGGCCCAGCCGGCCCTCCTCCGCGAGCTGATGAAAGTCATCCCGGCCAAGTACGAGGCGCCGGGGATGGACGCGCTGCCAAATTGCGTCCAGGTCGACTTCGCCATCACCCCCGCGCCGGGCGGGGGCCTGGAGGGCAAGGTGGTGGAGCTGCAGGCCTTCCCCTCGGGCTACGCGATGATGACCTTCTTCGCCGACGCCTGGGCCGCCGAGCTCCAGGCCATCCCCGGCCTGGAAGGCGGCTGGAGCTGCTTCGTGCTTCCGCGCGAGCAGGGGATGAAGCTCATGCGGGACACCATCCTCGGCGGCGAGCCCCCGGAGGCGGTGGCGCTCGTGGACTTCGAGCCCCAGCTGCAGAAGACGGTTCCGGACTTCGTCGCCACCGAGCGACTCTTCGGCGTCGAGACGGTGTGCGCCACCGAGCTGGTGAAGCAGGGACGACGCCTCTTTCGTCGCAAGGACGGCCATCTGGTGCAAGTCCGGCGCATCTACAACCGGATGGTCTTCGACGAGCTCGAGCAGAAGGGCTACCAGTTGCCCTTCCAGTGGAACGAGCCACTCGACATCACCTGGTGCAGCCACCCCAACTGGTATTGGCCGTGGAGCAAGTACGCGCTCCCCTTCCTCAAGCATCCGGCCGTCCCCAGGGCCACCTTTCTCTCCGAGGTGAAGGAGCTTCCGAAGGACCTCTCCGGCTACGTCCTCAAACCGCTCTTCTCCTACGCCGGTTCGGGCGTGGTCATCGACGTGAAGCCCGAGGACATCGAAAGGGTGCCCGCCGAGCAGCGACACGGCTGGGTGCTGCAGGAGAAAATCACCTACGCGCCGGCCATCCGCGCCCCGGATGGGTCCGAGGTGAAGGCCGAGGTGCGTGTCATGCTCCTGCGCCCGCCCGAGGCGCCCGCGCTCCAGGCCGTCATCCATCTCGTGCGGCTGTCCCGGGGGAAGATGCTGGGCGTCGACCAGAACAAGGGGCTGACGTGGGTGGGAGGCTCGGTCGGCCTCTGGCGCGGTTGAGGACGACTCAGACGCCGCGCATCGTCTCGTCCACCAGCCAGTCCACCACGGCGCGCATGTCCTGTGTCCTTTCCCAGACCTCAATCTGCCGGTGGGCGGACGTCCCCTGGCGCGCCATCTGTCGAATGCGCTGAAGCTTGTCGGTGGTGCCGAGCTGGTCCGAGGCCTCGGCGACGAAGTCCACCAGCTCGTCGGCCAGCTCCGGGAAGGGCCGCTCGCCCATCATCCCGAAGTCAATCATCATCGCGTCCGTGCCGTAGCGCTGCGCCCGCCACTTATTCTCCTCGATGAGCGAGCGGCCGTAGCTGCGCCAGGCGGTGTTGCGCTTGTACATGAGGTACAGCTTGGCCATCAGCGCCTGGGCCAGGGCCACCAGCGCCAGCGTGTCCTCCATGTTGGTGGGCATGTCGCAGATGCGAATCTCCACCGTGTCGTAGAGGTAGTGCGCCCGGACGTCCCACCACAGCTTCTTGCCGGTGTCGATGCAGTGCGTCTTCACCAGGAGCTTCACGAGGTTTTCCAGCTGCTCGAAGCTCTCGAACTCGTCAGGGATGCCGGTGCGGGGGAAGCGCTTGAAGATGTGGCTGCGGTTGCTCATCAACCCCGTCTTGCGCCCGAGCCAGAAGGGCGAGCTGCAGGAGAGGGCCAGCATGTGGGGCAGGAAGTAGCGGACCTGGTTGGCCAGGGCCACCGCCACCTGCTTGTCCTTGATGCCCACGTGCACGTGCAGCCCGAAGATGAGGTTGGCCCGGGCCAGGTCCTGCATGTCGTTGACGATGGTGTGGTAGCGGTCGGCCTCGGTGATTTTTTGCGTCGTCCAGTCGCTGAAGGGGTGCGTGCTGGCGGCCACGATGCGCAGGCCGCCCTTTCGGGCCAGCCGGTCGAGCTCGGTGCGCATCTCCACCAGCTGGGCGCGGACCTCTCCCAGGTCGCGGCAGATGGTGGTGCCGACTTCCACCATCGACTGGTGCAGCTCCTGACGGACGCGCTCGCGGAGGATGGTGCGGCCGCCTTCCTCCATGATTTCGCTGACGTAGGACCGCAGGTCCCGCGTCTCGGGGTGGACAATCTGGTACTCCTCTTCGACGCCGAGGGTGAACTGGTCGTCAATCACCGCGGGTCTCGCTTGGCGGCAAAGCCCTCGCCATGCCCGGCAGGCCGGGGCTTCGGCGCCTGGAGAAAGCGCCGGAAGGGGAAGCCGTCGTGGTTGGTGCGGCCCTCGCGCGCACAGGCGATGACGAACTTCGCCATCTGGTCGACGACGATGTGAAAGTGCTTGGGCAGGATGGAGTTGATGTCCATGTCCGGCGCCGGGTTGGTGAAGTCGATGGCGTAGGCCACGCCGTCCTTGATGGCGAACTCCACCGAATTCATGTCGTAGCCGAGCGCGTGGTTGAGGGCCCAGGCTCCATCGAGCACCTTGTATTCCAGCTCCTTGGGCAAGAAGTGGTCCGACTCGAGGTAGCAGCGGCGCTTGGGGTCGTACTGGATGGGAAGGATGAAGTCCTTGCCGATGCAGATGCAGCGGACGTAGTCCTCGAAGTCGATGAACTCCTGCAGCGTCATCACCAGCGTGCCCGTCGCGTCGTAGGTTCGGTGCAATTCCTCGAGGCTGTTGACGCGGGAGACATTCTTCCAGCCGCCGCCGTCGGCCGGCTTGAGGATGGCTGGGAAGCCGACGTAGCGGGCGATGCCTTCCCAGTCGAGCGGGTACTCTAAGTTGCGCAGGCTCTTTGCCGGGTCGATGGACGCCATGTAGGCCTTGGAGGGCAGCATCACCGTCCGTGGGACGGTGACGCCGATGCGCGAGGCCAGCGAGTAGCCGAAGAACTTGTCGTCGGCGCTCCACCAGAACGGGTCATTGATGACGTAGGCGCCCGCCAGCGAGGCCGCCTTGAGGTGGAAACGGTAGAAGGGCACCTCGTGGCTGATGCGGTCCACGAGGACGCGGTAGGGCGACTGGAACCGCTCCGGCGTTCCGCCCACCCGGGCGAATTCGGCCCGGAAGCCGGGTGTCTCGTTCACCTTGGCGATGAAGGCCTGGGGGAAACTCTGCTCCTGGCCCACCAGAATTCCGATGCGCTCCGTCATCCCCCGTCAGCCCTCCCAGGGCCCAGAGCCCCCGGGGGCCCTCTCTCCCCTGCGGCGCGCTCTTGCCTCCCCACGGACATAGCAGAAGCCAGGGCCTACGAGGCGAGGGCCTCCGCCTCGAATTCCCCCATGCTCTGCACCGGAGGCGGAATTGGCCGGAGCCCCCGGGCAGCGGCCAGCCGGTTGAAGCGGGAGGTGAGCCACCCCGGGACAAGCAAGGCGAAGGTGCGGGCCAGGCGCGACGGGTCGTCGAGCGTCTTCATCATCCGCTCGAGGAGGGAGTTGCCATAGGCGTCCCGCAGGGCCGCGGTGTGCTCCGGGCGGTGTATCCACGCCAGGACACCGGGGCGGTCGGCCTCGGGGTGAAACTGCGTCCCTTCGAGCCCCGGGCCAAACCGGAGGGCCAGCAACGCCTCCCCCTTGTCGTGGTTGCCGGGGCGGCTTTCCCGGGCCAGGACGGCGCCGCCCTGGTTGCGGAGGCGGCCGGTGTCCAGGTGCACGGCCTGGAAGCGCCGGTGCTCCCAGACGAAGAGGCGCTCGCCGAAGGGGGCCAGGTAGTCAGTCACCTCGCCGTCCCCGGTGAGGTAGGCGGGGAAAATCGCGAACTTCAAGTCCTGGCGCCGGGACATCTCCGCGAAGCGGAAGTGCTGGATGGCAATCTCGAAGGAGTGGCAGACGACGAAGGCCTTCGGCGCGCGCTCCTCGTCCTGTGCTGTCCTGTCGAGGATGCTGTCCAGGAAGCTTCGGTACCCGGTGCACCAGGACTCGTCCCAGCCGTCGTGGGGGGAACCCGGGCCCCCCGAGGAGAGGATGAGGTCCGCCTGGCGCGAGGGCAGCTCTCCGAGGTTCCGGGGCTGGACGTGCTCCAGGTGGATGGTGAGTCGCGGGTTGGCCGTGCGGACGCGGTTGGCGAAGGTGTCCAGAAGACGGCGAAAGCAGCGCACGGCCTCGTTCGGCACGCCGTTGTTCATGTCCACGAGGCTGAGTCGGAGGGGCTCCATGGGCTCGCGAGAGGAGGGAGTATGTCAAACGGGGTGACGGTGGTCAGCCCTTCCGTCGGCAGGTCGCGATAAGAGTGGGGTGCACCCGTTCATGAGCACCGCTCCCCGCTCCGTCCCAGAGTCCGAGCCGCCCGCCGCACCGCTCTCGGTGGCCGAGAGGCTCGAGGCCGACACTCGCTTCACGGGCAAGGGCGTGGTGGCCGCCTTCCTCGACTCGGGCTTCTACGCGCACCCGGACCTCACCGAGCCCCACAGCCGGATTCACGGGTACGTGGACCTCATCGGCCGCACCTCCGGCGTGGAACACCTGGCCCAAGTGGACGCGTCGAGCTGGCACGGGATGATGTCCAGCGTGGTGGCGGCCGGGAACGGCGCCCTCTCCGAGGGCCGCTATCGCTCGCTCGCCCCGGACTTGGGGCTGGTACTGGTGAAGGTGGGGACCCTCAGCCGGGTCCACCACGACGACATCGCACGTGGCATCGAGTGGGTGCTGGTCAACCGTCCGCGCTACGACATCCGCATCCTCAACATCTCCTGCGGCGGCGACTACGAGGTGAGCTACCTCGAGGACACCCTCTCGCGCTTCGCCGAGGCGGCGGTGCGGGCCGGCATCGTCGTCGTGGCCGCGGTGGGAAACAACGGCGACCGGCCGGGGTACGTCGTCCCGCCGGCCAGCGTCCCGGCCGTCATCAGCGTGGGCGGCATCAACGACTTCGGGGACCCGGCCCTGGGCCGGCTCTTGCCCTACCGCTCCTCCCACGGCCCCACCATCGACGGGCTTCAGAAGCCGGAAGTCGTCACCCTGGCCGACTTCATCGCCGCTCCCATCCTCCCTGGTACGCCGACGGCCCGCGAGGCGGCGCTGCTCGCGCTCCTCGATGCGGCACCGGACCTGGAGCTGAGCGCGCTCATCGCCAAGAATCGCGGCGTCTTCGCCCCGCTCGATGCCGTCGAGGGCCGGCCGGCCTACCTCATCCGCCAAGCCATCGCCGCCGGGCTGCACGATGGCTCGGTCATCGATGAGCACTACAAGCGCGTGGACGGCACGAGCTTCGCCGCCCCCATCGTCACTTCGGTGGTGGCCCAGATGCTGGAGGCGAACCCTTTGCTGACCCCCGGCCAGGTGAAGCGCCTCCTCCTCAAGACGGCCGAGCGCGTCTCGGGCATCGACGTCGACCGCCAGGGCTGGGGCGTCATCCGTCCCAGGAAGGCAGTGCAGGCCGCGTTGACGTTCCAGGGCCGCTGAGGCCCGGGCAGCCGCCGGAGGGCCGCGCCCGCCTTCACGCCTGGGCCCGAAGCCGCAACTCGCCAAGGGCAAGCAGGGGCTCGAGCACCGTCAGCACCTGGGCCGCCGTGGTGTCGCGCATGCAGCGGTGGTGGTCGAGTGGACAGCGCACCTTGCCAAGTCGGTTGCACGGCCGGCACTCCAGGTTGCTCTGGACGAGGAGGCGTTGCCGGGGGCCAAGGACGATGCTCGCCGGCTCGTTGGGGCCGAAGAGGGACACTGTCGGCACCCCCAGCGCCACGCCGGCATGCGACAGCCCGGAATCGAGCCCCACCGCAGCCGTGCACAAGTCGAGCTGGGCCAGGGAGGCATCGACGGCGTTGCCCACCTGCACCAGGCCTGCGCCGTTGCTGGCCCGGGCCACCGCCTCGGCGCGGCCCCTGTCCGCCTCGCCGCCGATGAGGAGGGCCCGCAAGCCATGGCGGCGCAAGAGGAGGGCGGCCAGCGCGGCGGCGTGCTCCACCGGCCACTGCTTGGTGGGCCAGCCGCCCCCGACGTGGATGGAGATGAGCGGTGCCTCGCCGTCCCAGCCGGCCGCCTCGAGCTCCTCCCTGGCACGCTGCCGGCGCTCTCTCGAGATGCTCAATGGCGCTGGCTGGCCGAGCGCCTTCAGCCCCGCGGCCACGGCCAGGCGCTCGAAGCGACGGGAGAAGGCGACCTCGAAGGGGCGCACCGGCGCGCGGTGGGTGTAGAGGAGCGCCTCCGGGCCACCTCCGAAGGCCACGCGGACGGGCGCCTGGCTGCGCCACAGAAGCCAGGCGGCCCGCGGGGAGCGCACCGGCGTCAGCGCGGCGTCGAAGCGCCGGCCGTCGAGCAATTCGCGCAGGGCCCGCACGGTGGGCTCCTCGGAGAGAGGCCCGTAGGACAGCGTCTCGGCAACGTCGGGGCAGAGGTCGAGGACGCCCTTTCCCTGGGCGTGGGTGAGGACACACAAGTTGACGCCCGGCCAGCCCGCCCGGAGGTCGGCGATGAGGGGCAGGGCGAAGACGACGTCGCCGAGACCGCCTTTCAGGAAGAGGAGGGCCCGCTTCACAGGAGGTACCGCGGCGGGACGAGGAGGAAGAGTGAGGAGCGGCCCAAAGGCGTCCCGCGGGAGGGCAGGGTGAGGCCCACCACCCCGGCCTTCTTCAACACCAGGCGCGGGCGGCCCTCGCCCGAGAGAAACCGTCCTGCCCACGTAGAGAGGTCCGGCAGGTGCCCGACGAGGCCGAGCCGCGCGTGCCCGCGGCGTCGCCACCTGGCGAGCCAGGTGAGGAATTCCTCGAAGTCCCCGCCCGGGGCGAGGAGGGCGGACTCCTTCGGCCTCGGGGCAACTCCCACCGCGTGCAGGACGTCTGCCGTCTGCCGGGCGCGGACGAGGGGGCTACTGAGGAGGCCGTCCAAGCGAAGCCCGAGGGCCAGGAGGCGCTTGGCCACCGCGCGCGTCCTGCGCACCCCGGCCCGTGTGAGCGGGCGAAGCCTGTCGTCCCGGGACGCCTGTGCCTGGCCAGCCAGCCCGTGTCGGACGAGGTAGAGCTCCAGCACAGCCATCGCAAGAACCTAGGCCACGTCGCTGCTCGTCTGTCCAGGGGCTCTGCGTCCGTTTGGGCCTGTGCCTCGGCGGTGGCCCCGGGTAGGGTGCGCGGCCCTATGCACTTCCCCCGTCCATCCGTCCTCCTCTCGTGCGTGCTCGCCGCCGCCGTCCAGGCCGCGCCCGCCAGGGCCAAACCCGCCACCCCGGCGGAGGCCAAGGCCTTCGTCGAGAAGCTGAACGTGGACCTTCTCGACCTCGACGTGCGTGACTCCACGGCCCAGTGGGTGAAGAGCACCTACATCACCGACGACACCGAGCGGCTCGCCGCGCAAGGCGACGACGCAGTCCTGGCCTACACGGCCCAGGCCCTGCGAGACGCGCAGCGCTTCCTGGGGTTGAAGCTCGACCCGGAGACGGCGCGGATGCTGTACCTCCTGAGGGTGAGCAGCCCGCTTCTGGCCCCCAACGACGCCAAGGCCAGAAAGGAGCTCACCGAGCTCGGGGCGAGGATGGAGGGCCTCTACGGCAAGGGGAAGTACTGCGGAAAGGATGGAAAGGGGACGTGCCGGGACCTGGAGCAGCTCTCGGACGTCATGGACCAGAGCCGGGACTGGAATGCGCTTCTCGACGCCTGGACGGGCTGGCACGCCGTGGGGGCGGAGATTCGTCCGCTGTACGTCCGCTTCGTCGAGCTGGCCAACCAGGGCGCCCAGGACAATGGCTTCGCCAACGTCGGTGACCTCTGGCGGAGCGGCTATGACATGCCCCCGGCGGACTTCGAGAAGGAGACCGACCGCATCTGGGCGCAGGTGAAGCCGCTGTACGAGGCGCTTCACTGCTACGTGCGCTCGAAGCTGCAGGACGTCTACGGCAAGGAGCGCATCCCGGACGGAGCCCCCATCCCGGCGCATGTCCTTGGCAACATGTGGGCGCAGGAGTGGTCCAACGTCTACCCCTTGGTCGAGCCGTACAAGGGCGTGGGCAACCTCGACGTCACCGCGGCCCTCAAGGCCAAGGGGTATGACCCCATCAAGATGGTGAAGCGGGGTGAGGCCTTTTACGTCTCACTCGGCCTGGACAAGCTGCCGGAGACCTTCTGGCAGCGCTCGATGTTCACCAAGCCGGCCGACCGCGAGGTGGTGTGCCACGCCTCGGCCTGGGACGTGACCTTCCACAACGACCTCCGCGTCAAGATGTGCATCAAGGTGAACGAGGAAGACCTGGTCACCATCCACCACGAGCTCGGGCACGACTATTACTTCCACGCCTACTACCGGCTCCCGGTGCTCTTCCAGAACGGAGCCAACGACGGCTTCCACGAGGCCATCGGTGACGCCATCGCCCTCAGCGTCAACCCGGCCTACTACAAGCAGGTGGGCATCCTGGACGTCGTCCCTCCCACCAATCCCCAGGCGCTCATCAACCAGCAGATGAAGGACGCGCTGGCCAAGGTGGCCTTCTTGCCCTTCGGCAAGGACATCGACCAGTACCGCTGGGGCGTCTTCAGCGGGAGAATCCCGACCAGCCAGCTGAACGCCGCCTGGTGGGAAATCCGCCGCCGGGACCAGGGGATTGCGCCGCCGGCGGCCCGCACCGAGGCGGACTTCGACCCCGGCGCGAAGTACCACGTGCCAGCCAACGTCCCCTACACCCGCTACTTCCTAGCCCGGGTGCTTCAGTTTCAGTTCCACCGCGCCCTCTGCCGCGCCGCCGGGTACCAGGGACCGCTGCACGGCTGCAGCATCTACGGCAACAAGGAAGCCGGACGGCGCCTGGAGGCCATGCTGGCGCTCGGGGCGAGCCGTCCCTGGCCCGAGGCGCTCTTCGCCCTCACCGGCGAGCGCCAGATGGATGGGGGTGCGCTCCTGGAGTACTTCGCTCCACTGCAAGCGTGGCTGACGGAGCAAAACAAGGACCTTCGGTGCGGGTGGTGAGGGTGGAATTCCGCAGGGAGGATTTGACTTCCGCTGGCCCCGCTCTTATGAGGCCTGCCACCTTGCGCCCGGCATAGCCGGACGAGGGACGACCCGGGGCTCATTCCCGGGCCAGCACTGAAAGAAGGCAACAGCAATGGCAGTTGGTACTGTGAAGTGGTTCAACGACGCGAAGGGTTTCGGTTTCATCACGCAGGAGGGCGGCGGAGAAGACGTGTTCTGCCACCACACCGCCATCCAGTCGGATGGATTTCGGACCTTGGCCGAGGGCCAGAAGGTCACCTTCGAGGTCGTCAAAGGCCCGAAGGGCCTGCAGGCGCAGAACGTCCGACCAGTCTGAAGTTGGTTTGACCAAGACGTCGGAAGGGGGCGCGTCCGCGCGCTGAACACTTCGCAACGTCCGAGGCCCGAGGTGCTCTCCCGAAAAGGAGAGTTTCCCTCGGGCTTCGTCATTGCGGGCTACTTCTTCGGCGAGACCGGCGACATCCCGGGCGCGCCTGGCGTCGGCGTC
>Ga0302326_10001946_pt1 | contig 51515 bp, 42 predicted proteins | sample Palsa_T0_3_FD_202264 | JGI IMG/M metagenome (GOLD analysis project Ga0302326, IMG submission 202264) | Peat permafrost microbial communities from Stordalen Mire near Abisko, Sweden - Palsa_T0_3 | ecosystem: Environmental > Terrestrial > Soil > Palsa > Peat permafrost | place: Sweden: Abisko...
ATGGCGCTGCCCGCCAGGAACTGACGTTGTACGGCAATGTCGATCTGCGGCAGATCGACCTCCCCTTCAATGGCAGCGAGCGCGTTGCCGAGGTGCTGGCGCAGGAAGGCGATCACGTCAAGCAGGGTCAGGTGCTCGCTCGCCTGGATACCAGCCGGCTGGGCCCCGCGGTGGCCCGCGCCCAGGCGGACCTGGAAGCGCAACAGCAGATGGTCAACCGGCTGCACAGCGGCAATCGCCCGGCCGAGATCGACCAGGCACGCGCCAATACCGCCGCGGCGCGCGCCGATGCGGTCAATGCGCATGCACAGCTCGAACGGCTGCGCACGCTGTCGCAGAACACGGCCGGCCGCGCGCTCAGCCGGCAGGACCTCGATAGCGCGCAAGCGGCAGCCGATGCGGCCGAGGCCAAGCTCGTTGCCAGCGAAAAGGCCCTGGCGCTCGAACTGGCCGGGCCGCGGCGGGAGGATGTGGCGCAGGGTGAGGCGCAGCTGCAATCGCAGCGGGCGGCACTCGCGATGCTGCAGCAACAGCTTGACGATGCCGAACTGCGCGCGCCGGTGGATGCGGTGGTGCGCTCGCGCGTGGTCGAACCGGGAGAAATCTCCTCGCCACAGAAAACCGCCTTCACGCTCGCCATCGTCGATCCAAAGTGGGTGCGGGCTTACATCTCCGAGTCCGACCTGGGGCAGGTGCACGAAGGGCTGCGCGCAACGGTCAGTGTCGATGCCTTCCCCAACCACCGGTTCGAGGGCTGGATTGGCTTCATCAGCCCGACCGCGGAGTTCACGCCCAAGGCGGTCGAAACGCGCGAATTGCGCTCCAGCCTGGTGTACGAGGTGCGCGTGTTTGTGAAAGATCCCCAGGATCAACTGCGGCTCGGCAGCCCGGCGACCGTGCACCTGCCGCTGGGCACAGCGCCGGGCGGCTCGTGAACAGCGCGCTCCCGGCGCTGCGCGCCGAGTCGCTGCACTACACCTACCGACGCAAGCGCGAACCCGCCGTCGAGGCGCTCGCCGGCGTCTCGCTCGAGATCCGGCACGGCACCTTGTCGGCGCTGATCGGGCCCGATGGCGCCGGCAAGACCACGTTGATGCGGCTGGCCGCGGCCCTGCTGCGGCCGGAATCGGGCACGCTCACGGTGCTGGATCTGGATGTGACTGCTCATCCGCAGGAAATTCAGGACCGCATCAGCTACATGCCGCAGCGCTTCGGACTCTACGAGGATCTCACCGTCGCCGAGAACATGGATCTGTATGCCGAGCTTCATGGCGTCACCGCGCAGGAGCGCGCGCAGCGCTACCCGCAGCTCATGGCCATGACCGCGCTCGAACCCTTCCGCCGGCGGCTGGCGGGACAACTCTCGGGCGGCATGAAACAGAAACTCGGGCTGGCCTGCACCCTGGTTCGCTCGCCGCAGTTGCTGCTGCTCGATGAACCCACCGTCGGGGTCGATCCGCTCTCGCGTCGCGAGCTGTGGGACATCGTGCACAGCCTGGTCAGCGAACAGGGCCTCACGGTGTTGCTGAGCACGTCCTATCTGGATGAAGCGGAGCGCTGCAGTCACATCGTGCTGCTCAACCAGGGCCGCGTGCTGGCCCAGGGCACCCCGGCCGAGGTCACGGAGCACGCCAAGGGACTGACCTTCATCGCGCAACCGCGCTCGCCGAATGGCGCCCGTGCGCTGCAGGCGCAACTGTTCGACCAGCCCGACATCATCGATGCCGTGCCCGACGCCGGCCACGTGCGCTTCGTCCGCGCGGCATCACGCGCCGACTCGACGTCCGCAACCGATGTTCTGCTGCAGGGACTTACCGTGACGCCGACGGAGCCGAGTTTCGAGGACGGCTTCATGACGCTGCTGCGGCACATCGTCAATCCCGAGGGCGCGCATCCGGTGACCATGGATCGCCCGGCACCGAACAACGGCGATCAGCATGCGGTCACGGTGCGCGGACTGGTGAAGCGCTTCGGCGATTTCACGGCCGTCGATCACATCGAGTTCGACGTGCATCGCGGCGAGATCTTCGGCCTGCTGGGCCCCAACGGCGCCGGTAAGACCACCACCTTTCGCATGCTGTGCGGCCTGCTGACGCCCAGCGGCGGGGAACTGCGGGTCGCGGGCACCGACGTGCGGCGCACCCCGGCGGCGGCACGCGAGCGCCTCGGTTACGTGGCGCAGAAGTTCTCGCTCTACGGTCCGCTCTCGGTCACCGAGAACCTGGAATTCTTCGCCAGCGCCTACGGGCTGCGCGGCGCGCGGCGGCGCGCGCGCATCGACTGGGCGATCCGCGAATTCGAGCTCGCCGATCAGGCGCGCGCCACCAGCGCGCTGCTGCCGGGCGGTTTCAAGCAGCGGCTGGCGATGGCCGCAGCGCTGCTGCACGAGCCGGAAATTCTGTTTCTCGATGAACCCACCAGCGGCGCCGATCCGCATGCGCGGCGGGTCTTCTGGCGGCGCATCACCGCGCTCTCGCAGCAGGGCGTGACCATCATTGTCACCACGCACTTCATGCAGGAAGCGGAGTACTGCGATCGCGTCGCCATCATGGACTCAGGGCGGGTGCTGGCCCAGGGTTCCCCGGCCGACATCCGCCGCGGCGCCAGCAGCGCGGGCGCCCCCAACCCCGGCATGGAAGAGGCCTTCATCGCCATCGTCGAGCGCTCGCGTGATCAGACGCAGGCTGCCGCGTGAAAGAGCACACATCGGCCGACGCGTGGCCCGCCAAACTGCGCCGCATCCGCGCGCTGGTGCGCAAGGAGACCCTGCAGGTGCTGCGCGATCCCTCGAGCATCGCGATCGGCATCGTGCTGCCGCTGATCCTGATACTCCTGTTCGGTTATGGGCTCTCGCTCGATGTCAAACACGTGCCGATCGCATTGGTCATGGATGACAACTCGGCCGATGCCAGCGCCCTGGCGGGCGTGTTTGAACTCTCCCCCTACTTCCGGCCGCAGCGCCTGCCGACCCTGGCGGCGGCACAGACGCTGCTGCTGCAGCAGAAGATCGACGGCATCGTGCGCCTGCAGTCCGATTTCTCGCAGCGACTCAACGACGGCCACGCCGAGGTGCAGCTCATCGTGCACGGTGCCGATGCCAACCGCGCCCGCATCATCCAGGGCTATGTCACCGGCGCCGTCGGCATCTGGTCGGCGCAGCGGCAGGCACAGGGTCAGACGCCCGACATCGCCCCCGTCACGCTGCAGACGCGGGTCTGGTTCAACGAAGCCAACGACAGTTCCTATTTCCTGGTGCCGGGGCTCATCGTGCTGGTCATGACGCTGATCGGCGGGCTTCTGACCTCCATGGTGATGGCGCGGGAATGGGAACGCGGCACGCTCGAGACGCTGCTGGTCACCCCGGTGCGCGGCGATGAGATCCTGCTCGGCAAAACCCTGCCCTACTTCCTGCTCGGGATGATCGGGCTGGCGGTGTGCGTGCTGGCCGCCGAATTCCTGTTTCATGTGCCGCTGCGCGGGAGTCTGTGGATCCTGCTCGGCGCCTCGATGCTCTATGTGCTGGTGGCACTTGGCATCGGCCTGCTGATTTCATCCTGGGTCAAGAACCAGCTCGTGGCCAGCCAGCTCACCATGCTGGTCACATTCATGCCGGCCTTCATGCTCTCGGGTTTCCTGTTCGATTTGCGCAGCGTGCCGCTGTTCGTGCGCCTGATCACCTATTTGCTGCCGGCGCGCTACTACGTGGCGCTGCTGCAATCGGTGTTCCTCGCCGGTAATGTCTGGGCCGTCATCCTGCCCAACACCCTGGTGCTCGCGCTCATGGCCGCTGGCCTCGGACTCACGAGTCGCGCCGTCATGAACAAACGGCTCCAATGAACGGCGTTCAAGGCATACAGGCTGCGTTGCTGCGCATCCTGGCGCTGACCCGCAAGGAGTTGCTGGCGGTGCTCAAGGACCGGCGTGCGCGCATGAGCCTGCTGGTGCCGGCCGTGGTGCAGGCGCTGGTGTTCGGCTACGCGGCCACCTACGACCTCAATCACGTGCCCTACGCCGTCCTCGACCAGGATCAAAGCCAGAGTTCGCGCGCCCTGCTGGCAGGTCTGGACGGATCGGGCCTGTTCGAGCGCGTCGCCGAACTGCATCGCGCCGCGGACATCGCCGCCTGGATCGATGCGCGTCGCGCGCTGCTGGTGCTGCAGATTCCATCCGACTTCGAGCGCCGCCTGCAGAACGGTTCCGGCGCCACCGTGCAGGTCATCGCCGATGGCCGCAACTCCAATACCGCCGGCACGGCGCTCGGTTATATCGGCAGCATCATCGATCAGTTCAACCGCGACTGGCGCAGTTCGCATGCCCTGCCGCCGGCGAGGATCGAGGTGGTCAGCCGCGCCTGGTATAATCCCAATCTGGAAACCCGCTGGAACATGATCCCGGGCCTGATCGGCACGCTGACCCTCATCCAGACCATGATGCTGACGGCCATGTCGGTGGCGCGCGAACGCGAACAGGGCACCTTCGATCAATTGCTGGTCACGCCGTTTCGCCCCTACGAGATCATGGCCGGCAAGGCGCTGCCCTCGATGGTGGTCGGCACCACGCAGGCCACCGGCGTGCTGCTGGTGGCGCAACTCTGGTTTCATATCCCGTTTGCCGGCTCTTACGTGACGCTCTACACCGGGCTGCTGCTGTTCCTGCTGGCGGCGATCGGCATCGGGCTGCTGGTGTCCTCGCTGGCGGCGACCATGCAACAGGCCATGCTCTATTCCATGCTGCTGATCATGCCCTTCTCGCTGCTCTCGGGCCTGACCACGCCGCTGACCAACATGCCGCTGGCACTGCAGTACTTCACGGCGCTCAATCCGCTGCGCTATGCCATCGATGTGGCGCGGCGCGTGTACCTCGAGGGGGTGGGACTGCCGCTGCTATGGTCGGACCTGTGGCCGCTGGGGCTCATCGCTACCATCACGCTGGCCGGCGCCTCGTGGATGTTCAGTCACCGGATGCAATGAGAATCACCATGCGCTTCGCACTGACCGTGTCAATGGCTGCGGTGCTGGCCACGGGCTGCGCGGCAGGACCGGACTACGTGCCGCCAAAGGCCGACACGCCGGCCCATTGGACCGCCGCACCCAGCGATCGACCGGGCGCCAGCGTCACCACCGAAGAGGACGCGGACCTCGCGCGCTGGTGGTCGAGCTTCAACGATCCCACGCTCGACTCACTCATCGAGCGCGCGGAGAAATCCAATCTTGATCTGCGCGCAGCCGTACTGCGCATCGAGGAGGCGCGCGCGCAGCGCGGCGTGACCGCCGCGGCCTGGTGGCCGAGTGTCTCGGCCAACGCCGGCTACTCGCGCACGCGCCTCTCCGACACCACGCCCACGGGCTCGCTGTTCACGAGCTTCGATCACGTGACGATCCCCGGCGCGCCCGGTCTGAGCATCCCCAATCCCTACAATCAGTACCAGCTGGGCGCGGATGTCTCCTGGGAGCCGGACCTGTTCGGCCGTGTGCGCCGCGGCGTCGAGGCGGCCGATGCCGGCATCGGCGTTTCCGTGGAAGACCAGCACGCCGCTGTCGTGGCGCTGCTCGGCGATGTGGCGCGGGCTTACATCGACCTGCGCGGCGCGCAGCGCAGCCTGACGACCGCGCGGCGGATCATCGCCAGCAACGAGGAACTGCTCGACCTCACGCGCCAGCGGCGCGCGGCGGGCCTTACCAGCGAAGTCGATGTGGTCGAATCCGCCGCCGAGCTGAGCGCCACGCAGGCGCAACTCCCGATCTACGAACTGGCCATCACCCAGTCGATCAACCAACTGAGCCGGTTATTGGGCCTGCCCCCGGGTGCCCTGCAGAGCGAACTGGAGGGCGAGGCCGCGGCGCCGCTCCTGCCGCCCACGGTGCCGCTGGGACTGCCGGCGGACCTGGCGCGCCGCCGCCCGGACATCCGGCGCGCCGAAGCGAACCTGCACCAGGCGACCGCCGAAATCGGCGTGGCAATCGCCGGGCTCTATCCGCGCCTGACGCTGACCGGAGCGGGCGGAACGCAGTCCGAGACTGCCGGTGAAGTCACCGAGTGGGCCAGCCGCTTCTTCACCCTCGGTCCCACGTTGGAACTGCCGGTGCTGGATCGCGGCCAGTGGCGCACCGTGACGCTGCAGCGCGTACGCGCGCGCGAGGCGGCCGTGGTCTATGCCGGCACCGTGCTCAACGCGCTGCAGGAAGTCGAGGACGCCCGCGCGGCCTACGATGCCGATCAGGATCGCGATGCCCGGCTCGAAGCCACGGTGGAGCAGGACCGCGATGCGCTCGAGCTGACCCGCCAGCGCTATGGCAGCGGCGTAGCCAGCTTCATCGAAGTGCTCGACGCCGAGCGCACGCTGCGGCAGAACGAACTGTCCAGGGCCCAGAGCGCAACCGTGGTCGGGGAGGACCTCGTGAGCCTCTACCGCGCGCTCGGGGGTGGCTGGGAATAGGCGATAGGTCATTGGTCGTGTTCAGAAGCTTATGCGGACGCCGCCGAAGGCCGCAAAAGGATATGCCGGGCTGGTGAATCGGTTGTCGACTCCCGGGCCATTGGTCACGCCATCGACTGGAACTCCCGGCGCCCCGATACCCGTCGGATCGCTGAATACGCCGTAGGTCGCGTACTTCTTATTGAGCACATTGTCGATGTGGGCAAACACTTCGAGCCAGCGCGTCGGCTTATAAGAGGTGTGCACACCGACGACTTGATAGCTTGGCAACGGCGGATTCTGGTTCGACTGATCGCCGACGTAGTATGAATCGCCCACATATCGTATCGATGCCCCGAGCAACCAATTTGTCAGCACTTTGTAGTCAATTCCAGCCTTGATCCGGTTCTCCGGGATCCCCGGGAAGCGATCCCCCGGCGTAATGAGGACGTTGCCATTCGCATCCTGGAACGGATTGGACGACGACGGCGTCTCCAGCGTCGATTCGAAAGTCGCCAGCACATAGCTGTAATTCAGATATGCAGCCCAGTTGGCGCTGTCATAGTTCAAGCCGGCCTCCACACCCTCGCGTCGGGTAGAGCCGATGTTGGCGAAGAAACCGCTGCTCACCGAGGTGGCGATACCGTAGATGTCGTCCTGGAGATTGGTTCGAAAGGCGCTCAGATTCCACGCTATCGTCCCGTCAGTTGCGGTTAATCGCATCTTGCCGCGCAGCCCCACCTCGAAGGTGTGGGCGACCACCTGTTTGAGAGTTGGCGGATCACCGCCCAGGTTGGTTGGCAGCAGGCACGGGGTCAGCGGATCAGAGCATTCGATTTCGCTGGCGGTGGGCGTGCGCGCGTTCTGCGAAAACCCGGCGTAGACGGTCATCCTGGCAGTCAGCCTGTAGGTGCCACCGAGGGCCGGATTGATGTGCACGTATCGGTTGTTGCCCGTGAGCTGGGTGCCGTGCAGGTCGGTGATGCCTACCGTGGCGCTGTTCCAGCGCGCGCTCCCGGTCACCGAGAAGGCCTGCGTGACATCGAGTGTGTCGGTCAGATAACCGCCGACATTGCGATTGATACCCTTGAGCACCGTGGGACTGCCGCCGAATGGCGAAGACTCCGGCGTGTCGACGATGAGATCGGAAGGACTCACGAACAGTTGTGGGTTGATGGTGCCTATCTGCGCTCCCGAAAAGAAGTTCAGCTGCGCATAGTCGAGCGTCGCGCCTGCAATGAATACATTGGCATGTCCCCCGATGGAAGCGTTGCTCGCGCTTTGCAACGCCACCCCGCGGCCGTAGGCATTGATGGTCTCGAAATCGTTTTCGCCGATGGGCACATTGCCGCCGTCGGATACATCAGGCAGCACCGCACCTTTTGAATTGGTGACCGGGGTCAGGCCATCGGATTGACATAGCTCGCCGGCCTCGACCGGATCCGTGCAGGAGATGTAATCAGTGGTGTTGCCATTGGCGACCACCTGCTGGTATTGGCGGTAATACACCAGCGCCTGAAGCGACCAGGTATCGGTGGGTTTGATCGACCCATTAAGAGTCAGAAAATTGAGCCGGTTGATATTGGTCTGCGGACCTGTGAACACCAGTGCGCGATTCACAGCCTGCTCCTGCACGGGCGAGGCGCCCTGTCCATCCATCTGATTGGAACTGCGTGTGTAGCTCAGATCGATCGAGGCGCGATCGCTATGCGCGCCGATCACGGCGTAGAGCTGTCGTTGGGAGTCGTCTGAGTACGGCCGCCAGCCAGTGTTCTGCAGCGCATTGCCGGCCACGTAAACTCCGAGGCCGCCAGAGTTCGCCCCGAACTCCACGGCAGCCTGGTGATTACCGAACGAGCCGCCGGACACTTCCGCTTCGGCGCCCTGATAACTGAAACCGTCCTTCATCTGGATCGATACGCCGCCGCCAAGAGCGTTCAGACCGTACACGGGGCTCGAGCTGATCAGCTCGACATTCCTCACCGCCACGGCCGGAAGCAGGTCCCAATTGACGGTATCGCCGAACGCCTCATTGATTCGCACACCGTTCTGGTAGACCGCAAGTCCCTGGGGCGTGCCCAGCACGGGTGAGGCTTCGAATCCGCGATAAAGGATGTCGGGCTGGAATGGATCGTCCAGCGTGTCGTTGATGCTGACGCTGCCGAGCTTCGAATCGAGTGCGTTCGTCAGACTCGCGGTTCCCTCGCGAGACAGCTCGGCGGTGGAGAGCGTCTGTACATTGCCTGGAATCTTATCGGCATCGATGCCGACACTGGAAATAGCTGTCGCCTGCACCACCACGGTCTGCAATTCCAGGTTGTTGCTATCAGACAACAGTTGATCGGCCGCCGGCGCCCCTGCAGCGAAAATTGAGAAATTGATCGAAGCAGCCACCCGAAAGCCAACAATCCGTCGATCCATGACACTGCCTGTTCTTTTTTGAGAGACGCAGTGTCACGGGAAGGAATCCCCGCAACCACGGTTTCAATCCCCGTATGCCCGGGATTTCTTCCCGAGTTTGGATTGGGTGTCGTAAGAAGACGTGGAGATTCTGTCGCGGGCCTGGCGGCGTGGCAGGAAAGCTCGCCAGCCGTGTGGAGCAGGGAAGTCACTGCAGTTGCAGTCTTGCGCTCGGGCTCCCTAAGCGCGCTTTTCGATGCGCTCCTGCGGGCCGGGATCGAATGCGCCCGGTGGAATGTATCCGGGCGCCACATAGGCGAAATGCAGCGCATCGAGCTGCGACCAGAGCACATCGCACTTGAAACTCAAGGCGGCCAATGTCGCTTCCTGCTGCTCGAGCGTGCGCGCGTTGTCCTTGACGTAGGCGAGCGCAAAGTCGCTGTCACGCGGGGCCTGGGTCAGCCGCGGCGTAAAGTAGGCCAGCGTCTCAGGCGTGATGAAGCTGTAGTTGCGCAGCATCCCCGAGACGCGCTCGGAAATGATGCTCGGGGAGAACAGCTCCGTCAGCGATGAGGCGATGGCCTCGAGCAGACTTCGATCGCGTACGAAGTTCACATAGGCATCGACCGCAAAGCGCGTTCCCGGCAGCAACCCCTGGGTCGACTCCACGTATTCACGCTCGAGGCCGACACCGGTAGCGAGTTTCAACCAGCGCTCGATGCCGCCCGTGCCGGGTCCGGTGCCATCATGATCCTCGATGCGGCAGCGCCAGGCACGGCGCAGTTCGGCCGTCGGCAGCCGCGCCATCAGCGTCGCATCCTTGGCCGGGATGCGGCTTTGGTAGTAGTAGCGATTGAGGGCCCAGGCCTGAACCTGGCCGCGATTGAGCTGACCTCCATGCAGCAACCGGTGGAAGGGATGCAGGCTGTGGTAGCGCGTGGCGCCGATGTGCCGCAGCTCAGCCTCGAGCTGTTCGGCAGTGCGCAGCGTGCTCATTGCTGTCGTGTTTGATTCCGAACTCATAGCGATAGCCTCATACCGTCGTGTGCCACTTCCCACCCCGCGGCCTCCAGTTCGGCGCGTTCGCTGGTGTCCGCCAGCAGCACAGGATTGGAATTGTTGATGTGCACGAGGATCTTGCGCTTGACCTTCAAGCCCGCAAAGGCCGCCATCGTGCCCTCGGGTCCCGTCAGGCTCATGTGTCCCATGCGCCGGCCGCTCTTGTTGCTCAGCCCCAGGCGGATCATCTCATCGTCGCGCCACAGCGTGCCGTCGAACAGCACCAGTTCGGCACCCAGCAGGCGGCTGGACACCGCCTCGATCATCGCGGCGCAGCCGGGTACATAGAAGAGTCGCGAGCGCGCATCGCTGATCGCCACGCCGACCGTATCCTCGCCCAGTACGATCGGCGGGGTGCCCTCGCGCTCCTCGAGATACAGCGGCACCTTTCCGGGCACCGCGAACAGCTCGACCGTGAGGCCGCTGGCTGACCCGTCGGCGAGCGCCAGCTCTGAAGGTCGGTCCAGGGGCAGCGTACGACGCGCCACCACATCGTGCGCGAGCACCTCGAAGATCGGATTGGCCTTGAGGATGGCCTGCACTTTCGCCGTGGCGTACACGCTCAGCGCCTGACGCTCGCGCAGCGTCAGCAGGCCCGCGATCGCATCCACATCCCCGCCCGTGAGCACCACACCTGCGATCGGCGTGGACCGCAGGCCTCCGCGCGGCCGCAGCTCAGGCGTAGCCTCGATCTGCTGCCGCAGGTCAGGCGAGGCGTTGAATAAAAACCAGTGCTGCCCGTCAGCGCTGACGGCCAGTGACGCCTGCGTGCGGGGCGGTGCGGCCGCATCCCCGGCACGCGCCCGGTTGCAGGCCGCCGCGTTGGAGTTCCACTGCGGGAACCCGCCGCCGGCCCCCGCGCCCAGCACCAGGACTTTCATGGGGTTAATTCGTGCGCCATGACGCCAGTGTACCCGCCGCCGGAACCCTTGGCGGCACGGGTGTGTCGCAGGAGACCCATTGCCAGACGGCGCGTCACCCTGCAGCATTCGCCACAGAGCAAGGGATGGCTTCCCGACAACGACTGGGACAATGATATGGGGGAGACATGCCGGGCCGCGTAGCAGCCAGCGCAGCGCCGATCCGAGGCGACCTCCGGCGCCGCTGGGTCGTGATCGCGCTGTGCGCGACCCTGCCGCTGGGCTGCGTATCGGTGCCCCCGAAGCCGCGGCCCGATCTGGCCGCAACCGCCCACAACTTTGAAACGCGGCGGCTCGATGATCTGTATCCCGGGGAGGCTCCGCCGGCATCCGGCTGGGATCGCGCGCAATGGCTCAATGCGGCCCTGATTCTCAATCCCGACCTGGCCGAGGCGCGCGCCAAGGCGATAGCGGTTGCCGCCGGTGAGCGCACGGCCGCCCAGCGCCCCAACCCGACACTCAACCTGTTTGGCGAATACATTGCCGCCGCCGCGGGCGGCGTGGGCTGGCTGTATGGCCTGTCGCTTGATTTCCTGCTGCAACGACCCGGGGATCGCGACCGCGCCAAGGCCACGGCGGCGCTGCAGACCCAGGCCGCGCAGTCGGACCTGGCCGAGTCGCTCTGGACGGTCCGCGCACAGGTGCACCAGGCACTGCTCGATGCGGTGTACGCCAACGAACAGGTCGAGCTGCTGCAGCAGCTGCTGGATAACCGGCAGGGCCAGCTGTCCTCGGCGGAAGCCCGCGCACGAGTCGGCGAGATCAGTTTCAGCGAAGTGCCAGCCGCGACGCTGGAGCTGGCCGCCGCGCAGCAGCGGCTGGAACGCGCGCGCGCACGGGGCATCGATGCGCGCTCACGCCTGGCGGCAGCGGTCGGTGTACCCGCGGCCGCGCTCGAACAGGTGCCGCTGACGTGGAACGGATGGGCCGATATCGACGCGCTCTCGCCCGTACTCTCGGAAGAGCGGCGCGCCGAGGCACTGATCGGCAGGCCCGATCTCATCCGCACCCTGCATGAATACGACATCGCCGACACTGCGGTGCGCTCGGAAGTCGCGCGCCGCTGGCCCGAATTTCATCTGACGCCGGGCTATGCCTGGGACAAGGGCGGCGTGCGCGAGAATCAGCTCAACGAAACCCTGCACGATAACGAGATTGGACTGAGCACCGAACTGCCGCTGTTCAATCGCAACCAGGGAGCGATCGGCGAAGCGGTGGCGCGGCGCGAGCTGGCGGGCAAACACCTGGAAGCCGTGCAGGCTAATCTCTTCGAGCAGATGGAACGCGCCGAGCGTGCCTGGCCGCACGCGCGCATTGCCTGGCAGAACGCGGCTTCGGCGGCGATCACGGCACAGCAGCAGAGCGAACTGCAGCAGCGGGCGCTGCGGGCGGGCGCGTCCGATCGCTCGAGTGCGCTGACCGCGGCCGCCGCTGCCACCGAAGCCCGGTTGCTGAGCCTCGATGCGGCTTACGAGGCGCAGCAAGCGTTTGCAGAACTGGAGAGCGCGTATCGCCGGCCGCTCGATGGACCTGAGTGTGACCTGCCCATGAGCTGGCGCACGGAGTGAGCACCATGTCAGAAACGATTTTGCGACGAGCGCCCCTGCTCGCCCTGCTGCTGGGCGCGCTGCTGTGCGCGCCGGCCAACCCCCAGGACGACGACGATGACAAGCCGGCGGGGCCGCCCGTCAACACGGCGCAGCCCGAGCTCACTGCCGCACAGAGCTCGGCGGTGGGCATCACCCTGGTCCATCCACTCAAGGCCAGCGCCGCGGCGCGCATCGACGGCTATGGCGAAGTGCTCGATGCGGCCTCGCTGATCGGCGACGCCGGACGGCTGGCGAGCACCCGCGCGGCCGCGCGCACCGCCAATGCCGAAGAACAGCGGCTCTCCTCGCTCTACAGCAACGGCGCCGAAGCCTCGCTGCGCGCCGTCGAGAGCGCCCAGGCCGCGCAGATCGAGGCGGCCACCCAGGCACAGATGGCAAGCTCCGCCTTCGCGTTGCAATGGGGACCGATTGCCAAACTCTCCGATGCGCAACGCACATCGCTGATCGAAGCGGTCAGCAGTGGACGCAGCATTCTGCTGCGCGCCGATCTTCCGGGTCGACTGCGATTGGGAACGGTGCCGCAGACCGCGATGGTCAGCATCGATGGCACCCCGGTGCCGGCGCGCGTGCTCGGTACGCTCCAGCGCAGCGCCACCGATTCGCAGAGCGTGGGCCTGCTGTTGCAGATCGATCATGCGCCCGGCGGCATCGGCGCCGGTGCGCGCGTGCTGGTCTCGCTGCAGGGCGGCGCGGATAAGGGCGTACTGGTTCCCAGCGCCGCATTGCTCTACGGCGATCAGGGCGCCTATGTGTATCGGCGCATCGGCAACGGCACCGCCACCAGGGACGGCAAGCAGCAGTTCGCACCGGTTCCGGTCAAGCTGCTGCAGGCTTCCGGCGATGCCTGGCTGGTGCAGGGCGTCGATGATGATGACTTCATCGTGGCCAACGGTGCGGGCGTGCTCTGGTCGCTGCAGGGACTGGGCACTTTCTCGGCCGAGGAAGAGGACCACGACTAGCCCATGCTGGCTTTCATCGTCCGCACCTCGCTGGCGCATCCGCGCATCATCACCGCACTGTCGATCCTGGTCGCGCTGCTGGGCGCGGCCGCGCTGGTCAATGCGCAGTTCGACGTCTTTCCCGACTTCGCACCGCCGCACGTGCTGGTTCAGGCCGAAGCACCGGGTCTGGATGCCACCCAGGTTGAGGCGCTGGTCACGCGACCGCTCGAGGGACTGCTGGCCGGCACCGCCGATGTGGCAGCCGTGCGCTCCACCTCGAGCCAGGGGCTGTCGGCAATCCAGGTGGTGTTCACGCGCGGCGGCGATCCGTTCCGCCAACGACAGCTGGTCACCGAACGCCTCGCCGAATCCAGCGGCCTGCTGCCGACCGGTACCGGACCACCGCTGCTCTCGCCGCTGAGTTCTTCGATGGAGTACCTGGTGCACTTCGGCTACACCAGCGATCGGTTGTCACCGATCGAGCTGCGGGATCTGGTGCGATGGACCCTGCAGCCTCAAATTCTGGCCGTGCCGGGCGTGGCGCAATCGCAGATCTTCGGTGGCGAATCGCGCGAGCGCCAGGTGCTGATCGATCCCTTCAAGCTCTCCGCCGCGGGCCTGACGCTCGAGGATGTATACACAGCGGCCAGGCGCGGCACCGAACTGATCGGCGGCGGCTACGTCGAGACCGCCAACCAGCGCATCGTGCTGCAGGCGCAGGCCGCGGGCGCCTCTGCCGCCGATCTGTCGCAGGCCATCATCGCGCGACCCAAGGGGCTGCCCTTGCGCTTAGGAGATGTGGCAACCATCACCGATGGCAGCGAGCCGCGCTTCGGCGATGCCATGATCGGCGGCCGACCGGGCATCCTGATAGAAACCTCCACGCAGTTTGGCGCCAATACACTCGAGGTCACGCACGCACTCGAGCAGCGCCTCGACGCGCTCGCACCGACGCTCGAACAGCACGGAGTGCATTACCACCCCGCGCTGTTGCGGCCCGCAAGCTTCATCGAGAGCGCGATCGCCAAGCTGCGCAACTCGTTGCTGATCGGCGCGGTGCTGGTGGTGACGCTGCTGCTGTTCGCGCTGCGCGACTGGCGCGGTGCGCTGGTGTCCTTCAGCTCCATCCCGCTCTCGCTGCTGGCCACGATCTGGATTCTTACCAGCTTCGGCATCACGCTCAACACGATGAGCCTGGGCGGCCTGGTGGTCGCACTCGGCGTGGTGGTCGATGATGCGGTCATCGATGTGGAAAACATCACGCGCCGGCGTCGCGGCGCCTCCCGGCTCAGCGATATCCGCGCGCTGTTCGTCAGCGCCTCGCTCGAGGTGCGCCAGCCGGTGTTCTACGCCACGCTGGCGGTCGTCGTAGCCTTCCTTCCCATCCTGATGCTCTCCGGAATCCAGGGCTCCTTCTTCCGGCCGCTGTCGATCTCCTTCCTGCTGGCGGTCGGCATTTCATTGCTGGTAGCGATGAGTGCAACGCCGGCGTTGTGCGCATTGGTCATGAGCCGCTACACGCCGCAGCCGGAGGCTTCCTTCCTGCGCTATTGCAAGCGCGCGCAGCAGTACGTCATTCAGAAGCTGCACGCCCGGCCGCGCGTGGTATTGGCGCTGCTGCTGGTCACAGGCATTGCCGGCATCGTGCTGCTGCCGCTGCTCGGCGCGCGGCTGCTGCCGGACTTCCGCGAAGATTATCTGATCGCCCACGCCTCGCTGCGCCCCGGAATCTCGCTGACCGAAACCGCGCGCCTGGGCCAGCGTATCTCGGCGCGTCTGAGCGCCATTCCGGGCGTCAAGAGTGTCGCCGAACAGATCGGCCGCGCCGAGAACGGACAGGATCCGGACGCGCCCAACAAAAGCGAGTTCGAAGTGCAGATCGATCCCGCGCAGGGCTTCATCGCCAGCGACATCGAAAAGCGCATCCGTGAAACCTTCGATGCCTTCCCGAACCAATTGGTGGAAATCTACTCGGTGCTGGTCGAGCGCATCGGTGAGACGCTTTCCGGCGAGTCCTCGCAGTTCTTCGTCAGCATCTTCGGTTCTGATCTGGATGCCGACGATGCGGTCGCCGCCGATATCGCCCGGGTGGTGCAGGCGCTGCCGGATGCCGGCAGCGTGCGTCTGAAGGTGCCGCCGCGCCAGCCCGAACTGCAATTGCAGTTACGGCCCGAGCAACTCGCGCTCTACGGCCTGCAGGCCGCCGACGTGCTGCAGACGGTCAACGCGGCCTATCACGGCACCGTGGTGGCGCAGCTCAACCAGGCCGATCGCAGCGTGCCGGTGACGGTGCGCATCGCGCACACCGATAACTCACCGCAGGGCGTAGGCGCATTGCTGCTCAGGGGCAGCGGCGGCGCCCTGGTGCCGCTCTCGACCGTTGCGGACCTGCAGCTGGTTTCCGCGCGCAGCCTCATCGATCACGAAGATGGCCTGCGTCGACAGGTGGTGGAAGTCAATCCGCACGCCACCGATCAGCGCGGCTTCGCGCAGGCCGCGCGGCGCGCGATTGCCGCGCAGGTGAAGCTGCCGCCGGGGGTCTATCTGCGCTTCGGCGGCGCCGCGGAAGCGCAGGCCAGCGCCGCGCGCGAGCTGATACTGCATTCGGCAGCCGCGCTCATGCTTATCGTGCTGCTGCTGGCGCTGGCATTCGGTCATGCACGCCACGTACTGCTGGTGGTGGTTGCACTGCCCAGCACGCTGATCGGTGGCGTCGCTGCGGTGGCACTCACGGGCGGTTCACTGTCGCTGGGCGCCATGGTCGGCTTCGTCGCGCTTTTCGGCATGGCCGCGCGCAACACCATCCTGCTGATCTCGCACTACGATCACCTGGTGCGAGCCGAGGGCTGCAGCTGGGATCTTGCGACCGCGCTGCGCGGCGCCGAGGAACGACTGACGCCGGTGCTGCTCACGGCGCTGTTGACCGGACTCGCCCTGCTGCCCGTGGCCGTGCAGCTGCATCAACCCGGTCATGAGATCGAAGGTCCCATGGCCGTCGTGATTCTCGGCGGTCTGGTGTCCTCGACGCTCGTGAGCCTGCTGCTGGTGCCGCCGCTGGCGGCACGCTGGTTGCGGCCGACACCGGTGCCGGTGCCGGGGCAGGCATGACCGCAGGGCTCGCGGACGTTAGTTAGAGTCGCGCGCCTAAAGTCGCGGGCCGCGCCGACCGCGTGCCCCGTGCAGCAGCCACACCACCACCAGTACGACGAGGATCAGGCCGATCGGTCCGATGCCCCAGCCAGCTCCAAGGCCCCAATAAATACCACCGCCGCCGCCAAAGAGCAGCAACAGCACAATTACAACCAGCAGTAGATCCACGATTATCCCCTTGCGGCCGAGAACGGCTTTTTCTGATCGCAACTTACCGGCCCGGAGGGCTCCTCTCTATAGGCTGGTGGCGCAGACGGAGGACTGAATGGCCTACAGCGCCGCTTCGCGGCTAGGTGCAGCCCCGAAGCACATAAATCAGGAACAGCACCGGGATTGGAACGCCCAGCAGCCAGAGCAATATGTAGCCGGCGGCGCCCTTCTGCGCCTTCAGCGATGCGCGGTAACGAGTAATCACGGATCCTTCCCCTTTACGTCGAATCAGTCCTTCGATGGGGAGATTGTGAGAAACACGTCCGACGACCGACAGAGGTTTTACTCAACCAGCGATGGTAGGACAAAGCCGACGCCGTGGGCGTACCACGGGGCCGGGCAGACCATCGCCCGCCCGGCGCGCGGTCACCCCTAAGGCGTTATGTCCTGCGGGAAGCAGTGCGGCTGCTCGAAACCGGTCGGTGTCGTGCCGACGGCCGCGTAGACGATGTTGTCCGTATGGTTGAGGCCAACCCCGCCGGGAATGTTGTCGAGACCTGCCATGCGGCGCATCCGATAAGCGATCGCGTGATCGGCGCAGGAGGAATCGCCGCTGACACCGAGGCCGCCGATCACCTGGCCGCCTTCATACAGCGCCAGTCCGCCACCGAAGGTGATGATGCCGCCGGGAACGAAACCGACACCAAAGCCTTCCTGCTGGAATATCGGATTGAACGGGTTGGAGTTGTTCAGCCCGTAGAGAGAGCCGCCGGGTTGCGTTGCGGCATACAGATTTGCAGTCGACAACGCCAGCGCGCTGTTGCTGAAATCGTTGGCGGTGCCCGCCTTTGCGATCGCTATGGCGCGACTGCCCGGCCACGGGTCATTGCCGCTGTTGATGATCGAACACAAGGTGCCTTTGCGATCCACGATCGCCGACCACATCCGGTTGGGCTTGAAGATGCCGCCGTTGCCATCCGACTCCGTGATCACGCTCGCCAGAGTGCTTTGCAACTGGGCAACGATGTGGTTCGGAATTTCGCAATTGGCTGCCTGAGAAACCAGGGGCTGCGCAATAAGCAGACCCAACGCCGATAGAACGAGTGATTTCTTCATGAAATGCTCCCATTGAATTGATATTCGGCCAACACAAGAGACTTATCGGCCGCGACCACGTCATTTTGATTGCAGCCGGCGCAGACCAGCGCGATCGTCAACATCATGCGCGCCGGATTATTACCGATTCTTGACCTCTGGTGGCGCCATGCAGCCGTCGCCGCCGTTTTTTTGTTGTCATGGCAACTATATTTTTATTTGGCCGCAGCAACGCCGGCCGCGCCCACGCGCAGGCAGCCGGCTGTGACGGGAGGTCAAGCGAAAGCAGCGCGTCGTCGGAGGCGACCGCGGCTCACAGCGAAGAACGTCAGTCGTGCAGCTTGGCGGCGATGCGGGCGATCTCGGCGCCCTGGTAGCGCGCCGCGGCCAGCTCGTTGTCACTGGGCTGCCGCGATCCGTCCCCGGCCGTGATCGTGGTCGCGCCGTAGGGCGCGCCGCCGCTGATTTCACTGACGGTCATCTGGCCGGCGAAGCCATAGTTGAGGCCGACCACCAACATGCCGAAATGCAGCAGGTTGCCGATGATGGAGATCAACGTGGTTTCCTGGCCACCATGCTGGGACGCCGAGGCCGTGAAGGCGCCGCCGACCTTGCCATGCAGTGCACCGCGCGCCCACAACGCGCCGGCCTGGTCGAGGAAATTGGCCATCTGCGAGCTCATGCGCCCAAAGCGCGTGCCCGTGCCCACGATGACGGCATCGTAGCGTGCCAGATCCTCGATGGTTGCCACCGGGGCGGCCTGGTCGAGCTTGAAATACGAGGCCTTTGCTACCTCGGGAGGCACCAGTTCCGGCACGCGCTTGATATCGACGCTGGCACCGGCCGAGCGTGCGCCCTCGGCAATGGCCGCGGCCATGGTCTCGATGTGTCCATACGATGAATAGTAGAGAACGAGAACGCTTGCCATCTTGCAGCTCCTGTCAAGGTCGGTTGGATTCTGTACCAGGCTTCACGCGGGTTTACTGAGTCTCTCGGCAAGATCCCACAGCGATCCCATCTCGCCCATGTGCAGCAGGATTGGTGCCGCCTGGGTGCGCGAGTGTTGCTCGACGCGGCCGAGAAGGATCGTATGATCGCCTTCCTGGTGGCGTGAATAGGTCACGCACTCGAAGGTGGCAACGCTGTGACGCAGACGCGGACAGCCGCCGATGCCGGGCTCGAATTCCTGTTCCCAGCCCGCGAATTTATCCGGCGCCGAACGGGCGAAGTGCTGTGCCAGCTCCCGTTGCGAAGCCGCCAGCACACTCAGGATGAAATGCCGCCCACCGATGAAGGCCTCGGCGCTGCGCGCATCATCGCGAATGCTCCAGAGAATCAGCGGCGGGTCGAGCGACACCGAGGCGAATGAATTGATGGTCATGCCTTCGCGCTTGCCGTCCGGAGTCACGGTCGTCACCATGCAGACCCCGGTCGGAAAACTACCGAGCGATTGCCGGAACGACAGCGCGTCGGTGGTGACGGGCGAATCGCCGGTAATCAATGTCCACGAATACATCAGTACTGGCCCTTTGGCGTCATGCCCAGCAGGTGCTGTCCGACCATGGCGGAGACCGCATCCCAGTTGAGCGTGATGTGCCGTACGATGGCGTTTGCATCGCGCCACATGCGCTGAATCGGCTGATCCAGCGCCAGGCCGTTGCCGCCGACCGTGGCAAACAGGGTGTCCACCGCATCCCGCGCCAGCCGCGCGGCGAAGGCATGATCCCGCCGATTGCGGATGCGTTGATCGACCGTCAATGTCTGGCCCTGCATGACCGTGCGCTCCACTTCCGCCGTGTCGCGCTCGATCAGCAGATGCGCCGCATCGGCGCAGGCCGATGCCTCGGCGAGGCGCGACTGAACCGGGTAGAAGTCGCGCACGTGGCTGCCCGCGCCACTCAAGGTCCCGCGCGTCACGCGCGTGCCGCACAGTTCGATGAATTGCTCGATAGCGCCAAACGCCGTGCCCAGCAACGGCGACAGCAGGCACACCGGCAACGCCGACAACATGGGTACCCGGTACAGGCTGTGCCGGTTGAGTGCCGTTCCGGGCGATGCGCCCGCGCTGGCCGCGCCGACCAGCAGCTTGCGATGCTCGGGCACGAATGTGGGGACTGCCACGCAAATGGTTTTCGAGCCGGTCCCTGCTTGTCCGGCAACGTGCCAGTCGTCTTCGATGCTCCATGACTCTCGCGGCAGCAGCAGAAAGGCTGCCTCCGGCGGTAGACCCCTCTCGGCCGGGGGAATGCTGGCGCCGACGATGGCCCAGTCGGAATTGTCGGCATTCGACACGAACTGCCAGCGGCCCTGTACAAGAACACCGCCCTCGACGCGCTGCGTGCTGCCGGTGGGCGCGTAGGAGACGCAGGCGAAGGCGTCCCGATCCCGGCACCACACATCATCCTGCGCCTCCGCGGAAAAGCCGGCGATCAGCCACTGGTGGCTGACGCCGATGGCGCAGTTCCAGGCTGACGCCGTGCAGGCGCGGCCGAGTTCCATGATCACATCCATGAAGGCCGTAAAGCCGTACTCGAACCCCCCGTAACGCGCCGGCTGCATCAGTTTGAAAAATCCGGCGTCCCGAAAGTCGCTCATGGTCTGCGCCGACACGCGCCGTTCCGCCTCGGTACTTTGGGCGCGTTGCCGCAGCACCGGCAGCAGCTCGCGCGCGGCTGCCACGATGGACTCCAGTGGCGGCGCGGACGCCACCGGCGATACGCGGCCGGGCGCGTCGACGGTCATGGGCCTTCCGGGTCGCCCGATGTCAGGTAATCCCACATGCGCTCGATGATCCGGCCGGAGCTCACCGCGCGCTCGCGCGCCTCGGCCTCGTTGAGTTCAAGCCCGGCAAGTCCAGTCGCGAGCACCGCGAGTTCGACCCGCGCCGCATCCTCAAGATACCAGGCCATGACCAGCGCTTCTTCGATCGAGGCGCCCACGGCGATCGCGCCATTGCCGCGCATGAAGATGGCGCGTGCGCTGCCGAGCGTGGCGGCCAGCGCCTCGGCGCTGGGCTGATCCCTCACCAGGCGCGGATTGGCGTGCAGCGGCGCCGCCGGCGCAAAGTAGGCACCAAAGCCATGGCGGGCGCGCGGCGTGCGGCCGAGCGTCGACAGTGTGGTGATGGCGGGGGACTGAAAGCGCGCGATGGCCCGCACGTCCGCGCGGCAGCGATAGATGCACTGATGCGCCAGCACCTCGGGCAAGGCATCGCGCGGCAATGGCCCGTCCAGCGGCACCGTCACGGGCGGATCGGCAGGCCCCACCATGCCCAGCGGCTTGGGCGGTGTGACGATGAAGCTCTGCGCATCGATTCGCACACTGCAGTGGCCATAAGCGTGCACGAGTCCAGCGCGCGCCAGCCCACGCGCGGCCATGCGCAGCAGCCGGGCGCGCGGTTCAGTCGCGGGCATCGTTGGTCGCGGCAAATTCAGGAATATCGGGTTTGGAACCCCAGGCGCAGTAGGAGGAACTGACCGGGGGAAACTGGCGCGGCACGTAGCTCTCGTCGGTGATCATCCTCACCCCGCAGGAGTACTCGTAGATCATCCCGTCAGGTCCGTCAAAATACAGAAACATCGCTCCCGAAGTCGGATGGCGGCCCGGTCCGAACCGTATCCGTACGTTCTTGTCGCGCAGAAAATAGTACGAACGCATGATGTCGTCGATGCTCTCGACCTGGTGGTTGACGTGCTGGATGCCGCTGCGCTGGGAGGGGAAGAGCGCAATGCGGTGATGCACCGGATCGATCCGCAGCAACGGCGCCTGCCCGATCCAGTCGCTGACGCGCGCATTGCACACCGAGGTCCAGAACGCCTCATCTGTCCGCGGGTTGATCGAGTGCAGCCCCACGTGCGAGAAGCTGGTGATGCCCGCATCGCGCGAGGGGAAATAGCGCCGCCCGCTGTCCCCCGGACGCGCCACCAGCTCGATGGTGTTGCCGCTGGGGTCCTGGAAGCTGATGAATCCCTGCACGCAGCGCTGCTCGCACTCCAGTTGGGTGCCGGCCCGCACCGCCCGCCCGGCCCGCTCCAGCTCGGCCGCCGCGCTGTCCAGCTCAGCGATGGTGCGCAGCTCAAAGGCCAGCACATGCTCGCGTGGGTTGCCCTGGCTGTAGGCCAGGGTGTGATCGCTGCCATCGGCCCGCAGATACGCCCCGCTGGCATCCCGCCTCACCAGTTCCAGGCCCAGAATCCGCGTCGCGTAAAGTACCGCCTCGTCCAGGTTCGCCGTCCCCAGCCGGATGTATCGTATGTCGTGCAGTGAGATCATTGCGCCTGGACCCAAGCCCGAGCGGGGACGCTAAGGCCCGGCCGGGGCCCGGTCGAATGAAAAGCGGAAATGGGCGCAATACGAATCAGCCATGGGCCCGGATCGCTCCCCCGCCGCCCCGATGCTGCATAATCCGCCCACACGTGCGACGCCCGAAAAAGGGCGCTACCATCGAGTTTTGGGGGTGACCGGATTGGGCTTCAATCGTCTCGATTTGAATCTGTTGCGCGTATTTGATGCGATCTTTCACACGCGTAGCGTGACGACCGCCGCATCGAATCTGCACCTTACCCAGCCGGCGGTCAGCAAGCAATTGCACCGCCTGCGCGAGGTATTCGACGACCCGCTGTTCGTGCGCACCAGCGATGGCATGGCGCCCACACCGGTGGCCGAATCGATCGCCGGGCCCATTCGCCAGGCGCTCGGCTCGCTGCGCAATACCATCGAGCAGCAGCTCGGATTCGACCCGGCGACCTCGGATCGGACTTTCCGCATTTTCTTGAGCGACCTGGGGCAGATGGTGCTGCTGCCACGGGCCCTGGAGCTGCTCTCGGTGGAAGCGCCGCACGTCAATATCGAGACCGTGCAGGTGCCCCCATCGCGCATGCGCAGCATTGCGCTCGAATCGGGCGACGTGGACCTGGCGATAGGCTATTTCGAGGAATTCGAGGGCTCGATCCGCTGCCAGGTGCTGTTCGAGGAGCACTATGTCGGCATGGTGCGTGCCAGCCATCCGACCATTCGCGGCTCGATCTCGTTCGAGGACTTCCTCCGGACCCCGCACCTGGTGTACCAGCCCTCAGGCGGTGGCCACAGCTCGCAGGAGAGCTTCGTCGACAAGGCGTTCTGGAGCGCCGGCATCGAGCGACGCGTCGCTGTGCGGGTGGCGCACACCATGGGTATCTCCTCCATCGTGTCCAGCACCGACCTGCTCGTGGTGGTGCCCCATCGGCTGGCCGATGCCTGCCAGCGCCTCATCGACGTCAAGATCCTGGAGCTCCCCATCGAGATCCCGGATTTTAATATTGCGCAGTACTGGCACGAACGGTTCCACGCCGACCCCGGCAATTGCTGGTTGCGCGGCCTGTTCATGCAGCTCTACGGGGGCCGCAAGGCTGATGAACCCGAACCCACGCGCGAAGAGAAAATCCTGGCCGAGTGTTAGCTCACCCGGCCTCATGCCGGGTGGATATTCCCGATATTTCGATATGTGATTCGACCGCCCCGGCGGCCGAGCCTTATCGTCCGCCGACAATCCGGGACCTGGGCGCCGGGGGTGTTCCGGCAACCTAGAGAGGGGCGCGTCGAAGAATTATGACAATGACTCTGGATCAGAAGACCGTCATCGTCACCGGTGCGGGCGGCGGCATCGGGCGGGCGACCTCGCTGGTGCTCGCAGCTGCCGGGGCACAGGTGATTGTCAGCGACATTGCCGAAGAGGCCGCCAACGCCACCGTGGCCGCCGCGCGCGCGCAAGGCCATCGGGCCAGCTTCTTCCGTGCCGACCTCTCGAAGGAAGCGGACGTGCAGGCGCTGGTCGGCTACGCCGTCAGCCAGTTCGGCAAGCTCGACGGCGCTTTCAACAACGCCGGCCTGGAGCAATGCGCCAAGCCGCTGCACGAACTCACCACCGAGCAATGGGAACGTGCCATCAGGGTCGACCTGACCAGCGTGTTCTGGTGCCTGAAGTACCAGGTTATCGCCATGCTGAAAACCGGTGGCGGCAGCATCGTCAACACTGCCTCATCACTGGGGCAGGTGGCCATCGCCAATGCCAGTGAGTACATCGCCGCCAAGCATGGTGTCGTGGGCCTGACGCGCGCCGCCGCGGCTGAATATGGCTCGCAGGGCATTCGCGTCAACGCCGTGCTGCCCGGCATCATCCGGACTCCCATGATCGCCCGGCTGACCGAGGACGCGCGCTTCAGCGCCTTCTTCGACCGGCTCAAGGAGCGCCATCCGATTGGTCGCTTCGGCGACCCTTCGGAGATCGGGGAAGCGGTCAAATGGCTGCTCTCCGGTGCTTCCTCATTCATGAACGGCGCCGCCATGGCCGTGGACGGCGGATATCTGGCGGTCTGAACGCTTAAGGAATTAGAGAGGTAATGCTGTGTATCAATTGAGCCGTACCATCCCCGTCAACGAGCCCGGCAAGGTGCTGTTGAGTCGCAACGAAGTCTGGGGCGGGTTGATGATGAAGGCGCAGAACGCCCTGCCCTACGTGCCGCAGATGCAGAAATGCGATGTCATCGAGCAGGGCGAGGGCTGGCTGCTGCGCGACATCGTCTTCAACAACACCCCGCTGCGCGAGCGCGTGAGCTTCGAGCCGCAAACCCGCGTGATTTTCGACCGCGTCGGCGGTAGCGAACTCGGCCGCATCGAGAACATCATCGGCGAAGATGCCCAGGGCAACCTGACCCTCACCTTCGCCTTTGGACTGACCAAGGCCGGGGTTCCCGAAGGCTCCGAGGCCGAAACCGCACACTTCAAGCCCATGGAGGGTGCGTACATGGGCGCCGTGGCCGCCACGCTCGGCGCCGTGCGCCGCACGGTGGTCGAGCAGGGCCGCGACAAGCTGACACCCGCCAGCCCGATCGATGCGGAAGGCGACAATCGCTGGATCTTCGAATTCTTTCGCACGGCGGACAGCCTCGACATGACGCGCTTCCTGGCGATGTTCACCGACGATGTCCGTCTCACCTTTGCAAACTACCCCACGACCACGGGGATCGATGCGGTGCGGCAGGGCATCGGCGGACTCTGGCAGCGCATCAAGGGCATGTCGCATTCGCTCACGGGGGCCTGGTCCCTGCACGGCGGTCAGGTGGGCATCGCCGAAAGCCAATGCATGTACACGCGTCCCGACGACACGACGTTCACGGTACGGCCGTGCACCGTGCTGCGCCGCCGCGGAGACAAAGTGGCCGACCTGCGCATTCATGTGGACCTGAACGGGCTCTGATCGTGGGCAGACTCAAGGACAAGGTCTGCATCATCACGGGGATCGGCAGCGGCATGGGCCGTGCCGCCGCGCTGCTGTTTGCGCGCGAAGGCGCGCACGTGGTGGGCTGCGACATCAACGAGACCACCGCCAACGCAACCCTGGAACAGGCCCGCACCGAGGGCAGCCGGATCGTCTCGCTGCAACCCTGCAACATGAGCGTGCGCAAAGACGTCGATCGGCTCATGGCGTTTGCGGTCAAAGAGTTCGGCGGCATCGACGTGCTCTACAACAATGCCTCGATGGCTTACTTCGCCCCCGTTCCGGACATGACCTACGATCAGTGGAGCAACACCCTGCGCGAAGAACTCGACGTCGTGTTTCACGGCTGCCAGTCGGTTTTCCCGCACATGATCAAGCGCGGCGGCGGCTCGATCATCAACGTCGGCTCCACTTCGGGCAAGGTGGCCTACCAGGTGCTGCCGGCCATGGCCCACATGGCCGCCAAAGGCGGCGTCATCGCCGTCACCAAGCAGATCGCCATGGAGGGAGGCCCGCATGGGATTCGCTGCAACACCATCTCTCCGGGCTTGATCCTGACGGCGCAGACACGCGCCTTCATCGACACCCCCGAATGGTTCGGACCCATGAAGGCCAAGCTTATGCTGGGACGCGTTGGCTTACCCGAAGATGTCGCACCGCTGGCGTTGTACCTGGCGTCCGATGAGTCCTCGTGGGTAACGGGCGCCGACTTTGCCATCGATGGCGGCACCACAGCCTGGTAAGGAAACACGCACCGTGAACACTGTGTTCCAGGCGACACCGTCAGGCATGGGCTCGCCCACACCGCAGCAGCTGCTCGAGAGCGCTCGCGCGCTGGCCCCGAGTCTCAAGCAGCGCGCCTTGCAGACCGAGCGCGACCGCATGGTGGCGGCCGAGATCATCGATGCGGTGCGTGACACCGGCATCTTCCGGCTGCTGCAGCCGCGCCGCTTCGGCGGACTGGAATACGGCTTTAACGATTTCGTGCGTATCAATTTCGAACTCGCCAAGGGCTGCGGCAGCACCGCCTGGTGCGTGTCGATCGCCATGATTCACAATTGGGTCGTGGGCCTCTATCCGCTCGAGACTCAGGAGGAAGTCTGGGACGACACGCGCTCGCTGATCTGCGGGTCCTACGCTCCCACCGGCAAATGTCAGCCGGTCGATGGCGGCTATCGCATCTCCGGCCGCTGGTCGTTTGCGAGCAACTGTGATCATTCCGATTGGTACATCGTCGGCATCATCATCCCGCCCGCCGACGATCGGCCGCCTACACCCGCCTGGGCGCTGGTGCCGCGCGCGGATGCGCGCATCGACGACACCTGGCACTCCATGGGCATGGCCGGTACCGGCAGCAAAACCGTCGCGATCGATGAACCTGCGTTCGTGCCCGCGCATCGCCTGCTGGCGCTCGCCAGCATCAACTCCGGTGAGGCGCCCGGCTCGCGCATCCATCAGAGCGCGCTCTATCGCCTGACTTTCACCGGCGCGGCGCCCTACACACTGTGCTCCGTTCCGGTCGGCATCGCCGCCGGCGCGCTCGAGGACTTCACCGGCATTGCGCGCACCAAGATGGCCGCGCAGCCCGGCGGCCCGCCGCGCCCCATGGCCGAGATCGAGCAGGTGCAACTCGCGATCGCCGAAGCCGCGGTCGCGGTCGATGCGGCCAGTGAGCTGCTGTTGCGCGATAGCGCGGCGATGGATGCGGCCGTCACCCGGGGACAGGTGCCGTCGAAGGACGACCGGATTCTCTATCGCCGCAATCAATCCTTCGCGGCGCGCCAGTCCGCACACGCCACCAATGTGCTGTTCGAAGCCATGGGCGCCAATGGTGGCGATCTCGCCTCCCCGATCCAGCGCGCCTGGCGCGACGCCAATGTGATTGCGCGGCACATGAGCCTCTCATGGACCACCACTGGGGCCATGTATGGCCAGAACCAACTGGGACTGAAACCGCGCGGCACCTATTGACGCGCGCATGCGTTGCGCGCCGGCGATAGCCGTGGCGGGCTGGCCGGCGTCAATCATTGATCCATTCGATTCGATTCGATTCGCGACGCGCCCATTCGCCCATTGAATGCGGCCTATATCCAATCTTCATTTGCCTGCACCCACGTCAAAGCCGTTATCTATCCGAAAGAAATTTGGGGGAGTAGGGAATGATACGAAACGGACTGTTGATCTGCGCGGGCGCCATGATGGCGGCCACGGCCGCTCCTCGCGTGGTGCTCGCCGCCGATGCCGGCGCCGACGAATCCGAGACGCTGCAGGAAATCACCATCACGGCGGAAAAGCAGGTCGAGAACCTGCAGAAAACCGCGGCGGATGTGACCGCGATCTCGGCCGATCAGCTGGTGGCGGCCGGCGTCACCGATCTGCGCGAGGCGCAGATGGTCGTGCCGGCGGTGCGCTTCCAGGCGGAAGGCAACAACACCCAGGTGTTCGTGCGTGGCGTCGGCGCCAATCTCGACTTTGCCAATGTCGAGCCGAACGTGGCCTTCAACTTCGCCGGCACCTATCTGCCGCGTGAGGCCACCAGCGCCGCATTCTTCGATGTCGCCCAGCTGGAGATCCTGCCCGGCTCACAGGGCACGCTGTACGGTCGCAGCGCCATCGGCGGCACCATCGTGATGTCGCCCGTCAAGCCCGGATTCGACAACGATGGCGAAACGCTACTCGAAGTGGGCAACTACTCGGCCGTGCACGTCACCACCACCCAGAACATAAAGGCTTCGGATGCGGTGGCGTTTCGGGGCGCCGTCGACTACGCGTACAACGATGGCTACGAGACCACGGGCGCGGACTCCAAAAACGACATCAGCGTGCGGCTATCGACCATTATCAAGCCGGTGGACCAGCTCACGATCTACGGCTACGCGCAACTGGCGGAGAAGCACGGCAACACCGAGAACCTCGTCAACAAGGGCACCGACCCGAATACCGGCGCGTACTGCGAGGCCTGCTTTTTCTACTCCAACGCCTGGAATGACACGCGCACGGGCAAATTTGCCGCCCCCTTCGGCACCACGGATGCCGAGCGCAATCAATACCGCACCAGCATGCTGGGCGGCGAAGTCGACTACGAATTCGAGAACATGACGCTGAGCTATATCCCCTCGTACCTGTTTCTCGACGCGCACCCGATCTACTGGCTGAGCGCCATCGAATCCACCAACATTGCGCACTACAACCAGCTCGAGCAGGAGCTGCGGCTTTCCAGCAAAGGCGACGGTCCGCTGAAATGGCTGGCAGGAGTTTCCTACTACAACTCGCGCAACAGCGGTTCCGAGTATCTGTTCGTCAACCTGCCGATCGCGTTTTACCAGACCGATATCGGTGCCGATCGGCTCGAAGGCTACGCGGGCTTCGGCCAGATCACCTACAGTCTCACCAACAGCTTTCGAATTACAGCCGGCGGACGCGAAAGCTCCACCAAGCGCGACGCCTCGGGACTTGAGGTGGTGGCGCTCGGCGGCGCGCCCTACACGTTCGACAAGACCTACAATCACTTCGACTGGAAGGCCGGAGTCGAACAGGACCTGGCGCCCACGGTCATGGTGTATGGCGTGGTACAGACCGGATTCCAGGCCGGCACCTTCAACGCACTGCCCAACACGCCGACCTATAGCAACGAGGTCAAGCCCGAGGAGCTTCGTTCCTATACGGTTGGTATCAAGTCGCGATGGTTCGATGAGCGGCTGCAGATCAACGACGAACTCTACTACTACGACTTCCACAACCTGATCATCCAGGCCTACGACATCTCCGCGCCGTATAACGCGATCTTCAACGGCGACAAGGTGACGGTGAAGGGCGATCAGCTGGACGTGCTGGCCAAAGTGTTTCGCGAGGACGAGGTCAACGGCAACCTCAGCTACTCGCGTGCGCGCAACATCCACGTGGTCGACACCTCGGGCATCAGCTACGACGGCCTGGCGCCGGCTTATACGCCTGACTGGGTGATGCAGGCAGGCTATACGCACAACATCCCGCTCGGCAGCGCCATGCTGCGGGCACACGTCAACTGGCGCTATGAGAGCCAGTGGTGGGCCGACTACGTGCACAACCTGGGCACCGAGCAGTCACCGGACAACAAAGTCGATATGTCCCTCACCTATGACGCTAATCGCTGGACGGTAGGCGCCTATGTGAAGAACATCTCCAACAACGCGGTCATCGCCGCTACCGCGGCCGCGGGCATACCGGGACCGGCCACCGCCTACCTCGAAGACCCGCGCGTCTATGGGCTGCGGTTCACGGTCAAGTATTGATATGACCGCCGCACTGACGCAGGCGCAGATGGTCGAGACCCTGTGGGCGCGGGCGGAGGTCGAGCGCGTCATGCTCAACTTCGGCCGCGCGCTGGATACGGGCAACTGGCCCCTGTATCGCAGCTGCTTTGCGGATCGATTTCGGGTCAACTTCGAGCGCCTGACTGGCCAGCCCGAGGTTCACGTCGATGCGGACCTGTGGACGCGCTTTGCGAAGGTGATCCTGAGCCCCGTGCGGCGGCATCACCAGTACTCGAATTTCAGTGCCACCATCGAGGGCGATCGCGCGGAGGCCATCATCTACATGGTTGCGCGCCACTGGAAACCGACCGAGGGCGGCTCATGCGAATACACCCAGAACGGCTGGTACGAAAACAGCTTCGCCCGCATCGACGGTGAGTGGAAAATTACCCGCCTGCTGCACACCTACCAGTGGATATCGGGCAACGGCGCGCTGTTCGACTTCTCCGACCCGGAACTGATACAGGTCATGGGCGAAGTCTTCGCCGAGAAAAATCGCGTCGCGCGTTAGTCAGCCGGTACGGCTCAGTTCCGCCTTGGGCAGATAGCTGGCGCGATACCAGTCGTTGATCTCCCCGCCCGTGGTCAACCAGACCGCGGCGTGTCCGGCCACGTAGGCCAGCGCCGCCGAGAGATGCTTCATGCGGTACGGGTGTCCGGAAATAAACGGGTGCAGCGAGATCGACATGATGCGCGGCCGCTCGCGGCCTTCAGCGTAGAGCACGTCGAACTGATCGCAGATCATGCGGCCGAAATCCTTACCGGTCACGCCCTTACCGAGCACGGCCGGCACATCATTGAGTTCGAGCGTATAGGGCATGGTCAGCAGCGAGCCGCGCTTGACGCGCATCGGTACCGGCAGTTCGTCGTGGGCGTAATTGGACACGTACTGGATGCCGGCCTCGGCCAGCAGATCGGGGCTGTTCGCGCTCTCGGCCAGGCACATGCCGAGCCAGCCGCGCGGACGCGTGCCGGTGGCCTTTTCGATGAGGGCGAGATTGCGATTGATAAAGGCGCGCTCCTGCTCCTCGCCCATCGTGGTCGCAATGCTGGTGTTGTTGTCGCCCTGCGCGCCCCACTCCCAGCGCCGCGCATTGCCCTCCTGGATGATCTGCGGGTATTCAGCGCACACGTCGCTGTGCAGATTGACCGTGCCGCGGTAGCCGTAGCGGTCCATCGCTTCCATGATGCGCCACAGTCCGACGCGATTGCCGTAATCGCGCCAGCCATGGTTCAGGATGTCCGGACTGTAGGACAGGGTCGGCGGATACACCGCGTGCGCCAGCGAGGTCGAACCGAATGGCACGTGCTCAATGTTGACGTAGATGAGCACCGCCAGGCGCTCGCCGTTCGGGAAGCGCACGGGGGCACGATGGATGATGGGCTCGAACGCGTAGCGCGGTGACTGTGTCGACATGGACCCCTCCGGCGGATTTTGGGGTCGAGCTTAAGCCCGGCGACAAGGATGCCGCGAATGACTTCTGGCTATGCGCGCTATGGCTGGGGCGGAATGAGCCCCTGGAACGACTTCGCGAGCGCATCGGCGCTGCGCGCCAGCAGTGCCGTGTCGATGCCGACGGCGACGAAGCTGTACCCCCATTCGATGTAGCGGCGCGCGTCCGCCTCGACCACGGCCAGGATGCCGGCAGCCTTGCCGAGCTTGCGCAGGCGCGCTCCGGCCTCCTGCAGCGCCTGCTGAGTCTCCTGGTGCTGCGGATTGCCCAGATGTCCCAGCGATGCGGACAGATCCGCGGGGCCGATGAAAACCCCATCGACACCGTCGACGCTGGCGATGGCCTCGAGCTGCTCCAGCGCGGCGCGCGTTTCGACCTGCACCAGCAGGCAGATCTGCTCGTCGGCCTGCTGAAGATAGTCCTTGATTCGGCCATAGTTGCTGGCGCGGCTCCCGGCCGACACCCCGCGCACACCGCGGGGCGGGTAGCGCACGGCCGCGACCGCGCGTCGCGCCTCATCCGCGGACTGCACATAGGGCAGCAGCACCGATTGCGCCCCGATATCGAGGATGCGTTTGATCAGCACCGTATCGTTCCAGGCCGCGCGCACCACGGGGGTGGTCTTGCTTCGACCCATGGCCTGCAACTGCCTCAGCAGGTCCGGCAGTTCGTTGGGCGAATGTTCGGTATCGAGCAGCAGCCAGTCAAAGCCGGAATGAGCCAACACCTCGGCGGCAATATTGCTGCATAGCGTGCTCCACAGCCCGATCGAAAGCGCCCGCCGCTGCAGCGCCTGTTTGAACTGGTTGCGATTGATATCCACTAGACGAACTGTACCGCCACGCCCCCCAGGGCGCCGAAGTCGCCGTGCACCGTGTCGCCCTGTCGGGCGAAGATCACCCGCGTAAAGGAGCCCGCCAGCACCAGGTGCCCCGCCTCGAGCGTCACGCCGTGCTCGCCGAGCTTGTTGGCGAGCCAGGCCACGCCGAGCGCCGGATGGCCCAGTACACCCGCGGCCAAACCGGTCTCCTCGATCTCGCCGTTCACGTACATGATGCCACCGACCCAGCGCAGATCCACCTCCATGGGGCCCACCGGCCGGCCGCCGATCACGATGCCGGCCGCGGCGCCGTTGTCCGCAATGGTGTCGTAGATCTTGCGCGGATTCTGCACGCGCGCATCCACGATCTCGAGCGCCGGCACGACGAATTCGGTGGCGCGAAGCACGTCGGTGAGCAGGATTCCGGGGCCGCGCAGCGGCTTGCCAAGCACGAACGCCAGCTCGACCTCGACACGCGGGATGCAGAAACGGGCGTGCGGCACCTTGGCGCCATCGGCAATCATCATGTCGTCGAGCAGATGGCCATAGTCGGGCTCGCTGATCTGGGAGGAACGCTGCATGGCCTTGGAGGTCAGCCCCACCTTGTGCCCGATCAGCTTGCGGCCGCCGCTGATCTTGCGGCCCTGCACCAGTCCCTGGATGCCGTACGCGTCTTCGAACGTGATGTCCGGCCAGAGCGTGGACAGCTGCGTCATGGGCTTGTGATCGCGCTCTGCCTGCAGCAGCATTTCCGCGGCCTTCTGTCGATCGGTTGCCGATAGCATCGTTGGACCCGTCACCTTTGCTGTGGAAGCCGTCAGGCCGTAAAGTCGTTGGTCAATTCCCCGACACCATCGACCTGGATGCGCACGCGATCTCCCGCCTTCAGAAAGCGTCCGCGCGCGGTGCCGCAGCCGGCGGGAGTGCCCGTGGCGATGACATCGCCCGGGCGCAGCGTCAGTCGCGAACTCAGGTGGGAAATCTGCTCGGCCATGGAGAAGATCAGGTTGGCGCTGGATGAATCCTGCATCAGCTCCTGGTTGACCCAGAGTCGAATTCCTAAGCGCCCGGGATCGGGAATGTCATCCAGCGGCGTGATCCACGGACCCATGGGCAGTGCGCCATCGAAGCACTTCTGGCTGACCCAATCGAAACAGAACGGCGACTCGGGCGCGACGCCGCTGCGCCGCAGATGATCGCGTGCCGACAGATCATTGACGATGGTCAGGCCGGCGACATGGGACATGGCCTGCTCTATCGTCACATCGCGGCACTCGCGTCCGATCACGATGGCGATCTCCGCCTCCCAATCCACTTTCTTCGAATAAGCCGGCAACGCGATGGGGCTGTCAGGCCCGCGCACGCAGGCCGCGGAGGCCTTGATGAAGTGCCAGGGCTTGAGCCCGAGCTCGTGGGGATCGGGCTCGGGCGGCAGATTCAGCGCGCGCGACATTTCCTCCACGTGATCGCGATAGTTGGCACCGGCGCACAATATGACGCCCGGGTAGAGAATGGGCGCTCCCAGCCTGACGCCCGACAGCGGCTGCGCTGTGGCCGGTTCGCGGCCCGCTCTCACCTGCCGCGCAATGGCCTGCAGCCGCGGGTGAAGCTCATCCCAGCGCTGCAGCACCTCCAGCACACTCAGCGGGTGCGTGTCCTTGCCCTGTGCGGTGCTGCCATTCAAAGCCTCGCGGACATCGAGCAGCCGATCGTCCACGACAATGCCGGCACGCGGCACATCGCGCGCCAAGTAGGTCGCCAGTCGATAAGCGGAATTACTCTGGGCCATCAGGGAGCCCTCAGGCCTGGATGCATTCGACCGGAGCGGGCGCCGTGTGAGTCTCGAACTCGGGAATATCCGGAATGGAACCCCAGGCGCAGAACGAGGAATTGACGGCCGCGAACTGTCGCGGCTGGTGCGCGGCCTCGTCGGTGATCATGCTGACCCCGGTCGAATACTCGTAGATCATTCCATTGGGCCCATCGAAGTACAGGAACATCGCACCCGAGGTCGGATGCCGACCCGGCCCGAAACGGATCTTCACGTTCTGCTCGCGCAGGAAATAATACGATCGCATGATGTCATCAATGGATTGCACCTGGTGATTGATGTGCTGCACGCCGCTGCGCTGTGAGGGAAACAGCGCCAATCGGTGATGCACCGGGTCGATGCGCAGCAGCGGCGCATCGCCGATCCGGTCGCTGACGCGCGCGTTGCAGCGCGTGGTCCAGAATGCCTCATCCGTGCGCGGCGCGATCGAATGCAGACCGATATGCGAGAAGCCGGTAATGCCGGCATCGCGCGAGGGAAAATAGCGCCGGCCGCTGTGCGCCGGGCGCGCCACCAGCTCGATGGTATTGCCGCTGGGATCATCGAAAGTGACCATGCCATCCACCCAGCGCTGTTCGCATTCGCCGCGGCTTCCGGCGCGTACGCGACAGCCGGCATCGTCCAACTCCCCGGCCGCCGCATCCAGCGCCGCACTGGTGGCGACCTCGAACGCCACGGCGTGCTCGCGCGGGTTGCCGAGGGTGTAGGCGAGCGTGTGGTCGCGATCGTCGCTGCGCAGATAAGCGTTGTTGCGGTCCCGACGCACCAGCTCCAGTCCCAATATCCGCGTGGCATAGCGCACCGCCTCGTCCAGGCTGGAGGTGCCCAGGCGCACATAGCGGATGTCCTTGAGCGTGATCATCGTGCGCAGATCCTCTTAATCGCTCTTCTGTTCATTGCGCCGCGTGGAGTCAGGACGCTCGAACTTGCTGCTCATATGACCCACGCCCACCTGGTCGCCTTTGTCGAACAGCCAGGTGTAGCCGCCGGGCGGATTGGAGAGAATCTCCCACGAATTATCGTCCGCGTCCCAGAAGTAAAAGCTGTAGGTTCCGTGCTGGACCGTCGGTTTGCTGATTTTCGTCAGCTTCCATTTCTCGGCATCGCGGACACAGAGGCGATGACACTCATCCACATCCGCCTCGGTTTCGACATCGATGCCGTTGTGATTCAGGAACGGCATGGGCGCCTTCTTGTTCGGCGCCATCTGCACGATGGCGTAGATGTGCTGTCCGCCCAGGCGGGCCCAGATGGAGACTTTGCTGGTCCGGATGACTTCCAGCCCCAGGAATTCGATGTAGAAGCGGCGCGTGAATTCCAGATCCTTGCTCTCGAGCGTGCCGTGGGAGAGGAACTTGGTCTTCAGCGTAGGCGTCACCGGGGCGTCCTTAGGGGCGTCTGCAGCGGGGTCCGTCATTTTCCAACCTCCGGTCGTCTATGGTCAGGACGCAATGCTCGCCATCCAAGCTACGCCGCGTGGCAGGTAGGGTCTAATGAAAGATAGCAATGCGAGACTCGCGCCCCCGACATGATGCCCAGCGCGCGTGTTTTCCCCGTCAATGCGGCAGCTTGAACAGCCGCTGCGCATTGGTCCGCCCGATCTTGAGCCGATCCGCCTCGCTGATCGCCGCGGAATCGAACCAGCTTGCCGCGTGATCGACGTTTTCGAACGGCCAGTCGGTCGAGAACAGGATGCGATCCGCGCCGACCTCGAGCATCGCGTCGATCAGCGTCTGCGTACGGAAGTTGCCCGAGGTGGTGAGGTGGAAGTTGGACTGGAAGTACTCACCGAAGGTCTTCCTGGCCGGGTAGCCCTTGGGGGCCTTCACCCAGGCGTTTCGATGATCGATGCGCCACATGCTGTAGGGCAGCCCCTCCCCCATGTGGCCGAGCACGATCTGGACGCGCGGATGACGGTCGAACAGGCCGCAGGCCATGAGCCGCAGCGCATGCACCGCGGTCTCCTGGCCAAACGCCCAGGTGGGTCCGAGCAGCCAGGGATGGCCGTCATAGATCTGGGACCATGCGGGGATGGGGTTGCGCGGATGCAGGTAGAAGGGCACATCCAGCCGCTCCAGGCAGTCCCAGAAGGGCTCGTACCGGGGCAGGTCGTAGTAGAGCAGCTGGTCCGGGTTCTCCCCCTGGCTGAAGCCGTTGACCAGCGCACCGCGGAAATGCAGCTGCTGCACGCAACGCTCGAGCTCGCGCGCGGCCTGTTCCGGATCCTGCATGGGCAGCGCCGCCAGCGCCTGGAATCGCTCGGGCCGCCGAGCCACCTGCTCAGCCAGGAAGTCGTTGGCGCGCATCGCGAGCGCACGCGCCGCTGCCGCCGATGGCACCGCCTGCACGGCCGGAGCATTCAACGACAGCAGCATCATCTCCATGCCGTTGGCGTCCATCTCGCGCAACCGGCGCTCGTGAATGTCCAGCAGCCTGTGACTCAGCTCCGGCCAATAATCCGGCGGCACAAAGCCGGCTGAGTCCTGCAGCGTATCGGCGATGGCGAAATGCTCTTCCAGTCCTATCTTGCCGCGCATCGGCGCTCAGGTGCTGACGCAGACGTTGCGCAGCTCGGTGTAGAACTCGAGCGAATGCACGCCGCCCTCGCGGCCGATGCCCGACTGCTTCGAGCCGCCAAAGGGTGTGCGCAGGTCGCGCAGAAACCAGGAATTGATCCAGACGATCCCGGCGTTGAGGCTGGTACCGAGCCGAAACGATCGCGAGACATCGGAGGTCCAGGCCGTAGCCGCCAGGCCGTAGGGGGTGTCATTGGCCAGCGCCACGGCCTCGGCCTCCGAATCGAACGGCCGCACGTGACAGCAAGGGCCAAAGATCTCCTCGCGCACCACGCTCGAACTCTCGGGCAGACCGGTCCAGATCGTAGGCTCTATCCAGGCGCCACCGCGCAGCGACTCGGGCATCTTGGGAATGCCGCCGCCGCAAACCACGGTGGCACCTTCGGCCACGGCCTGCCGGTAGTACCGCAGCACCTTTTCGCGATGCGCGATGCTGATCAGCGGACCGATGCCCGTGGCTTTATCGGATGGGTGGCCCGGTTTGAGGCTTTCAGCCTTGGCTTTGAGCGCCGCCACGAACCGCTCGAACACGGGGCGTTCGACATAAAGCCGTTCGGTGCCGAGGCACACCTGGCCGGTGTTCAGGAAGGCGGCGCGCGCGATGCCGGCCGCCGCCGCGTCCAGGTCGCAATCGGCGAACACCAGCCCGGGATTCTTGCCACCGAGTTCCAGCGACACCGCGCGGATGCCATCGGCCGCCGCCTTCATGATGGCCGTGCCGGTGGCGGTTTCGCCGGTAAACGTGATCGCCGAAACCAGCGGGTGGCGTGTCAGCAATTCGCCCGCAGCACCCTCGCCGTGGCCATGCACAACGTTGTAGACGCCTGCGGGCATGCCCACTGACTGCATGACCTCCCCGAGCAGGGTCGCCGTCGCAGGGGTCTCCTCGGAGGGTTTGACCACGACGGCATTGCCGCATGCCAGCGCTGGCGCGACCTTCCAGGTCATCAGCAGCAGCGGCAGATTCCACGGACAGACCACGGCGACGACGCCCTTGGGCACACGCACGGCGTAGTTGTAGGCCTTGCGCCCTTCGGGTGTCGTCATCTCGAAGAATTCGGTCGGCACGTTCCGCACCGCATCCGCAAACACGCGGAAATTGGCGGCGCCGCGCGGGATATCCAGGTGCGAGGCCACCGAACGGGGCTTGCCGGTGTCATTGACTTCGGCATCGAGGAAATCCTCGAAACGGCGTTCGATCTCGCGTGCCACCGCGTGCAGCAGATCGCAGCGCTGTGCCAGCGTCATGCGGCCCCAGGGTCCGGACATCGCGGCGGCAGCCGCGCGTACGGCGCTATCGACCTCCTCGGAACCCGCCTGGGCCACCGTGCCGATGAGGCTGCCATCCACCGGCGAGTACTTGTCGAACCCTCGCTGCGAGGCGGACTGGACGAAGCGGTTGTCGATGAAATGCAGGAAGGTCGGGCTGGCCATGCCTGCAGGAAGTTACGGACGCGCCCTTCCCCGGTCGAATGAAAAGTCGACATACCAGCAATACACGCACGCCATGAAGGCTTTATTTCCAGCCGGTATTGAGGCCATTGCCACTGGTGATTCGACCCGCCGCGCCCAGGACCGTATGGTCCCCGCGAAGGAGACACCATGCCCATCGTACGAGCCATCGATCGCCAGGGAGTCGAGCACGAGCTCTCAGCGCCCGCGGGCGCGACTCTCATGGAACAGCTGCGCGACCTGCCGGACGGCGTGGTGGCCATCTGCGGCGGCACCTGTGCCTGCGCGACCTGCCACGTGTATGTCGATGGTGCCTGGGTGTCCCGGCTCCCGGAGGCCATCGCCGAGGAACGCGAGATGCTGGCGGATGTGCCGACGCGTCGCGAGACATCGCGCCTGTCCTGCCAGATCGTGCTGGAGGAACAGCTCTCGGGCCTGATCGTGACGATCGCCCCGGAGGAGTAAAAAAAAGCCGGTGCCTTGCGGCACCGGCTTTTCGTGGAAGCGCCTTGTAAAGAAGAGGCGGTTCGTGGTTGGTGAATCAGAACGCCAGGAAAACACCCACGTTGCCGGTCACGCCGGTGTTGCTGTCGCCGACGTCGCCATTGGCCGCGACCGTGTTGTAGTGGCCAATATCCTGCACCCAGCTGATTTCACCGAGGATCATCAGGTTCTTGGTCAGGTCGTAGTACACGCCGCCGGTGACTTTCTCATTCGCCGCCACCAGGGGGATGCCCGTGGCCAGATCGGCAGCCCGGTCGGCCGCATTCGCATACGCCAGGCGGCTCACTCCGTACTGAATTCCGAACTTGGTGGGACCTACCTTGTACGTGCCCTGCACCAGGTAGCCGTACGAGTTACGAGCATCGCCCGCCGCATCCGTGCCGAGGATGAAGATGCCGGTGGTGCCCAGGCCCTTGGCGTAGTAGCCGCCGGCCACGAGTTCCAAGCCCTGGATGTCGACCTTGCCGAACACATCCCCGCCCGAACCCTGCCAGCTGCCGTTGACACCGCCGAGGGTGTACTTCTGCTGCTGCGAGAGGCCGGAGGCCGACAGCGCCACCTTCACGTCATCGAACGTGCCCTTCCAGGCCAGTTTGCCGTGGAAGCCCGGGGCGGGCTTGTTCTCGGCGGTGCCGGGACCCGTCAGCGAGTTGAGGGGGCTGAAGATACCGATCGTCGCGGTGCCGCCGCTGAAGTCAGGTGTCGTGTAGTCGATCTGCGAGAGCCAGTCGGTGTAGATGTAACCGAAGCCGATGCCACCCAAGGTGGTGTTGGCCGGGTTCGGCCCCGCCGCCCCGCCCGGGCCGCCCACACCCAGCAGCGTCATGTCGTTGAGGATGATGTCCTGTTCGAACAGGCCGATATTGCGGCCCAGTTCGAAGGTACCCATGTCCTTGTTGCCGAAGGTCATATAGACCTGGCGGACATCCAGTCCGGTGGTGCCCAGGGCTACGTTGCCGGCCGAATTGGCCTGCAGGTTGGGGCTCCCGCCGTCATTGGTGACCACACCGGGATACACGCCCAGGTGTGCCGACATATCGATGCCGTTCTGCGTCGTGGCGACGCCAAAGGTGAAGGCCGCCGGCAGCAGTCCGTTGGACACGCTGGAGGTACTCTTGCTGGCGGAAGAACCGACGCAGGCTCCGCCCACATCGTTCAGACCGTGGGCCGAATCGGCCGACTCGCAACTCGAATAGATGTAATCGACGTTCACATTGCCGTCGATGGAAAAGGTCCAGGTTCCATCCGCGGTCTTCAGATCCACTGCGGCCGCCGGCATGGCGGCGGTCATTGCACAGACACCCGCCGCGATCGAGGCAAGCGGGTACAACGTTCTCTTGAAATGATTCATCGGCTGCTCCTTCCTAGGTTTCTTTATCAGTTCATGTCGCTAGTTTGCGGACTCGATATCCGCTGGCGCGACCCCTCGCACCCGCCAAGATCTAAAGGCAAGCCATGTGCCAACTCAGCGCGTGGGATTAAAGCACAGAAGCCCTAGTTTCTGCAGGATTTTGATGTTGTTTCCGTACGACATTGGACTCTTTTTGACATAGGTGTGGCATTCCGCCCCAGTCATGGGACGAAAGCGCTACAGGCGGGACGGGACTGGCCCTAGAGCAGGTTGTGGCGCATGGCGAGCAGCATGAGCTCGACATCGCCGGAGGTGCGCAGCTTCTGGTTGATGAGCGTGCGGTTGTTGGCCACCGTCTTGACGCTCAGGGAGAGGATGGCGGCGATCTCGGTGGGCCCGTTCCCGGCCACGAGCAGCTGGAAGATTTCGAACTCGCGGGCCGTGAGCAGCTTCAGCGGGTGATCCTCGCCGGTGAGCTTCGATTGCGCGATCGCCTGGGCCACATCGGCGCTCAGATACAGCTTCCCGGCCGCCACCTCGACGATGGCCTTGGCCAGCACCTCGGGCGCACTGCTCTTGGTGACATAACCTCGCGCCCCGAGCTGGATCGCCCGCTCCGCGCGCATGGCATCCTCGTGCATGCTGAACACCAGGATGCGCGCCGAAGGCTCGCGTGCGACGATGCGGCGAATGGTTTCGAAGCCGCTCATGCCGGGCATGGACAGGTCGATGACGACCACATCCGGCATCTCCTTGACGTAGAGCGCGTAGGCACGCTCGCCGCTGTCCGCCTCCGCGACGATCTGCAGATGCGGCTCCTGCTCGAGCAGGCGCCGAAAGCCTGAGCGGACGATGGCGTGATCGTCCACCAGCATCAGCTTGATGGGCACCGCATTCATGCCAGCGGCACCTGCGCGGCAATCGTGGTGCCCTCACCCGGTGCGCTGCTGATGCGGCAGGTGCCGCCCAGCCCGCGCACGCGCTCACGGATGCCGAGTAAGCCGAAACCGCGGCCGGCCACCCGCGGGTCAAAGCCGCAGCCATTGTCCCGCACCGTCAGGTCCAGCTGCGGCGCCGACTGCCCCGGCGCAACGGAATGCGTCACGACGATCTGCACCTCGCCGGCCTGGGCATGGCGGGAGATGTTGGTCAGACATTCCTGCACCACTCGGTACAGGGAGATTCCCAGCTCGCCCTTGAGCCCGCTCGCTTCGTCGGCAACCTTGAGGCTCAAGGCGGTCTGGGGATGGCGCTGCCGGAAGGCTCCCGCAAGCTCGCGCAGCGCGGCACCCAGGCCCAGGCCTTCGAGGGCGCCCGGATGCAGCCGCTTGAGCATGCTGCGCACCATCTGCTTGATGCGCGCGATGGCCTCGACGATCGACTGCACGCTCTCGCGCACCGGCTCGCCGCCGCGATTGCCGATGGCGACCGCATCGGCGTGGATGGCGGTCACACACTGCCCGATCTCATCGTGCAGCTCGCGCGCCAGGTACTCGCGCTCCTCTTCCTGCATCTGCATCAGGCGCCGCGTTAGCGAATGGTTGTCGGCGACGCTGCTCTCTAGCGTCTCGGCCATGTGATTGAAGCCGACACTGATACGCGACATTTCGGCCAGGTCGAACACCGGCAGGCGCGCGCCCAGGTGCCCGCGCTCGATGTCGCCGAGCGCGCCGAGGATGTATTCCACGGGGCGCAGCGCGCGCGAGACTGCCCACCACACCAGGCTGTTGACCGCCACGAAGAACAGGAACAGCAGCAGCAGCAGGCCGCTCGAGGTGTCCCAGCTCTCATCGATCTCATAGGTGGGATCCGGCTGGATGACCAGTTCGCCGACGGCATGGCCGTTGAACGAGACGGTGCGGCGGCTGGCCTCCATCGGCGGCGTCGAGGCGCGAACCAGCCACACGAACCAGAAAGGCGCATCCGGCTTGCGATCGCCCGGCAGTTCGTTGGTATCGAGCACATTGCCGTGGCTGTCGTAGAAATTGATGATCAGGTGGCGGACATCGCGCAGTTCGCGCAGCTGGAACAGCCGCACCGCATAGCCCTGGGCCAGGCCCCGATCCTGCAGCACCGCCAGCTGTGCATCGAGGAAGTGGCTCGTGAGGTTCATGGTCGAGCGAACTTCCGCGCGCACGTCCTGCCGCGCCTGCTCGACGATGTAGGCGCCGCCGGCGAGCATCATCATGGCGATCAGGACCGTGATCAGCAGGCACAGCCGCAGCTTGAGGCTGATCCCCACGGGGCGCCGCGACTTAAGCGCACTCTCGCGCGGCGCTACCGCCTCGGCGACGAGGGGATGATCGGCGAGCGGCAGATTCATGCAGTGATCGTACAAGCAAAAAGAATGGCCGGCGCAAGTGCCGGCCATTGAGTGAGGAACAGCAGTACTACACTGATGCACCCTGAGGGCGCAGGACAGTGAGGAATTCCCGGCTTGCGCCGGGAGATTCCGCTGTCTCGAAGAATTATGTTGTCTTCAGGCCTTGAGTGCCCCGGAGGCCTTCGCAATGTGCGTTGCAATGGCATCCATGAGAGGCGGGCTCAGGCAGTCGTAGGACTCCAGACCCAGCTCTTTGAACCGGCCGCGTACCTCGCCCATCTTCGAGGGGTCGAAGCCCTGCTCGATGATCGAGGACACGAACGCCGCGAACTGCGGCTCGCACCAGCCCTGCTCGGAGGAAAGCTCCGTATGCACGAAGTCCAGGCCGTAGAACGGATGACCCGTGTTCTCGATGCGGCCGAACATGTGCACGCCGCAGCCCTTGCAGGCGTGGCGCTGGATGGCAGCCTTCGGATCCACGACGGCAAGCTTGTCGCCGTTCTGGAGCACGCTGACCTTGTCCTTGCCGACGACCGCGATGACGGAGAAAACCGCACCCTTGGGCTTCCAGCATTTGGAGCAGCCGCAGGCGTGGTTGTGCGCCGTTTGGGCCTTGACGGCCACCTTGACGGGATTCTGCGCGCACTTGCATGTGAGCGTCCCGCCCTGAAAGCCCGGTGTGGCTTTCTTGAAGCCATGGTCGATCACCGGATGAAGTGAAATTGCCATTTTTTTACCTCCGATCGCTGATGACGGCTGGCGTGCCGTCGTGAAACCGATTGCTGGATGCATCATCGCCGTAAACAGGTCCCTCGTCACCCGCCGCGTGCTGCGGAGCCCGGCCCAGCTCCGGGCGTACCAATCCGTGGCGATGCATTTTCCGATACACCGTCTTGCGGCTCAGGTTCAGGCGCACTGCCACAGCACTGACGTTCCAATTGCAGGTCTCGAGTGTCCGCCGCAGCGCATCGCATTCGGCGCTGCTGAGCACATCGCCGTCATCCTCATCGGCGAGTGCCGCGGGTTCGACTTCGACCGGTGCGCGGCGGGCGCTGCGCGTGCCGGCATCGAGCCAGCTCTCATCGAAGTCCTCGAGCGTCAGGTAGTCGGATTCGCGCAGTGCCAGCATGGTGCACAGGACATTGCGCAGTTGCCTTAAGTTCCCGGGCCAGGGAAAGCGCGCCAGGCGCTGCACCAGGGCCTCGTCGATCTGCACCGGCGTGCGCTCGCCCGCCTCGATGCGCAGCAGGCAGCGCACCACATCGGCGGCGTCCTTGCGCTCGCGCAGCGGCGGCAGAGTCAGGGAAATCCCATTGAGCCGATAGTACAGGTCATCGCGAAACAGTCCCTTGGCGATCATCTCGGCGGGGTTGCGATGCGTCGCGCTGATGACGCGAACATCCACCGCGACCGCCTTGCTGCCGCCGAGCGGCACCACCTCGCGCTCCTCGATGACGGTGAGCAGCCGGGCCTGCAGCGGGATGGGCATGTCGCCGATCTCGTCCAGAAACAGCGTGCCGCCGTTGGCTTGCAGCACGCGGCCGATATTGCCTTCACGCGCCGCACCGGTGAAGGCGCCGGCCTTGTAGCCGAACAGTTCGCTCTCGATCAGGAGTTCGGGGATCGCCGCGCAGTTGACCGACACGAAGGGCTTGTCCGCGCGCCGGCTGGCGTTGTGGATGGCCTTGGCCAGATAACCCTTGCCGGTGCCGGTCTCGCCCAGCAGCAACACGGAAATATCGCGGTTGAGAATGCGGCGCAGGGTCTGGACGTTGCGCATCATGACCGGATCGGATGTCTCCATGACATCGAGCACGTCCGAGCTGGTGCGCGTGCCGACGATGACCGATTTCGGCACGTGCCGGAATTCATCGGCCGGCGGCTGCACGACCCCAAACAGGCTGCGATGGCCGGTGCGAGCGGACAGCGGCTCCGGCTTGAAGCCGTGGCGCATGCTCATCTGCAGCAGCAGCGCGAGCGGCGCATCGATGATAGTCGCCAGCGAATGGCCGCAGAGGGATTTGTGATCGGCGTAGCCGAGCATCTCAAGCGCGCTGCGATTGGCGCCCATGATGGTGCCGGCCTCATCGAAGGCCAGCACGCCTTCGCCGGGCGTGCTCACGAATTCGGCATAGCGATGGAAGCGCAGCGCAAAGTATGGCTTGCAGGCTTGAAGCAGCGCGCGATTCTCAATGTTCTGCGCGGCGATCTCCACCAGCGCCAGCGTGTGGGTCTGCGCACCGGTCGAGCAACCGGAGATGTCCAGCGCAGCGATGACGCGGCCCTGCATGTCGAAGATCGGCGCGGCCGAGCAGGTCAGATCGGTGTTCTGCACCAGGAAGTGATCGGTGCGATGAATGACGATCGGCTGGCGCGTCATCAGGCAGGTGCCCATGCCATTGGTGCCGAGCTCCTGCTCGCTCCAGATCGCGCCTTCGCGGAAGCCGCTGCGCCGTGCGGTGATCGAGAAGGCCGGATCACCGACATAGCTGAGGATGACCCCATCCTGATCGGTGAGCATGATGCCGTATTGCGTGTGCGCCATCTGGCGCGACAGTCCCAGCATCTCAACACGTGCAATCGGCAGCACCGCGCCGATGCGCACGCAGCGTGATTCGAGTTCGCTGCGTTCGACGATGACGGGTTTCTTGACCTGCTGCGGATCGAGTGAATAGGTGGAGAGACATCGGCTCCACGAACGGCGCACCACCTGGCCGATGGTGGTCGCTTCTGCAATCCCATTGACCGTCGACTCGATGAGTCGCGCATGGCCTTGACTGTCCAGTCTCAATCGCATGTACCCCTCCGGCAGCCGTCGTCCGCCGACGCATACGGGCCGTCGGATTTTCTTGTTTTCTTGGCCCGCGGATGCGCCGTTCGTTTTGATAGAACCCGGCGGGCAATATCTTACAGCAGCGCGGCAACGGCCGGTAGGCATGGTCAAAACCGGATCACGGAACGGATGACTTTGCCCTCGTGCATGAGATCAAATGCCTTGTTGATCTCATCGAGCGGCAGCACTTCGGTGATCATCTCGTCGATCCTGATTTCGCCGGCCAGGTAGCGCTCGACGAATCCAGGCAATTGCGAGCGGCCTTTGACGCCGCCGAATGCGCAGCCGCGCCACACTCGGCCGGTGACCAGTTGGAATGGACGCGTGCGGATCTCCTCACCCGCCCCGGCCACGCCAATTACAACCGATTCACCCCAGCCCTTATGACAGCACTCGAGCGCGGCGCGCATGACGTTGACGTTACCGATACATTCGAAGGAATAGTCTGCACCACCATCGGTCATATCAATGATGACCTGCTGAACCGGCCCATCATGATCTTTTGGATTGATGCAATCGGTCGCGCCCAGCGCTCGCGCCATGGAGAATTTCTCCGGGTTGGTATCGACGGCAATGATGCGCCCCGCCTGCGCCATCACCGCGCCCTGCACCACTGAGAGGCCGATGCCGCCAAGGCCGAACACCGCCACGGTGGACCCGGGCGTCACCTTGGCAGTGTTGAGCACGGCGCCGATGCCGGTGGTGATGCCGCATCCGAGCAGACACACCTTGTCGAGCGGAGCGTTCTGATTGATCTTCGCCACCGAAATCTCCGGCAGTACGGTGTACTCCGAGAAGGTGCTGGTGCCCATGTAGTGCAGGATCGGCCTGCCGTTCAGGGAAAAGCGCGTGGTGCCGTCGGGCATCAGGCCCTTGCCCTGGGTGGCGCGGATTTTCTGGCAAAGATTGGTTTTGCCCGAGCGGCAGAATTTGCACTCGCCGCATTCCGGTGTGTAGAGCGGAATCACGTGATCGCCCGCCTTGACGCTGGTCACCCCGGCACCGACGTCCTGCACGATGCCACCGCCCTCATGACCGAGGATGACCGGGAAGATGCCCTCCGGATCCTTGCCCGACAACGTGAAGGCATCGGTGTGGCAGACGCCCGTGGCGACGATCTTCACCAGCACCTCACCGGCCTTTGGCGCCGAGACCTGGATCTCTTCGATGCTCAGCGGCTTGCCCGCGGCCAGGGCGACTGCAGCTCTGGACTTCATCTGCCTGCCTCCTTGGCCTGGTCGTTATTGCAAGGACTCAGGCTGCAACTGCAGCCCCTGTGCCATAATTTGGGGCAACGCAATTTGCTGCTAATTCAAGCCGCTATCGACCACTCCATAGGCAACACTGGAATATCCTGGGATTGGCAGAGTCGGAGCCGTCACATCCTTGTGACACAACTGACACAGACTGAAGTGGGTGAAGCTGTCCCCGGCCGCCAGCGGCCGGGGACAACTTCGAAGGCGCGGCTCGGGCTTACTCGTCCGGCGGCGGCGGCGGCGGCGGCGGGGAGCCGAATTTGTACTTCGGATCGCCGTTGTATGCGGAGCGCACCCAGGCCAGGATCTTCCACAGTTCATCGCCCGTGGGAATCAGGCCTCCGAACGGAGGCATGGGCGCCACGACGTTCTCGCGTCCGCGGCGCGTGTAGCCCTTGGCCTGCAGCGCGATGCTGCCGAGGGTCACCAGGCGGAACAGCGTGTCGTCATCGCCGTTATAGACCCAGACATCGTTGATCAGCGGGGGACACATACCGCCACCGCCGGTGCCGCCATGACAGCCATTGCAGCTGTAGTTGAAGAACAGCTTGTGGCCTTCCTCCGTGATGTCCTTGTTGTCGTCGGAGTACGGGTTCTTGAGCGTGCCTTTAGGGGCTGCCGCCTCGATCTGTATCGGTGTCTGTCCCGCAGCAGCACCCGCGGCAGCCGCAGCAGGCGCGGCCGGCGCAGCGGCGGGCGCCGCGGCAGCCTGTACCAGCGACGTCGCGGCCAGTGCGAACGTCGCCAGGCTTCCAATCAATCCTTCTCGTAGCACATCGTCCTCCTTCAGCTGGAACTGGTACCGGCAGCCGTGGACGGCTGCTCGAGTAATTTGATGACGGCATCATTGCCTTTGTCGCGCGCGATGCCGAGAGCGGTTTTCCCGTCCTCATCCTTGGCCGACGCATCCGCGCCGGCCTTGATCAGGATGCTCACCAGGTCCGCCTCGTTGGCAGCCGCCGCGATCATGAGTGCCGTGATGCCGCCGGTGTTGCGGGCATTCACATCAGCACCGTGATCGAGCAGCGCCTTGGCGGAACGATCCGAGCGACCGGCCACCGCGAGCATGAGCGGGGTGTAACCGCTGCCGATGCGTTGATTGACGTCGGAGCCGGCCTTCACCAGCGCCACCACGGCAATGTCCTTGCCGTACTCGGATGCCACACCCAGCGGCGTGAGGCCAGCCGGGTTCTTGGCATTGATGTCAGCCTTGTGACTGACGAGATACTCGACCAGGCCGCCATCATCGATCCACGCGGCCGTCATCAGGGGCGTCCAGCCATCGCCGTCGGTACGGCCCACGTCGGCTTTGTGCTCCACCAGGTAAGCCACCATGTCGGCCGATTTGATGCGAACGGCGTTCGTGAGCGGGGTGTTGCCCTGCGAATCACGTGCATTGATGTCGGCATGCTTCTTCTCGACCAGGTAGCTCACGCGCACCGGGTCTCCTGCAATCACGGCGTTATTGAGCTCGGTGCTGGGCTTGGAACCATGGGCCAGCCAGTCATCGAGCATCGCGATCGTGACGTTCGAAATGGCGGGACCATGATACTGCGGCTTCTCAGCCGCCTTGTAAGGACCGTGCGAGGGCAGATCGCCATCGATGATGCAGTCCTCGCACTTCACCAGCGGTACGCCGTAGTCGACCAGGATGGCGTGAATCTTGTCCTTCTGCTGCCTGACAGCGGCCTCGATCTGATCGCGGAATTCGCGCTTTTGCGTGCGCACCGCCAATGTCATGTCGAATTCCATCGGCATGTCGTCTTCCATCAGGTTCACGGGCTGCACCGTGATCGGCGCGTGCTTCATGGCCTTGTAGTAACCGGCAAACGGTCCCCAGACCGCCGCCACATCCAGCGAGCCATCGACCACCTGCTTGACCTGGTACACCGGCTCATCTTCAGGATTGGTGTCCGCGTCGTGGCTCAGGTAATGCACCACGGTGTTGTTGCGGACATCGTGTTCATCGAGTGCCTCGCGTATCGCCGAGGTCTGGTAGACGCCGATCTTCAGGGTCTTGAGCCGCGGATCATCCAGGCTCTTGAAAGCCAGGTTCCGATCGGTGCGTGTCGCCAGCACGAAGGTGGAGCGATACAGCGGCGCGGTACTCAGCACGCCCTCCGCGTCTCCCGGAAGGTCGAGCATCAGGTCGCAATTGTCCGAGTTCAGTGTCTGGCGCGTCATGCCGCGCTCGATACCCGGACGATAGTAATAGACCACGTTGGTGCCGAGGGCATCGGCAATCACCTGCGCAATCTTCTGTTCGTAGCCTTCGCCGCGACTGTTCGAAAAGGGCATGTTGCCCGGGTCGGCGCAGACGCGTAGCGAAGCCATGGGCGCGGCAGCCATCGTCGCGCCGGACAGACCGAGCAGCAGCGCGGAAATACTTAAGGGGATGGTGCGGTTCATGGTGTCGTCCTCGATCTTAGTTCTATTGCCTTAAGACTACCGCGCCTGCAGAAGCGTTCAATTCGTAGGAAAGGGCCGACTGCGCGGCGGAGCCGTTTAACGGCCCCCATATAAAAGGCGCCCGATGTCCTTTCGGACATCGGGCGCCAGTATCAACCAAACAGTCTCAAATTGTTGTTATTCGACTCGGAACGTATAGAGCGTGCCACCCTGCGGGATCTTGTCCAGGTTGGCCGCCTTGGTCATCGCAGTCGCGCCAATTGCGCCGAACTTGTCGCTCAGATCCAGACCCGCCGTCACCGGCAGTCCGATCCAGCCACCGATGCCACTCCAAACGGAGATGTACTCTTTGCCAGCAACCTTGTAGGCAATCGGGTTGCCGATGATGCCGGAGCCCAGACGTCGCTCCCACAACACCTTGCCCGTCTTGCGGTCCACAGCGCGGAAATTGCCCTGCAGATCGCCATAGAAGGCCAGGCCGCCGTCGGTTACGAGCGCACCACCCCAGTTCGGATACGGATCCGGGATTTCCCAGACCGTCTCACCGGTCAGCACGTTGAACTTCTTGAACTTGCCGGTAACGCCTGGCTTTTCAGGATACATGTACACGTTAGCAAACACGTATACGGTTCCCTGCTGGGTGTGCGAGCGTTGTTGCGGCTCGTCTTCCATGCACCAGTTGTTGGTCGGGCAATAGGCCATGCCGGGCTCGGTCGGATCGATCGCGCACGGCTGCTGGTCCTTGCCACCCATCGCCGAGGGGCAGGCCTGGGTGTTGCCATTCGGCAGCAAGGGCGAGTGCTCGTACACTTTGACGGGACGGCCCGTCTTCATGTCGATCTTCTCCGCCCAGTTGGTCGTGACGTACTTGTTGGCACGCAGCAGCGTGCCATCGGTACGATCCAACACATAGGCGAAGCCGTTGCGGTCAAAGTGGATCAGCACTTTGTGCATCTTGCCGTCGACGTTGAGGTCTTCGAGCATGTTCTCGTTGATGCCGTCATAGTCCCACTGGTCGAACGGCGTCATCTGGTACACCCAGGCGACTTCACCGGTATCGACGTTGCGGGCGAATATGCTCATCGACCACTTGTTGTCCCACTTGCCGCTGTTGCACTCCTGCTGAGTCTTGTCGCCGCAGCGATAAGACGGGCTCCACAGCCCAGGATTGCCCGACGAGGTGTAGACGAGCTTCAGCTCTGGGTCATAGCTGTAAAAGCCCCACTGTGCACCACCGCCGCGCTTCCACTCATCGCCAGGATACGTGCTGATGCCGAGGTCTTTGCCGGCAGTGCCGTATTCCGGATGCGCCTTGTTGGTGCTGGACGTGAGACCCACATCCTTATCGCTGCCGGTGGCGTAGAACTCCCACACCTTCTTGCCGTCAGCCAGGTTGTAGGCGTCCAGGCGGCCGCGGGCTGCGAACTCATCGCCACCAAAGCCGATGATGACCTTGCCATTGGCAATGATCGGCGCCGGCGTGATCGTCTCACCCTTATCCGGCCAGGCGTCCTTGACGACCCAGTCCTCTTTACCGGTCTTCGCATCCAGGGCGACTACGAAGCCGTCCAGGGTTGCAAACACCAGCTTGCCATCGGCATACGACAAGCCGCGGTTCACCGTGTCGCAGCACGCACGTGCTACGGCCGATTCATCGCGATCAGTGGACTTGTTGTAATGCCAGATCTGCTGAGGCTGATCCGGGTTGGTCAGGTCGAGAGCCTGGACGATATTCGGCCAGCCGCTCTCCATGTACATCATCGTCTTGCCATCGACCACTACTACCAGTGGCTGGCCTTCATGGCCACGCAGAGTGCCGCTCGACTGCGACCAGATCATCTGCAATTTGCTGACGTTGGTCGTGTTGATGTCTTTGAGTCTGCTATGGCGGGTTAACTCCGCATCCCCGCCTGGTGCCGCCCAAAGATTTGGGTCCTTCGCGCGGTCTGACACTTCATCCGCGATCGTCGCTGTGGAGATCGCGGTGAGTGCCGCCGCGGCACAAAACATCCCCACCCTTCTCCTCAATACGGATTCCATACGCTGTTCTCCTCCTAAATCGCATCAAGTCTTGTATTCCGCCGGGACTTTTGTCGGAGTCCGGGCGGGAATTATCAGCTCATGACTAAGCACTCGCCGTGCCAGCCGGGTTTGCGAAAGAAAGGCTCTATTTTTCATAGTCTTATAGAGCGAATGCCTACCCCCCGGTGGCGGTTGCCCAACTCTGTCGGGTCGAGCACGTCACACTTGTGTGCCGTAATTGACCCAACCCCCTCAAACTTCTCTTGGTTACCGGACTTCTAGGGCCGCGGTAGAACCGGACCCGAATGTTAGGCTGATTTTTTCCCGATGGCCAGTGGGAAGATCCCTAGAGCAGGCTCTTGGCATGATGCGCGAGATGATCAGCAATGAAGGTCTGGATGAACCAGTAGGAGTGATCGTAGCCCTCGTGCCGGCGCAGGTTCAGCGCCTGACCCGACGCCGCGGCCGCCGCGTCCAACGCGTCCGGGTGCAGCTGATCGGCCAGGAACTGGTCCGCCAGGCCCTGGTCGATCAGGATGTGGCCCGGGTAGGGCCGCCGGCGCATCAGCAATGAAGCATCCCATTGCTCCCACTGCGAGGTGTCGGCGCCAAGATAGTTGCCGAAGGCCTTCTTGCCCCAGGGCACGGCGACCGGATTGCAGATCGGCGCGAATGCCGATACCGACTGCCACGCGATGGGATTGCGCAAGGCTGTCACCAGCGCACCGTGTCCGCCCATCGAATGGCCGAATATGCCGCGCCGCCCGATAATGACGGAGAAGTTCTTTTCAATGAGTGCCGGCAGCTCCTCGCTGACGTAGCTGCCCATGTGATAGTTGGTCGACCAGGGCGCCGCCGTGGCATCGATGTAGAAGCCGGCACCCACGCCGAAATCCCACGCCGCGGAATCTCCCGGAATATTGAGCCCGCGGGGACTGGTGTCGCAGGCCACCAGCGCCAGGCCGTACTCCGAAGCCAGGCGCAACGCGCCGGCCTTGATGATGAAGGTCTCCTCGTTGCAGGTCAGGCCCGCAAGATAGTAGAGAGCCGGCACTTTGGTGCGTGCGGCCTGCGGCGGCAGGTAGAGCGCAAAGCGCATCTCGGCCTTGATCGCCTCGGAAGCATGCGAGTAGATACTGATGCGACCGCCAAAACAGGCTTGATCGCTGCGGCGCTGCAGACTCATGGATGACATCGCTCCCGGGGGTCCGATAGGGACGCCCGAGTCTATCAGAGCCCTCGAACGCCCCTAGTGCGCGATGACGTTGCTGAGCAGCACGGGCCGACCGACGTAGTAGTCGGGCAGTACCCGTTTGAGATTCTCTATTTTGGGCAGGTCATTGAAGACGATGTACGGATAGCTCGGGTTGTGGACCAGGAAATCCTGGTGGTACTCC
>Ga0302326_10001947_pt1 | contig 51505 bp, 51 predicted proteins | sample Palsa_T0_3_FD_202264 | JGI IMG/M metagenome (GOLD analysis project Ga0302326, IMG submission 202264) | Peat permafrost microbial communities from Stordalen Mire near Abisko, Sweden - Palsa_T0_3 | ecosystem: Environmental > Terrestrial > Soil > Palsa > Peat permafrost | place: Sweden: Abisko...
CGAGTCGCACCTGCGCCTCAACCTCAGCTACCGCTTTCAGCCCTCGGACCTCTCGGTGGGGGAGTGGGGGCTGCGCAGCACCCTCAGCTTCTCCGGGAGCCGCTTCACGGTGGCCATCCCCTGGAGCGCGGTGTTCGCCATCACCAGCCACTGCAGCCACGAATTCTGGATGTTCCCCGACGACATGCCGCCGGAGCTGACCAAGAGCTCGGCTGGCGTCCGGCCGGGACGCGTCACCCTCGAGCCGCGGATGGCGCCCCTGCGCGAGGTCAGCGTGGAGACGCCCAGCGCCGAGGACGGCGCCGCGCCCCAGCCGCAGCCGCGCGGACGGGGCCACCTCCGCGTCGTGAAGTAGCCCAAAGGCACCCGAGGCGACGGGGCGGGGGGCCCCTTCCGGCCCGCTTTCAGCGTCGCTGCAGGCGGGCCTCGAGCCGCGCCGGGCGTCCGCCGGGGAAGGTGCCTGTCCAGGGGCGGTAGCCGGGCAGGGTGACGCTGACATTCACCGGGCCCTCGGCCCAGATGTTGTCCGCCGCCCAGGGAGTGCTGCCGACGCTCGTGCCCTCGACGCTCACCGCGGCGCCGTTGGGGACGCTGGTGATGGTGATGGTGAGCGCGATGGCGGCCCGGGGCGGCGGCCCCTTCGCGCGGAAGAAGAAATAGTAGGTGGCGTAGCCCCCCCCGATGCCGAGGACGAGGAGGAGGAGGAGCGGCCAGGGGCTCGGGCCACTGCTGGCGCGCACCGGCTTGGGCGCCGGCGGCGGGACGTAGTCCGTCGCTGGGTGCGGAGCGCGTGCCTCGAGCTCCAGCGGCGCAGCCTGCCGAGACGAGGCGAGCTCCAGGTCCGCCTGTGGCGCGTGCGCAGGCGCCGCCGGCCGAAGCACGCTGCTGCGGTGGGGCTCGACTGGCTCGGGGGCGGACTCGAGGTTTCCCTCGGTGTTCATCGTCGGCCCGGTGGTGACGAAGGGCTCGTCCTCGTCATGCTTCTCGGGGGGCTCCAAGGGCGGGCGCTCTCCTTCAGGCTGCATTCGGGAAGCGCTCCGAGAGCTCTCGCAGCGTCTTCCAGTTGAAAATGCCCGTGGTGTGCGCGTCGCTGAAGCGCAGGTGAAGCGCGTAGTTGCCCGCCGGCTTCACCTCCAGGAGCGTGACGTCGGCGCTCACCGCCGAGGGCTCGAGGGTGCGCTTGTGCGTCCACTCGTCGACGCAGGCCGCGCACGGGCACTGCTGGCGCAAAGTGCGGGCCGAGATGGCCGTCCGGACGCCGTCTTCCCAGGTGAGGTGCAGGACGCGCCCGTCCGCCGTCACCTCGAGGTGGGCCGCGGCCGGCGGCAGGGTGGAGGGCTTGATGGTGTCCCAGAAGCTCATCACGGTGTCCCGGGCGTGGAAGGTGCCGCGCGGCTCACGACGCGAGCTGGACGGGCCTCGGGGGCGTCTCCACCGCTGCGGCGCGTCGGCCGAGGACGCGGCGCAGGGCATCCACCACGGCCGGGTCGAGCGCCACGCCGCGCAGTCGCTCCATGACTTCCAGCGCTGCGGGCAGCGACATGGCCCTTTGGTAGGGGCGGGTGGTGGTGCAGGCGTCCCAGGTGTCGGCGCAACCCACAATCCGCGCCACGAGGGGGATGGTTTCTCCGGCCAGGCCATCCGGGTAGCCGGCGCCATTCCACTTCTCGTGGTGGCTCTTCACCGCCGCCCGGGCGGCCCCGAGGAAGGTGACGGGCTCGACGATGGAGGCGCCGATGGTGGGGTGCTCGCGCATGACTTCCATCTCGGACGCGGTGAGCTGCTCCTGCTTTCCGAGGATGGTGTCGATGATGCCGATTTTGCCGATGTCGTGGAGGATGCCGGCGTAGCGCAACAGCTTCACGTCCGGCTCGAGCAGCCCGAGCTCCCGGCCGATGGCCGCCGAGATGTCGCCCACCCGCTGGCTGTGGCCGCGGGTGTAGGGGTCCTTGCTGTCGATGCTGTTGGCCAGGGCGAGGATGGTTTCCAAGTACCCCTGCTCCAGGGACTGGTAGAGGCTCTTGTTCTCCCTGTCGTAGCTGAGGAGCTGCTGGCTCATGTGGTTGAAGGTCCGGGCCAGCTCGCCGAGCTCGTTGTTGCTCTTCAGCTCCACCTGGCTCCCGAAGCGGCCCTTGGCGATGTCCAGGGCCGAGGAGACGAAGCGCTTCAACGGACGCGTCAGCCCGCGGGAGAAGAGAAGCGCCAGCACCAGCGCCACGGCCAGGGCCGCGAGAAAGCCCACCAGGATTCGGTGCTGCATGGAACGGACTTGGGTGTAGGCGGCGTCCAGGGGCTGCTCGCTCACCACCGCCCAGCCCGGGCCCGCCACCCAGGCATAGGCGCCCACCACCCGCTCGTCGCCCTGGCCGAAGTTGCCCACCCGGAAAAGCTCGGGGTCCGGCGTGTGGGCCAGCGTCGAGAGCAGGCTGGCCACCGCCGGCCGCTGCGCGAGGTCCGCCCCTGGCGCGAAGCGCCCGTGCGGCCCGGCTACCAGACGGCCTTGCGCATCCACGAGGTAGGCGAAGCCGCTCGAGCCCACCCGCTGGTCCTCCACCGTGGCCACCACCCCGGACAGCGAGAGCTCGGCGGCGAGGTAGCCGCGGACGGGGTTTCCCACCGGCAGGGCCACCGTCACCGTCGGCGCTCGGCCAGCGCGCGCCAGCGGCGTCGAGTAGCGCAACCCAGCGATGCCCTCGAGGAGGGCCCGGGCGCGCGCCTCGTGCTCCGCCACCTCGGTGGGCGGGACGTCCTTGAAGGCGAAGGCCTGAAGCCCGGGGATGCGGTTTTTGGCGGCGTCGAAGAGGGTGAGGGCGGTGACGTCTCTTCGCTGGGTGAGCACCGAGGCCATCAGCGCCCGCTGCTCGAGGAGCGGCAGGGAGAAGAAGGAGGGGGTGCGTGCCAGGGCCAGGACGGCGCGCACCGGCTCCTCCAGGGCGCGCTCCGTCTTCAGCCGCAGCTGCTTGACGCGCTCGCCGGACAGCTCCTGCGCGTCGCGTGTCAGAAGCTCGCGGGTGTCGGACAGGACGAGCAGTCCGACGGTGGCCGTGGACACCACGCCCACCACGAGCATCAACAGGAAAATGGCCTTGAAGAGCTTCACTTCCAGTCCGGTGGCTGCACTTCGAGCTTGATGTTGCCGGTGGAGATGTCGAGGGCGCGCTCCGAGGCCGGCCCGAGGGCCCCCTCCACGCCCAGGGCGCGGACGCTCCACCGGTAGCTGCCGGTGAGGACGCTGGAGAAGCTCGCTTCGGGGTGCGGGGTGCGCAAGGTTTGAGGGCTCGGGCCTTTCAACTCCACCAAGTAGCCGCGAGCCCCGGCCACTGCACGCCAGCTGAGGTGCAGGGGCCCGACACCCTTGCCCTTCGCGTCGAGCGACAGGCGGAGGCCGGGCGGCGGCGAGAGAAGCACGGGCGCCTCGAGCACGCTCTGGGCAGCCGCGACGTTGGGCCCTGAGGGCATGCCCGGGGCCTCGCCGCGGCGGACGAGCACCGTCTCGCCAGGGCTGACGGCACGGGTGTGTCCTTCCGCCTCGACGCGCACCGGGATGCCGGAGTCGACGTGCACGCGCGTCGTCCCGTCGTCGGCCACCTGGATGGCGAAGTGGGAGGGGTCCTCCGGCCGTTGCGAGACGAGCCTCCAGGCGCCGTCGGCCTCGGCCGCCGCCTCCTGGTAGTGGGCGCTGGACAGAAGTCGCTCGGCGTCGTCCAGACGCAAGGAGGCCTCGGTGCGTGCCGCGCCCTGGGCTGCCTGGCGCACGGCGCTCTTGGCCGAGGTGATGGCGCCGACGGCCAGGTCTCGCTCCTGCCCCGGCAAGAGAAGCCGCGTGCCCGCCGGCACGCTGTCCGTCTCCAGGTGGTTGATGGCCTTGAGCTCGCTGGCCGCCTCCGGGCTGCCCAGCGTGCGCCGTGCCACGTCGGCCAGCGTCTCCTTCGGCTGCACCACCGTCTCCCGGGCCGGGCCGACGGACAGGAGAGCGAGGGTTAGCAGCAGCGTCCTCATTGGAAGACAATCTCCCGTCCGGCGCGCACCGTCGCCGCCGGCGTCCCGACGCTCAAGTCCTGGGTGGCCGGCGCCTCGAGGGTGGCATCGACGGTGCCGCGGCGGACGGTGAGGTCCGTGCGGTCGCGGCCCGGGGAGCCGCCCGTCTCGGCGATGCCGATGAGGGCCTCCTCGCCCACCACCACCGAGGAGCCATTGGGGAAGCGCACCTGGGCCTGTGCCCGGGCCCCCGTCTGCACGGTGTCGTTCTCCAGGAGGGCCATGCCTTCGCTGGCCGCCGTCCAGTCATCCGCCGCGGCGCGCTTCACGGACACCGTTCCCCGGAGGTGCTGCAGCGTGGCGCGGGCCAAGGGTGGTGCCGAGGCATCCGCAGGCCCGGGCGGCGGGGGTTTGCGACAGGCGTCGCCCGCCGCGAGGAGCGTGAGGCACAGAGCCATGTGTCTTCCCGACGGGTGCAGGGGCCGGTTGTCCGGAGTGAGGCGGGCTCGTCGGACTCTACCCTCCGCCGCCGTGCCAGTCCGCTTTCGCCGAGGGGGGCCCGCGACCGAGGGTGGGAGAGGTACGCCTTCTGTGGCCCGGCGCGCCTTACGAAAGGCGCCGGTGGCCAAGTGCCGGGAGCCGCGCGCGGACGCGCTCGAGGAGGGAGGCGTCCATGTCGGCCACCGCCAGCCCCTCGCCCTCGGAGGCGCAGGCCACCACCAGGCCCCAGGGGTCCACCACGCAGGCATGGCCGTACGTCAGCCTGTCTCCCGGGTGGCGGCCGCCCTGCGCCGGGGCGAGGACATAGGCCTGGTTCTCGATGGCGCGCGCCCGGAGAAGCACCTCCCAGTGGTCCTTTCCCGTCATGAGGGTGAAGGCGCTGGGGACGGTGAGCAGCACCGCGCCCTTGCCGGACAGGGCGCGGTACAGCTCCGGGAAACGCACGTCGTAGCAAACCGACAGGCCGATGGCCCCGAGCGGCGTCTCGACGCAGACGACGTCCTTGCCCGGCGCCACCGCGGCAGACTCGCGGTACGTCTGCCCGTCGCCCACCTCGACATCGAAGAGATGAATTTTCCGGTAGACGGCCAGCCGCTCGCCCGTCGGGGCGAAGAGGACGCTGGTGTTGTACAGCCGCCCGCCCTCGCCGCCCGTCTCGAGCACGCTGCCGGCCAGGAGGTGAATGCCCAGGGCCCGCGCCAGCGCCGAGAAGCGCAGCAACGTCGGGCCGTCCAGGGGCTCGGCCGCCGCGGCGCGCTCCGACTCCGGCCCCATCCAGGCCACGTTTTCCGGAAGTCCCACCAGCGCCGCCCCGCGCTGCGCGGCCTCGCGGACGAGGGCCTCGGCGGTGGCCAGGTTTTTCGCCTTGTCGGCGCCGGACGCCATCTGGACGGCTGCGATGCGAGGCATGGTGGACTCCAACCAGGAGAAAGATGGCACAGCCGCGACGGCCGGGGAGAGCCTAACGCAAGGCGTCAATAGCTCTGAAGCGGTGCCCTGGAGGCACCGCTTGGCGCCGTCTCGCCGCCTTTACACCCTCGGGAGGGCTGTGGTACCGAGGGCGTCCACATTTTTCGATGTTCCTTCGAAAAGTGGGCCTACGTGCCCGCTTTTTTCGTTTCTGGACCCCTCCTGCCATGGCCGAGGTACTGCAAAAGGCGTCGGTGGCCGAGCGCGCGGCGCGCGTGGCGGAGCCTTTGGTGCGTGCCGAGGGGCTGGAGCTCGTCGACGTGGAGTACCTCCGGGAGCCGGGGGGGTGGATTTTGCGGTTGTACATCGACCGCGCCGGACGGGACCCCCTGGCCAAGGAGGGTGGCGTCGGGCTGGAGGAGTGCGCCCGCGTCTCGCACGCCGTGGAGACGGCGCTCGACGTCGAGGACGTGGTGGAGCAGGCCTACTCCCTGGAAGTCAGTAGCCCAGGCCTCAACCGGCCGCTCCGAAAGCCGGACCACTTCCGGCGCGTCCTCGGCAAGCGCATCAAGGTGAAGACATTTGGCCCGCTCGGCGCACCGGGCCGCAAGAGTTTCACGGGGACACTGGAGGACGTGGCCGACGACGGAGTGACCGTCCACGTCGAAGGTGGACCCGCCTTCCGCATCCCGTTCCGGGACATCGCAAAGGCGAATCTGGAGTTCGATTTCTAGGGACGAACGAGCCATGGCGACGACAGCGGCGGCAGCCAATCCGGTGGTAAATCTCAACCTCGTCCTGGAGCAGGTGGCCAAGGACAAGGGCATCGAGAAGAGCGTCCTGGTCGCGACCCTCGAGGACGCGATGCAGACCGCGGCCAAGAAGCACTTCGGCCAGGACCGGAACCTAGAGGCCAAGTACGAGCTGGACAAGGGCGTGGTGGAGCTCTTCCAGGCGGTGACGGTGGTGGAGGAGATTACCGACCCGGCCCAGGGGGTGAATCAGCTCGGCCTGGAGGAGGCCCGGAAGAAGGGCATGGAGGTCGAGCCGGGGGACGAGCTCGTCTTTCAGATTTTCTACCGGGACGAGGACGCCGCCGAGGCCAAGGCCCAGGACGACCAGTACGGCGACATCCTCAAGCTGAAGACGTTCCGCCGGGGCTTCGGCCGCATCGCCGCCCAGACGGCGAAGCAGGTCATCCTCCAGCGCACCCGCGATGCGGAGCGGGAGAACGTCTACAACGAGTACAAGGACCGGAAGAACGAGATTGTCACCGGCATCGCCCGCCGCTTCGAGCGCGGCAACATCATTGTCGACCTCGGCCGGGCCGAGGCGGTGCTGCCGGTGCGCGAGCAGGTGCCCAGGGAGACGTACCGCGCCGGTGACCGCGTCCAGGCCTTCGTCCTCGACGTCCTGCGGGAGTCCAAGGGCCCGCAGATTATTCTGAGCCGCGCCTCGGTGAACCTCCTCACCAAGCTCTTCGAGATGGAAGTCCCGGAGATTGCGGAAGGGATTGTCGTCATCGAGGCCGCGGCCCGCGAGCCCGGGGGGCGGGCGAAAATCGCCGTCAGCAGCCGCGACGCCGACGTGGACCCGGTGGGCGCCTGCGTGGGCATGAAGGGCAGCCGGGTGCAGGCCGTGGTGCAGGAGCTCCGCGGAGAGAAAATCGACATCGTCCCCTGGGACGAGGACCCGGCGCGCTTCGTCTGCTCCGCCCTGGCCCCAGCCGAGGTGAGCCGCGTCATCATCGACGAGGCCAACCACGCCATGGAGCTCATCGTCCCCGACGACCAGCTCAGCCTGGCCATCGGCCGCCGCGGGCAAAACGTCCGTCTCGCTGCCCAGCTCACCGGCTGGAAGCTGGACATCAACAGCGAGAGCCGCGTGCGCGAGATGCGCGAGTTCGCCAACCGCTCCCTGGGCGTCTTGCCCGGTGTCACGGAGTTGTTGATTGAGACCCTCTACGCCCACGGCTTCCGGCAGTCCAAGGACGTGGCCGAGGCGAGCCCCGAGGTGCTGGCCCAGATTCCCGGCGTGGACCCGGCGCGCATCCCGGCCATGCAGGAGCAAGCCAGTAAGCAGATGGTGGACGATGCCGCCGAGCTCTCGCGCATGGAGTACGAGCGCGAGCAGCAGCGCCTCTTCGAGGCCCGGAGGCACCCCGACGAGCTCACCCAGAACGAGCGCCTGGCCCGCGTCCGCGGCATGAGCGAGAAGACCATCGAGGCCCTCGTGCAGGCGGGCTTCAAGACGGTCGAGGACGTGGCCAACGAGAAGGACCTCACCAAGCTTGGCGACGTCCCGGCGGTGGGCATCAAGAAGGCCCGGCAGCTGAAGAGCGCGGCCGAGTCCTACCTCCTCGAGGAGGCCCGCCTGCGCACCGAGCTCGACGCCGAGCGCGCCGGCCTGGCCGCGCTTGGACCGCTGCCAACCACCCCCCCCAAAGAGGAGGACAAGTAGCCCCGACCAGCCGCCACTGGCCCCGGACAGCAACGGGGGCCTGTTGTGTGCCACGAGGGCGAACACCAGGTGACGCCGAGAGACGCCTTCCCGGAGCGCACCTGCATCGGATGCGGGGCCAAGCGGCCCAAGCAGCACCTCAAGAGGTTGTGCCTGTCGAGCGAGGGCACAGGCCTCTTTGACAAGACGAGGACCGGGACCGGTCGCGGCGCCTACCTGTGCGGGGCAGGCTGCTTGCGAGCCGCGGTGCAGCGAAAGGCGCTGGCCAGGGCCTTCCGCGGCCGGATGCGCGCCGTCGACGTCTCCGCGCTGGAGGCGGACTTGGCGACAACGTCCTGAAGGTCTGGGCCGAAGAGTGATGAGTGCGTTAGAAGAGAGTCGAACAGGGGCCTAATGTCGAAGAAGCGCGTTCATGAAATCGCCAGGGAGCTCAAGTCCTTCGGCATCGAGCTGGACAACCGTGAGGTCGTCACCGAGCTGACGTCGCTCGGTTACGACGTCAAGAGCCACTCCAGCTCGCTCGAGGACGACCAGGCCACCGCGGCGGTGCAGCGCATTGTCGAAAAGCGCCGGCCCAAGGCCGCGCCCTTGCCCGTGGCGGCCAAGGGCTTCGTCGTCCGTCGCCGCGGGCCCGGGCCCGACGTCCACCCCGGCCCCAACGGCACCCCCGCCTTCGCCGAGCCCGAAGCCCCGGCCGCAGCCCCCCACGCCGAGCCCCCGCCTCCACCCGAGGCAGCGGAAGTGCCGGCCGAGCCCCCGGCGGAGAGGGTGGCTGCGCCGGCCGAGCCCACCCCGGTGGCCGCCCCACCGGCGCCGGCGCCCGTCCAGCGCGAAGCACCCCCGCCCGCGGCCGTCGCCCAGCCTCCCGCGGCCGCGCCGCCCCAGGCGGCCCCTGCCCAGCGGCCGGCCGCGGCCGGCTTCCGCCCAGCGCAAATTCTCTCCCGTCCCGCCGCCCAGGGTTCGCGTCCAGGGGCGCAGGCCGCCTCGGGGCGTCCGGGGACGGCCACCCAAACCGTCACCCACCGTCCCGGGCTGGCTGGACCGCGCGCCGGAGGCGCCCCCGGCGCCAGCGCCGGGCCCTCGGGTGCGCAGGGCGAGCGCCGCCCCACCGCCACCCAGGCCGTCGTCATCAGCCGCCCCCTCATTGCCGTCCGCCGGGTGACGCCCTCCTCCACCGCCCACAAAAACATCCCCATGGCGCCCGGGAAGAAGGCCATCGGGGAGGTGCGCGAATTCAAGGTGGTGCCCGACGGGCTTGGACGTGGCCGCGAGCTCATCGACATCACGAAGAAGAAGGAGCAGGACCGCGGGAAGAAGCGCACCACCGAGAAGGAAGGTGGCATCACCAAGCAGGAGATGGACAACCTGATTTGGGGTCGCGTCACCATCCCGGTGCGAGGCAAGAAGCGGAAGCCCACCAAGAAGGGGCAGAAAACGCAGATTACGGAGATGGCTGGGGACAAGAAAGTCATCCGCATCCAGGAGGCCATCAGCGTCTCGGACCTGTCGCAGACGATGGGTGTGAAGACGGCGGAGATTATCAAGAAGCTGATGGCCGGCGGCACCATGGCCACCGCCAACCAGATGGTGGACATGGAGACGGCGGCCATCATCGCCACCGACTACGGCTGGAAGGTGGAGAAGGTGGGCTTCGAGGTGGAGGACTACCTGCCCGAGGTGGCGGAGCGTCCCGAGGACGAGCGCCCCCGTCCGCCGGTGGTCACCATCATGGGCCACGTCGACCACGGCAAGACGTCGCTCCTCGACGCCATCCGCTCAGCCCACGTGGCCGACGGCGAGGCGGGAGGCATCACCCAGCACATCGGCGCCTACACCGTCACCACGCCCAAGGGCGACATCACCTTCCTCGACACCCCGGGCCACGAGGCCTTCACCGCCATGCGGGCCCGCGGCGCCAACGTCACGGACTTGGTGGTGCTGGTGGTGGCTGCCGACGACGGCGTCATGCCCCAGACGCAGGAAGCGGTGGCCCACGCCAAGGCGGCCAAGGTGCCGCTGGTGGTGGCCATCAACAAGATGGACCTCCCGGGCGCCAACCCGGAGCGGGTGAAGAAGGACTTGGCAGCCCTCGAGCTCGTCCCGGAGGAATGGGGCGGCGACACCATCATGGTGCCCGTCTCGGCGCGCACCAAGGCCGGGCTGGACCTCCTTCTGGAGAACATCCTCCTCCAGGCCGAAGTGCTGGAGCTGACCGCCAACCCCAACCGGGCCGCGCTCGGCACCATCATCGAGGCCAAGCTGGAGAAGGGGCGAGGGCCGGTGGCCACCGTCCTCGTCCAGGAGGGCACGCTGCGCACCGGCGACGCTGTCGTCACCGGCACCCACTATGGACGGGTGCGCTCGTTGCTCGATGGGCGCGGCAAGCCGGTGAAGGAAGTCCTCTCCGGCTACTCGGCCGAGGTGGTGGGCCTCTCCGGCGTCCCCACCGCGGGCGACACCATCAACGGTGTCGAGGACGAGAAGGCGGCCAAGGAGATTGCCGACCATCGCATCACCAAGGAGCGCCAGGCGGACCTGGGGAAGACGTCCAAGGACTCGCTCGAGTCGCTCCTGCAGCGGACGAAGGAAGGCGAGGCCAAGGAGCTTCGCGTCGTCATCAAGGGCGACGTGCAGGGCTCGGTGGAGGCGGTGGCCCAGGCGCTCACCAAGCTCAGCACGCCGAAGGTGAAGGTGGAGATTATCCACAAGGGCGTCGGGGCGATGACCGAGTCCGACGTCATGCTCGCCGCGGCCAGCAAGGGGACGGTGCTGGGCTTCAACGTCAAGCCGGAGTCCGGCTCCGAGGCGGCGGCCAAGGCCCAGGGTGTGGCCATCTTCACCTACTCCATCATCTACGAGCTCATCGACGGCGTCCGCACGGCGATGGAGGGGCTCCTCGAGCCCATCCGTACCGAGAAGAAGCTGGGGAAGGCCGAGGTGCGCAACCTCTTCAACGTCCCCAAGCTGGGCACCATCGCCGGCTGCTCTGTCACCGAGGGCGTCATCAGAAGGACGAGCCAGGTGCGCATCTTCCGCGAGGCGAAGGCCATCGGGACGGGCAAGGTGGCCAGCCTCAAGCGCTTCAAGGACGATGTGCGCGAGGTGGCCCAGGGCTTCGAGTGCGGCATCGGCGTCGAGGGCTTTCAGGACTTCAAGGCTGGCGACATCATCGAGGCCTTCGAAATCGAGGAGACGCGGCCCAGCCTGGAGTAGGTTTTCTCCAGCGCCCGGGCGGTGGCTCTTCGAAGGAGCAGCAGTCGGATGTTCGTCGGTGTCGCTCGCTGTGCATTGCAGATTGCGGACTCCGGGTCGCTCAAGTCCAAGCGCCAGGTCCTCCGTCGCATCACCGACAGGGTGAAGGCGCGCTTCAATGCCAGCGTGGCCGAGGTGGAGGACCAGGACCTCTGGCAGCGGGCCACCATCGCCTTCGCCGTGGTGGGCAATGACAAGCGCCACGTCGACGAGCAGCTGGAGAAGCTCCTGCACTTCGTCGAGGAGATGTACCTCGCCCCCTTGCTGACGCGGGAGCGGGAGATTCTCAGCTTCGGCGACCAGCTCTTCGCCACGCCGGCCCAGGGCACGGACCCGGGCACGCTGGAGCTGCCCTTTGCCCGCGAGGACAGGAGCCTGGCCGAGGCCGAGGGCATGGCGGCCTGGGAGCGGCGGCCGGACGAGCCCCTCGTCCGGCGCACCGGACAGCGCACCAGCGGAGACCTGTCGGTGTCCGAGGCGCGTGTGCGTGCCCGGGCGCTGCGCAACCGGCGGGAATGGGAGAAGCCGTGAGTACCCCGGCACGTCCGGAGCGGGTGGGGGCCGAAATCCAGGCCGCGGTGGCGGACCTCCTCGGCCGGGGAGACCTGCGCGACCCGAGGATTGGCTTCATCACCGTCACCGGGGTGAAGGTTTCTCCGGACTTGCGCGTGGCGCGCGTCTTCTGGTCCAGCCTTGGAGACGACGCCGCTCGCCGGGAAACGCAAGCCGGGCTGGATGCGGCCAAGGGCTACGTCCGCCGGGAAGTGACGTCCCGGGTGAAGCTGCGGGTTTCCCCGGAGGTTTTCTTCGTCTTCGACGGCTCCGTCCAGGAGGGGGACAAAATTGACCGCCTCCTGCGCGAGGTGAAGGCGAAGGAGGGATGGTGAGCGTCATCCCGGACGTTAAGCTCTCATGAGCTTCATGGACGGGCTTCTCGTCATCGACAAACACGCAGGCCCCACCTCCTTCGAGGTGGTGCGGCGGGTGCGCGCCCTCACCGGGGCGGCCAAGGCCGGACACACCGGAACGCTCGACCCCATGGCCACCGGCGTGCTTCCGGTGGCCCTCGGCGAAGCCACCAAGCTGGCCGGGCTGCTCACCGAGGGGAACAAGGCCTACGACGCCGTGGTGCGCCTGGGGCTGGAGACGGACACCCTGGACGTCACCGGCACCGTGCGGCGCAGGGCCGAGGTGCCTCCCCTCTCCGAGGCGCGCCTGGAAGCCGCGCTGGCCCCGCTTCGCGGAAGCTACCTGCAGCGGCCGCCCATGGTGTCGGCCGTCAAGGTGGCCGGCCGCCGTCTGTACGCGCTGGCCCGCGAGGGCAAGGAGGTGGAGCGCGCGGCGCGGCCCGTCACCGTCCATGCCCTCCTCCTGCGCGACTTCTCCGCCACCGACGTCACCCTCTCCTTGCGCTGCAGCAAGGGCTTCTTCGTCCGGGTGCTGGCCGAGGAGCTCGGCCGGGCCCTCGGCTGCGGAGGCTGCTTGAAGGGGCTGCGCCGGACGGCGAGCGGCTCCTTTGGCCTGGACCGCGCCCTCACCCTCGAGCGTCTCGAGGCCCTGACCCAGGGGCCAGAAGGGGCAGCCCTCGTCCGCGCCCGCCTCATCAGCCCGGCGGACATGCTTCCTCACCTCCCCGTCTTCCGGGTGAATGCCGAGGAGGCCCAGAAAGTCACCCACGGCCTGCCCTTGCCGGCGCACCTGGAAACGCCAGGACGGGTGCGGGTGCTTGGCCCGGACGGCGCGCTCCTGGCGGTGGCCGACGTGCGCGACGGCCGGCTGGCGTACGTCCGAGTGCTTGCCCAGACGACGTGAACGTCACCGTCCTCGTCCCGAGCAGCCTCAAGTCCGCCCTGGACGGGAAGCGGCGGGTGGAGCTCGGCGTGCCCTCGGGCTCCGGGGTAGGGGAAGTCCTGCAGACGCTGCTAACGCTCTACCCGAAGCTTTCGCGGATGGTGGCCACCGAGCGCCTGCACGGGCGGCAGGGGTTGACGCTCTTCTTCGAGGAGGCCGGGATGCGCCACGGCCGCCGCGAGCACGCACGGGTGTGGCTCTTCGCCCCCTCTGCGGAGGCGGTGCGCTGAAAGGCCCTCATGCGAGGACCGGGTCCGTCTGCCTCGAGGAGTCCACTCGAAACAGGGAATTCCAGGAAAGCCCAGGGCCTCCCCCCTGGGCCGCTCGAGAATTGCATTCGGCCCGCCCCGGCGCTTATAAGCGCCGCGCCAATCCGGGGGGTCTTCCCCCCGGGGAAGCGCGCCCGGCGTCTGCACCCCTCCGCGGACGAGCGGCTGTTTTCCGCCCAGGTTTCCCCTACCTCCCTTCGGTGAAGACGGGGCAGGGGGCCCTCGACGGAAGGCTCCCGCGAAGCACGGGCTTTGGGGCCGATGTTTTGGCCCTGTGGTGGATGTCTCCCCCGGAGCGGGATGGAGCGGACATGACAGTCGAAGTCGAGCGAAAGGCAGAAGTCGTCGCCCGTTACCGGACGCACGACACGGACACCGGAAGCCCGGAAGTCCAGGTGGCGCTCATCTCCGAGCGCATCAACCAACTCACGGACCATTTCAAGACGCACAAGAAGGACCACCACAGCCGCCGCGGACTGTTGAAGCTCGTCGGGCAGAGGCGGCGACTGCTCGACTATTTGAAGAAGAAGGACACCACGCGTTACAAGAAGCTCATCGAAGGTTTGGGCATCCGGAAGTAGGAAGTCGCCCCCCGAAGGGGCCCCCCAAACGGGGTCGCGGCGCAGCCCGCGACTGCCCGAGGAGGGCCTCCTAAAGAGGGGAGAAGAGAAGCGAGGTCCGAGGAGAGGCGAAAAGGAGTTTTGGCCTCCGTCCGAAGGCGCCGAGGGCATCGGCGCCTGCGCTCAGAGACTAAAAAGTTCCTTTCGCGGCAGCTCTCCCCGGGTCCTGAAGAGACGAAGCGGTTTTGGACCAGTGGATGATTGAACAGGTCGGAGCGCTCGCCGCCCCGAGGACTGCTGCGGCTCCTCGGGTGGCCACGCGACTTCGACCAGAGCCAGAAGGAACGCATGTACCTCAAGAAGGAAGTGAAGTTCGGTGAGAATACCCTCAGCCTCGAGACCGGGAAGATGGCCAAGCAGGCCGACGGCTCGGTGGTCCTCCGCTACGGCGACACCGTCATCCTGGTCACCGCCGTCTCGGCGAAGGACAAGAAGGACGTCGACTTTCTCCCGCTGACGGTCGAGTACCAGGAGCGCCTCTACTCCGCCGGCCGCATCCCGGGCAGCTTCTTCCGCCGCGAGGGCCGCCTCACCGAGAAGGAGACGCTCAGCTCGCGTCAGGTCGACCGAAGCTGCCGGCCCCTCTTTCCCGAGGGCTACGCCTACGAGACGCAAGTCATCGCCTCCGTCATCTCCTCGGACCCCGAGAACGAGGGCGACATCCACGGCATCACGGGTGCCTCGGCGGCGCTCATGCTGTCCAACATCCCCTTCGACGGCCCCATCGCCGGCGTGCGCGTCGGCCGCGTGGACGGGAAGCTGGTGGCCAACCCCACCGCCACCCAGCGCGCCGTCTCGGACATGGACCTCATCATCGCCTGCAGCAAGGACGCCATCGTCATGGTGGAAGGCGGGGCAGAGCAGGTGTCCGAGGCGGACATGGTGGCCGCGCTCGACTTCGGCCACCGTTCGGCCCAGCCGGTGCTGGAGCTCCAGCTGCAGATGCGCCGCGAGCTCGGCGTCACCGTCCGCGCCTATGACAAGGCGGCCTCGGCCGACGAGTCGCTCAAGTCCGCGGTGCGCGAGCTGGCCATGGAGGGCATTCGCCAGGGCTACGGCATCGCCGAGAAGCACGCCCGCTACGACGCCTTGAGCGCGGTGAAGAAGCAAACCATTGCCAAGCTCAAGGAGCGCATGGGCGAGGCCTTCACCCCCACCACCGAGAAGCTGGCGAAGGCGGTGGTGGAGGACCTCAAGTACGAGCACATGCGTCAGCTCACGGTGAGCGGCGGACGGGTGGGGGGCCGCGGCCACGACCAGGTCCGGGCCATCACCTGCGAGGTGGGCCTCCTTCCCCGCGTGCATGGAAGCGCGCTCTTCACCCGCGGCGAGACGCAGGCCCTGGTGGCCACCACGCTTGGCACGAGCGACGACGAGCAGCGGATTGAGCTCCTCTCCGGGCAGACGTTCCGGAAATTCATGCTCCACTACAACTTCCCGCCCTTCAGCGTCGGGGAGACCAAGCCTCTGCGCGGCCCCGGCCGTCGAGAGATTGGGCACGGCGCGCTGGCCGAGCGAGCGCTGCGCAACATGCTCCCCAAGAGCGAAGTCTTCCCCTACACGGTGCGCGTCGTCTCCGACATCCTCGAGTCCAACGGCTCGAGCTCGATGGCCTCGGTGTGCGGCGGCACGCTGTCCCTCATGGACGCCGGCGTCCCCATCACCTCTCCGGTGGCAGGCATCGCCATGGGCCTGGTGAAGGAAGGCGACCAGGTGGCCATCCTCTCCGACATCCTCGGCGACGAGGACCACCTCGGCGACATGGACTTCAAAGTCTGTGGCACCGAGAAGGGCATCACCAGCATCCAGATGGACATCAAGATTACCGGGCTGACCACGGCCATCATGAGCCGGGCCCTGGAGCAGGCCCGTCGGGGGCGGTTGCACATCCTCGGCGAGATGCTGAAGGCGCTCGACAAGCCACGGCCGGAAATCAACCGCTACGCCCCGCGCATCACCACGCTGATGATTCGCCAGGAGTTCATCAAGAACGTCATCGGCCCGGGCGGCAAAGTCATCAAGGACATCATTGCCCGCACCGGCTGCTCCATCAACATCGAGGACAGCGGCCGCGTGGACATCGCCAGCAACAATGCCGAGGCCGTCCAGCAAGCGATTGCCATGGTGCAGGCGCTCACCCGAGAGGCCGAAGTGGGCAAGGTGTACCTGGGGACGGTGCGCAAGATTGCGGAGTTCGGCGCCTTCGTCGAGCTCTTCCCCGGCACCGACGGGCTGGTGCACATCTCCGAGCTGTCCGACAAGCGGGTGAAGAGCGTCTCCGACGTCCTCAAGGAAGGCGACGAGGTGATGGTGAAGGTCATCAGCATCGACCGCACCGGGAAGATTCGCCTCTCCCGCAAGGAAGCGATGGCCGAGCGCGCCGAGGGCGCGCAGACGCCGGCCGTCGCCGCGGCACCCGGAGAGCCGCAGGCCAAGGCCTGAGGCGATTCGGCCGATGGCCATGAACGTCGCGGTACAGGTGCGGCGGGTGCGGGCCCAGAAGGACCCGCTCCCGCTGCCTCGCTACCAGACGGACGGCGCCGCGGGGCTGGACCTCCTGGCCGACATCGACGCGGAGTGGACGCTCCTGCCCATGGAGCGAAAGGCCGTGCCCACCGGGCTGGCCATCGCCCTTCCCGAGGGTTTCGAGGCGCAGGTGCGGCCGCGCTCCGGGCTGGCGCTGCGCCACGGCGTCACCTGCCTCAACTCGCCCGGCACCATCGACGCCGACTACCGTGGCGAGGTGCAAGTCATCCTCGCCAACCTCTCCTCCACACCCTTCAGCCTCAAGCGCGGCGAGCGCATCGCACAGCTGGTGGTCGCTCCGGTGGTCCGTGCTGCGCTGGTGGAGGTGGAGGTACTCCCCACGACTACGCGCGGGAGTGGTGGCTTCGGTTCCACCGGCGTCTGAGGCGCGGGCGCAGGAGTGGCGTGCTGAGACGGGTGGAATAGACTCGCGCGCGTGCTCTGCTACCGCTGCGGCAGCCACGTCCCGGATTCGGCCGAACGTTGCGGCACCTGCGGCCAACGTCAGGTGGGTACCGCCCGGATGCCGAGCGCCACCGGGCTCAGGAAGAAGCTGAATCCCGCCCTCCTGGTGGGAGCGCCGTACCGCGAGGGCGAGGTGATGGCGGACCGCTACCTCGTCAAGGACGCGGTGGGGGTGGGCCCGCTGGGCTTCGTGCTTCGCACCGCGGACCGCGAGCTGGGCATCGACGTGGCGGTGAAGCTCATTCATCCGCGTTTCGTCCAGACGAATGAGGAGCGCGAGGCCTTCGTCCGGGCGCTCGAGCCCGCACGGCGTTTCCTCCACCCCTCGCTCACCCGGCTGCACGACGTGGGGAACGACCAGGGATGGCCCTACTTCACCTACACCTTCCTCGATGGGTTGCCGCTGAGGCGCATCATCGACTTGCGGCTGGCCAAGGGGCAGACGTTCGCCCTCGACGAGGTGCAGCCCATCCTTGGTCAGCTGATGGCGGCGCTGGAGGCGGCACACCCGGCCGGGGCGCACGGAAGCCTGAAGGCGGAAAACATCATCGTCCTGCCGGACATGCTGAAGCTGACCGACTGGGGCCTGGCCGCCGGAATGCCTCGCCCGCCCTTCATCCAGGCTGAACGCCAGAAGAGCGCGCACCGCCACTTCGCCCCGGAGTACCTGGCCGGGCTCGGCCTCGAGCCGCGCGCCGACGTCTACGGCTTGGGCGTGCTGGTGGGGGAGATGCTGACCGGGCTGACGCCGGAGGACGAGATTCCGGAGCTGCGACTCGTCAACCCGGACCTGCCGGACGCCATCGAGGGCTTCTACCGGCGCGCGCTCTCCGAGCGGCCGGAGAGCCGCTTCCGCAGCGTGCGGGAGATGTTCGAGGCCTTCACCAGCGTGGTGGAGGGAAAGGCCCTGGACGCCGGGCCCTCGGCCGACACGCTGTCCGAAGAAGGCTTCGAGGTGGTGGACTTCACCGAGACGCAGACGGTGGTGGTGCAGCCAGAGCCGGAAGTCGCCGCGCCGGCGCCCACCGAGACGTCCTACGAGGCGCCGGTGGCGGAGGTTGCTGTCGCCCCGGAGGAGGCCGTCGCGGAAGCGGCTGCTCCCGAAGCGGCGTCCCCCGTCCAAGCCGCCACCGAAGCGCCGGAGGCGGCCATTCCCACCCCGGCACCGCCCGCATCCGAGGCGCCGGCCAGCATCGCTGCGACGGCCGAGCCGGACACGGCATCGGCGGAGGAGTTCTGGGCCGAGGCTCGCGAGGCAGCGACTCCCGCGGTGGCCCAAACGCCGCTCCCCGGCACGTTGTGGAGCGACTCGGACGAGGACGCCGAGCCGGACACGACTGCGGTGGATGACGAGCCCCCGCTGGTGGCAGCCTCCCTCCTGCCCGGGCCACAGCCTCCGCTGCCCCGCCCATTGGCGTCGCTGAGCGCCGTCCCCCGTCCAGCGGGCCCTGGCCCTTCCCCGGCGGCGCCACGTCTGGTGGTGCCCTCGGTGGGCGTCTGGGGCCCAGGCGCGCGGCGCACCGGTGCGCACGCCGCCGTGGCCGTCGCCCTCTCGGAGTCCCAGGCCTCCTCGGCCCCTGTGGCGGCCAGCGTGGTGGTCCAGCCTGCGCCCCCACCGGCGCCCGAGCCGCCTGCCATCGCCGTGCGCCCCGTCCCGGCGCCGTCACCTCTATCGCCCCCGCCCGTCCTTCCCCACCGCCCGGGGCCAACGCCCACCCCCCTCTCGGTGCGCCCGCTCGAGTCTCCGCCCACCAACCTCCAGCCGCCCGCCAAGGAGGCCCCCCCGGGTGCCCATCGGGGAGGCCTGTGGAGTCCCGGCGCTGCGCTGGCGGAACTCGTGTCCGAGCTGCGGACGGAGGACGCCCGGCGCCTCTCCGAGACGGAAGGCGACGCGGCCCCGGCGGCGAAGGCAGCCCAAGTCGTCACCGAGCAGCGCGCCTCCCGCGAGCGCCTGGCCCTCATGTCTGCCTCGGAGGAGCCGACAGCGCCGGCTCCCGCGCCGCCAGTCGCAGCCCGGCCCCGCAAAGCCGCCCCGGCCAATCTTCCGAAGCTTCCCTCGGAGAAGGCGCGTGACCGCTGGCTGCGCGTTGGCCTCGGGCTTTCGGTGTGCTTCGCGGTGGGCATGGTGCTGGCAGCGGTTCTGTTGCACTTCATGTAGCGGCGCTGGCCGCGCGGGCGCTCTCGCGGTAGGACAGCTGGAGCATGCTTCTGCGCTACAGCCGTCCGGAGATGGCGTCGCTGTGGAGCGCTCCTGCGCGCTACCGGCGCTGGCGTGACGTGGAGCTGGCCGCCCTGGAGGGCATGGTGGCCGCTGGAATTGCTCCGGCGGATGCCCTGGCCGAGTGCCGAGCCCGGGCGGGGGACTTCGACGACGCCGACGTGCGGCGCATCGACGAGATTGAGCGCGTCACCCGGCACGACGTCATCGCCTTCCTCACCTTCCTCGAGGAGCGCATCGGCCCCTCGGCGCGGTGGCTGCACTTCGGGATGACGTCCTCGGACGTCCTGGACACCTCCCTCTCCCTCATTCTCCGGGACGCGGCGGACGTGCTGCTCCAGGGCCTCGAGCGTTCCATGGCGGCGGTCGAGCGCCGGGCCTTCGAGTACAAGCGCACCCCCATCATGGGGCGCAGCCACGGCATCCATGCCGAGCCCATGTCCTTCGGCCACAAGCTGGCGCTCTGGTACGACGAGTTGCGGCGGGGCCGGGAGCGTCTGCTTCACGCCCGGAAAACCATCGCCGTGGGCAAAGTCTCTGGCTCCGTCGGGACGTACGCACACCTACCCCCGGAGGTGGAGGAGCACGTCTGCCGGGTGCTGGGCCTCGAGCCTGCGCCGGCGTCGAGTCAGGTGCTGCAGCGCGACCGCCACGCGGAGTACTTCCAGGTCCTGGCCCTGTTGGGCAGCTCGGTGGAGAAATTCGCCACCGAGATTCGGCACCTGCAGCGCACCGAGGTGCGCGAGGTGGAGGAGCCCTTCGCCAGCGGGCAGAAGGGCAGCTCGTCCATGCCCCACAAGCGAAACCCCATCCTCTCGGAGAATCTGAGTGGCCTGGCCCGGCTTCTCCGCGGCTACTCGCTGTCGGCGCTGGAGGACGTCCCCCTTTGGCACGAGCGAGACATCTCCCACTCCTCGGTGGAGCGGATGGTGGGGCCGGACGCCACCACGGTGCTGGACTTCATGCTCCATCGCTTCGCCGGGCTGGTGGAGGCGCTGCGCGTCTACCCGGAGCGCATGCGAGCCAACATCGACTTGCTGGGCGGCGTGGTGAACAGCCAGCGGCTCTTGCTCGAGCTGGCGCGCCGAGGTTTCGACCGTCAGAAGGCCTACGTCATCGTCCAGCGAAATGCGATGCGGACTTACGAGGAAGGCGTGGACTTCAAGACCGCACTGCTCGCGGACCCGGAGTTGATGGCCGTGCTGTCCGCGAAGGACGTCGAGGCCTGTTTCTCGCTCGACTACCACCTCCGTCACGTGGACCGGATTTTCGAGCGGGTGTTTGGCCGGAGCTGAGGTGCTCGCTCAACGCCGGGGGAGGACCACCTCGAGAAACGTGGTGGACTTGCGTGTCATCACCACCCACAGACAGCGCGCCAGGCAGCCCACACCGAACTCGCGGTAGATGAGTCCGAGGTTCTGAAGGACTTCCCGGTTGGTGATGACGCCGCGCACGGAGCCTTACGATGCAGGGGCCGCGCCAACTCGCAAGTTTTTGGAATTACTCGCCGAAGTGCATTTGCGCTGGGGAGCGGCTCCCCAGGGCGAGGTCCGGAAGGACTCTGCCGGCAGAGCTGACCCACGCTTTTCGAATGGGGAGGCCTAAAAGTAGCCGTGGGTGGCGAGGTTTCGGCGGATGCGCTCGGCCGCGTCGCCGACCACCAGCGGAAAGCTGCCACCCGTAATCTCCCGGTAGGCGCTGAGGTACGTCTCCGCCGTGCGGATGCGCACGTCCTCGGGAATGACGGGAAGCGGCCCGTGGCCGGAGAAGCCCTTCTCGCGGATGAGCCACTGGCGCACGGTTTCCTTGTCCAGCATGGCCTGGTCCTCGCCGGCCTTGAGGCGAGCCGCGTACTCCGAGGCCCGCCAGTACCGCGAGCTGTCCGGGGTGTGAATCTCATCGATGACGTAGAGGGTGGAGCCGACTTTTCCAAACTCGTACTTGGTGTCCACCAGGAGAAGCCCGCGGCTGCGCGCCCAGGCTTGCCCTTCCCGGAAGAGGCCCAGCGCCGCTTCCCGGATGGCTGCCCACTCCTTGGCCGTGGCCAGGCCGCGCCCGAGGATGTCGGCCTCGCTGAGTGGCGTGTCGTGCTCGCCCGGTGCGGCCTTGGTGGAGGGGGTGAGGATGGGGGTGGGAAAGGCTTGGTCCTTACTCATCCCATCCGGGATGGGGACGCCGTACAGCTGGTGCTCACCCTTCTCGACATCCCGCCACAAGCTACCGGTGAGGTAGCCGCGGACGACGACTTCGATGGGGAAGGCCTGCGTCGCGCGCGCCACGGTGACGTTCGGGTCCGGGACGTCAAGGACGTGGTTTTTCGCCACGTGCGCCGTCTTCTCGAACCAAAACTGCGCCAGGCGATTCAGTACCTCCCCCTTGAAGGGGACGGTGGTGAGCACCTTGTCGAAGGCCGAGAGGCGGTCCGTCGCGACGAGGAAGAGCCGGTCGTCCTTGCGGTAGACGTCTCGCACCTTCCCCCGGTAGCGGCTTCCCAGGACGTCGAGTTGCGTCTCTGCGAGGGTGAAGTCGAGCTGGGCGCGCAGGGCCGGGTCGGACATGACGCCCTCCTACCACGGCGCTTGGGCCCTTTGAGCACCCAGGCGTAGGGCCTTGTCGGGCCGGAAGCGTCAGCGAACGTCGGAGGCGACGAGGTACAGAAGCACCGGGTTCAACCGGAGGACCCCGTCGGCGTAGGCCGCGGCATAGGGGACGCCGTCGGCACGGTCGACACGGAGCGCGTTTTGGCCGTGAAGGCTCCACGCCGCCGCCAGCGAGCGAGCCACCAGCTCGGCAGCCTCGCGCTCGGAGAGTCCCTGGAGGCTGTCGCGACGCTCGTCGGACCAGCCGCCTTCGAAGGTGAGGGCAGCCGGCTCTCCGGCATCGGGGACCTCGAAGAGGTCGCCACGGCCTTCCAGCGCCGGCGCTGCACGCAGTTCGCCATTCTGGACGAAGGGGAAGAGGGCCAGGGCGCCGTCGGCAGCGCCGGCCTGTTCCTGCGCGCTGTCGCGCACCAGGGTCCGGATGAGGTCCTGACGCGTCTGGACCGGCAGGAGCTCGATGGCCTCGGGGCTTTGCAGGAGCGCCGCCCTGGCCGACTGGCTGTGGACGGGCGCGGAGGGGTCTCCGCACGCGGCGGCCGTGAGCCCCAAAAGGGCGAGGCTGTAGAAGCGGAGGCGCATGGCTCGAACGCTCCAATCTACCAACCCGTCCGAGGGAGGGGAAAGTAAAGTCACAGAGAGTCGGGCGGGTCGCGCTCGACGCACCATGTCGCTTCGCGCCGCACTCCGGGTGGTGCTTCACCAGGTCCAGTCGCCGGACAACCTGGGCGCCGTGGCGCGGGCGATGGCCAACTTCGACGTGACGGGCCTGTGGCTTTCGGCGCCCGAGACGCAGGCGTTTTCAGACGCCGGCAAGCTGGGCGTCCGGGCAGGACACGTGCTCGAGGCCATGCAGGTGGTGGCGGGACTCCCCGAGGCCGTGGCGAGCTGCGTCTACGTCTTGGGGACGTCCTCGCGACGCGACCTCGAGCGCCGAGCCTGCGTGGACCCCGAAACCGGCGTGGCGCGACTGCAGGCGGCAGCTGCCCGGGGGCCGGTGGCGCTGGTCTTGGGCGGCGAGCGCCGCGGCCTCTCCGACGCGGAGCTGGCCCTGTGTCAGGACGTGGCCGTCATCCCCACGGGCGACGTCCAGCCCTCGATGAATCTCGCCTCCTCGGCGGCAGTCCTCTTGTACCTCGTGGCGCGCGCCGACGGCGCCGCTCTCGAGCCGCCGATGGCGGGGCCCTTGGCTCCGCGGGAAGTGCTGGACGTCCTCAGAGCTCGCATGCGGCGGGCGTTGCTGGCTGCGGACGCCCTCAATGCCCAAAACCCGGAAGCCGTCCTCGAGGAGATGTTGCGTGCTCTGGAGCGCGGCGGGCTCGGGCTGCGGGAAGCAGAGCTCTGGGCGGCCGCGTTCAAGCAGCTGGCACGCGCCGTCACCGGAGAGCCACAGACGTGAGGGGAGGGCGGCGGTGCCCCACGCGGGGAGCTGCCAGAGGTTAGGGAGGAGCGCGCTTGGCGATGAGCTTGTTGAGCGCCTCTCTGTCCTCCGGCGAGTGGTGCTCCACGGGCTTACTGGCGATGAGCGTGTGCGCCCTGTCGTAGGCCGACTCGACGCCGGCCTTCACGGCCCGCCACACGGGTCCAGTGACGGCCGCTCCCAGGTGCTGGAGCGGCGTCCTTCCGTCGACTTCAGTCGTCGCCAGCACCGCGCCGAGCGCCACCAGGCCCACGGCCCAAACAAGCCTTCTCAGGAGTCCCATCGGAGTGCCTCCGACATAAGCCTACATCTACTCCCATAGCCTACACAAGTTTTACCAGGGGGTTGCGGAGTGACACGGCCAGCTCTGAGCCGCTATGGAATGGATGTGCAGCCGCAGGAGCTCTTCAGCTCGGTGCTCGCCCGTTCCCAGGCGCTCGGGCCGCCGCCCGCTGGAGACGCGGCCCTCGAGCGCTACCGTGCGGACTGCTCGGAGTGGGTGTCCCGCGTGCCGGAGCCCCCCCTCTACCGACGGGCGCAGGACCCTTCGCGCGCCCGGGCGGCGGCGCTCTTGCCTGACGGCGAGGCGCTGCTCGCTCGCGGATGGGCGCTTCTGCAAGCGGGCGTGGCGTCTGCGGCAGACACCACGCTGACGCAGGCCCTCGAGGCGCACCTCGAGTCGCTGTGCCTCGTCACCGAGGGACAGCTCGAGCGTGCCGAGGTGGCCTGGGCGCGGGCCTCGGCGCTCGAGCGCAAAGCCCGTGCTGCCCGCCGCACCTTCGTCCGCGAGGAGGACGTCGAGCTCCCGGTGTGGGACGCCGGGACGGGAGCGTCGCGGTTCGACCCGAGGCCGGCCCCCTCGCTGCGCGTCCGCCTCGCCTGTCCGCAGTGGGCCTGCCGGCGAACCGAGGAGCTGCAGCTCTCGCCGAGTTACGCCATTCATCGCCGCACCTGCCCGCGCTGCGGGCAGCCCTACGTCGCCTACCTGGCCGAGGCGCGTGAGCTCAGCGTCGAGCGCACCTCGGGGGGCCGCCGCTATGGGTTTCGCGTCGAGGCTCTCGGTGGGGGCCTCTCCCGGGTGGAATTCGATGACGACGGGACGGACGTCCTGGCGGTGGTGCGCGGAGACCTCCTCGCCTTCCTCTACACCGCCGAACGAGAGCTGCGAGGCGTCACCAACCTGTCCACCGGACGGACGCTGTGGGTGACGCGCGCTGGCCCCTGTTACCTCGCCACCTACGTCTACGGTGGCTCCGCCCCCGAGCTGCTCCACTTCCGCCTCTTTCGTGACCGGGTGCTGCTGCCGTCGGCTCCAGGGCGGTGGCTCGTCCATGCCTATTACCGGCTGGGTCCGCCCCTCGTCCGCTGGCTTCCGCGGCATCCCATCGCCGACCGACTCTTGCGGAGCTGGGTGCATCTTCTGGCCCACCTTCTGAAAAGCATGGACGCCCTGGAGCGAGGCCGCTAGGTGAGCGCACCCCCCATGGATGCTCCCACCTCTGGCCCCACCGTCCCTCCGCCCACCCGGTCTGGCCGGCTGCTCGTCGCCCTCCTCTTGGGCTTGGGCATCCTCGGCCTCCTCTGGGGTGGCATCGAGGAGGCGCGGAAGCTTCGGCCCCACACCTCCGGGAAGGAGGCGCCCAACGTCGGGTTTCAGCGTTTCGGTGGCGGCACGGTTTCGGTCCAGGCTCTCCACGGCAAGGTGGTGCTGCTCGACTTCTGGGCCACCTTCTGCCCCCCGTGTGTGGAGGAGATGCCGGTGCTGGTGAAGCTCGTCCACGAGTACGAGTCACGGGGCGTTGTCTTCGTCGCACCGAGCCTCGACGACCCCGACCGCGCCTTGGTGGAGGTGGGCGCCTTCATCGACCGCCAGGTGCCGGGGTTGGCGCCCTACGCCGCCATCGGGAACGACGCCTCGGCGAATGCCTTCGGGGTGCGGGCGCTTCCCACCATGGTGGTCATCGACCGGACCGGCAAAGTCACCGCGACCTTCATCGGCTCAGCTTCGGAGCGCGTGTGGCGGGAGCGCATCGAGGCCGCGTTGCGCGGTTCCTGAAGGGCGCCGCTTACGGCGTCTTGGCCGGCGGTTCAGGGTAGGGCGCCGGCTCGGGGGGCTTGGGGAGCGCTGGCCCCTTCGCCTTTCCCGTCGGTGCGATGGGCGTGTCCTTCATTTCCTCGCCGTCCGGCCCGAGCAGCCGGAATTCGACCCGGCGATTCTTGGCCCGCCCCAGCGCGGTCTCGTTGGTGGCCACCGGGTGGTCAAACCCGTAGCCAATGGTGCGCAGGCGGCTTCGCTTGATGCCGTGCTTGACCAGGTATTCCAGGACGGACTTCGCCCGACGCTCGGAGAGGTCGAGGTTGTATTCCCTGCCTCCTCGGCTGTCGGTGTTGCCCTCGATGCGGACCGGACCGATGGACGGGTTGTCCTTCAGGACTTGCACCACCTCGTCGAGCAGCGGGTAGGACTGCGGCAGGATGGTCGCCATCCCGGTGTCGAAGAGCACGCTTCCGCGGATGCGAATCTGCTTCGTCTCCAGCTGCACCAGCGGCTCGCCCACCACCGGGCAGCCGTCGTTCTCGGCGGGTCCGGGCTCGTCGGGGCACTTGTCCTCGCGGTCCGGAATCTGGTCCCCGTCCCGGTCCGGGCAGCCATCCATCTCCTTCGAACCCGGCTCCCGTGGACAGGCGTCGAGACGGTCTGGAATGCCGTCCCCATCCGTGTCCACGTCCGGGCAGCCGTCGTTTTCCTTGGGCCCGGGCTCGTCCGGGCACTTGTCGAGCTCGTCAGGAACGCCGTCGTGGTCGCGGTCCGATACGGGCGGTGGCAGGGTGCTCTTGGGCTGGGGCTCGATGTCGACGCGGAAGGCTGCGATGAGCCGGAACGCTTCGCGTCCGTAGCCCGGCGTGTTGGTGATGCCCCGGCCAAGGTCGAGCTCGACGCCGAACATGTGGCCGATGCGCGTTCGCATGCCGGCCAGCACCTCCCAGGAGGTGGGCGTCGAGATGTTGGAGCTGAACAGCGCCTGAAGCTGGGTGTAGCTGACCGTCTCCGCCATCGCCTGAATCTCGTGAAACGGACCGAGGTCGCCGAAGCGGTAGATGAGGCCCCCGCCGAGCATGAACTGGTTCTGGACGTAGAGGTTGATGAATTGCCCGGACGCCTGGAAGACGAAGCCCGTGTTGAGGAGGAGGCGCAACGGTCCGAATGGTCGCTCGAGCGCCAGACGCGGAGCGAAGACGACGGAGTTGGCCCCCATGAAGCTCGGCGCATTGCCGATGGGAAGCCGCGTCTCCAGGGAAAGCGCCGCTCCCAGAAATGCCTTTTCCGGATTGAGCAGGAAGACGCGGGGCAGGATGCGGACGTCGTTGATGCCGCCGGACGCGATGCCGGGAATGGTGAATCCGGCCGCATCGAACTGCTGGAAGTTGTCCCCCTCGTGGAGGGTGAAGGGCAGGTCGACTGCCACCTCCAAGAAGGACAGAGGCGTCCAGGAAAACATGAGATGCAGGTCGACGCGGTACGGGACGAGGTTGGCGAACTTCTCGTCTCCGAGGCTGAGGCTGAGAATCTGCGTGTTCCAGTCGAAGAGCACCTCGCCCCGAAGTGTCCCCACCGGCGCAGCAAGGGCACCGTCCAGGGTGATGCCGCTTCGCGCAAAGGGGCTCGGCTGGTTGGGCACGAGCTCGAAGCCGCGGGTGTCGTAGTTCGTCTGCGCCCAGGCGGGCGACGCAGCAAACAGCGCGACAGCAGCGAACGCGGCGGCTTTGCCGACGTGGGTCAAGCTTCCCCTTCCGTAAGTCCCCAGGCTTACAGCGGAAAGGCCAGACCGCCAAGGAGGCCTTTCCACTTCATGTCTCCCCGGACCGTTGACCAGTCGGGAAAAACGGTTAGTTTATGCGCTGTTGAGCCGGGGGCGCCCTGGTTTCGACGGGGGCAATGACGCCCTCCGACGCGTGCCGAGTGGGCCTGTCACTCGTAAATCACAAGGGCAACAACACAAAAGCCAACGACAACGTTGAGCTCGCGCTGGCTGCTTAAACAGTCCTAGTGCGCGGTTCCCCCGGTCTCGGCCCGTGGGCCGGGGATGAACCGTCAGAATGCGGGCTGGCTGAACCTCGGCGCCTGGGCGAGGTTCGGCGAGATTTTCCAGGCTGGGGCCGCGCGAGGTTGTCCGTGTTCGGACGCGGCCCGACGCAGGCAACACGGACTACGCACGTAGGGTCGGTGGGTTGAAGGCTTCCGGACGCGGGTTCGATTCCCGCCGCCTCCACAATGAAGTCAAAGAGGTTGGCGCGTTTTTCGGGCCGCACGTGCAATGCGCGTGCAATCGGCCCGACGAAACGAAACGTCGCGGACTTGCGCGGGACTGCGAGGGCGTCGCTTGAACGGGCGCGCAGGTAGGAGGTGGCTGCCGTGATGACGGCCAGCACGCGCCGCAGACCTCCAAGCCGAGACCACGCGCCGGCCGCTTAACCCCACAGCGACCAGGGAAACGCGCCGAATCGATACAATCCCCCCCATACAATAAGACTCAAGAGAAAGAAGCCCCCGACAAGCCCCACCAGCCAACTTCGCGGAGAGAGAAAGCGCTCTCGGAGCGCAATGTAGCTGAGGTAGCCGTAAACGGGCACGTAGAGAAACACGGCGGTGAAGTAGCCCGGCGAATATGCGTCGAAGTGATTCTCCGCGTAGACGTGTAGGGCGGCGTCCCAGAAAAACTGGCCACTGGCCCAAAAGAAGAGCAACCCGACTGCCGTACTCGTCTTTCGGCGGACCGCGAGCCGCGTCAGCGCAAGCAGCACCAGCATGAACCAAGCATTGGCCAGGTAAAAGAATAGAACCGAGAATCGTCCGCGTAGTACGTTGTCCACCCATTCGGCGAAGCCGTGCGACTCCTCGACGACGTGAAGAGCGTAAGCCAGCGGGAACAACCAGAGTAGGCGACCGTAGAAGTGGAGCCGCTCCCACCGCGTGATGCTCTCTCCTGTTGGTTCGGCATCCATGGTTACGCAGTGTACCGATGCCACCGTACAAGGAACTCTACCCAGTCGGTACGAAGGTCCGCGTCGCAGGCCGAGCGAAGCTCGACGACTTCCTGCGCACCTGGAAATTCCACCATCCCCTTCCTCCCGAGCAACTTCTCGATGCTGACCGCATAGCTGAGGTCGTTAGCGTCGCCTTCTACCATGGCGGCGACGTGCTCTACGGACTGCGGGACGTACCAGGTACGTGGCACGAGGAGTGGTTCTGCCAGAGTGGCTCGAGCACTTCCGCACCGAAGATGCCACCTTCCGTAGGCTCGAGCCGACTGAGACAGAGTTGGTCGGAGGATGGGTCTCCGTTGGGAAGCGACTGATGGGCGACGCCGTCGAAGGACGAATCGAGTGGTTGGCGTTCCATCGGCCAGAGGTCGTCCTTCGGGCTCCGTCGGAAGCGGCCCCACACTTGGCGCGCCTGCGTGCTCGGGATTGACGCCAGGCCCTGAAATCCAAGCGTGCGATGAGGGCTCGACCTCGGGCACTAGACCCTAATTTGGGTCCATCAGAGAGGGCCGGCCGCCCATGTGCGCGTCATGTGCCAGAGTTCGTGTTCGGAACCGGCTCACTCCTCGAGGACCTTTGGATTTTCAGTCATGGAGCGCACATCTCGGCATGCGCGCGACGGTGGGCCAGGTCCTCTAGCGTTCGGCAACGCGCCGCTCACTGATAGGCGCACCGGCCGGCGATGGTTGTTTGCCGGGAGGAGTGCAAGCAGCGTGACTCCAATCACCCCAAAGATCACAATGTCCTGGGGGCTATCCTTCCTGTGCATCCCGTGCGCCACGGCTTGCGCCGACATGATTGTCATCGTGAACCCATGGGCCAGGCTTGACCACGCCCCATAGGCGATCATCAAGCGATGCTTGGCCGGCTGATTAACGGCCACCAACAGACAGACCCCAAGCGCGGTGTTCAGGCTCAGGAACATCGGCATGACGTCACTATGCCCGCTAAGCCACCTCGAGTGCCACAGATCGTCGAACAGGAGATACCCCCAAAAGCAATAAAACAAGCCCACCAACACCAACACTACCTGTAAGGCGCGCTCACGCTTCATACCGTCCTCCGTTTTACTTCAGATTGTGCGATTGTCAGCTGTGATGCGTCCGATACTGGAAGTCTGCGAGCATCCGCAGTGTGAGCAGAATGCTTCTCCCCCTCGAATAGGCTTGCCACAGGAACTGCAAGGCCCAAGAAGAGGCCCTCGGAACACAAAATAAAGGATAAATCCAATCAAATTGGGTATGAGTAAAGCGGCAATCACCCAGGCCCAAGCAGGCATTTGACGCCTTTTGGCGTCCCCATAAATATATCCGAGGGCAAGGAAAAAGGCCGCGGTGAAGACGCCAAACGTCAGGCCAAACCAAAGCGCTTCCGCCATGGTGCTGAGAAATCCCTGGGAAGCAAGCAGGGAACGGCCCTGGCTGGAAGCGAAATAGACTACCCAGATCGGGATCGCCAGCGCTGCGATGGCCATTGCAGACCTGGGAATAATATTACGTGTTGCCGTTCCCAATAAAGCAGCCGCAAATACAAGTCCGCCCAAGAACGGTACCAAAAGCAACGCCGATTGCTGTGTCATGCAATGCCTCTATTCTCACGAGGAGCCGCGAGCAGACATAAGGCCGAGCAAAAAGATGGCAGCAGCCAAAAGACGAGCACGCCGGCTTGGACTTGAGCAGTGTCAAAGTGCATTGGGACCGCCAGGCGCTTGGTCACCTGGTACACGAGTGCCGATCCGACAAATGACATCGAGAGTGCTACAGCAGATGCAACCCAGATCTTGAATTGCACGTTGGGCTGGCGCACTGCCTCGGTATGATGCGCAAGCATCTCACGGACCTGGGCATTCGAAGCTGGTTCGCTCGTAAAGGTGAATTCCCGCAACCCCCGAATCGTACGCGCAGTCAGCTCGAGATAGCGCCTGCAGCCATCACAGTCGCGGATGTGGTCATGGATGAGCTGTCTTTCGCCCTCTGAAACCTCTTCTACGAAAGACCTGTCGATAAGCTCGCGAAATCCTTTGTCACCCTCCATGCGAATCGCCCTCCTCAAATGCGGATCTCAGTTCTGCAAGACCACGATAGATTCTGGACGTCACCGTTGTAGGAGGGGCGCCCAGGACCTGAGCCATCTCCGCAAGAGACATTTCTTCTTGGAACCTCAGCAGCAAAGCCTCGCGATAGAGCGGTGGCAGAATCTGCAGCCGACCGGCCAGACGCATTGCGTCTTCGCTTCGGGCTGCGGCTTCGAATGGGGAAGGCTCGGAAGAGGGTAACAGCAGCATTGCGTCGCGGTCATTTGGCAAGGATAGTGTTGCCACCGCTTTTCTCTTGTTCCGGAGGTAATCTATTGCCAAATTTCGGGCGATCGCGAATAGCCATGGATCAAACCGCTGCCGCCCGTTGTACTGGCTGCCCCGTTGCAGCACGCGAAGCCAGGTCTCCTGCGCAAGGTCCTCCGCATACTCTCGCCTCCCGGTGAGGTAGAGCAGGTAGCGCACCAGTCGATGCTGAGAGCGCTCCACCAAGTCTGCAAGAAGCTCCACATCCCTCTCACGTAAGCCTCGCGCAATCTTTGCCGTTTCGCTTTCGGCTGTCGTATTCAATGTCATGGGGAAGAACCGACACCTGTATTACGATCGAACCCCGGCGGATTACTCAGCTTGTGACCGAAAAATCACGCTAAGAGCTGCCTCGGACCGCCGGCCACCGCGGCCACGGGACACCGGAGCGATGATGAGGTGCCTAGACCCCACGGGCCCCCGGCCGCGCGGTAATAGGCTTGGTCGTCATGCAGAGCAGTTTCCCCAGGACGGCGTTATTCATTGCCGTCGTCGGCTTCGTCGCCGTCGTAGTACACTGGCGATTGGCTCCTACTCCGCTGACATCGGCGTGGCGTCAGTACCGGCTGCGTCGGACTCTCTACCTTGTCGCTTCGGCGGCCGGTGGCCTGAGCTTCGTGACCCTCGGAGCCATCGCTAACAGGCTCATCAGTCCAGCACGGGGTTGGTGTCTAGCAATCGCCCTGGTCCCTATTCCTCTCGCGGGCTGGTCGGGCGGCCGGACCGCTGCTCGAAGTCAGTCGCTTTCCAGAAACAACGGAGCGCTGTTGGTGCAGCTTGGCGGGTAGTCGCCTGCGTGGAGTTGCCCCGCGAAGCCGGACACGTCAGAGGTGGAGATAGCAGGGCGGAAGAGTCCCGGAGTCAGTTGGTTACGATCATCTGCCTCGTACACAAGGCTAAAAAGGAGAATATCAAGTGAAATCCAACGTTGTGTTGACCATCGCGTCTCTGCTCTCGATCCTCTTTATGACGTTTCACCTGACGGACGACGTCGTCCGCGAAATGGAGCCGGGAGGGATCTCAAACATGGTGGGGGTGCTCGTTCTGGCCGTCTGGCTCTACGGAACGCTGGCGCTCGCCGAACGGCGATCCGGGTACGTCATCATCCTCCTCGCGTCGCTCCTTGGATCGGTTGTTCCCGTAATCCACATGAGGGGGGCGGGAGTCGGCGAGATCGCCAAATCGAGCGGAGGATTCTTCTTCGTCTGGACACTCATCGCGCTCGGCGTCACCGCGATCTTCTCCGTCATGCTCTCTGCGCGCGGACTGTGGAGCCTGCTCCGAGGTCAGCCTCTTGCGCGCGTCGCCGAGAAAGCGAAGAAGCCCTGAGAGCAGCTCTGGTTTGTTCGTCGTGATACCTGACGACCTTAGTCAGCGTTCGGGTCGCGAAAATTAGTAACTGCGCTCGCCAAGCCGGCTACCGGATGCCTGCCGACCCCTGGGAGCCGAATCGCGACCTCTAGGCGCCGCTCTCTATAGGACGCGAGTGCCTCGCCGCACGGTCACCGGTGAGCCGTCGGCGACAAAGGCCACCACCGGAATCCCGGAGAGTGGGGCAACGAAATCCGTGCCGTACACGGCGGCCACGTTGCAGTGGAGGGCGGCCGACGATGCCAGCCAGAGGTTCCAGGGGGGATGCTCCACCCCGTACTCGTTTGAGCCGCCCCGGCTGCGTGCGGTGTATCCCCAGTGGTGCTCGACGAGAAAGGCTTCGAGACTTCCGTCCGAAGGCAACTGGGCCTCGACGCCGAAGCGCGCATCAATGGCGCTCCACTGTCCCTCGTGACGCCATTCATATCGGACATGGCCCTTCTCCGGCTTAACGGTGTGGCGCATGGGTACGGCCTTGTAGGGTTCTCCGTAGGCAAGTCGGGCTACTGCTGCGAGCGCAGCCCGGGGGACAAATTCACGGACGAAGACAACGCCCCGACGCCAACCCTCTGGTCCCTTCCGACGGACGTAGAAGCGCAGATTCACTTCGTCGAAGTCCCGGTGAAATGGGACCGCCACCCCCAACACCCGCGTTTGGAGAAAGCGGAAGCCGACGACGCTGACGAAGTTGCGGCCATTCCACGTGTCCAGCTCGGTACCGGCTGGGAGGCGGCCCCGTAGCACGCCCGGGTCCACCTCGTAGTTGAGCATCGCGAGCCAGCGCCAGTCGGCGGTGAGGAATACGGCGGGAGCGGTGAGCGTCCGCATGGTCATCCTGGGTTATCCCCCCGCGAAAGACTTCTCCGAGAAAGCTCGCCGAAGAAGTCCAGGAGCTAACCGACCTTCGGTCCCAGCTTCACGGGCTATCGGACGAATACTTGGGAGTTGCTGATGCCGTTGACACCATCGCTTCTCAACTCTCAGCTCCAGGTTTGGTCGCGATGAAGATGGGTTGGTAGAAGCCTGAGACTTCAGGCTCGCTCCAATGAAGGTCACTGAATCCTACCGAAGCGGCGGCCTCGGAGAGGTCGCGACGTAGGAGCGCCCGGTAATGTCCCCGGGTCGTTCGGGCCTCCCATCCACGCTCGCCATCCCGCACAAGAATGATGTGCTGAAGCTGGTAGCCTCGGCCGTCCTGGTCCCAGTCCCAAAGCTGTAGCACGACCCGCTCCTTGCCCCCTGACCCCAAGCGTCGCGGCGCGTCGCAGGATGGTCTCTTGCGCATGAGGTCATCGTAATCGCGGACAGAGGCGAAAAGCCGTCCGCCCGGCCGTAGGGCATCATGCCCAGCCTTCAATGCTGCAAGAAGGTCGGCGTCGGTCTCCAGGTGCGGGAGCGCGTTGTCGAACGCGATGACCGCATCGAAGGCTGCCACGTCGCCTGGGACTGCGAGGCGCATGTCACCCACCGAGATATCCAGCGCCGTGCCCAGTCGCTGGGCCTCTACTTTCGCGCGCTTGACGAGGGCAGGGCTAAGGTCGCGGGCGACAACAGTATGTCCCAGGAGTGTAAGGCCGATGGCCTGCGTGCCCATACCGCAGGCCATATCGAGAACGCGCTGTGATTCATTTCCCAAGAGAGCGTGGATGACCGCGCCCTGGCGAAGGAGGGAAGCGTCCCAGTCGTCGAAGATGAGGTGGTAGTCAGGGGCGAGCGCATCGTAGAAATCTCGCGGGTCGCGTTTCATGAACTACTTGGCGCCCGCATCCGACAGCATCACCTTGAAGCACTGCTGCTGCGAGTTGGCGCCCAAGTTCAACGCGGGGGGCGTCGTGCAGACGAAGGTATCCGTGTGGCCGCAGCCCTCACCGCGATAGGTCTCGCCGGTGATGTTGGTCACTTTCACTGAGTCTGCCGCGCACCCGTACTCAGCAGACATCTGCAACGGAATGGCTTGGGGCGTGGAACCGACTGCAAGTCCCACCAAACTGAACAAGCTCCAACCGGCCATCCTCGGCGCCACGTCCGGCCCCTCTTTCGCTTTAAGCCTCTGAACAAGAGTTAAACACAGGTGGGGCGGCCGCGGTTGGGCCGTGTTGGTCCTGTCGACGAGGCCTGAGTGGTGAGCATCGGGATGGGGTCCCTCGGCCGTCGCAACAGCTAGGCTTTTGAATCTGTTTTCGTCTCTCGGCGTGACTCTTACCGAGTCGACGTAGGCCTGGCGCGAATACCGTCCGGCCCAACTCCGCGTTTCGGCTTGGCGGCGACTGGCACTGGTTGAGTCGAGGAATGCAGGGCGTCGGCTTGAATCTCGAGTAACCGGAGGAGAGTTTCGTCAAGGTCCGATAGACAACAATGGGGAGTCTTCCGAAGAGCTCCACGTCCGATGAGCTCCGACTTGCGCACGATGGAGTCCGTGACCACCTTGGCTCGCAACGATTGGAGAGCGCCATGCGAAAGTTGATTCTTGTCGGGATGGTCGGAGCGTCATTCGTTGCAACCGGGTGCGTGACGCACGAGAAGGAAGTCGTTGAGAGGCCCGCACCGGTCGTGGTCAGTCCTGCGCCTGCCCCGCAAAGGTGGAGGTTGTCGTTCCGCCGAATTGACCGTTTTCAGACTCTACTCTCGTGGTTTGAGGTCCTCGCGGCGGTCCCGAACCGCGCTTCGGCCGGGTCGGGTGTCGCGTGGGCCTCCGCGTGACAAAACGCCACATCTCCCGACTGGAACAGAGGCCGAGTAGCCAAGGTCAAACGGCAGACCTAATTCTCGAGGCGTCGCAATAGATCCAACCCAGAGCCTGGAGAATCCATGACTCGCGCCGGCACTCTCATCGCAGTTGCCTCACTCTTGATGGTCGCCGCGATCAGCGATGTGGTGCTTGCTCAGTCCGCGCCAGCCACAGGCTCGTTCAAGGGAACCTATAGTGGAGACGTGGCGGACGGGGGCAGCGCCCAGCCTGTCCGAACGACGACGCAGGGCAGCTACTCGAATGAGCCGGCCAAGCCGTCCCAGACGAGCCCGAAGACGTCATTCCAAGACACCTACACCGCTGGCAATCCGGCGGATGCGGGAGCACCGAAGTCCAAGCGGTAGGAAGTCGTAAGAGGGCTCTCAGCGAAGGGCCCGCCCCTTGGGTTGTCGGCAGGGCAGGGATTGGGGACGTCCCTGAAGCACGAGGGGCGAGGCGTGTGACGGCGGCCCGGTTCTGAGTTCGAAGCTGTTGGTCCCCTCGAGCCAAGACGGTGAAGTCCGTTCCAGTCCGGGGGTCAGAAAGAGCTGCGGTCGAGGACCCGCACATCAGTCGACCCATATGAGTCCTGGACCGCGCAGTCTGCGATCGACGCTTCCACGCAGTCGGTCATGCTAGCGTCTGTCGAATCTCGCATGATTGAACCTGGGCAGGCGGCTCCTCCTTTCACGCTCAACGATGCATCCGGACGTGCCGTGTCCCTGGACATCCTCCGCGCTACCGGGCCTGTGGTTGTCTTCTTCTATCCGCGTGACGATTCGCCCATCTGCACGCGAGAAGCATGTGCATTCCGCGATGCCTACGAGGATTTCGTCGCTGCGGGCGCGACCGTGGTGGGTGTGAGCTCTGACTCAGAGGACACGCATCGGCGCTTCGCGGAGCGTCGCCGCCTCCCGTTTGTCCTGCTCAGCGACCCTGATGGCGCGGCCCGGAAAGCGTACGGAGTGCGGCCCACTTTGGGCCTGCTCGCCGGTCGCGTGACCTTCGTCATCGACGGAGCTGGCATCGTTCGGCTGGCCTTCTCGGCGCAATTCCAATCAGCGGGCCACGTGGAGCAGGCACTGGAAGCGGTCCGAAGGATGACGGCAAAGGCGGGTGTCCCACCGGCCTCGTTGGCCAAGCCCGCTCGCGACTCTCCCAAGACTTGACGGTGCTGCGGGAGGCCTGAGAGGAGAATCCTTGCCGCCCGATCCGGCAACGCTGGATGAGGCAGCACTCGGGAGAGGGGAGGATGGTGTTGAGCGAGCTCGCACCGGCGCTGGCATGCTTGAAGCCCAAGAGTCTGGCCGCTCATAGAATCTCGTAGATGGAGTAGATTGGACCGTCGGATCGGCGATCGCCAAGTGACACAGCGAGAAGGCGATTCAGGAACGCGTACTCATCGTGGCCAGTCTCGAAGCGCGGCGTGGTCCGGAAGTAGTAAGCGGAGGGATCGACGGTCTCCCCGCGTCCGAGAGCCGCGATGACATCAGGCGGTCCGTGACGAAGTCCAAACGACGTCATTGAGATAAGCGCGCCGTCATCGGTCTCGAGTGTGAGGCGCAGGTCGAGTTCCAGGACGCCGTCATTCCGGAGAAGCGTCCAGTCACTGCCGCCCGGTAGTACCGTTCCGCGCAATCGCGGACCTTCGAAGTGGCCGCTCCCTATCGGCGCGGCTATTCGGATGCCGCAAGGCACAGGGCCAAGGCTGTGGGCGCCGACGATGGCGACCTGCAATGTCATCAAGAGTCGCGAATCCATTCAGCTACCCTTTCCCCTTCTGCCAATCCGTTGGCCCGACCTGAGAAGTCGATGAGACTTAGGTGTCGCTCGAAGGTGAACGACCGCTCGCGCCGACAACGGGCGGGCCCGCCCGCGATCTCGGTCTCGATGGGATCCATGACACGAGCGCAGTGGCCACTCCCAAGCACCGAGCAGGCCATCGAGCAATCCCAAAGTATCGCCGACACCTTTGTCCAATGGATTCGTCCGGGATTCGTCAGCACCCTTAACCACGGGACTGAGAAGCGGAAGGCGAGACGGCCAACATAGGGCGCGCCGAGTTGCGCTCGCGAGCATTCGGACGCTTCGCGCGCGTCACTGCTCAAAGGGAAGGCCTCGAGCCTAAGCGCCGCTCAACGTCGATGAGCGACTCCTGAAAGAGGATCAGGATGACGACTTCAGCCAAGACTGCGATTGTGACAGGCGGCTCCCGAGGTATTGGAGCAGGAGCCGTGAAGGCCTTCCTGGAGCGCGGTTACAACGTGGTCGCGAATTCACGAAACATTACGAAGTCGGGCGCGTTCGAACCTTCAGACAAGCTCGCGTTGGTCGATGGAAGCACAACCGAAGCCGCAACTGCTGTGGAGATAACTGAGGTCGCGAGGACCAAGTTCGGGTCGATCGACGTTCTCGTCAACAACGCCGGGATCTTCTTTTCCAAGCCTTTCACCGATTACACCCTCGACGACCTGCGCTCCCTGGCTGCCGTCAATATCGAAGGGTTTTTCTTCGTTACCCAATCGGTGATCAAGCAGATGTTGGCACAGGGGAGCGGCGGCAGCATCGTCAATCTCTCGACGACGTTGGTCGGTCATCCAATCGCTGGAATCAACTGCGTCGTAGCGATCATAACCAAGGGTGGCCTGGAGGCGGCCACGCGCAGCTTGGCGATGGAATACGCGAGACAGGGGATACGTGTGAACGCAATAGCACCGGGAATTGTCGACACCACACTGCACAAAGATGAGCCGAAAGCCTTTCTCAAGACCCTGCAGCCGATGGGACAGATGGCTGCAGTGAAGGACATCGTCGACGCCATCATGTATCTGACCGAAGCCGGTCAGGTGACCGGCGAGATCGTACACGTGGATGGCGGTGTCCACTTAGGCAAATGGTAGTCCGGCAAGGCTGCAACGATGGAAAGTAGACTCGGCTAGGGGGTCGGAGAAGCAGTCCGACCCGCGACGTGTCCGCAGCCGAGCCTCGTTGCCATCCTCACTAGGTCAGCGAGAGAGTCGGCTTTCATCTTGCGCATCATTCTCCCTCGATGAGCCTTCACCGTGATTTCGCTGATGCCGAGCTCGCTCCCCACTTGTTTGTTGAGCAGCCCCGCAACCACCAAGATCATGACTTCACGCTCGCGTCGGCTCAGGGACGCGGACCGGCTGCGGAGCACCTGCATTGCCGCCTCTTCTCTAATCTCGGCACGACTGCGCTCGATGGCGCGCGCGATCCCTTGTAAGAGTGCTTGCTCCGAGAAGGGCTTGGTCAGGAACTCGACTGCTCCTGCTTTCATCGCTGCGACGGTCATCGGTACATCTGCACAACCGGTGATGATGATGATCGGCATGGCGGCGCCATCCGCTGCGACACGCATTTGCACATCCAGGCCACTCAGATCTGGGAGGTTCACGTCAAGCACCAAGCAACTCGGTGCAAGGCGACGAGGACGGGCTAAGAACGCCGTGGCTGATGCGAAGGTTTCGGCCTGCCAGCCAGCGCACCGGAGCAACGCATCGAGCGATTCACGTACCGAGACGTCGTCGTCGACAACGAAGACGACGGGGGTGTTCGACTCGGATGATGAGCTCGACTCATGGGTGCGTGCGGTCGCTGTTTCCATCGTTCTCCCCCTGACGGCAAGAGTCGCTGCGCTCCCTCAGCTCACTCGAAGGGCGGAATAAAGCGCCCGAAGCAGAGCCGTATCGCTGAACGGCTTGAGCAGGCAATCCACAGCGCCCTTCCCGACCATGCGCGGATGGCCGATCTCATCTGCGTTGGCGGTTATAAAGACGATCGGGATGGTCTGACGGCGAAGCGCTAGCTCCCGCTGTAAATCTGGTCCGGACATGCCTGGCATGGCGATGTCGAGGAGGAGACATCTGGTCTGGTTGACGCTGCCGGATGCGAGAAACTCTTCCGCCGAAGAAAAAGCCTGGACTGGAAATCCGAACTCCCTGAGGAGGTCCGGTAGCGACTCACGCACGGACTCGTCGTCGTCGACCACCGTTACGAGCGGGCGCATGCTCACTAGGAGTTCCCCATCATTGGCGCCGCAACCGCCACGCGGGACGCTGCGCCAAGGCTATGAACGCTGCTTCGGCTCTCAGGTCGCTTCGGAAGTGAGAATGAAAACGTGGCGCCTGGCCCATCGTTCGGGGATGCCCAGAGGCGGCCATGATGACTCTCGATGATGAAGCGACTCACGGAGAGGCCCATCCCCATGCCGTCGCTCTTGGTGGTGTAGAAAGCCTCAAACAGACGTTCCTCCCCATCCCGCTCGAATCCCACGCCCGCGTCTTGCACAGTCAGCCGCACTTCAGCGGCCTCGTCGAGTTGGGTTCTGATGAACAGCTCTCGTGGGCGGTCCTCGACAGCGCTCATGGCTTGCGCGGCATTGATGAGCAGATTCAGGACGACTTGCTGAAGCTGAACACGGTCGCCCGTGACGGCTGGGAGGTTATCGGTAAGCTCCACCTTCAGAATTGCTCGACGCCTCCGGAGTTCACTCGACAGCAGGGCAATCACCTCTCGTGTTGCGTCATTGAGGTCCACCGATTCCCTCTTTGGGTCCGTCTTGCGAAAGAGCTCACGCAAGCGTGTCACCACGTTGGATGCGCGGTTGCCGTCTCGGATCGTGCGTCGGGCAGTTTCGGATGCCCCGCAGACGTTTGGAGGCTCAGCCGCCAACATGCGAAGACAAGTGCTCGCATTCGTGATGATGCCCGACAGCGGCTGGTTGATCTCGTGGGCAATCGATGCCGTCAATGCTCCGAGGCTCGTCACTCTGGCCACGTGAGCGAGCTCGGAACGCACCTTACTCAGTGCCTCTTGCGACAGTCGTTGCACCGTCACATCCTGAATCGCGCCGATATACTCTAGGCCGCCGTACTGGTCTCGGGTCCCGTGAGCAACCATGTGCACGTACTTGATGGTGTCGTCAGGCATCCGCAGGCGGTGCTCGAAGTCGAGGCCCCTGCCATCAACTCGCGCCCGGTCGCAGATCTCATTTAACCGAGCGACGTCTTCGGGGTGAACTCGGGAGTTGATGACTTCCGGGGTCAAGTCCACGGATGGGTCAAGGCCGAAAATTCGGTAAGTTTGTTCTGACCATGTGACCTCATTCGTTGTGACACTCCAGGAGAAGCTGCCGGTGAGGCTGAGTCGCTGCGCTTCCGCGAGAAATGCCGTACTTCGCCGCAAGTCCTCCTCCGACTGCTTCCGATTCGTGATGTCCATGTTCTGCCCGTACCACTTCACTAGACGGCCGGCCTCGTCACGGAGTGGAACAGCCCGAATGAGGAACCATCGGAAAGTCCCGTCGGAGCGACGGAGCCTTGCCTCGACTTCGCCAGGTTGGCCGGAATCGAGAATCGATCGCCAATTCCGGTTCAATCGCGCCGCGTCGTCCGGGTGAACTGCAGCCTGCCACCCGTAGCCGCACTCGTCGTCGAGCTTGACGCCCGTGTAGCTGCACCAGGTTTGATTTACGAAATCGATACTTCCGTCAGGAGCTGCACTCCAGACAAGACCAGGAATCGCATTGATGATGCGGCTGAGATCCCCCTCCATGTCGGCCCTCCGCAGAAATGAGCGCGTGCCCTACTCCAGCGGGTTTCACCATACTTTGGTGTCGTTCCAGCGGCGACGTCACCAAGAGTGACGTCGATGGGCAGAGGCCCGAAAGCGGCACCTGCGCATTTGGTCTCTCGATCCGATTCCAGGAGATTGAGCTCGGCGGCCAGGAGGACCTCTAACGAACGCAAAGACCTAAGCACCTAAAACTACTAAGCGTTTTCGGCTCCGGCCTTTCGGTCGCCAGTAAGTAGGTCGCTAGCTCAACGGCCCTGGCAGTCGAGACGGGTGGCTTCTCGATGACGACCGTCGTGCATCACGACGGCTTCAATGGGCTCTCGCTTCAAGACGCCGGCGAATTACCACGCGTCGGAACACACCGGACTGCGAAGCCCCTAGAGAACCACCCGGGCCTCCAGTGCACGGAAAAGTTCGGCAAGCAGCTGTCAGGCCGACTCATTCAATTTGCTAGAGACTTTGGCGGAGTGCAGGTACTGAAGCGGAGAGGGCGTTAGCCATGAGGGAAACCTGGACTAGATTCGCCGCGCTCATCGTTCTCACGATGGGTCTTGAGAGCGAAGCCTCAGAAGCGGCCAAGGACATGGTGCCGTCGATGATACTCGGATCGAGTCGACTTCCTGTTGAGGGAGAGTTCCCGTCCCTGGTTGGCGCGACGGAGTGGCTCAATTCGCAGGTACTGACGCCGGCGCAACTCCGCGGAAAGGTCGTCCTGGTCGATTTCTGGACGTACACCTGTGTCAACTGGCTACGGACTCTCCCCTATCTCCGGGCATGGTCCGACAAGTATGGAAAGAGCGGTTTGGTCGTAATCGGTGTCCACTCACCCGAGTTTGGATTCGAAGGCGATGTGGACAACGTTCGCCGAGCGGCGAAGGTGTTGGGGGTTACCTACCCGATAGCCGTCGATAGTGACCATGCCATATGGCGCGCATTCAACAACGCGTATTGGCCTGCGCTTTATTTTGTCGATTCGAAGGGACACCTCCGCCACCATCGATTCGGTGAGGGCGACTATGAAGAGTCGGAGCGAATAATTCAGCAATTGCTCGCTGAAGCCGGAGCGATCGACGTCGATCACGACCTGGTATCGGTCGACCCTCGAGGAGCCGAAGTTGCCGCCGATTGGACCGACTTGAGGTCCCCGGAGAACTATCTTGGCTATGAGCGCACGGAAAACTTCGCCTCAGCCAGCGCAGCGTCAAGGTATACGCGCCACATCTACACCGCTCCCCAACAGCTGGGTCTGAACCATTGGTCTCTCGCGGGTGATTGGACGGTCCAGCGAGAGGCCATCGTCCTGCACAGCTCGAACGGGCGGATCGTTTATCGCTTTCACGCTCGCGATGTGAATTTGGTCATGGGACCGGCCGCGCGCGGAGAAGCCGTTCGATTTCGGGTGCTTATTGATGGACACCCGCCGGGCGCCGCTCACGGAGTAGACGTTGATGGTGACGGGAACGGCGCGGTTCGGGAGGAGCGGCTCTATCAGCTGGTGCGTCAATCGAAGCCGATCTCTGACCACGTGTTTGAGATTGAGTTCATCGATTCAGGTGTTCGGGCGTTCTCGTTTACCTTCGGCTGAGTCATGCTGAAGCTGAGGCCTGAGGCGTGGAACACCGCTTCACTGCACCCGAAAGGCGTAGACCGTGCCATTGGCCGGCACGTAGATGCTGCCCCTTGCTACCAGCGGCGCCACCCAGTGAACGACACCGGGCATTGCGGTGGAGGTGACGATGGTTGCCCCCGTTAGCCCGTCCACGGCGTGGAGCTCATTGTCCCCGCCGGCCCCGACTCCCCAGACGACTGCGTCGTTGGTGCCGTCACTCGTCGTCACAATGGGCGAGCCGCCGTTGTCCGCGCCTGAGGCTCCTTGACTGACGCAAAAGGCTTGAGTCACGGACGGTGCGCCTGCTGCGGAAACCTTCAAGACACCCAAAGTGTCGCCGTTGCTGTCGCAGGGCGCGTTGTAGGCGACGTACCGTCCCGAGGCCGTCTCGTACGTCGCCATTCCACCACTGGCGTCGTCGGAGGCAACGTTGGCCAGGTGCGCGAGCGGGGGGTTCGGCGTGTAGAAGCCGCCCAGGTTGGCGCGGTCGATGAGCCACGCGTCGTGCGATTTGCCGATGCACAGCGCAACCTGCCCAGAGCCGGCGCCGTCTAAGTCAAAGAGGACAGTGCCGTTGCTTCCAAAATCTGCATCCTCGCTCGACAGGGTTTGCCAGTCGTTGAAAGCGAAGTAGTCGGCCGGCTCCCCGCTGAACGTCAGCGAGGCGGAGTCGAGGCGAAGGAATGCGTCCGAGTTTCCCGCATCCCAGGTGTCTTGGTTGCCCTCACCGTTGCCGGTCACGGCGAAGAGAGAAGTCCCATCGGTGGCGAGGCCGTTGGGTGCCCAGATGGCCGCCCCCCGGCCCGGTGGCTTGTAATAGAAGAGGCCGTCGGGGGCGCTGGAGAGTGGGACGCCCATGACGAAGCCCCAGTTGTTGCCGCAGTCGCCGTAGTAGCCGCCAAAGGGGATGTAAACGACGTCGTTGAGGAGAAGCAGCCCAGCACGCTGCCCCTGGTACACCGCGCTGAAGCCCGGCACGGTGTTGTCGATGTCGATTTGCCACTTCGTTGTTCCAGCGTCGATGGAGAGCCCGAAAATGATGTGGTGTGGCGTGGCGGACGTGGCTGGCACGTCCAGCGTCCCGACCACCACCAACTCCTGGCGCGCGACGTCCAGAACGGGGGTGCTGGTGATGCCGAGGGTGCTGATGTTCCCACACCCGAATTGGTTTCCGGAGACTCCGGGACCGAGCGCAGCTGTCCACAGTACCGTCCCAGCCGCCGCGTCGATGGCGTAGACGTTGTTCGCTTCGGTGGCGATGAAGAGGACATCTTTTCCATTCAAGCCGTTCTCGAGGAAGAGGGGAGAAGCGTAGACCTTGCCCGTAATTGTCGGGGCGAATGCGGGGTCCGGCTTCAAGCCACCCGCGGCTTGGATGGCCGCAAGATTCGCCTTGGTGAAAGCCGCGTCGACGTACAGCGAGTCGCGGCTTCCGTCGACTCCGAATTCGGTGATGGCCAGCACCACGCCGCCATCCGGAAGCACTCCCGCGTCCGTCGGTCCAGCGTCGGGCGGCAATCCCGCGTCCGGAGTACCTGCGTCTGGCCGCACTCCCGCGTCCGTTGTACCTGCGTCTGGCCGCACTCCCGCGTCCGTTGTACCTGCGTCGGGCGGAACTCCAGCGTCCATTGTACCTGCGTCGGGCAGCACTCCGGCGTCCGTTGTGCTGCCTCCATCTGTGTTGTCGCCGGCGCCTTCGGTTCCCACGGTGCCGGAGCAGCCGACGACGCCAGCCGCAAGTAAGCACAACAGAACCGCGCACCGATGATGATTCATTGCGCGCAGCTTAGGCCCGAGTTCGACCACGGGACAGTCCGGATCTCGTGCAGCCATCGACGCCCCCTTGCTTCAGTGCGCGAACCCATTCGAAGTCTTGGGCTCCCGCGACTCAGGAGCGCTTGCAACCTTCCAATCACGGGAATCTTCACTGGTCGCCCGTGGGGCCTTTGCCCTCCAGTTGGCCGAACTCCCATCGCGCTTGGCCACCCGGCGGATGGCGTCAGCAGCCACCGCCTCGAGCAGAAGGACCATGGGGTGCCTGGTTCTCCCTCCTGGTAGAGATCCCGGTGCGCGAAGCGTGGCTCTGGAAAAGGGCGGCGCTGCCATCCCTGCCATCAGCGGCTGACGACGTCGATAAGCGAAGGCAAGCTACTTGGCGGCGTACGGGCTGGTGCCAGCGCCCGCCAGTTCCGGGGCGTCGAAACGCGAATCGACGCAGCGCAGGATGATCCAGGGAGATCCACACCCCGTTGCCTACACCGGGTCCTTGGTCCGCCTTCGAACCTCGCCGAGTTCCAGCACGCCTTGGCCTGCAAGCCAGTTGCGACGATGGTGTGTCCATTCGCCGGCAGCTGCGAGATTTGGTAGCGCCCGCGCCCGTCCGCCTCGCGTCCTGGGCAGGCCGTACGGACCCTACCCAACGCCGTTTCCGAGGCGTCTCGGACTGCTGTAGGGAACGGACCGACCGGACGGGGTGTGCGCCCAGTGCTCTTCTCCAAACCGTCGAGGCGGACCTACGCAATGCGCGGTGCATCTGCTGCTCTGCGCAGTGCTGGCCGAAGATGGTCGCCGACGTCAGCAATGAAAGGCCACTAAGTCACTGAAATGGACCGCGCACTCCGCTTCCGTTCTCACCGGAGGATTAGGCGCGGGCTCTCGGCATTTGGGGACTTGCGCGATGGCATGCGACGCCCCATTTTTGGGTCGACGTCTTGACATCCTTGAGGGCGCACCATGAAGCGCATCATTTTGGGAGCAGTGGCCTGCTTGCTGGCGGCGGCATGTAGCGGCGGAAGCGAAGCATCCAACGGCACTTGCACTTATCAGGGGCAAACATTCACCGACTTCATTCAATGCCCTGACAGCACAGTCTGCTGCCCGACGTATGACAACTGCACTGTCATCTCCGGCGGCGGCTACTCCTGTACCTCGAATTGACTGAAGCAAGTCAACAGCGGGCGTAGGAGAGAAGGACCAAGCGGTCGGGTAAGGGATTGTCGCCTACCGGGGTGGGTCGACGACGTCGAGCAACTCCCTCGGTGGCCGGGCAACACTGGCCGAGCGGCTCAGCTTCAGCGCCAAGCCCAGCGCTCCCTGTCGTGGCGAGTCCGGGTATCTGCCCTTTTTCGGGAAGCCGAGAAACGCAGCGCGCACCTGTTTCCAGCCGTGCGCTCGCCGCCACGAGAGTCAAGGCATGCCCATCATCACCAACCAGTTGGTGACGCAGTGGTGGGGCGTCTTCGAAGACGGGGTCCTGGCCGCGGCTAGTCTCGACCTTGGCTCCCCCTCACTCTGCAAGGCGAGACCTACTCGCTCAAGCAGATGGAAAGATAGGGTTAGCTTCCCAGATGAAGTCGGACGCCGCCGTGAATGAATCGCGGCTGTCCGATGGTGTCGACTCCAGCGCGTCCAACGAGATATTGCGCATTGAAAAGATTTTCGACTCCGAGGTACACGTCGAATATCGAGTTGATGTGCCACGCCGCAAAGAGGTTGAGGAGAAAAACCTGTGGCATCGGCAGCGTATTCAAGGCGTCTTCGTATTCGAGTCCAATGTAGTTCAGCTGGGTGGTGAAGGTGAGGAGTCGGGGATCGTCAAAGCCGGCCGAGACGTTTGCGCGCCGGCTCGGGTCTTGCGGCAACTGCTTTCCAAGGAGCTGCGGGCTCCCGGGCGCCGAGGCCACGTTGCTGTCTACGAAAGTATACGCCGCGGTGACGAACCAGTGTGGGGCAATCCGCCAGTCCAGGCTCGCTTCGAACCCAGGGACATTCGCTCGCCCGAGATTCTGCTTTTGAGCGTTCGGGCCAACACAGTTTGCCCCAGGCGTCCCGAGCGGGGCTCCGGGAGAAGCCGGGCACGTCACGTTGACGATGGGGCTGTCGATGGTGTTCCAGAATCCGGTCGCGCGCAGGGTCCATCCCCGGGGTAGCGCGACGTCGAGCCCCGCTTCTGCGCCCCACAGCGTCTCGGGGCCGAGGCCTGCATTCCCGAACGTCTTGATGGTACCTACCTGGAAGGACCGATAGAGCTCGTCCAGCGTCGGAGCGCGGAAGGCCTTGTATGCTGCCGTTCGGAGTGTGAGCCAGGGAAGGGGACGTACCCGGAGCCCCACTTTTGGGTCCAACTGAGCATCCGTCCGGTTGGCGTAGTCCAACGTTGGGGGCGTTGTCCCGTTCCCGAGTGACTGGGAAAGCGTTCCGTCGGTGTTGGCCCAGTAATCATACCGGAAGGCTGCGACCGCCTCGACAATGTCCGACACCTGATAGACATCTTGGACGAAGAAACCGAGGAGTTGTTGGTTGCCTCCTGAATTCTGCTGCACGACGCTTCCGGGCGTCACCGTGACTGGGTAGAGTTCCTCGTCGGTGTGACCTGTAATCCACCGTGCATCGAGCCCCGCCGTAATCGTGTGCTGTCCGGCCAATTTCAACGAACGACTCGTCCAAAGAAGGCCTGCCCCAACGTCATTGGTTGGCACTCGCTGGTGAGCGGAGAGCGTCTCCTCCGCGCGGCCCTCAGTTACGAGAGCTCGGTTCTGCAAGAATTCTCCTACATGACCAAAAACCGCGAGGTCGAAACTCCCGAGGTTGCCAGGTGAGTAACGCGCGCTGGCCGAGTAGGTTCCCTGCCTGACGATGGAAGTCGTAAAGGCAGTTCCACCATTCTGGTTTTCGAAAAAATACCCTCCTCGGAGATTCAACGAGAGGTCCTTGGTTGCCTCCACTTCGACGCGACCGTTGACAACGGCGTGCTGGGAAGGCGTTGCGGTGTCGATCGGGCCACGATCATAAGGGGCCACCACGAAGTACCCGTTGGAGGTCAAGAAATCGCCCTCGAGTGCTGCACCAACGGGTCCAATCCTGTCCGAGGCCCATACGCTGATACGCCCGGTATTCTCGGAGCCGTAGTCGCCCACAGCGTCGAGAGTGAGCGGAGTGATGGGCCGGGAGACGACCTGCACGACGCCGCCCAGTGCGTAATTGCCATAGAGCGCAGAGCCGCCCCCCGGCACGATTTCGATTCGCGCGATTCCCAAGGGTGGCAAAGAGCGCCAGTAGACCCAATCACCAAATGCATCGTTGGCCGGAACGCCGTCAACGAGGACGAGAGTGCGTGAGATGGCCGACGGACCGACTCCACGCAGGCTCACCCCCTCGGAGCTTGGGTCGGAGCCCATGCTGTTCGACCTTCGAAAGGTGTCGAATGTCGGAACCGACTGCAGGAGCGCGTCGACGGTCCCGGGAGCGCTCCGGTCGAGGGTGGCCCGATTCACAATCGTCACGTCGGCGGGGACGTCTCGCAGCTTTTCAGGGCTACGGGTGGCGGTGATGACCGTCTCCTCGCCCCACATAGTCACGCCGGCGTCGGCTGGCGGCAACGATGCAGTGATGGCGGGAGTTGGACCCGCTTCTGAGACTGCAGCCTCGATGTTCTCGTTTCTCTCAGAAGCCCTCGCGCCAGCTGCGAGTCCCGTAGAGAGGAAGAGGCAAAGTGCCATTCCAGGCAAACCCTGACTCATGCAGGCTTTTCGCAGCCTGAAGGAATGCGTATGCGGCGACGGCGGCCAGCCCTCGCTCGAGACTCGCGTCAGCGTTTGGCTGAAGGGTGTACTTGGCACGTGAGGCGTGGAACGCCGCTTCACTGCACCCGAAAGGCGTAGACCGTGCCATTGGCCGGAACGTAAATGCTACCCTTGGCGATAAGCGGCGCCACCCAATGGATGACATTGGGCATTGCCGTGGAGGTGACGATGGGCGCACCAGTTTCCCCGTCCACCGCATGAAGTGCGCTGTCCCCGCGAGCCCCGAGGCCCCAGACGACGGCGTCGCTGGAGCCGTCACTTGTCGTTACGACAGGGGAACCGCCGTTGTTCACGCTGCCGGTCACTCCTTGATTGACACAGAAGGCTTTTGAAATGGAGGGCGGACTTCCTGCGGCTACCTTGAGGACACCCAAGGTGTCACCGTTGGCGTCGCAGGGAGCGTTGTAGACGACGTACCGCCCGGACGACGTCTCGTAGGTGGCCATTCCGCCGCTGGCATTCGTGGTTGCAACGTTGTCGAGCTCGGAAAGCGGCGGATTCGGGTCGAAGAAGCCGCCCAGGTTGCTACGGTCGATGAGCCAAGCGTTGTGAGACTTGCCGATGCACAGAGCCAGCTCCCCTGAGCCAGCGCCGGGCAAGTCGAAGAGGACGGTCCCGTTACTCCCGAAGTCGGCATCGTTGCCCGACAAGGTCTGCCAGTTGCTGAAGGCGAAGTAGTCGGCCGGCTGCCCGCTAAACTGCAGCGTCGCCGATTCGAGGCGGAGGAATGCGTCGGAGTTTCCGGCGTCCCACGTGTCTTGTGTCCCCTCGCCATTGCCGGTCACGGCGAAGAGCGACGTTCCATCGCTCGCGAGTCCGTTGGGGGCCCAGATTGCGGCGCCGCGTCCTGGTGGCTGGTAGTAGAAAAGACCGCTTGGCGCCGTCGAGAGTGGAACGCCGATGACGAAGCCCCAGTTGTTACCGCAGTCACCGTAATAGCCGCCAAACGGAATGTAGACGACGTCATTGAGGAGTAGGAGCCCGGCACGCTGCCCCTGGTAAACTGCGCTGAAATCCGGAACGGTCTTATCGATGTCGATTTGCCAGTTCGTTGCTCCAGAATCGATGGAGAGCCCGAAGATGATGTGGTGCGGTGTCGAGGAGGCTGCGGGCACGTCAAGCGTCCCCACCACCACCAACTCTCGGCGGGCGACATCCAGAACAGGTGTACTGGTGATGCCGAGTGGGTCGATGTTCCCGCAGCCGAATTGGCTGCCGGGAACACCGGGACCGAGGGCGGCGGTCCAGAGGATGGTTCCGGCCGCCGCATCGATGGCATAGACGTTGTTCTCCTCGGTCGCGACGAAGAGGACGTCCTTGCCGCCGAACGCGTTCTCCAGGAAGAGTGGCGACCCATAGACGTCGCCCGTAATTTTCGGGACGAAGGAGGGGTCGGCCGTCAAACCGCCGGCGGTTTGGATGGCTGCGAGTTTCACCTTGGTAAAGGCCGGGTCGACGTAAAGCGATTCGCGCCTGCTATCGACTCCGAAGGTTGTGATGGCCAAGACAATGCCGCCGTCCGGAAGCAGCCCGGCGTCCGGAGAGCCTGCGTCGGGATTGGGGCCGACGCTTATCGTTCCGGAGCAACCGACGCCGCCGCTCGCGAGCAAACACAACAGGGGGATGCACCGCAGATGGGCCATTGCCGCCAGTCTAGGCCCGAGTCGAACCGCCGGACAGTCCGGCCTTCCTTGGAGCCACCAAAGACCTCCGTCAGCTATGGAAAGGAAAACACGGCCCCTCAGTCGCGCGCTCAGAAGCGCTTGTAGGGGAGGAACTTTCCACTCATGGAAATCTTCACCCGATCGCCCTTGGGGTCCGGTTGCCGCTCAAGAGACATGTCGAAATCAATGGCGCTCATGATGCCGTCGCCGAACTCTTCCTGGATGAGCTCCTTCCAGGTCGTCCCGTAGACCTGGACCAGCTCGTAAAACCGGTAGACGAGGGGGTCGGTGGGAGGACCGGGCGGGAGCGAGCCCCGGTAAGGAACCTCCTGGAGAAGTGCCGTCTCCTCGGCGTCCAGGCCCAGGAGGGCGGACGCCCGCTCGGCCTGAGCCTTGTCCAGGCGCATCTGACCGAGGAGTGCCGCGGTGACGAGAATCGGCGACGCTCCGCCGACCTTCTCGGCGATTTGCTTCCACGAGAGTCTCTGGATTCTCTTGATGCTGAGGATTTTCTCAGTGAGCTCGGCCCGCATCATGGCAGCCTCCGTGCTGAATCCAGCCGGTGGTCCCTGCCGGTAGGAGAGTCGGAATCCGACGGTTCGAAGCGTCTGGAGCGCGGAGGACGTCTAGCAACTCGCCAGGTCAGAGCCATAGGAAACCCCCAGTTTCGTTCATGCCGTCGCGGCCAAGGCGCTCGCTCGCGACTGAGAACCGGCAAGCCACGCCGACAAGGTAGTTTCCCACGAATCGACGTGCTCAGTCTTGCGAGGTGAGAGCGCCCTGGCGTCGAAACGAATCGCAGCGATTATTTCGATTACGACCCCGTCGGCGACATTCACAAGGGCGCCGAGCCCGAAGGCCACGCCGCTGCAGTTATACGCGAAGTCGAAGCGTGAGCTTCGTAGTTCGGCCGAGCTTGCCATCACCGACGCGCGCGCCCGAGCCAGGTCTGGACCAAATAGATGGTCGCACTGATGAGCAAGACCGCACACAGGCCGATGATCTCTTCACGTGATGCCAGTCCGATCAGGACCAGCATGCTGAAGATTCCCGTCGTCGCTGCGGCCCCCGACCACCGAAAGGTGAACGGTGCCTCGGCAGATTCCACCCCTTGTCGGGAGAGGTACCAAGCAGCTCCGCAGCCAGCGATATAGAGGGCTGCCGTACCGAGCGCCGAAAGCACCGCGAGCTCCGCAAACGTTCCTGTGAGAGCGAGTCCGATGACGACTGCCGCATAGGAAAGGATTGCAACGCGGGGCGCCTGACTGCCCGCGCCCACACGTCCGAGCGCGCTTGGCAAGAGGCCATCACGCGCGAAGGCGAACAAGACTCGGGGTGTCCCAAGGATGTCGCTGCCGATCCAGCCAAACATGGAGGCCGTGGCACCAGCCAACATCAGTAGACGCAAAGCGGGGCTGATGCGCGCCATAGCGTCGGCCAGTGGCGCACTCGATTGTGGCAGTGAGGGACCGAGAATCCCTTGAGCGATGAACTGAATCGCGACGTAGAGTGTAGTCACTGAAAGAATCGAAATCGCGAGCGCACGCGGAATGGTACGAGTCGGTTCCGCGACTTCGCCGCTCGCGCTCAAGGGCGTTTCCATGCCCTGGAATGCGAAGAGAGCGAGGATGAGGGCACGGCCGAGGCCTTCAGTCCCAAGGTGCACGGGCGTCGCAAAATTGCTGCGGTGAATGGCGCCGACGCCGGCGAGAACGAAAATCGCGAGTGGAATTAGTTTTAACACCGTCGCCGCAGCGATGAGACGGGTGCCGCGAGCAACGCCTCCCAGGTTGATGAGCGCGATTCCACCGACAACGCCCAGGATGACCACGATGCGGACACCCACCCTCCACGGCGATGGCAGCAGAGCCTGGGCGATGTCGGCCAGCGCGGCCGCGATTCCGCCGCAGGCCAGCGCATTGCTGAACCAGAGTACCGTCCCAGCCACGTAGCCGGTCAGTGGCCCGAAGGCGGCGTTCACATAGCCGTAAGCTCCACCACTCGTCGGGATCCGGCTGCCGCCCACGGCGAAGCAGATGGCAACAGAAGAGATGGCGACTGCGCAGACGAGAAACGCCAAAGGCGCGTAAGGCCCGATGTTTGCTGCGAGCGCCGCGGGAACCGCAAAAATCCCGGCGCCGACAACCACATTGACAATGCTCGCTGCCAGGGCCCATGGCCCGATGGCGCGTAGCAGTCCGACATCGCGCTGGTTCAGTGTGGTCGATGACGCAGTCATGCGGTGGACGAACCCCCTGGCCGAGGATGGTCGCGACACCGGAAATGCCGCATCGGTCTCCCGGAGCACTGCTGGAACTGCAGGTGAGCCGGTCTGCTCGGAGGATGTTGGAAGAGCTTTCGATTCACATGTTCCTGGGGGGCAGATCGGTCCCTCGCAGGTCTGCGAAGAGCCCGTCCCTAAGGCACTTCACGTCGCGGCTAAACCCCTCTTCTGCAATCAAGAAGTCGCTTCTCATTTACTCTGTCGCAGATTGCAGGGATTCGT
>Ga0302326_10001951_pt1 | contig 51344 bp, 40 predicted proteins | sample Palsa_T0_3_FD_202264 | JGI IMG/M metagenome (GOLD analysis project Ga0302326, IMG submission 202264) | Peat permafrost microbial communities from Stordalen Mire near Abisko, Sweden - Palsa_T0_3 | ecosystem: Environmental > Terrestrial > Soil > Palsa > Peat permafrost | place: Sweden: Abisko...
CCGCCCCCTCCGACGCCGACACCGGGCAGGCCTCCACGCACAGTCCGCATCCGGTGCAGTCCTCGAGGTAGACCTGCAGGGTGTACCGCGTGTCGGGGAGACCGGGAGCGTTGAGCGGAGCGGAGCGGAAGCCGTCGGGCGCACCATCTAGACGCGCCTGCTCGTACTCGCGGGAGCGGATCACGCTGTGCGGGCAGACGAAGCTGCAGTTGCCGCACTGGATGCACAGCTCCTGATCCCAGGACGCCACCAGTTCGGAGATGTTGCGCTTCTCGTATTGCGTCGTGCCGCTCGGGTAGGTGCCGTCCACGGGCAGCGCGCTCACGGGCAGCCGATCGCCGAGACCAGCCATCATCGGCCCGGTCACCGTGCGCACGAACTCAGGCGCGTGGCTCGGCACGGCCGGCGCCAGCTCGCGGAGCGCCGTCGCCTGCTCGGGCAGCACCACCTGATGCAAATGCTCCAGCGAGCGGTCCACCGCCGTCTGATTGCGCGCGACGATGTCGGCGCCGCGCTTGCCGTAGGTCTTGGTGATCGACGTCTTGATGCGCTCGATCGCCTGTTCGCGCTCGAGCACGCCCGAGATCGCAAAGAAGCAGGTCTGCAGCACGGTGTTGGTCCGTCCGGCAAGGCCGGCATCGCGCGCAATCTGCGCCGCGTCGACCACGTACAGCTTGATCTGCTTGGCGAGGATCTCCTCCTGAACTGGACGGGCGAGAGCGTCCCAGACCTGATCTGCCGGCTGCCGGCAGTTGACCAGCAGCGTCGCTCCAGGCGCCGCCCGCTCGAGTACCTCGGCGCGCTCGAGCAGGCCAAACTGGTGGCAGCCGACGAAGCTGGCCTGCGAGATCAGGTAGGGCGCTCGGATCGGCTGCGGGCCGAACCGAAGGTGCGACACCGTCTGCGAGCCGGACTTCTTGGAGTCATAGACGAAGTAGCCCTGCGCGTTGAGGCCATCCTCCGAACCCAGGATCTTGATCGTGTTCTTGTTGGCGCCGACGGTGCCGTCGGCGCCGAGGCCGAAGAACACCGCGCGCACGGTCTCGGCGGGCTCGATGTCCAGCGACGGATCGTAACCAAGGCTCGTGCCTGAGACGTCGTCGGTGATCCCGATCGTGAACCGGCGCTTGGGCCGATCTCGGCCCAGCTCCGCGAACACTCCCGCGACCATTGCGGGAGTGAACTCCTTCGAGGACAGGCCGTACCGACCGCCGATTACCTTCGGCATTGTCTGCAGCTCCCCATCGGCGTGGGCCTCGCTGAGCGCCGCCAGGACATCGAGGAACAGCGGCTCCCCGAGTGAGCCGGGCTCCTTGGTCCGATCCAGGACGGCAATCCGTCGCACGCCGGCGGGAAGAGCCTCGATCAGCGCCTGCGCCGGGAAGGGCCGGTAGAGCCGGAGTTGTGCGACGCCGACTCGCTCGCCCCCCGCCTCCAGGAATGCCACCGTCTCGCGCACCGTCTCGGCACCCGAGCCCATGATCACCACGACACGGTCGGCTTCGGGATGCCCGCTGTAGTCGACGAGGCCGTAGTGGCGACCGGTGCGCGCGCCGAGCGTGTCCATCGCGCACTGGACCGCCTGCGGCAGGCGGGCGTAGAACGGGTTGACCGTCTCCCTGGCCTGGAAGTGAACATCCGGGTTCTGAGCCGTGCCACGGATGAACGGCCGCTCCGAGGACAGCCCCCGGGCGCGATGCGCGCGTACCAGTTCTTCGGGCAGCAGCTCGCGAACGTCGTCATCGGAGAGCATCTCGATCGTGTTGAGCTCGTGCGAGGTCCGAAAACCGTCGAAGAAATGGACGAACGGCACGCGGGTGACGAGCGTCGCGGCGTGCGCCACCAGCGCGAGATCGTGAGCCTCCTGCACCGACGCCGAGGCCAGCAGTGCGAACCCGGTCTGGCGCACCGCCATCACGTCGGAGTGGTCGCCGAAGATCGACAGCCCCTGCGTGGCCACCGAGCGAGCAGCGACATGGATCACCGCCGAAGTCAGCTCGCCGGCGATCTTGTACATGTTGGGGATCATCAGCAGCAGGCCCTGCGAGGAGGTGAAGGTCGTCGCCAGGGCACCGCCCTGCAGTGCGCCATGCAGCGCTCCGGCCGCCCCGGCTTCGCTCTGCATCTCCATCACCGCCGGCACCGTGCCCCACACATTGGTCTGGCCGCGGCTGGACCACTCGTCTGCCTGCTCGGCCATCGGCGAGGACGGCGTGATTGGATAGATGCAGCAGACCTCGCTGCACCGGTGGGCGACCGATATCGCCGCGCCGTTGCCGTCGATGGTGGCACGCATCAGCGCGGCTCCGGGAACATCTCGATGGCGTGCACCGGGCACTGCTCGTAGCAGGCCCCGCAGCCGGTGCAGCGGTCATACAGGAACTCGTAGCGCAGGCCCTTGCCGAGCTTGATCACGGCATCCTCCGGGCACGCCCCGACGCACCCGTCGCATTCGCAGCAGTTGCCGCATGACAGGCATCTCCCCGCCTCGAACGTCGCCTGCTCAAGCGTCAGGCCCCCGACGATCTCCTCGAACCCGGCGACACGACGTGTCACATCGAGCTCCGGCGCAGAGCGCTGGGCGGCGTCGCCGAAATACCAGAGGTTCAGCTTGTCGAACGTGGCCGGCGGATGCTTCGCCGAGCCGTTGACCGGTGCACCGCCCATCCAGGCATCGATCTCACGCGCTGCCCGCTTGCCATGCCCGACCCCGATCGTCACCGTGCGCTCGCTCGGCACCATGTCCCCGCCCGCGAACACGCCTGGACACCCCGTCATCAGTGACCGTGAGACCCGGACCGTGCCGTCGCTCTCGAACTCCACACCCGGCAGATCCCGCAGGAACGCGCTGTCGGTCTCCTGGCCCACCGCCAGGATCACCGTGTCGGCGGCGAGCTTCTCGAAGCGTCCGGTGGGCTGCGGGAACCCGGACTCGTCGAGTTCCATCACTTCGACGTTGAGCTCGGGACCCTCGAAGTCCTTGATCGTGCGCAGCCAGTTGATCCGGATCCCCTCGCGCTCGGCATCCTGCGCCTCCTCCTGGTGGGCGGGCATCTGCTCACGCGTGCGGCGATAGACGATCACGGTCTCCTCGGCGCCCAGCCGGCGCGCTGTCCGCGCGGCGTCCATCGCCGTGTTGCCGCCCCCGTAGACGGCCACCCGGCGCCCGATCACCGGGGGCGCTCCCGACGCGACTCCGCGTAGGAAGGAGACCGCATCCACGATCGCGCCTGCATCCATGGCCGGGATCTCGACCCGCTTGGACAGGTGCGCGCCGACGGCCACGAACACCGCGTCAAACCCGCCCTCCAGTCGCTCCGCGTCCAGATCGGTCACGACGTGACCGGATGTCATCGTGATGCCCAGCGCCCCGAGCCGGTCCAGTTCAGCGCCGAGCACGTCGCGAGGCATCCGATAGGCCGGGATGCCGTAGCGCATCATCCCTCCCGGCTCGGAGCCGGCATCGCGGATCTCGACCTGATGGCCGCGGCGCGCGAGGTGGTAGGCCGCCGACAGCCCGCTCGGGCCGGCCCCGACCACCAGCACCCGCTTGCCGCTGGTCACCGGCGGCGGATCGAACTGCCACCCCCGCTCCAACGCCAGATCTCCGAGGAATCGCTCGACCGAGTGGATTGAGACCGCGTCATCGAGGATGGCCCGGTTGCAGACGCTCTCGCACGGGTGGTAACAGACCCTCCCGTGGATCGCCGCGAACGGATTGTCGGCCACCAGCGCGCGCCAGGCCAACTCATGCTCGCCCGCCTTGGCATGGGCGAGCCAGGCCTGGATGTTCTCTCCTGCCGGACAGCCCGCATTGCAGGGAGGCAGCAGATCGACATAGACCGGGCGGCGCACGCGCACCGGCCCCGCGGTCGAGTGCCCATGCACCAGATCCGGCAGTGGTGTGATGTCCCGCGGGAGATCAGTGACTCGATTGGCACTGTCGGCCAATTCAGTGCTCCTCACCGACCGTAAGCCGGTCGTCACATGTCGATTCCGCCGTTGACACCCCACACCTGCCCGGTGATGTAACCCGACGCGTCCTGCGCGAGGAAGGACACCACGCGGGCGATCTCGTCGGGTTGGCCCATCCGGTGCATCGGGATCTTCTCGATGATCTCGGCCACCATGAACGGCGGGATCGTGGCCACCATGTCGGTCTCGATCAGGCCGGGGGTGACGCAGTTGACCGTCAATCCCATGCCCTTCTCGAGCTTTCCGGCCAGCCGCAGGGCGAGCGCCGCCTCGCGTGCCAGCGTCTTCGTGAGGCCGAACTCGCCTGACTTCGAGGCGGCGTAGTTCGCCTGACCGACGTTGCCGATCTCGCCCGTCACCGACGAGATGAAGATGATGCGACCCGAGCCGCGCTCGATCATGTGCTCGATCGCCGGCTTGGACATGTAGAAGCTGCCGGACAGGTTCACGCGCAGCACCTTGTGCCAGTCGTCCAGCGACATCTTCCAGATCGGCTTGTCGACCGTCACGCCGGCGTTGTTGACCAGGATGTCCAGACGGCCGTGCTCCTCGATCACGTCGTGAACGACGCGCTGGCAGTCCTCCCACTCGCCCACGTTGCCTTGGTGCAGACTCACCGTGCCTCCATCGGCTTCGATTGACTGACGCAGCTCCTCGGCCCGCGAGCGGTTATGGGTGAACCCGGCGGCGACCGCTGCGCCCTCGCCGGCGAGGCGGTGACAGATCGCCGCGCCGATGCCACGGGTGCCTCCCGTGACCAGGGCGACCCGCCCCGTCAGATCGTTGTTGCGGTGAGCGGACTGGGGTCCGGTGCTTGTCGTTGCCATGGTTGCTGCCTTCCCCTTAGTTGAGCCGCTCGACGATCATCGCCTGACCCATCCCACCGGCGACGCACATCGTCTCGAGCCCCAAGCTGCCGTCGACGACATCGAGATTGTTGAGCAGCGTGGTCATGATCCGGGCGCCGGTCATGCCGAACGGGTGACCGAGCGCGATTGCGCCGCCGTGGGAGTTCAGCTTGTCGGGATCGATGTCGAACTCGTCGCGGCAGGGCACCACCTGAGCTGCGAACGCCTCGTTCATCTCGATCGCGTCCATCTGGCCGATCGTCATGCCCGCCTCGTTGAGCACCGACTTGATTGCCGGGATCGGGCCAAGGCCCATGATCTCCGGGCGGATCGCCACCACCGATGACGCCACGATTCGCGCCCGCGGTGTGAGGCCCAGCTCGTGAGCGCGGTCTTCGGACATCACCAGCACGGCCGCTGCGCCGTCGTTGAGCGGGCACGCGTTGCCGGCGGTCACCGAGCCATCGGGCTTGAAAGCGGGCTTGAGGTGCGCGAGCGTCGCCGCGGTCGTGCCCGCGCGCGGGCCATCGTCGCGCGTCACGGTGTGCGCCGCGATCATGTCGCCCCCGGCGTCGTGCATGGCCGGTATGTCGACGCCCACGATCTCGCGGTCGAAGTGGCCGCTGTCGCGCGCTGCGCATGCGCGCTGCTGCGAGATCGCCGCCCACTCGTCCTGGGACTCGCGCGTGACGTGGCAGCGTGTCGCCACGTTCTCGGCGGTCAATCCCATCGCGATGTACACGTTGTAGCCGCTGCCGTTCGTGCCGTCGATCCGCGGGTTCATCACCGGCAACGTCATCGCTGCCCCGCGTGAGACGCACTCCACGCCGGCCGCGATGTACTGATCGCCTTCGCCGGCCTTGATGGCGTGGAAGGCCATTCGGATCGTCTGCAGCGACGAGGCGCAGAACCGGCTCACGGTGACCGCCGGTACGTGGTGGTCGATCCCGGCCAGCAACAGGGCGTTACGCGCGATGTTGTAGCCCTGCTCCCCGTCGGGAAAGCCGCAGCCCATCATGACATCGTTGGTCTGACCGAAGTCGACCGTAGGATTGCGCTCGACGAGCGCGCGCAGGGGAACCGCCGCGAGGTCGTCGGCCCGCATGTCTCTTAGGGAGCCTTTCACCGCGCGCCCGATAGGGGTTCGGATGGCGTCGACGATGACCGCTTCAGGCATGATCGCTCCTCAATGGCTGTCGACTGCGATCCGCAGCCGAGATCAGCGCGCGCCGCGCACGGTCGGCGAGTCGCTTGGGGTACCGCGTGAGACCGTCCGACATGAGACCCGGCTCCTGACCCTTCAGTGTTCGCCGACCGATAAGGTCGCGCGGTGAGCCGGCCGGGGTTGAGGCCAGAGCTTGGCCCGCCGAATTGCTGGGGCGGGGCCAAGTCCGATCGTACACCCTTGTGACGAAAGTGTCGATCATCTCCCAGAGCCGTCCGCTATTGGTCGGCGACGCTTGGAGCCGACCGACGTTCTTCCCTTCACTCCTGGGCCTGGATCGCAGTGATCGCGACGGTGTTGACGATGTCGCGCACCAGGGCGCCGCGGGAGAGATCGTTGACCGGTTTCCGCAGGCCCTGGAGCACCGGTCCGATCGCGACGGCGCCGGCGCTGCGCTGAACCGCCTTGTAGGTGTTGTTGCCGGTGTTGAGGTCAGGGAAGATGAACACGGTCGCGCGTCCTCCCAGGGCGGACCCGGGAAGCTTGTCGCGCGCGACACTCAGATCGACGGCGGCGTCGTACTGGATTGGTCCGTCGATCGTGATGTCGGGGCGTCGGTCGCGCACGATCCTCGTCGCCGCCCGGACCTTTTCCACCTCCGCACCGTGGCCTGATTCCCCGGTCGAGTACGACAGCATCGCCACGCGCGGCTCGATGCCGAACTGCGAGGCCGTCTGCGCCGACGCGATCGCAATGTCGGCCAGCTGTTCGGCGGCCGGGTTTGGGTTCACCGCGCAATCGCCGTAGACCAGCACCCGGTCACGGAGGCACATGAAGAACACGCTGGAGATCACCGATACCCCCGTCCGGGCCTTGACGAGCTCGAACGCCGGGCGGATCGTCCCCGCGGTCGTGTGTGCCGCACCGGAAACCATTCCGTCTGCGAGCCCGAGCACGACCATCAGCGTGCCGAAATAGGAGACGTCGAGCACAACGTCGCGAGCCATGTCGAGCGTCACCCCTTTGTGCGCGCGCCTCGCCGCATACTCCTGGGCGAAGCGCTCGTGGAGCTCATCGCCGGCGGGGTCGATCACTGCGGCCGTCGAGATGTCGAGCTGAAGCTGGGTTGCGCGGGCGCGCACGGCCGCAGGGTCTCCGAGCAGCGTCAGATCGACGACATGACGGCGCAGGAGTGTGTCGGCGGCGCTCAGGACGCGGTCCTCGCCGCCTTCGGGGAGCACGATGTGCCTGCGGTCGGCGCGCGCGCGATCGAGCAGCTCGTACTCGAACATCAGCGGCGTCCTTGCCTCGGGGTGCGACGTGGTGATCCGATAGAGCATTTGCGAGCGGTCGACGTGGTCGTCGAAGACGTGGAGCGCGGTCTCGATCTTGCGCGTGGCCCCGGGTGTGATCCGGCCGACCGTGCTCCCCGCCAGGCGGGCGGTCGAGTAGGTGCCGTGCTCGGTCAGCAGGATCGGCAACGTGCTGTTCAGACCTTCGATCAGGCGCCGGACCTGATTGGCCGGGCGCAGACCACCGGTGAGTATCAGCCCCGACAGCGTCGGCAGCGTCGTCGACGCGTGCGCCATAAGCGCGCCGAGCACGACGTCGGCACGGTCCCCACCGGTGATCACGATCGCACCTTCGGTGAGACGGTCCAGCAGATTGGGCAGTGTCATCGAGGCCACGACGAACGTCGCCGCCTCAAGTCCGAGCGTCGCCGCGTCGCCGCTGATCAACTCTCCCGAGCAGGCGCGCTGCAGATCGCCGACGGTCGGCGCCGCCAGCAGCCCGATCTCAGGCAGGACATACGCCGGGGTTTCGTGGCGGCCGAGCCGCGCCGCGATCTCGGCGACGAGTTCCCCGGCGACGCGGTTGGCGAAGATCGCCTCGACGTCGCAATCGGCCCGACGCAGCGATGTCAGCGCCAGCTCGACAGCGGCGATCACCTCGTCCGCTGAGCGATTGACGCCGGACACCACGCACAGCGCCGGGAGCCCGAGATTCGCGGCGACGCGGGCGTTGAAGGCGAGCTCCCCCGCCGCGCCGATGTCGGTGAAGTCGGTCCCGACCACCAGCACCGCGTCACAGTCAACCTCGAGGGCCCGATATCGCGCGACGATCTCGGCGATCGCAGCATCCGGGTCAGCGTGAAGCTCGTCGTAGCCGACACCGGCGGAGGCCTCCACCGTGGCCGCCGCACCCCGTGAGCGCAGGAGTGCCAGCACCGCGTCCGGACCGTCGCTCGCCACCACCGGACGGAACACCCCGAGGCGGCCGAACCGCCTGGCCATCAGCTCGTGGGTGCCAAGCGCGATCGCCGAGATTCCGCACGCCCGTTCACAGCCGACGATGTAGAGACCGTTCACCTCGAGGCGCTGCGCCTCGTCGACGTCGCCTGTCTCACAGCAGACGGCTCAGCAGATCGACGTAGGCCAGCAGCGATTGCGGCGCCAGGAAGCGCTCGCGCACTCGTTCTCGTGCCGCCTGCCCCATGGCCGCGGCGGCGCCGTGGTCGTGCAGCAGACCGGTGACGGCGGTTCCGAACGCCCGCAGGTCGTGCGGGTCGTCGAGGAGCACGCCGCTGCGTCCGTGCTCGATCTGGTCCTGGATGCCGCCCAGTCGGCTGGCGACGACCGGGCGTGCTTTCCACATCGCTTCGGCGACGGTCAGGCCGAAGCCTTCGGCGACGCTCTTCTGCACGACGATGTCAGCGCCACGTTGCAACGCGTTGACGACCGCGCCGTTCTCCTCGGCGTCTTCCATCGACAGCAGCGCGAGATGAATCCGGGCTCGCAGGTCGCTGGGCAACGCCTTCCACTGCGCGTGCGCCTGGTCGAGCACCGCCGCCCCCTCGGGGTCGTCGGACACGGCGTCGACGGCCGGGCCGGCGTAGACGAGGTGCACGTCAGTGCACGGCGCGATGTGCTCGGCAAACCCGGCGATGACGCCGTGAGGGTCCTTGAGCGCATCCCAGCGCGAGACCTGGAGTACGTAGGCGTCCTCGGGTTGCAGCGCCTGCTCCTCGATCGTCCGCGCTCGCCGGTGAACGACGTCATGCACGCCGTCCATGCGGACGAACTCGGCGCGCGCGTCCGTAGGATTACCGCCGAGGCGCAGCCCGGCGGCGCCCAGGATCGCCTCGATGGTGTGCTCGTCCATAGCCTGGTTCTTCGGTGAGAAGACGTCGATCGTCGGGGTGATGATCTCTGTCCGTGTCATCTCGACGTTCTCCCAGACAAAGGCTGCACGTGAGAACACGACGGCGTCGGCGCGCTGCACGTAGGGCTCGAGGAACCTCCACGCTCCGCGCACGAGGTCGTTGGGCGTGTCCACGCCGACATGGCAGCGCCACACCACGGGAACGCCGAGTGCACGCAGCGGTCCGATCAGGCCCGCGGTCTGCGGGTCGTGCAGGATCACGGCGTCGCCGGGCGCGATCAGCGTGCACAGTGCCCGGGCGTTGGGGGAAAGCGTCGCCTCGTAGTCGAGTCGCTCGACCTCGCCGAGCGGTCCGCCGTCGCCGCTGAAGCCGTGCAGCCGGTTGTGGATCCGTTTGGTGAGGGTGAAAAAGGTCTTGTTGCCGCCGATCACCATCCAGCGTGCGTCGATCGAGGCGCCGCGCGCATAGCCGAGCAGCGACACGAGCATCTCGGCGACGCCGCCTCCGTGGGCGGTGGAGCTGACGTTCCAGACCGTGCGATCGGACAGCAGCGCGCGGCCGCGGTCCATCCTGGCGCATACGTCAGCGAATTCGTCGGCTGCCAGCACCGACCGGAACCGCGACAGTGGCAGCGACGAGATCCCGACCTCGGCCAAACTGGGCTGAGTGTCGGTGACAGCCGGGGTCGCGGCGGCGGTCACGTGGTCGCCAGCACTTCGCGGCCCGCGTACCGCGCACGGTCCCCGAGTTCCTCCTCGATCCGCAACAGCTGGTTGTACTTCGCGACCCGCTCGGAGCGCGCCGGCGCGCCCGTCTTGATCTGGCCGACGCCGGTGGCAACGGTGAGGTCCGCGATGAACGTGTCCTCGGTCTCGCCTGAACGGTGCGAGATCACACACCGGTAACCGGCATCGCGGGCGATCCGGATCGTGTCCAGCGTTTCGGTCAGCGTCCCGATCTGGTTCAGCTTGATCAGTACGCTGTTGGCGATCCCGCGCTCGATCCCCTGGCGGAGGATGCCGGGATTGGTCACGAAGATGTCGTCGCCAACGAGCTGCAGTTGTTTGCCAAGCCGGTCTGTCAGCTGCCTCCAGCCGTCCCAGTCGCTCTCGGCGAGTCCGTCCTCGAGGAACAGCAGGGGGTAGCGCTCGGCGATATCAGCCCACAGCTCGATCATCTCGGCGCTCGACAGTGACCGCCCCTCGCACGCCAGCACGTAGCGGTCGTCGTGGAAGAACTCGCTGCTCGCCGGGTCCAGACAGATGGCGACATCGTCCCCGGGGCGGTAGCCGGCCGCCTCAATCGCGCTGACGAGCAGTTCGAGTGGCGCCTCGTTCGATTCCAGCTCCGGAGCGAAGCCACCCTCGTCGCCGACGCCGCCGTGCAGGCCGCGCTCCTCGAGCGTCGCCTTCAGCTGGTGGTAGACCTCGGCGCCGATCCGCAGCGCGTGAGCGAATGAGCTCGCACCCACTGGGGCGATCATGAACTCCTGGAAGTCGACGCGGTTGTCGGCGTGCACACCGCCGTTGAGGACGTTCATCGCCGGGACCGGCAGCAGCTCCGCCTCGTCGCCGCCGAGATGCCGCCACAGCGGCAGGCCGGCCTGCGCCGCCGCGGCTCGCGCGGCGGCCATCGACACGCCCAGCAGCGCGTTGGCGCCCAGCCGGGACTTACCGTCGGTGCCGTCGAGCGCGATCAGCGCCTCGTCGAGCGCCCGCTGATCGGAGACATCACGCCCCCGGATCGCGCCGGCAACCTCGCCGTTGACGTTCGCAACCGCCTGCATGACGCCCTTGCCGCCGAAGGCGACGCCGCCGTCGCGCAGCTCCAGCGCCTCGCGCGTACCGGTGGAGGCGCCCGAAGGGACAGCTGCCCGCCCGCTGACCCCGCTCGCCAGACGGAGGTCGACCTCGACCGTCGGGTTGCCGCGACTGTCGAGGATCTGGCGTGCGTGGACGGCTTCGATCGCGCTCATGTTCGTGTCTCCTCAGGTCCGAGTTGGCGAGCCGGTCGCTCCGGCCAGCGCGGGAATGCGAGCCGTGGTCGACAGGGCCTGTACGCCCGGCAACTCGCGTCCCTCGATCAGCTCGAGCGTCGCCCCGCCGCCGGTCGAGACGTGGTCGATCCGGTCGCTGAGCCCGAACTGGCGCAGCGCCGCCACCGTCTCGCCGCCACCGGCGACGGTGGTCGCGGTGGTAGCGGCGAGCGCCTCGGCGACGTTCCTCGTGCCGGCGGCGAACCGCTCGAGTTCGAAGACACCCATCGGCCCGTTCCAGAAGACCGTCCGCGCGTGCTCGATCGCCTTGGCGTAGTGCAATGCAGTGCGCGGCCCGATGTCCAAGGCAAGCCAGCCGTCGGGAACGTCGAGACCGTCGAGCGTCCGGCTGGGCGCGTCCGCGCTCACCGCCTCGGCAACCACGAGGTCGACCGGGAGCTGCAGGCGTCCCTCCGGGGCGTCGTTCAACGCAGCGGTGGCCACCTCGACATCCGCAGAGGCGCACGGCGACGCGCCCATGCGGTGGCCCCGGGCGACCAAAAACGGGAACGCCATCGCGCCACCGATCAGGAGCTCGTCGGCGATCTCCAGGAAGCGACGAACGACCCCGATCTTGTCGGCGACCTTGGCGCCGCCGAGCACGGCGACCAGTGGCCGGGCGGGTTGGTCGAGGACCGCACGGAGCGCCCGCAGCTCCCGTTCCATCAGCCGTCCGCCGGCGCTCGGAAGCAGACGGGCGACACCCTCGGTGCTCGCATGTGCGCGGTGGGCGGCGCCGAATGCGTCGTCGACGTAGGCGTCGGCCAGCGCCGCAAGCCGGTTGCTGAGCTTCGGATCGTTGACCGTCTCCCCAGCTTCGAAGCGGACGTTCTCCAGCAGCAGGATCTCGCCCGGCTCAAGCGCATCGGCCATGCCCTGCACTTCGTCGCCGACAACCGACGGAGCCAGCGTTACCGCCGAGTCGGTGAGCTCTGCCAGGCGCTCGGCGACCGGTCGCAGGGACAGCGCCGGGTCGACGCCGTGGGGACGTCCGAGGTGTGAGACGAGCACGATCGCCGCGCCCCGCCGACGCAGTTCCTCGATTGTCGGCAAGGCCGCCTGGATGCGTGAGTCGTCGGCAACACCCCCGTGATCGAGCGGTACGTTCAGGTCAGCGCGGACGAGCACGCGCGCGCCGTCGAGGTCGAGGTCGATCGCGAGGTCGTCGATCGTGCGCATTCGCGAGCTGGTCGGTGCACGTCCGCGCCTGAGCAGCGAGCGGCCGGTCATCGCGGGCGGCTGTGACAGGCCCAACAGCTCCAGCACCGTCGGCGCGACGTCGGCGAGGCTTCCCGCGGGGCTCAGAGCCACGTCACCCGCAGTCACGATCAGCGGCACCGGGTTGAGCGAATGCGCGGTGCTGGGGTGTCCGTCAGGGCGGAGCAGCTCCTCGGCGTTGCCGTGGTCGGCCGTGATCACGCAGGCCCCGCCGGCCGCCTGGACCGCGGAGACGACGCGGCCGAGGCATTCGTCGACCGTCTCCACAGCGACGATCGTCGCGGGGATCACGCCGGTGTGGCCGACCATGTCGGCGTTGGCGAAGTTGATCACCGAGAAGCGCGGATGCTCGGTGGCGAACGCCAGCTCGAACGCATCCGCGACTCCGCGTGCACTCATCTGCGGCTTGCAGTCGTAGGTGGGAATATCGCGCTGCGAGGGCACCAGCGCACGCTGCTCGCCGGGCAGCGCCTGCTCCTCGCCGCCGTTGAAGAAGTACGTGACATGGGCGTACTTCTCGGTCTCGGCCACGTGCAGCTGGCCGGCACCGGACCGCGCGATCACCGCGCCGAGTGTGTCGGCCGCGCGCGCCGAGTGAAACGCGACCGGATAGGGCCAGCCGTGCTGATACTCAGTCATCGTCGCCAGCCGGCGCACGGCTTGGCCACCACCGCGTCCACTCCATCCGGGAAGGTCCTCGGTGCCCTCGCCGAAGCCCGGCTCGGCCAGCGCGCGCACGATCTCGCGCATCCGGTCGGGGCGGAAGTTGAAGCACAAGACGCTGTCCCGCTCACGGATCCGGCCCTCGGAGCCAACGGCCGTGGCGGTGATGAACTCGTCGGTCTCGCCGCGAGCGTAGGCGTCGTGGGCGGCCTGCGGGCCGTCCACGGCAGCGTGCTCGCCTCGTTCGTGGACCAGCAGGTCGTAGGCCGCCTGGACGCGCTCCCAGCGGCGATCGCGGTCCATCGCGTAATAGCGGCCGATAACGCTGGCGACGCGCCCCACCCCCGCCTCACCGAACCAGTCCTCGAGCGTGCGCAGATACCCCTCGCCCGCGGTCGGCGAGGTGTCGCGCCCGTCGGTGAAGCAGTGCACGACGAGGTCGGGCACGCCGACGCTGCCGGCAAGCTCGATCAGAGCGCGCAGGTGCCCGAAGCCCGAGTGAACGCCGCCGTCGGACACCAGCCCGAGCAGGTGCACCCGCTCGCCGCCGGTGAGGGCCGCGCGCACCACAGGGTTGGACGCGAGCTCGCCGCTGGACACGGCGTCGTTGATGACCGTCAGCGTCTGCGGCACGACTGCGCCCGCGCCCAGCGTCAGGTGACCGACCTCGGAGTTGCCCATCTGGCCGTCGGGTAACCCGACGGCGGCGCCGCTCGCCGTGATCGCCGTGTGTGGGTGGGATGCCCACAGCTCGTCGAACACAGGAGTGCGAGCCAGGGTGATCGCGTTGCCCGGACCGGGTGAGGCGATCCCCCACCCGTCCATCACGACCAGGCACACACAGGACAGAGGCGCGGGCACGGCTACACCGTTGTCGCAGCGACGGGGACGAGCACGCGCTGTGCGAGGTCGACCAGCCGGCTCGAGTATCCCCACTCGTTGTCGTACCACGCGACGACCTTCACCTGGGTGCCGTCGATCACCGCCGTGAGCGAGGCGTCGAAGGTCGATGAGTAGGGGGACTTGACGATGTCCGAGGAGACGATCGGATCCTCGGTGTAGGCGAGGATCCCCTCCATCGCGCCGCGGTCCGCCAAGCGCTCGAAGGCCGCGTTGATCTCTTCCTTACTCGTCGCCCGGTCGGTTTCGATCGTGAGGTCCACGAGCGACCCTGTCGGCATCGGGACGCGCACGGCGAAGCCGTTCAGGCGACCGGCCAGCGCGGGAATCACCAGACCGAGCGCCTTGGCCGCGCCGGTCGAGGTGGGAATGATGTTGATCGCCGCCGCGCGAGCTCTCCGAAGATCCTGGTGCGGGCCGTCGAGCAGATTCTGGTCAGCCGTGTACGCATGGACGGTCGTCATCAGCCCGTGCTTGATCCCGACGGTCTCATGCAGCACCTTGGCGACGGGGGCCAGGCAGTTCGTGGTGCACGAGGCATTGGAGACCACGTGGTGGGCTTCAGCGTCGTAGACCTGATCGAAGTTCACTCCCAGCACGAGTGTCGCGTCGGCCGGCTCGGAGCCTTTCGCCGGGGCGGAGATGATCACCTTGTGAGCGCCGGCCTCGAGGTGCTGGGCCGCGCCGGCACGGGTGCGAAGCCGGCCCGTGGACTCGATCACGACATCGACGCCAAGCTCGGCCCACGGCAGCGCGAGCGGGTCCGTTTGCGCCAGTGTCCGCACGTGGACGCCGTCGATCACGATGTTTCCGTCCTCGACGCCGACGTCCGCCGGGAATCGTCCGTAGACCGAGTCGTACTTCAGCAAGTGGGCGAGGGTGCCGGCGTCGACCAGATCGTTGACGGCGACCACCTCGATGTCCGCATTCTGCTCGTGGGCGGCACGCAGGACGCTGCGCCCGACCCGACCGAATCCATTGATGGCTACTCGTACTGGCATCAGAACCTCGGTTCTTGGGGGTTGGCGATCGCCGCCTGGGCGGCGGCGACTCGGGCGATCGGGAGCCTGAAGGGCGAACAGCTGACGTAATCCATTTCCGCCCGGTGGAAGAAGCCGATCGACGTGGGATCGCCGCCGTGCTCGCCACAGATCCCGAGCTCGATCGCAGGACGCCCGACGCGGCCCAGGCGCACCGCCGTGCGCACGAGCTCGCCGACGCCGGCCTCATCGATCGTGGCGAAGGGAGAGACTTGGAGGATCTGGTCCTCGACGTAGCGCGGGATGATCCGGCCCTCGACGTCGTCGCGGGAGAACCCGATCGCGGTCTGCGTGAGGTCATTGGTGCCGAACGAGAAGAAATCGGCATGACGCGCGATCCGGTCGGCGATGAAGCACGCTCGCGGCAGCTCGATCATCGTGCCGATGCCGAAGTCCTCGCCATAGGTGAAGCCCTCCTGCTCGGCGACCGCGAGCACCCGAGCGCGCGCCAACTCGAGCTCGCGCTCGTAGGCCACCAGCGGGATCATGATCTCGAGCTTCGGCGCTCGGCCGTTGCGGGCCCGCACCGCGAGCGCCGCTCGCACGATCCCCCGCACCTGCATCTCGTAGATCTCGGGGTGGAGCAGCCCGAGCCGCACGCCACGGGTCCCGAGCATCGGATTGGTCTCCTCGAGGCCGCGGATCAGCTCGAGCTGGTGCTCGAGCTCGGCCAGCCGGGGGTTCTCCTCGATCCGGGCCCGCACGATCTCCTCGTGCAACTCGAAGCGGTCGGGGAGGAACTCGTGCAGCGGCGGGTCGAGCAGGCGGATCGTGACCGGAAGTCCGGCCATCTCTGAGAACAGCCCCTCGAAATCGCGCTGCTGGAGCGGGAGCAGCTGAGCCAGGGCGCCGCGGCGACCGTCATCGTCCTGGGCCATGATCATCGCGCGCATCAGAAGCTGGCGATCGGGGGCCATGAACATGTGCTCGGTCCGGCACAACCCGATCCCCTCAGCGCCGAAGCGGTGGGCACGCACGGCGTCCTCCGGGATGTCGGCGTTGGCGCGGACGCCGAGTTGCCGCAGCTCGTCTGACCAGGTCAGGATGGTCTCGAAGCGCTCGTCGACGCGTGCCTCGACCAGCGGCACATCGTCGGTCGTGATCGTCCCGGCGCCCCCGTCGATCGCGATCCGGTCGCCGCGGTGCAGGACCAGCCCGCCCACTCGGACCTCGCCGGCGTGCAGGTCGACGTCGACCTCGGTGGCCCCGGTGACCGCGGGCCGGCCCATCCCGCGCGCGACCAGCGCCGCGTGCGACGCCTTGCCGCCCTCCGACGTGAGGATCCCCTTGGCGGCGTGGAAGCCCGCCACGTCCTCGGCCTCGGTGAACGGCCGGACGAGGATCACGTCGGTGTCGTCGAGCGCCGCCGCAACTGCTTCCTGCGCCGTGAACACGATCGCGCCCTTAGCGGCTCCGGGCGAGGCCGCGACCCCCCGCGCGAGCACGGTGTAGACGGCCGCTGGGTCGAAGGTCGGGTGCAGGAGCGCATCGAGCGCCCCGGCGTCGATCGTCGCGATCGCTTCGGCCTTGGTCAGCAGGCCCTCCTCGACGGCGTCGACCGCGAACCGGACCGCGGCCTGGGCGGGGCGCTTGGCGCTGCGGGTCTGCAGCATGTACAGGCGCCCCTCCTGGATCGTGAACTCGGTGTCCTGCATGTCCTTGTAATGCACCTCGAGCTCACGCAGGATCTGACCCAGTGCGGCGGCGGCGTCCGGCATCCAGTCGTGCAGCTGTGACAGATCGCGCGGAGTGCGCACGCCCGACACGACATCCTCGCCCTGCGCATCGGCGAGGAAATCGCCGGAGAACTCGGGAGCCCCCGTCAGCTCGTTACGGCTGAAGGCAACGCCTGAGCCGGATGTGTCACCCATGTTGCCGTAGACCATCTGCTGAACGTTGACCGCCGTGCCCCACTCATCCGGGATGCCGTTGAGGCGCCGGTAGGAAACCGCTCGGTCCCCCAGCCAGGAGTCGAACACGGCGCGGATGGAAGCTCTGAGCTGCTCACGTGGATCGCTGGGGAAGTCATAAAGGGTTTGGAAGCGCCGCGTCAGCTCGCGCAGGGCGGCGGTGTCGAGCTCGGTGTCGAGCCTCACGCCTCGTTCGCGTTTGATCCTGGCGATCTCCTCCTCGAGGCGTTCGCCGGGAACGCCGCGCACGACGTTGCCGAACATCTGCACCAGGCGCCGATACGAGTCCCAGGCGAAGCGTTCGTTGCACGCGCGCCTGGCCAGACCGATGACCGACTCGTCGTTCAGGCCGAGGTTCAGCACCGTGTCGAGCATCCCCGGCATCGATTTGCGGGCGCCGGACCGGACCGAGACCAGCAGCGGATCGGCCGGGTCACCCAGCCGCTTGCCGGCGTGGTCCTCCAGACGCGCGAGCGCCTGATCGACCTCCCCGGCCAGCCCGGCCGGCGAGGTCCGGCCGGTGTGCATGTACTCGACGCAGGTCGCCGTGGTGATGGTGAACCCGGGTGGGACCCTGTGGGGTCCCAACACGCGGGTCATCTCGGCGATGCCCGCGCCCTTGCCGCCGAGCAGTTCGCCCATCTCCCTGGAGCCCTCAGTGAAGTCGTAGACCCACCTGGTTTCGATGTTCGGGGCGATGACCATCAGATGGCCGCCCCGACTACGGCGAGCTCCGGGTGCACGTAGGTGTGCCCCGTGCCCCCGAGGACGACCTTGAGCGCGCCCGAGCCCGCCGCGTCGGCGAACGTGTCGTAGGCGGCCATCGTGTCGTCGAGGCTGAAGTGATGCGTCACGAACACGGTCGGGTCGAGGCGGCCGCTCGACACCAGCCGCATCAGCTGGGGGATGGTGTAGGTGTCGACGAGCCCTGTCGTGATCGTGACGTCGCGGGGCCACAGCGTCTCCAGATGGAGGGTGGCGGACTGACCGTGAACCCCCATGTTCGCCACGCGCCCGCCGGGGCGAATCAGCTCGCTCGCCAGCTCAAACGTCTCGGGAACCCCTACCGCCTCGAGAGCGACGTCGGCGCCGAGACCGTCGGTCAGCTCCATGATCCTCGCGGTGGCGTCCTCGCGACCGTTGTTGATCGTCGTGTCCGCCCCGAACTTCCGCGCGCTCTGAAGCCGCGCGTCACTCAGATCGATCGCGACGATCGCGCCGGGCGTGTACAGGCCGGCGGTGAGAATGGCAGCCAGCCCCACGGGACCGGCGCCCACGATCGCCACCACATCCCCGGGCGAAACCATGCCGTTGAGCACGCCCACCTCGTAGGCGGTCGGAAGGATGTCGGCGAGGAACAGCACCTGTTCGTCGCTGAGGGCTTCTGGAATCTGGTAGACCGAGTTGTCGGCGAACGGAATGCGGGCGTAGTCGGCCTGCAGGCCGTCGACCAGATGGCCGAGGATCCAGCCGCCACCACCGAGACACAGTCCATAGCGGCGCTCCTTGCAGAAACGGCAGCGTCCGCACGAGCTGATGCACGAGAGCAGCACCCGGTCACCGGGGGTGACCGTCTTGACCCCGGCCCCGATCTCCTCGACCGTGCCAACCGCCTCGTGACCGAGCACCCTGCCCGGGGTCGTCTCGGGAACATCCCCGGCGAGGATGTGCAAGTCGCTACCGCAGATCGTCGACGTCTCGATCCGGACGACGATGTCCGTCGGATCGACGATCGTCGGATCGGGCACGCTGTCCCAGCCGCGCTGGCCGGGTCCTTGGTAAACGAGGGCCTTCATTCACAACTCCTGACTCGTGCGCTCACGTGCTGACCGTCGGGTCGACACGCCCTGTCACGGCCGGGTGTTGGAGCCGCAAAACGCGGTTCGCCGAGGTGCGGGGCGAACGACCACCCACCATACACCCGTATGTGCGCTGTCGCGAGTTTCTTTCCCCAACAGCGCGCGAAACGATTTGCGCTGGCCGCCTCGGCTGAGGAGTAGAGTGCGAATTGCTTTGCCCCAACCCTGGCGGGCGCAGTTTCCGACTCCAGCTTTTGGTCAGTGCGGGCGTTGAGCAATCGCCCAATTGCTGAAATGTCGACCGCGAGCTTCACCCGAGCCAGGCTAATCCAGCTGTTTGCTCAGCCGAGCCGGCCCTCTTTGCCAGCAGGAGGTCGTCGGTTCGATCCCGGCTGGCTCCACTCCAAAAGCACCTGCAAAACCAGGTTTCTTATTTGCGGGCGCGGTCGCCCGTGTTCGCGGCGCTCGACCGCGGTCGTAGTTTCCCGCACCAGACCCGCATGTGGGTACGGATCCCCCGTCAGCCGCCCGCGCATACGGTCGTCATACACCGCAAGCAGGCGAGGAGCTCGGAATGTCGTTCATCAATCGCGCATATGCAAATTGTGACGGCGCGCTGCAGCGGCGCACCGGCACCGACCTGCGTCTGCTCTACGGGTTCGGGGTTCCCATCGTCGTCACTGCTTTGCTGGTCTCGCTCGGCATCGCCTTTGCCGCCATCACGGTGACGGTCGTCGCGCTGATGATGATCGAGGCGGTCATGCTCGTGACGGTCGCAATCGGCTTCACGCGGATGCTGTCTGACTCCGGCGACATCGCCGATCACGGCGACTAGCGCGGCCGCGCGGCCAAACGCTTCGCCGCCCCGGGGGAGACCAGTCAGACCTACCGCAGCGCAATCGCAAGACAATCGAAAGGGACGGTCACATGCCTGAGCCGACAGCCGCCGACCACGGACCAACGCCGACGGAGCCTCGCGAACCGCTCGAGGTGGTGATCGTCGGGGGAGGGATCGCAGGCGCCGAGGCGCTGCTCGCGCTCCACGCGCTCGCCGGGGAACGAGTGTCTCTGCGTCTCGTCAGCGCAAGTGACCGGCTGGCGCTGCCGGCGCTGACCGTTGCCGAGCCGTTCGCGCTCGGCAGTGCACCGTCGTACCCCCTGGACGATCTCGTCGCCCACGCGGACGCCGAGTTGATCCTGGGGTCGCTCGCAGCCGTCGACCGTGAATCGCAAGAGATCACGCTCGATGATGGTCAGCGGCTCGGCTTCCACGCCCTCGTGCTCGCCGTGGGGGCCACTGCGGTCGAGGCGGTCCAGAACGCGACGACATGGTGGCCGAGAGGGAATCCAGACGCGTACGGGGGATTGCTACGCGACCTCGAGGAGGGTTACATCAAGCGAGTCGCCTTCGTCATCCCCCCGGGGGCGGTGTGGCCGCTGCCCGCGTATGAGCTCGCGCTGATGACCGCCCGCGAGGTGGCCAGCATGGGCATCGATGACGTCGAACTCACGGTGATCACGCCCGAAGCATCCCCGTTGACGCTGATGGGCGCCGGCGCCGCGACCGCGCTGCGCCAAGAGCTCGACGATGTCGGCGTTCGGCTACGCACCGCGACCGTCGCCCGCGTGCAGCGCACCCCCCATCTCCACGTAGTGCTGCAACCCACCACCCGCAGTCTGCAAGTGGACCGTGTCGTGGCGTTGCCCGAGGTGCGCGGTCTCGCCATCCCAGGTACCGACCACGACGAGCGCGGGTTCATCCGCGTCCATGACGGCTGGAGGATGCGTGGTGCCGAGCACATCTGGGCGATCGGCGACGCGGCGGCCTACCCGGTCAAGTTCGGCGGCCTCGCGACCCAGCAGGCCGACCAAGCCGCCGCAGATATCGCCCGGCTGACCGGCGTCGCAGTCGCCACACCAGACCGAGCTCTGACCTTACGTGGGGTGCTTTTGACCGGCTCCACCCCGCGCGCGCTGGGCTCGCAGCCTCCTTTCAACCTGGCTCACCGGCCGATCTGGCGACCTGAGGACAAGGTCCACGGCCACTACCTGAGTACGTACCTCGGTCTACTCGACCGAGAGCCGACAGATCTCAAGCCGGCAGAAGACGGCGTGGTCATGATCGACCAGATTTTGCCCGACCAGGCTGGCCCGGATGAGCTGCATGCCTTCTGGCGAGACGACAACGACAGCGTTGCGCGACTGGGACACGCGATGCACAACTACCAAGCCACGCACGCTCAGAACGCGTCAGCTCCTCCACGAGCACGGTCAACCCGGCCACCCATAGCCAGATCGAAATAAGGAGAAATCATGAGGTCAGCTCGCTATCACGGTGCCGGAGATATTCGCATCGAGGACATCCCCGAACCGCCGCTCCGTCCGGGGGCCGTGGCCATCGACATCGCGTGGTGCGGGATCTGTGGGACCGATCTGCACGAATATCTCGAAGGACCGATCTTTATCCCCGCAGCAGGTCATCCTCATCCACTGACCCACGAGCAAGAGCCCGTCACCATGGGCCACGAGTTCTCCGGAACGGTGAGCGGCCTCGGTCAGGGCATCACGGATCTCCGAGTCGGGGAGAACGTCGTCGTTGAGCCCTACTTCGTATGTGGCGAGTGCGCCGAGTGCAAGGCCGGCAACTACAACCTATGCGCCAAAATGGGCTTCATCGGACTCGCTGGCGGAGGCGGTGGGCTCAGTCAGGAGATCGTGGTCGACCGACGCTGGGTCCACCCGATCGGCGACATCCCACTCGATCAGGCGGCACTGATCGAGCCCTTGTCGGTCGGCCATCATGCTTATGTACGCAGCGGCGCCAAGGCCGGAGACACCGCTCTGATCGGCGGAGCCGGCCCGATCGGGCTGCTGCTCGCGGCCGTGCTCAAAGCCGAGGGACTCACGGTCATCATCTCCGAGATCGGCGAGGCGCGCAAAGAAAAGGCCCGCTCAACCGGCGTGGCCGATCACGTCATCGACCCCAGCCGGGAGAATCTCGTTGCGCGCGTGCACGCACTAACCGGTGGCGACGGCGCCGATGTTTGTTTCGAGTGCACGAGTTTGAACGCCGTGCTCGACGAGTTGTTTGACGCTGTCCGCCCAGCCGGCGTCATCGTCAACGTGTCGATCTGGAGCAGGCCAGCCACCATCGACATGCAGAAACTCGTGCTCAAGGAGATTGACCTCCGCGGCACCATCGCGTACGTCCGCGATCACCCCGCAACGATCAAGCTCGTACAGGAAGGCAAGATTGATCTGAAGCCGTTCATCACCAGCCGGATCTCGCTCGACGAGCTCATCGACAAGGGGTTCGACACGCTCATCAACCACAAGGACACCGCAGTAAAGGTTCTCGTGCATCCGTAGTACAGCTCAGCGAGTTGTGAAACTCGGCCCAGCGGTGACGCGAGCCTGCTAGCGATTCGCCCGTCAGCGTTGACTGGTCGACCCGGACCGGGTCGCCGTCGAGCAACCGAGCGTCGGCCGGGACGATGTCTCCCATCCGCATCCGGATCACGTCGCCCGGTACCAGCTCACGCGCCGGCGGGGTGATCCACTTCCCGTCGCGCAGGACCCGCGCTTTGATCGCCAGCTACGCCTTCAGCGCGGCGATCGCCTTGCCGGCCTGGTGCTCGGCGGAGAACCCCACCACGGCGTTGGCGATCAGCAGCAGCAGGATGATGCAGAAGTCCGCCCAGTGTCCCAACGCGGCCGACAGCACGACCGCGACCTCGATCATCCACGCGATCGGCCCCCAGAAATACTCCCCAGCCGCTTCTGCACCTCGGCCAGCGGCAGCTCCTTGAGATCGCCGCTTGCCTCCGGGGACGGGCCGCGACGAGGGACCGCACCGGCTGCCGGCGGAGCGCTGGGATGCGACCGCTGGTCGGCCGTGTCGACCGGTGTGCGTGCCGTCAACGGATCTGGTCCCATTTCCAGTCGCGGATCTCCGGCAGGTCCTGGCCGTGACGGTCGATGTACTGCTTGTGCTCCACGAGCTTGTCCTGCATCGTCTGCTTCAGGTAGCTGCCGGCCGCGCCGAGGCCGGAGACGCGGTCGATCACGTCTGAGACGAGGTGGAAGCGGTCGAGCTTGTTCTGGACGCGCATGTCAAACGCCGTCGTGATCGTCCCCTCCTCGTTGTAGCCGCGGACGTGCAGGTCGCGGTTGTGGCGGCGGTAGGTCAGGCGGTGGATCAGCGACGGGTAGCCGTGGAAGGCGAAGATGATGTGCTTGTCGGTGGTGAACAGCGAGTCGTAGTCGTGGTCTGAGAGGCCGTGCGGATGCTCGCTTTCGGATTGCAGCTTCATCAGATCGACCACGTTGATCACCCTGATCTTCAGGTCCGGCAGTTCGTCGCGCAGGATCGAGACGGCGGCCAGGACCTCGAGCGTGGGCGTGTCGCCGCAGCAGGCCATCACGACATCGGGCTCGGCATCCTGGTCGTTGCTGGCCCACGGCCAGATCCCGACGCCCTGCGTGCAGTGCACGACCGCCTCGTCGATCGTCAGCCATTGCGGCGCCGGGCGTTTGCCGGCGACGATCACGTTGACGTAGTTGCGGGTGTTCAGGCAGTGGTTGGCGACCGACAGCAGGCAGTTGGCGTCCGGTGGCAAATACACCCGGACGATGTCGGCCTTCTTGTTGACGACGTGATCAAGGAATCCGGGGTCCTGATGGGTGAAGCCGTTGTGATCCTGCTGCCAGACATGCGAGGCGAGCACGTAGTTCAGGGACGCGATCGGACGCCGCCACGGCAGCTCCTTGGTGACCTTCAGCCACTTCGCGTGCTGGTTGAACATCGAGTCGACGATGTGGATGAACGCCTCGTAGCAGTTGAACAGCCCGTGGCGGCCGGTCAGCAGATATCCCTCCAGCCAGCCCTGGCACTGGTGCTCTGAGAGCATCGAGTCCAGCACCCGACCGGCCGGGGCGAGAAACGCATCCTGTGGTTCAACGCGTCCCTGCCACTGGCGCGAGGTCACCTCGAACACCGCGCCGAGAAGGTTCGAGACCGTTTCGTCCGGACCGACCAGGCGGAAATTGCGCCGAGCCTCGTTAAGAGCGACGACATCCCGCAAGAAGCTGCCGAGAACGAGCGTGTCCTGACCTTCGACGGCCCCGGGCGCGGGAACGTCGACGGCGTGGGCCTGGAAGTCCGGCAGCCGAAGGTCGCGAAGCAGCAGACCACCGTTGGCGTGGGGATTAGCGCCCATCCGCCGGACGCCCGTCGGTGCGAGCTCGGCGAGTTCGGGCATCAGTCGGCCGTCGTCGTCAAACAGCTCGTGCACCCGGTAGCTGCGCATCCAGGCTTCGAGCTGCGCGACGTGCTCGGGGTGCTCTGCGTCGACCAGCAGCGGCACCTGGTGGGATCGGAATGTGCCCTCGATCGGTACGCCGTCGACGACCTTCGGTCCGGTCCAGCCCTTCGGCGACCGCAGGATGATCATCGGCCAGCGCGGCCGCGTCGGGTCGTTGTGCTGCCGCGCGTGGCGCCGGATCTCGCCGATCTCCTCGATCGCCGTCTCCAACGTGCCCGCCATCAGTTGATGCATCGTCTCGGGGTCGTCGCCTTCGACGAAGTGCGGCGTCCATCCGCATCCGCGAATGAACTGCTCGAGCTCCTCCCGCTCGATCCGTGCCAGCACCGTCGGATTGCTGATCTTGTAGCCGTTGAGATGCAGGATCGGCAGCACCGCGCCGTCGCTGATCGGGTTCAGGAACTTGGTCGACTGCCACGCGGTCGCCAACGGTCCGGTCTCGGCCTCACCGTCGCCGACCACACACGCGACGATCAGCTCGGGGTTGTCAAACGCCGCCCCGAACGCATGGCTGAGCGAGTAGCCCAGCTCCCCGCCCTCGTGGATCGATCCCGGTGTTGTCGGCGCGACGTGACTGGAGATGCCACCGGGAAACGAGAACTGGGTGAACAGCCGCTTCATCCCGAGCTCATCCTGGCTGACGTTCGGATAGATCTCGCTGTAGCTGCCCTCGAGATACGTGTTGCCCACCAGTGCCGGGCCGCCGTGTCCCGGACCGGCAACGTAGATCATGTCGAGGTCATGTTTCGTGATCACCCGGTTCAGGTGCACGTAGATGAAGTTCTGTCCGGGCGTCGTCCCCCAGTGGCCGACGACCAGCGGCTTCACATCCGATAGTTCAAGCGGGCGCTTCAGCAACGGGTTGTCATACAGATACAACTGACCGACCGACAAATAGTTCGCGGCCCGCCAGTAGCGGTCGATCCGATCCAATAGATGCGCGGACAGAGGACCTGCAGCCGGCGCGATCGGCAGATCCGCCGGCAACCGCTCGGGCTCCGCCACCAGGGCAGGCGGATGTTCATGCGCGGTCGTCAAGAGGAGGCCCCGTCTCCGTTGATCGCTGGGACCGGTAGAGCCGGCGGCGTCGGGAGGTCCGCGGCGGCTTGGGTCTCGTTCTTGAGAAACGCCCCAAGCTCCTGGATCGTGCTCATCAACGGCGCGGGGAAGATGACGGTCGAGTTCTTGTCGACGGCCACCTCGACCAGGGTCTGCAGGTTGCGCAGCTGCAGCGCCAGCGGGTGGGCCATCATCACATCCGAGGCGATCGCCAGCTCGCCCGCGGCCAGCGCCTCGCCCTGGGCGGCGATGATCTTGGCGCGCTTCTCGCGCTCGGCCTCAGCCTGGCGGGCCATCGCACGCTGCATGCTCTCGGGCAGCTGAATATCGCGCAGCTCCACCACCGTGACCTCGATCCCCCACTCCTCGGTCTGAACGTCAAGGATCTCCTTGATGTTCTCGTTGATCGAGTCGGTCTCCGACAGCGCCTCATCCAGCGTGTGACGCCCGACCACCGCGCGCAGCGTCGTCTGGGCGATCTGATCGATCGCCTCTTGAACGTTCTCGATCGCGATCACCGAGCGGATTGGATCCTTGACCCGGTAGTAGGCGACCGCGGAGACGTCGATGCTGACGTTGTCCTTGGTGATGATCCCTTGCGACTGGATCGGCCTCGTGATGATCCGCAGCGACACGCGATGGATGTGGTTGACCAGCGGCACGCAGAACATCAGCCCCGGTTCGCGCGCTTCGCCCTTGACCTTCCCGAGCCTGAACACCACGGCGCGCTCGTACTGCTTGATGACATAGGCTCCGAACATGGTCTGGCCTCTCTGGCTGGGGTGATGCTGGATGGGTGGTGCATCAGTGGCGAACGGCTGGCGCCGTGCGCGGCGTTCAGGTGATGCCGGTCGTGGTCTGGGCGTGCTCGGCCCGGTGATGGCGCTGCTCAGCGAGACTCGACGAGGAAACCACCAGTAACAGGCGCTTCCGAAAGACGGTTCATGGACTCGAACTCCTGAGGCGATAGTTCGCGATCACCGCGAAGCGGTGCCGAACACGACGGCCGAGTCGCTGAAGCCGAAAAGCACAGGCCCCGCCGAAGGTTGAGGCGAAGCTGCCACTGATCCTACTCCGCGCGCCGGTGTGCGCTGTGGCCGTCCTGTGAGTTGTTGCAAGGATCCACGATGAGCTCGTGGCACCGCTCGGGCGACGGGACCGATCATCTGCGAGTGCTGATCGCCGATCGGCGAAAGATCGCCTCGAGCTCATCGTCCCCTCGTGGCGGCGCTCGGCCACGAGGTCAGCGCCCGCGAGAGCTCCCCGACCGATCGGGGCGCGAGAGCGGGCTGCAGCGCGGGCTGGCGACCGGAGTAGGATCCGCATCAGCTCCGCCCCAACCTTCGGCGAGCTTGGCGTTCCCGGCTTCAGCGACTCGGCCAGCGTGCGCAACACCTCTACGGGTGATTGCGTCATCCAACGCCTGAGGAGCTCGAGCCGATGCACTGTCTCTCACCAGCGCACGTTCACCCATCCGATCGAGCTGCGCCCGCGGTTATCTCGGGCGCCGTCATCGCGCGGCCGCATGAGGGCTACCTGCAGCGCTACACGCGACTGACGACACCGCCTTCGCCGATGGCGCGTTGGTGGCGCGGTCATGCACAGGCTCTAACGGCCGCGACGGTCCGTCCGCTGATGGAGCGCAGTGGCTGAGTCGGCCGTCGAGCACGACGACCTCAAGGCGGTCGCGACACTCACCGGCAGCCTGACCCCGGCGATCCTGTTCGCATTCGGCTACGGCAGCGGGCCGGTCGTCGCCTGCGGGCTGATCGTGTGCGGCTCCGGAGTGCTGATCGGTCACTTCCGCGGCTACCGGCTGACGTTCACGGTGCTCGCCATCGTCTGCGGGCTGACGGTCGCCCTCAGCGCGCTCGTGGCCTAAAACCGAACGGACGACCGCGTGGAACCTCACCATCCGATGTTTTGAGGAGGTCACGCGTGAACGTCTTGATTGTCGGTTCAGGGGTTATTGGCACGGTCTACGGAGCGCAGCTTGGCGCGGCGGGTCATGCGATCACGGTCCTTGCGCACGGGGAGCGTACCGACATGGTTGCGGTGCGCGGCCTACGTGCCCGGGATGTCAGCTCCGGCGTCGAGACGCACGCTCCGGTGAGGGTCGTTTCCTCTGCGGCAGCGCAGGATCTCGACGTTGTTCTGGTGGCCTTGCGACGCGATCATCTCCAGAGCGCGGTCGGGACGCTCTCCGAGATCTCGCTCAACGCACTGGTGCTGTTCATCGGCAACAATCCGGCCGGGCGCGCTGGCATTCCCAGCGGGTCAGGCGCTCGGGTCGCGCTCGGCTTCCCCGGTGTTGGCGGCACGATCAGCGCCGGTGTCGCCAACTACTACAAGATCGCCCGGCAGCCGACGGCGATTGAGGCAACCGACGAGCCGCGTCTCGCAGCGCTCGCCGACACGTTGACCGCGCGGGGCCTGTCGGTCCAGCGGGTGGCTGATATGGACGGCTGGTTGGCCTATCACGCGGTCTTCATCGCCTCGATCTGCGCCGCGCTGTACCGCTGTGCGACCGACCCGGAGCGACTCGCGCGCGGCCGGGCGACGCTCAAGCTGATGTGTCTCGCGATCACCGAAGGCTTTCGGGAGCTGCGCGGCGCCAACGTCACCGGATGCCCACGCAATCTCGGGGTCTTGCACAGCCGGTGGTTGATTTGGGTGGCTACCCGGTATTGGGCGCGTGCGCTGAGATCACCGATGGGCGAACTTGCCTTCGCCGCTCATGCCCGACACGCGGAGCCGGAAATGCGCGCACTCGCCGCTGATGTCATAACCCGGTTGGGCCGTGGCGACGCGACCGTTGCGCTCCGAGCACTGCTCGCTCCAGAGCCATAGTCCCAACGATCGCTGAAGGACAGAGTCCCGATCGGATGTCGAGGTCCTCCTGACAAGAACGAGCGCGGCGATGCTGGAGAGGCTCAGGGCACCCCAGTTCGACGACGCAATCGTAGCCGCGACGCTGCGGCTGTAGCATCGGTATCAGCCTCGCCTCAACCTTCGGCGGGCAGCGCCTTGCCGGCTCTGGGCCCTCGGCCGGCGTCATCGTGGCGACCTCAACGGTCGACGCCCCCCGCGTCAGGAGCCGGATCCGTGCATTGTCTTGCAAAAATACTCGATGCCCTGGCGCCTGCGGAATCGTCGTCGGCCTCTACACTATCTCGGACCTCCTCGCCGGACACTCGATCACCGGCAACGGTCAGCCGATGAACCCCGTGTCGTGACCACCGCCGACCGTACGCGTGGGGTGGGATTTCGGCGGTGGTGGGCGCTCGGCGCGCTCGTCCTGGCCGTCTTGGCCGTCGGCCTGGACGGCACGGTGCTCAGCGTGGCGCTGCCGACGCTCGCGCGCAAGCTGCACGCATCGGAATCCGATCTGCAGTGGTTCTCCTCCAGCTATCTACTGGTGCTTGCGGCCGCGATGCTGCCGGCAGGCCTGCTCGGCGACCGGTATGGCCGCAAGCGGGTGATTCTCGTCTCTCTCGCTCTGTTCGCGATCGGCTCGGCGGCGTGCGCCGCCTCCCCGTCGAGCGGTGCTTTCATCGCTGCTCGGGTGCTGCTGGGATTCGCCGGCGCGGGGATCATCGTGATGTCGCTCGCGGCGCTGACCGTGCTGTTCGACGAGCAGGAGCGTCCGCGCGCGGTCGGAATCTGGGCTGCGGCGAACTTCCTCGCGCTGCCGATCGGCCCGATCCTCGGTGGCTGGCTGTTGAGCCACTACTGGTGGGGCTGGGTGTTCCTGATCAACGTGCCGGTCGCGCTCGTCGGGCTCGGCGCCACCTTGGCGCTCGTGCCCGAATCCCGGGCCGACAAGCGCCCCGGGCTTGACCCGATCGGGGTCGCGCTGTCGGTTGTCGGCCTGGTCGCGCTGATCTATGGCCTGATCGAGGCCGGTCAGCACGGCTGGAGCGGGCTTGGCGCCACGTCAGAGATGTCCGCCGGCGCACTGATGCTGCTTGGCTTCGGCATCTGGGAGCGGCGACTCAGCCGCATACCAGGCGGTCAGCCGCTCGTCGACGTGGCGCTGTTCCGCTCGCGGTCCTACACCTGGGGCGTGATCCTCGCCGCGATCGCGATCTTTGCGATGTTCGGGGTCCTGTTTACGATGCCCCAGTATTTCCAGGGCGTTCTGGGGACCGACGCGATGGGCTCTGGCCTGAGGCTCCTGCCGTTGATCGGGGGGCTCGTGCTCGGGGCGGTGCCCGCCGACCGGATAGCGCATCGGGCGGGCGCCAAGGTTGGTGTCGCCCTAGGGTTCGCGCTGCTTGCCGCAGGATTGCTGCTCGGTGCACACACCAGCGTCGGCTCGGGAGGTGCGTTCGTCGCAGGATGGATGGCACTGGTCGGGTGCGGCATGGGCCTCGCACTCGCCACCGCTACCTCGACGGCGCTCTCTGAGCTGTCTGACGAGCGAAGCGGGGTGGGCGCGGCGGCGCTGCAGGCGATCAACAAGCTCGGAGGTCCGCTCGGCACGGCGATCCTCGGGAGCATGCTGAGCGCCGTCTATCTCGCCCGGCTGGACCTGTCCGGACTTCCGGCAGTCGCTGCGGCCGGCGCCCGGCAGAGCATCTTCGGCGCGGTAGCGGTTGCACAACAGCTCCACTCACCCGACCTGCTCGACTCCGCTCGGGCCGCGTTCGTGCACGGGATGGACCTCGCACTGCTCGCCTCCGGCTGCGTTGCCGTCGTCGGTGGCGTGCTGGCGGCGATCTTCTTGCCCCGGGCGAGCGTCACCGAACCAGTGGAGCAACCACCCGCCGGGACGCAACCTGCGGTTCTCCCCGGCCGGTGATTGCCAGCTGCAGGCATGACCCGCGCCTGCGTGCCGCGAGCCCGAAGCCGCATAGCTGAATCTCGCCGGAGAACCTGATCTTCGGTGAAGCGCTTTGCCGGCTCCGGGCAGGAAGTGGGTTTCCTCAGCGTCCGCGTAGTCGTTGACGACGGGCACGGCTGTTGGGTCTGAGTTGGTGGTCGAGCGTGATCGCGGCGGCGAGACAGCAGCAGCGGGCCAGGATGCCTTGGCGGAGTCCTTGGAGGGTGCGCGCCCCGTGGCGTTTGAGGGTGAGGATGTCTTTGCAGGTCCAGAGGATCGATTCGATCCGTTGGCGGATCGGCGTCAGATGCGGTCGGTGTCGGGATTCGTTTCGGCGTCGCGGGCGCAGGATCGTTGCGTCGCGCGCGCGAACGCGGCGGTGAACCCGCGTCCGGCGTAGCCTTTGTCGCCGATCAGCGTGAGCGGGCCGTGGTGATCGGCGCGGTCCGGCAGCATCAGCCCGATCTCGCGCTGATCACCCTTGGGGGAGCAGAGCGCATCCAGGATTGGTCGCTTTTCGTCCTCCCATCGGCAAAAACGACCAACCCTGGCCGGGACCGGGTCCGCCGGCGTCGATCATCGACGATCCCGGCTTCGGTCAGAACCGCAGCGGGTGCGGACACTGCTTGGCGGCCTCGCCGGACCGTGCGATCGCTCATCTAGGTGGGTGATCGTTCGCACGACAGGATCAACGATGATGCGTCGCCGCTCCCCTACGGCTCGCTCCGCGAAAAGCCGCCGCGGCCCTCAACCCTCAAGTGGCCTCGTTTTCGACCGGCGCAAGTAACCTCCTTTTCGACCGGCCTTGACACCCCGTGTCGAGGCTCGTGGGCGAGGCATTCGATTGCGTAGTTGCCGTTGGTGTCGCGTGCGACGCCGTCGATGTCGTGTTCGCATGCATTACTGCTCTTGCGCAAGATCGTTCAAAGGGACTCGGCCTCCTGAGCTGACCGTCGTCTGACACAAAGGTGTCGCACGGCAGCCGAGTCGTTGATGCCGGAAAGGCATAGCCCGTCGCGGTTTGAGACGAAGCTGACATCAAGCTTACGCCGCTCGATCGTCGCTTCGTTGCGATCTCGGTGCCTACAATGCACCGATCGCAGCTCGCACGGGCAGTCCCGACCAACATCTCCGCATTCTGATCGCGAACGAGCGTAAGGATCGCCTCGACCTCGTCGTGCCGATCGTCGTGGGACTTGGCCACGAGGTCATCGCCAGGGAGATTGAGGTGGAAGATGTGGGTGCCGTGACCGCTCGGGAGCGCCCCGATCTGGCGCTCGTCGGACTCGGGGCAAGTTCGGAGCATGCGCTGGGATTGATCGACAAGATCGTCCGCGAGGCCGCCTGCCCGGTCATCGTCCTGCTGCACGCACCCGATCCCGCCTTTGTCAGGGAGGCGTCCAAGCGTGGCGTGTTTGCCCAGATATCCGACACCGACGTCGAGGAGTGGCAGAGCTCGATCGACATCGTGCTGCGGCGCTTCGCCGAATATCACGACCTCGAGGGTGCGTTCGGCCGCCGTGCGTTGATCGAGCGCGCCAAAGGCATCCTGATGGAGCGCCATTCGATCGACGAGGACGCTGCATTTGAGATGATGCGCGAACGGTCGCGAGTCGACAACCGCAAGCTGATCGACCTCGCTGCCGCCGTTGTCGACGGCCACCGCCTGCTGCCCAAGCACGTCGAGCCCGCCCTCGCGGTCTCGAACGATCGAGCTTCGCAGCACTAAGCGTGGCGGGAGATCGGTCGTTGCGCGGACGCGCGGGTGCTTGCCCGGGCGCTGGTGGGCGGCTGATTTGTCCCCGCCGGGTCGTGGGGGCGGCCGTTTGCCCTGCCTGAATGAGGATCGGGTCGGGTTGTATCGGCGCCGCGGGCTGGAGTCGAGACGCGCCGCCGTCTGTAGTGGAGGCCAGCAGCGCCAGCGCTTGGAGTACGATCCGTATCGGCTTCGCCTCGACCCACGGTGAGGTTGGCGGTTCCGGCTTTTATCGACTCGGCCGGGTGTGTGTGCGACACCGTCGGTGTACGCACTGACCCACGTGTCAGGAGCCGAAATCATGAGCCGTCGCTCGGAAGTGTGGGGTCTGACCGACCGATTGAGTGAGCCTCGCAGCCAGCTTTGGTGCTTGGGTATGGGGTGGGGATGGTTTGGCTCCGTCGGAGACGATGAGGCCGATGCGGCGATCAGGAAAGGTGCGCCCCAGACCGCTGACGACCGCGTTCACCGGGCCACCGCGGCCGGACGGGCCCGTGGGCTGGGGAGCGTGAAGTCGCTGATGCTCGGCAGCTTTTCGCGCGCAGGCCTCCATCACTCAGACCGAGCCGTGTTGGTGGCTCCATCCGCGGGTCTTGCTGAGCAGCGCCGTCACCGGGCCGAACACGCCCAGCTCTATAAACGCGCTCGGCAGCCATCACCGCCGCCAACCGCTCCGCGTTTGACGAGACCCATCCCATGAGTACGATCGCGCCGTCCTCGGCCGAAACCCCGAGGTGGTCAGCGCTCACCTTGGGATCCCACTCAAGTTTGCGTCTCACCGCCTCTTCGACCGTTTTGATCTGTCGTTCCGGTCTTCATTCGCTATCTCCTGGACATGCCTCGGCCTCGTTCGAGCAAGCTACCCGACCAAATCAGTCTCGCACGGTCACCGCCCGGCCTTCGCAGCGCGTGGTGGTCGGGGCTCGTGTCAGCGCCGGCAGCGCGGACTTCAGTCCGGGGCCGACGACTGGATACGTCGCAGGGGTTCCGAGCGGTGTAAGCTCAATCTTGGCGCCGCTTCGATCCTCGGCAGGCACCGCTTCAACGGCTCCAACTTTCGGCCGCAGTCGGCGTGATGATCGCAGCGATCATCACGCGAAACTCGCCAGCGGAGTCCAGCGATGCCTCTTTCAGTGAGCGCCACGCCGTTTGCTCGCCCGAGCGGGGCCGGCACGCGGCCGACGGCCCTTATTGGTCAGCAGCCGGTCGTGCCCACTCGCTCTTCCTCGACGAGTTCAACACGGGCGCGGCGCCCTTCAGCGACGTGCTGGGGTGCCATCTTTCAGCCCGGCACCGAGAGGACGCCGCTCGGCTTGTCGTCGAAAACCAGGTTCAGTCTCGCTCCGGCACACGGACGGGCCCGCGCTGGGCGGTCAGACCCCGACGTGACATCGAGCGCTCGTCAAGAGCCACAACACGAAGGAGCAAAGCATGACTGATCTGCACAACACCGTCGCGGGTCGCGACCGCACCGATCGGGTGAAGGTCCTCATCGCGGGTGGCGGAGTGGCGGGTCTGGAGGCGGCGTTTGCGCTGCGCGAGTTCGCGGGCGATCGTGTTGCCATCTCGATTCTGGCCCCGACCGAAGAGTTTGTCTATCGCCCGATGTCGGTCGCCGAACCGTTCTCGTCGGGACGGGCCGAGCACTACCCGCTCGCCGAGCTGGCCGACGCCGCCGGCGCGAAGCTGGTGCAGGATGCCCTTGCCCAAGTCGACGCGACGAACCAACAGGTCCGTACGGCGAGCGGCGCGGAGCTCTCCTACGACGCGCTGCTGATCTGTCTCGGAGCCACCCTATACAAGCGTTACGAGCACACGACAAACGTGGACGACGCCCACATGGACGAGCTACTTCATGGGCTGGTGCAGGACATCGAGGCAGGCTACACGCACAGCCTGGCGTTCATCGTTCCCACGCCGATGCCATGGCCGCTACCCGCCTACGAATTGGCGCTGATGGCTTCAGAGCGCGCCTGGGACATGCAGACAGATCTTTCGGTCACCGTGCTGACACCCGAGAAGGCGCCGCTGGCGATCTTCGGAGCCGACGTCAGCCTGGCGCTCTCTCGCCTCCTGACGGAAAGAAAGATCGAGGTTGTTACCTCCGCGTACTGTGAGGTCCCAGAGGCCAAGACGATCCAGATTCATCCCAGCGGTCGCTCGCTCAAGGCTGACAGAATCATCGCCCTGCCGGAGCTCCGCGGTCCGGCGATCAGCGGGCTGCCGTCCGACAACGGCGGGTTCATCCCGATTGATGCATATGCAGCGATCCGCGGGGTCAAGCATGTCTGGGCCGCCGGCGACGCGACCGACTATCCGGTCAAGCATGGTGGTGTCGCGGCGCAGATGGCCGTCACAGCGGCTCGTTGTATTGCCACGCTCGCCGGAGCCTCAGTTGAGCCCCAGGAGTTCGATCCGGTGCTCGAAGGTGTACTCCTGACCGGTGGCCGGCCACGCTACCTGCGCGGCCAGCCGACCGGAGCTAACGGTGCGCCCCCGGAACTGCTCACCCTGGAGCACGATGACCACCCCTCGAAAATCGCAGCGAGGTACCTCACCCCTCAACTCGCAGCGCTGACACCCGGATCTCGCGGGTCGATCAACGCGGCAGTCCCGGTCGCTGCCGCGAAATGACGTGGTCGTCGGCAACCTGATCAGACATCACGGCAACGCGTCTCGCACTCGTGCTCCGCGCCCGGGTATCGATAGCTGAGGCTGCGCTCGTCGGTGAACCGGCCGACGACGGGGCCGGCGATGGGCGACCGCTGCGGGTCAGCCCAGGCGATCCGCCGCAAACGCCTGCTCAGCGACATGACGCCGGCGTCAGCGCGCTTGAGCAGACGTCATTTCACGTGACGCGCCACGCCTGCGCGGAGTAGAGTCGTGGCGAGCTTCGCCCCAACCCTCGGCGAGCCTGCTGTTTCCGGCTTCAGCGACGCGGCCGGCGTGCGCGGCGCCCCTGATGCGGTGATCGCGATAGCCAACGCTCAGGAGCCGAGTCCATGGACCATCTCATTGCCGCCCCCGGTCAGTCTGACCACCTCAGCGCTCACCGCATCCGGCTGCATCGCGTCGGAGGGTCCGCGAGATGATCCTGATTTGCTATGACGGATCCGCCGACGCGCAGGCTGCGATCGTGCGCAGCGCGCTGCTGATGCCCGGCAGCCACGCGAATGTGCTCGTGATCTGGGAGACGATTCTGCAGACGATGACCCGCAACGGCTCGATCGGCATGGGATTCGGAATGGTTGGCCTGGAGGACGACACCAGTGCCGACGCCGCGATCGAGAAGGGCGCACAGGACACCGCGACCGACGGGGCCCGGCGCGCCACCGCCGCGGGGCTCGTCGCCGAACCGAGAATCGCCAATCGCGACGGCGACACCGCCGAAACGATTCTCGCCGTAGCCGTCGAGCTGGACGCCGACGTGATCGTCCTCGGCACGCGCGGGCTCGGGAGCATGAAGTCGCTGATGCTCGGCAGCGTGTCGCACGCGGTACTGCACCATGCCGACCGCGCCGTCCTGGTTGTCCCCTCGCCCGGCCTGGCCGAGCAACGACACCGCGGGATCGAGCGAACGCAGAGCACCGCCGGCGTCACGTGAGGCGTGGTCTTCTTGGTGTGCGTCGGGGGGACGACTTTCTCGTCCGCGACCGCCGAGGAGACCGCGCACAAATACGCATCCTGACTCAAAACAATGAGGCTCGACGGGGGTGATGTTCGTCGTGCCCGTCCGCCCGTAACCGCATCCACGAGCAGGGGCGTTACGGGCTTGGCGGTTCTGTCCGGCGCTGGCCGATAGCCACGCCGGCGGCGAGGTTCAGCTCGAAGCGCCAGCTGGTGGACGTCTCCCAGGTCGCGATGACCTGCTGCTCGCCGGGACGGTTGATGTCGTCGAGGATGACTGAGGCGTCGTGGACAAGCCTGTCGTCGAGTCGGGGGAGCGCCGCTGCGCGCGCCGCGCCGTGGCCGGGCTCGAACGCCGGTGGACCATCGACGATCAGCAGGTCGATCTCGTTCGGCAGCTCGTCCGGCGGGTACCACGGCGGGTCCCCTTGCAGGGGGGCGTGGACGACGCGAGCGATCCGGTCGAGGTGCTCTCGTCGAAGCTGGTCCTGTATGAGGGTTGCCCAGTGGGCGTCGTGCTCGAGCGAGGTGAGGCCGCCGTGTTCGCGTTCGTGTAGGAGCCGGGCGATCAGCACTGTGCTCACGCCTGAACCGCACTCCAGGATGCGCGTCCGGCCGCCGTGAACGATCTCGTTGCACACCTCGACCAGACCCGCCGGGCGCATCGAGCCGGTTGTCCATGGGAGATACCCGCCGCGAACGAGGAGTGGGCTGAGGATCTGCCAGGCGTCCGCGTCGGGTCCGGTCGGCGGGCTGGTCACGCGGCGAGCTCGGGGGCCCCGGGCTTGATCAGTTCGGTGTAGGCCTGCTCGTACACGGTCGCGATACGCCCGGTCTCGAATTGCCTGGCCCACGCGCGCGCCGCAATCGTGTTGGGTCGTAACTGCCCTGACAGGATCTGCTCAAGCGCGATCGCGAGCGCCTGGGGGTCCTCCGGAGCGACGATGACTCCACGCCCGTCGGCGAGCGTCTCGGGAAAACCGTCGACGTTGGTGCCGACGACCGGTACGCCAAGGCCCATCGCCAGGACCGCGGTCTGCGAGAACGCCTCGTCGCGTGACGGACATGCTTGGACTGACGCGCCGCCGACCCACGCCCCCGGATCGTCCACCCAGCCGTGGAGCGTAACCGTGCGCTGCAGCCCCAGCCGCACGACCTGGGCGCGCAGATCATCATGCATCGCGCCCATTCCAAAAACCAAGACCGGTGGTGGCGAGGCCATGCGCGCGATCGCATCGATCAACACATCGGGCGCCTTATCAGGACTCAACCGTCCCGTGAACATGATCCTCGGCGATGGCAGCCCGGATCGCGGCGATGCGTCCATGCCAACCACCGGTGAGACACCGCGTCGGATCCGATCAGCCGGAATCCCGACGCGCAACGCGCCCGCGCGCGCGTCCGGCCCGTGCGCGTAGAACAGATCGATACGCTCGGCGACGTCAGCCATCACCGCCCACGGCGGCTCCTGATTCCATTCATAGCCGTTGTGCTCGCTCGCGATCAGGGGAACGCTGCCGTTCGTGACGGTCGCCGTCGCCCACCACGCACCGAGCATGTGCGCGTGGATCAGGTCAACGCCGAGCAGTCTCGGTGCCAGCCACTGGGCGAAGGCCGGGTCGCACGTCCATTGCAAGTCGCGGCTCGAACCCATGACCTCCACCTGGAATCCATGAGCGTGGGCGAGCGCCACGCCCTGGGGCGTCGCGTTTCCAGCCAACAACCGCGTTTGATGTCCCCGTGCCGCCAGAGCACGTGCGACCCGCAGCAGCGAGAGCTGCGCACCCCCCAGTTCAAGCTTCGCCACCACTCGCGCAACAAGCACGCTCTCACGGTACGCCACCGACCAAATCGCCGGCGGGCGGCTGTTCCTAGGCTCTCACCAATTCAGATCAACGAAAGGACGCGAGCATGGACCGCACGCCGTTGCGGTGGGGAATCCTCGGGACGGGTGGGATCGCTCATACCTTCGTGAGCGATCTGCGCCTGACCGATTCGGGTGTCGTGAGTGCCGTGGGGTCTCGCAGCCAGGGCTCGGCGGATCGTTTTGCGGATGAGTTCGGTATCGAGGGTCGGCATCCCAGTTATGAGTCACTCGTCGGCGATCCGGGCGTGGATGTGATCTATGTGGCGACCCCGCACCCGATGCACCGAGACAACGCGATCCTCGCTCTGCGCGCGGGCAAGCCCATCCTGGTCGAGAAGCCGTTCGCGATGAACGCCGCTGAGGCGACTGAGATCGTCGCGGTGGCGCGGGAGGCGGGGCTGTTTGCGATGGAGGCGATGTGGACGAGGTTCTTGCCGCACATCGCCGTGGTTCGCGACTGGCTGGCGCAGGGGGCGCTCGGCGAGATCGTGGCCGTGACCGCGGATCATGGCCAGTGGTTTGTCGAGGATCCCCGGTCTCGGCTGTTCGCTCCGGAGCTCGGCGGGGGCGCCCTGCTGGACCTTGGGGTGTATCCGGTGTCGTTCGCGTCGATGATCCTGGGCACGCCGAACCGGATCGCCTCGATCAGCGACCCGGCGTTTACCGGCGTCGACGCGCAGACGTCGATGGTGTTCGGCTATGAGAGCGGCGCCCAGGCCGTGCTCACCTGCACCCTGCGCGCCAAGAGCCCGACCCGCGCGTCAATCGTCGGCACCGACGCCAGGATCGAGATCGACGGCGACTTCTACGCTCCCGCGGCGGTGATGCTCGTGCCGAGACAGGGCGAGCCGACCAGGATCGAATCCAAGCACGAGGGCCGGGGGCTGCGCCATCAGGCCGACGAGGTCGCCCGTCGCTTGGCGGCCGGGGACCTCGAGAGCCCCTTGATGCCGCTGGAGGAGACGATCTCGATCATGCAGACGATCGACGCGGTGCAGGCGTGCGCCCGGTCGAACCCATGAGCGAGGAGATCATTGACGCTCGTCATCCGCCGCGCCGGCGAGGCTGGTGCGAGGCGCCGGCGGAGGTATAGATACGATCGCGGCCATGGCGTTCAGGACGGGATGGCGACATGCGTTAGGAGTGACGCTCGCCACCCTCGCCGTTGCTGGCCTCAGCGCCTGCGGCGACTCGGCCGGCGTCACCACCTCCTCGACGAACGTCCTGCGCCAGACCAAGCAGCGGCTCGAACGCGCGGTCGCCGATGACGCACGCCGGAACATTCGTGACTACTGGAAGGGCCGCTTTCACTTCGCGGTCAACACGCGATGCCGGCCGACGTCCTCCGATGCCGACAACTGGGCGTGCACGACGACGGTCCGCAACTCACGGCCGGGGACGGACACCTGCCGGATCAAGACCCGGGTGCATGGCACCGAGACGACGTTCCGCTTCCAAGCGCCGCTGCCATTCGCGCGCAACGTGTTCTCAGAAGGTTGCCCGACGCTGCACAGCGAACTGCCCGTCGGCTGACCGTGCAAGCAAGAGGAGCGTCGAGGCCCGTCTCAGGTACCGAGTTGGTGTAGGCGTACCCACCGCCGCGCTGCGAATCGACAAATCAAACTGGGCGGCATACCTGCCGCAGACAGACCAAGCGCCAACCCAGGTCGGAGCTCGGGAGTTTTTCGCGCCGTGGGGACGCCGAAAGTTCCCGGTCTCAGAGAGCGACGGCCGGCCGACCGAGCAGCGCTGTTCCCGCTCGCAGGTGTCTGCCCGAGCGCCAGGGCTGAGCGGCGATCCCGCCGGGCGTGACGCCGTGGGACAGCCGGCCACCTCGCGGCGGCAACGCTACGGCGAGTCGGTGCGTCGGCGCTGTGGGATGCCGAGGTCCGTCCAGACGATGCTTGAGATGCCGTCGGCGGTCGTGATCCCGTAGGACTCGCTGGGATCGTGCGCGGTCAGGATCGCGATCAGATACCGGCGTCCGTTGCCCTTCACTCGCCCGATGCTGTTGATTTCCCAGTTGGTGTCGGTCGTAAGCGGCAGCCATCCGTTCTTCAGAGCGATGTTGACGCTGGACGGGACGCCGCCGCTGACCCCCCATGCCTGGTCGGGCTCGACATGCTCCATCAGACCGAGTTCGTAGTGCTTGGAGGCGGCGTTCAGCAGGCTGTGCTTCATCACGAGTTCGCGCAGCAGGCGGATCTGGTCGAGCGCCGAGGTCGTCGTCTCGCCCCAGTAACCCTCGGTGTTGGGAACGGTCTGCGTCAGCCCGGCCTCCGCGTCATACGTGCTGATACCAGTGCTTGCTCCGACGAGACTCCACAGATCCTGAGCGTCGTCGTTGTCGCTGTTCTCGATCATTCCCTGCACCAGCGCCACCTCGTCGCCGTCCAGCGGGGTGCGCGACAACTGGGCCTGGCGCAGCAGCGTCTCGAGGATGTCGACCTTGATGATGCTGCCGGTCTGCTCCCGATCGCCAGGATGGTAGGTCCAGGTCTGACCAGTCCGGAGATCCTGCACCGCAGCGCTGATCACCCCGCTGCGCCCCGACAGGTAAGCGCGCATCGCACGCGTGCTGAATGGGTCGATTGCCATCCGCGGTCGCGCGGATGCGGGCTTTTGCCGGACGGAGTGCGGCGCCGTGCGCTTCACCGGCACTCGGTCTCGTCGCGTGTGGCCTCGCGCTCCCGCGGTGTGGCCTCGCGCTCCCGCGCACGCGGCTGCCCCGACCGTCACCAGCAGCACGAACACGATCATGGCTGCCGTTCGGCTGGGCGATCCTCCCGATGACGACTCGCCGCTGGTCAGAGATCACCCATCCCCGGCGCGCTGTCCTGTCCTCGACGACGGCGGAGGCGGATCGGCCCGCGCGCCTGCGCGATGTCGACAACATCGCCGCGCTGGGTGACCTCGATCTCGCGGTCGGCCGCGAGCTCGGCTGCGGCGGCGCGGGCGGTGTCCATGAGCGAGCGAAAGTCCTGCCTGGTGGGAGCCGAGGCTGACCGGAGGTCGCGTCGAGCGACGTACGTTCGAGTAACACCGTAGCCCGTCATGTGGTCAGGGTCTTCTGGAGCAGGACAAGGTCTCGCCACGTGCCGCGCAACCGGCCGACTTCTGGCATGCGGCCGGTCTCAAGGAACCCGGCGCGGGCGTGAAAGCGCAACGAGCCGTCGTTCTCGGAGTCGATCCCAGCGACCATGATGTGGGCGCCGCGAGCCCGCAGCGTTGCTTCCATCGCGCCCAGCACGCAACCCCCGACACCGCGAGAGCGGGCGCCGCGTCGAACATGGATGGAGTGCTCCCAGGTCGCCGCGTAACCGGGCCACGGACGGAACGGCTCGGCTGCGATGAAGCCGAGCACACCTGAGGCATCTGCGACGACGAGGACCGGGTGCCCCATCGTCGCGGTCTCGGTGAGCCACTCCTGGCGCTCGGCGACCGTGGTGGGCTCTTCCTGCCAGATCGTGAACGAGGTTTGCATCACGTCGTTGTAGATGGCGACGATCTCCGCGAGGTCTCCTGCCTGGGCGGGTCGGATCAGCCAGTTGGTCATCGGGTCTCAGCGGCCTGGCCGAACAGTCCGCTGAGCAGCAGCTGCAGACCGAAATCGAAGTGCTCGTCCAGGCGGGCGACCGCGTACTCGTCGCGCAGCGAGCTGAGCAACGGACGCGGAGCGTCGCCCTTGCCCCACGGCAGCGACCGCTGTAGACCGGAGGCGCGGACCGCCTCCTCGAGTTCCGCGCGGGAGAGCACATAGGAGAACAGCGAGTTCGCGGCGGCCACGAGCTCGAACCGTTCACGTCCCAGGCGGTTGAACACCCCCAGGAGAGCCTCGACCACGTCGAGCACTCCGGGCAACTCAAACCACCGGATCAACACCAGACGCGGCAATCCCGGGACCCCCAGCAACCACGCTCTGAAGGCGTGCGCCCAGCGCAGTAGGTCGTCGATCGAGTCCGGGCCGGCGGGCAGCGACTCACACAGCTCTGCCAGCACCGCATCGTGCAGATCACCAGCGTCTGAGACGTGGCGATACAGCGCCATCGGCGTGACCCCCACGGCGCCGGCTACCGATCGGACCCCTAACGCCTCCACCCCGTCCCGGCGCGCCAGCTGGCAGCCAGCAGACACGATCGTCGAACGGTCGAGGGTTACCCGCACAGCGCGAGTATACACCTGTATAGTCAGCGACGCGACGGATTCCCGGCAGCTTGTAGCCCACGACCGCGCCTACAGCAAGCCGCCGGTGTTGCGGCCGCCGAGCGCGAAAGCGTACGTGGGCGCCGTCCCGTCTACGACCCCGTTTGACAGCGTCACCCCGGTCGTTCGTCGCGATCAGGAGTGAGACGAACGTTTGATGAAGCTGAATCGCGCGATAGCTCAGCAAACCTAGCGATGACTGCCATTAGGTCACGAGGATCTCCGAAAAGAACGCAGCGAAGACCTGCGGAGGACTTGACGGTCACTCTAGAGTAGGACGGAGAGTGGTGTGCCGCGCACGTTTTGGCGGGTGGGGCGCCGCCGCTGTTTCGGGTCCTTGGACGTCGGGGGGGGAACACTGAGACCGCCCTGCTCGCTGATCGCCTGTTCGTGTGAAGCTGCACAGAGAACGGAGTGGTTCGCCAGTTGAGGTCTGAACACGGCATGGATGGGTGCGTTGGCGCCGCCTACCGGATGGCTGACTCCAGTGAAACTGGGGGCAACCCGGGATCGCCAAGCGTCGCGCGATTGGCCGCCATGAACCCGCTCGCCCCGGCGCGGGCGTCTCGCGGCGGGCTAGGCCGCCGAGATGCCTAACGAGCAACTGGCGGATGTCCTGAGCGAGTTCGCTCGCACGATGGTCACGGACTTCCCGATCCAGAAGATCCTTGATCACCTGGTCAAGCGGATCGTTGACATCATGCCGGTGACCGCCGCGGGCGTTTCGCTGATCTCCCCGGGCGTGGACCCGCGCTACGTCGCCGCCTCAGACCAGTCTGCGCTGCGGTTCGAGAAGCTGCAATCCGAGCTGCGCGAAGGGCCGTGTCTCGCGGCGTTCTACACGGGTGAGGCGATCGCGATCCCGGATTTGAACAGAGACAATCGCTACCGGTGGTTCTCACCCCAAGCGCTCGAAGCCGGGCTGGCAGCGGTGTTCACGTTTCCGCTCAACCATGACAACCTCAGGCTCGGGGCGCTTGACCTGTATCGCGATACTCCCGGTGACCTGTCGGAAGAGTCGATGGCGATGGCCCAGACGCTGGCTGATGTCGCCGCCGCGTATCTGATCAACGCTCAGGCTCGCGCGGACTTGCAGGATTCATCGGATCAGTCGCGCGAGGCGGCTCTGCACGATCCGCTGACCGGCCTGCCCAACCGGGTACTGATCGTCGAACGGTTAGAGCACGCCTTCCTTCGCGGGCGTCGCTCGGGCCACACGACAGCGGTGTTCTTCATGGATCTCGACAGGTTCAAGGCGATCAACGACACCTACGGTCACCGGGTCGGCGATGAGCTGCTGGTCGCCGTGGCCGAGCGCTTGATCGCCGTGCTGCGGCCCGGTGACAGCGTCGCACGCCTGTCCGGGGACGAGTTCGTGGTGGTATGCGAAGACCTCGAAGACGCCTCCGACGCGAGCGTTATCGCAGCCCGCTTCCACCAGGCGCTGGCTCAGCCGTTCGTCCTCTCGGGCCTGGAGCTGCAGATCGCCGCGAGCGTCGGAATTGCGTTCACCGGACGTGGAATCGAGGCGCCCGAAGAGCTCATTCACGAGGCCGACCTCGCGATGTACCGGACCAAACGCCACCGCGGCCAGAGCCGCACCGAACAGGTCTTCGATCTGCGCGAGCTGCACCTCGCCCAGCACCAGGCCGGCCTGGCAAGCGGCCTGCCCGGCGCTTCTGCACGCAATGAGCTGCATGTCGAATATCAGCCGATCGTCAACACGCTCGACGGTCAGCTCACCGGCGTGGAGGCGCTGCTGCGGTGGAAGCACCCGAGCCGCGGGACGGTTCCACCGACGGTGTTCATCCCGTTCGCCGAGCAGTCCGGCCAGATCGTTGAACTCGGCCGGTGGGCGCTGGAACAGGCCTGCTCAGATCGCGAAGGCTGGCACAACCCGCAACCCGATCAACTGGTCGTGTCGGTCAACGTCTCGCCCCATCAGCTGATGTCCGCGGGCTTTGCGCACAGCGTGGCGTCGGTCCTCGACACGACGAGGACCGACGGCCCGATGTTGACACTCGAGGTGACCGAACGCGTCCTCGTCAACGACGAGGAACGCGCCATCATCGTGCTGGGCGAACTCAAGGACATCGGCGTCAGGCTGGCGCTCGATGACTTCGGGACCGGCTACTCCTCACTTGGCTACCTGGAGACGCTCCCGATTGACACGATCAAGATCGATCAGACCTTTATCGCCAAGCTCAGCGGCGATCCCGGCCGGCAGACGATCGTGCGCTCGATCATTCAACTCGCCCACGGGCTGGGGATGACCGTCGTCGCCGAAGGGGTGGAAACCGTCGAACAACACGAGACGTTGACCAAGCTCGGCGCCGACGCCTGCCAAGGCTTCTACTTCGCCAGACCGATGTCCGCGCTGGCCATCAATACGCTCGTCGCCCGCGGGCAGGCCATCTTCCCGCGCCCGCCCGGAGAGGCCAGCCTCCCGCGCGCGCCCGGAGAGGCCAGCCTCCCGCGCGCGCCCGGAGAGGCCAGCTTCCCGCGCGCGCAGTAACCGTCCTCGTCGTGTAGAGGACGCGCTTGGCACTCCGGTCAGATCCTGTGACGATCAAGTTGACCGTTGTGCGGGTCGGGCGGGCGTTGACCGCCGTCATCCGCCGACCGAGAGATCAAGGACAAAATTCATGGGACCTGAGTCCAACGTCGCCCCCGACCGTCCCCAGGCCGCCCGGGCTGCGGCGAAGCGCGCTGCTCCCGGGATCGGTTGTCGCAACGCGCTGATCTGCGCGGCCGTGACCGGCCTCGCGCTGGTCCCGGGCGTCGCGGGCGCTCGTGCGCCGGGGGTCCGCGCGCTCGGCGCTGCTCGTAGCAAGGTGAGCCTGGGACGTGAGCTGCGCGGCCTGGTTCGGATGCCCGACGGTCCGGCCGGGGCGATCGTCGTCGTTCAGCGCGGCGGCCAGCGACGGGTCTACAGCGCCGGAGTGCGTGCGTTGGGCACGCGGCAGCCGGTTCGGGTCTTTGATCGGATGCGGCTGGCGAGCACGGCGAAGGCGTTCAGCGGCGCGGTTGCGCTCTCGCTCGTCTCTGCCCACAAACTCTCCCTCGACGACACGATCGCGAAGCTGCTTCCGCGGCTGCCGGCGGCGTGGGGCAAGGTGACGCTCCGCGAAGCGCTGAATCACACCAGCGGTCTACCTGACTTCTCGGCTGCCCCCGCCTTCCTGAAGTACCTGACGGCACATCTACACGCGAGTCCGTCGCCGCGGTTCCTGCTGAGCTTCATCGCTCAGGACCCGCTCGAGTTTCGCCCAGGCTCCCGCTACCACTACTCCAATACCGACAACTTCATCGTCGCGATGATGGCCGAGGCCGTGACTCACCGCACCTACACCCGGTTGCTGGCATCCGAGGTCTACCGGCCGCTCGGTCTGCGACACACCACTCTGCCGCGTGGGGCGGCGATGCCCGCGCCGTACCTTCACGGGTATCAGATCGATCCGCCCAGACAACCCGAGGACGTCTCGACCCTGATCAGCGCCGCGTATGCGTGGGCCTCAGGAGGGCTGGTCTCGACTCCCGCGGAGCTCAACACCTTCATCCGTGGATATGCCGGCGCGCACCTGTTCAGCCGGGCCGTCCAGGATCAGCAGCTGCGGTTCGTCGCGGGCAACTCGGAGCCGATCGGGCCCGGAGTCAACGGCGCTGGCTTGGGGATCTTCCGCTATCGAACGCGCTGCGGAACGATCTATGGGCACACCGGCAACACGTCGGGCTACACGCAGTTCACGGCGGCGACGCGCGATGGCCGGCGCTCGGTCACGGCGTCGGTCAGCGAGCAGATCACCAACAAGTCCACCGGCGCCCGCCTCGCCGCGTTCCGGCGGCTGCGCCAGATTGAGACCGACGCTGTCTGCGTGGCGCTCGCTCGGTGACGGCCGGCGCGTCACCGTCCAGATCCATATGATGCCCGCTCGTCACGCCGCGACCACGCGCCGGCGGACGCGCCTGCGGACAACCAGCGGATGAGCGGTCGGAGCGACGACGCAGGCGCTCTCGGCCCCGACCAGGAGGAGTGGGCGCAACCGCCCCAGCCTGCCGCCGAGCCCGTTCGCGCCAGCGCGATCTTGAGCCTGCGGAGCATCTGGATCGCGCCGCTGGTGATCAGCGCCATCCTGATCGCGGTGATCACGGTGATCTACATCGGCTCCGTGGTCAATCCGTCCGGTCATCTGCATGGCCTGCCGGTGATGATCGTCAACCGCGACGCCGGCGCCACCGTGCACGGCCGGCGCGTCGACCTGGGGGAGCAGATCGTCGATGCGCTGCAGCAGGCATCGCCGGTGACGTCGAGGCTGGCGTTGACGCGCAGTCGCCTCAGCGCGGCGAAGGCGAAGATGGACGCCGCGAAGGCGTATGGAACGCTGGTGATCGGAGCGACGCTGACCAAGACGACGCTTGAGGCGGCGGGCCTGACGGGTCAGTCCGGGCACGGCCCGGCGCGGCCGGCGCTGACGTTTCTGCAGAACAGCCGGCTCGGATCGCTCGGCGTCAGCCTGGCCGCCGGCGTGCTGACGCCGGCGACCGCGGAGATCTCGGCGCAGATCGCCTCCAAGCTTCACTCGGATGCGGGCGCCGACCTGATCACGCTGACGCCCGTCGCCTACCGGCCGCTGCCCGACCACTCCGCGGTCGGGCTGTCGGCGTTCTATATCGCGCTGCTGGGGATCATGGTCGGCTTCCTGGGGGCGACGCTGATCAACTCATCGGTCGACGGGGGGCTCGGCTACGGGACGACCGAGGTCGGTACCCACTACCGACAGCGCCGGCCGGTCGCGATCAACCGCACGCAGACGCTGCTGGTCAAGTGCGCGGTCGCCGTCGTCGCGTTGCCGATCCTGACCGGTGTCCTGCTGCTGGTGGCGGTCGCAGCGCTCGGCCTGCACGCTCCGCATGTCGTTTATCTGGTGCTGCTGCTGATCCTGGCATCGATCATGGTCGCCGCCGGAACGCTGGCGTTATTCGCCGCGTTCGGCGCGATCGGTCAGCTGCTGGCGATGATCCTGTTCGTCTACCTGTCGCTGGCATCCTCCGGCGGCACGGTCCCGATCCAGGCGCTGCCGGGTTTCTTCCGATTCGTCGGCCATGTCGAGCCGCTGCGCCAGTTGCTCGGCGGCACCCGCGCAATCCTCTACTTCAGCGCGCGCGGCGACGCCGGCTTGACGCAGGCGCTGATCGTGATCGCCGCCGAGCTCGTGTTCTGGCTTGTGGTCGGTCTGACCGTGACCAGCTGGTATGACCGTCGAGGGCTGTACCGGGTGGCGCCGGACCTGCTGGCGTACATCGAGGAGGCGGCCGACCGCCGGCCGCGCCCATGAACGACGATCGCCTGAAGCGCACGCCGTCGAGTTGATGGACGTGTACGGCGAGCACCGGCTGCAGGCCAGCATGCCTACGCCTCGTGGACGACGACTTCTGAGGTCGAGCGGAGCGGCGGGCGCTCGTCGACGGGGATGCGGACGATGCGGCCGTCCTCCCACGGACGTAGGAACTGGCCGCCGGACGCGCTGCGGGGGCCGTCCAGCCGTCGCTCGACGGCGCCGAGCACCGCGAATGCCATCTCGCCGAGCGCGCGCAGCGGCTGATGGCGGTTCTGACGCGAGCCGAGCCGGCACTCGGCGAGCGCATCGAGACCCAGCTCGCGCAGCGCGTCGATCAACAAGGCGATCTCGATCCCATATCCGACCGGGAACGGCAGTCGCTCCAGCAGCCGGCGGCGGGCCGCGAACTCACCGGCGAGCGGCTGGGTGAACCCGGCCAGCAGCGGGAAGTGGAGGTTCAGCAGCGGTCTGGCCATCAGCTCGGTGACCCGGCCGCCCTGATCGGCGAGCGCGCGTCCGCCGACGTCGAACGGTCGCGCGAACGAGCCTTTGACGAGCGCGATCTCCGGCTCGGTCAGCAACGGGCCGAGCAGCCCCAGCAGGTGTCGAGGATCCGGATTCGCGGTGTCGGCGTCCAGGAAGCACACGATCTCACCGCCGGTCGCCGCCAGTGCTCGCCACATCGCATCGCCCTTGCCCCGCGCGGGCCCGAGCTCGGTCTCGAGGGCGTCCTGCTGCATGACCGTGGCGCCGGCGGCGGCGGCGCGGTCAGCGGTCCCGTCCGCCGACGCCGCGTCGACGACGACCACCTGATCGACCAGACCTGCGTCGTATGCGGGGCCGACGGTCGTCTCGATCACCCCGGCGACGGTCGTCGCGCATTCCCTGGCCGGGATCACGACCGTGACCGACGGCCGGTCTGCGCGGTCGCGCAACTCGTCAAGATCGAACTCGTCGGCCGCGTAGCGGCGGCGCACCAACCAGGTCGATACCGCGAGGTCGACCGACAGTCCGCGCGCCGCGCGGCCATCGGTCCGCGCCGCGGTTATGACGCGGACGTCAGCGGGTCGCAGGATCGGGATCGCGTGGCGCGCCAGTGCGCCCGCGAACGCCTCGTCTTCGAGCGCCCGCGCGGAGGCGATCCCCCCGACCCGGCGGTAGACCTCGGCGTTGACGCCCAGTGACGCGCCCGCGAAGTGGTGATGGGCGGCGCCGGGGTCGACCGCGGCGATCTCCGCCATCCGCGCCTCGGCGTCACGGCGCCGCCGATCGAGCACGGCGGTCGGCAGCTCGGCCGCCTCCGCGGCGAGCTCGATCGCCCCGGCGATCACGTCCGCACCCCGCTCCAGGTGCGCGAGTTGGCGCTCGAGCCAGTCAGGCGCGGGCTCAGAGTCGGCGTCGGTCGTCGCAATCAGGCCGCGCGGAAGCCCGAGCGATCGTAGCCGCTCGGCCGCCGCATCCATCCCGAGCCAGCGCGCCGGGCCCGATCCCTCGCCCGGGCCTTGGAGGATCGTCAAGCTCAGCCCAAGCCGCCCGGCGGTCTCCCGCGCCACCTGCTCGGTCTGGTCCCGACAACAATCGGCGATGAGGATCGTCTCGAACGCGCTCAGCGCAACGGTCTGGGCGGCGAGCGCCTCCAGGCAGGTCCCGATCCGATCCTGTTCGTCGTGGGCGGGTACGACGACCACCGTCACCAGGTCCATCGAGCTCCCCGCGCGATTTGCTCGCTGCCGCGTTCGTCGTCCTCGTCGGCGTCATCGGTGAGGACGCCGACGATCCGCCCGTCGGCTCCGTACCAGCGCATCCGGTGCTCGTCGCCGACGATCGCGACCTCGCCTTCGCGCCGCAGCTCACGGTAGGCCCGGGCGGCCGCAAACCCAGCCGGTCCAGCGCCGATGATCAGCAGATCGAGCCGGTCGCTCACGTTCGCTCCAGGACGTCGAGCAGGTAGTCGTCGGTGCCGTGCTCGCCTGCCGCGCGCAGCCAGGGCCGCGACCGCAGCCGGCGGTGGATCTCGGTCGCCGACTGCGGACGCTCAGGTCCCGACGGGCGCCAGTGGACCGCCACCAGCCGCCCACCGCCGACCAGCACCTCGCGCAGCCGCTCGAGCGTCGCCTCGAACGCGTCGTCGTCCAGGTAGTAGAGGACCTCCGAGGCGACCACGAGGTCGTGGTCGCCGGGTCCGATCGCGCCCGGGATCTCGCCGAGGATCGCGTCGGCGTGGGGGAAGCCGGCGAGTCGCGTCCGCGCGGCGGCGACCGCCGTGGGTGAACAGTCGATCGTCGTCAAGGCGTCACAGCGCGGGGCCAGCCGGGCGCTGAACACGCCGATCGAGCCGCCGAGCTCGAGCGCGGATCCGAACGGACCGGGACCGGACGCGCTCAGCGTGGCGGCGTATTTGGCGTGCTCGTACACGCTTGAGCGGTAGTGCCAGGGGTCGCCGTCGTGCTGGTAGCGGCGCTCGAACTCGACCGCCCTCATCGATCGTCCTCCGCTCGGGCGTGGAGCGCGCGGGCGCCGGCGGCGGCCAGCGCCGGATCGAGCCGGTGCTGCAGCAGGAACAGCTCAAGATCACGCCGGGCGCGGTCCAGGCCACCGCCGGTTGCGAACGGATGCGACCCGCAGGCGCGGGCAGCCTCGTCCAACAGCGCCCGCGACGCGTGCGCGATCGCGACCCGTGCATGCAGCGCGACCACTCCGAGCTCCGGGGTGGCGGCGTCCATCGCCTGTGCGGCTCGTTGCAGCCAGGCGACGATCGTCTGCTGGGCAGCGAGCATCCGCCCGGCCGCGAGCTGCTCCAGCGGTCCCGCGTCCGGCCGCCTGGCGAGCTCGCCCAGGGCGGCGTCCAGCGCGCAGTCGGCCATTCCCGCCCAGCTCGCCGCGGTGCGCAGCGCGTCGCGGCCGAACCACGGCGGCTGCGACAAGCCGCCCGGCGGCCCGAACTGCGCCAGCACCGGCGCTCGGCGAAACACGACCCGGTGCGAGACCGACGCACGCAATCCGGAGGCGCGGTACCAGCGCTGGTCGACGATCACCGACGCCGGGTCGGTCAGGTCGACCCAGACCGCGACCGGGAGCCGCGCGTCGGGATCACGCGCCAGCACCAGCGCGCGGTCAAGCCCGCCCGCACCGGAGCAGAAGGTCTTGACGCCCGACAGCGTGGCGGCGCCGCGGCCTCGCTCAACGGTTGCCGGTGCGCCCTCGCCGGACCGCGGATCACCGCCCCAGACCCCGACGCGAAGGCGCCGGTTACGCACCGCGGCGAGCTCCACCTCGCGTAGCGCCGGCGGCGCCTGCACGGCGAGACGCTCGACTCCGTTGAGGTGCCCGTCGAAGATCCGCCCGACCGACGCGTCGGCGCGGGCGACGGCCCGGACGAGCTCGAGCTCCTCGACCGCCGGCGGGCGCACCCGGCCGTCGGTCGCGTTGAACGCCAGCGCGCCCGCGTCCTGCAGCAGCGTGATCGCGTCATCGGGAAAGATCGGCGTCGCGCTGCGGTCACGGTCGGCGGCCGTCGCGGCGATCTCACGCAATGCCGCTTCCAGGGTCACCGGAGCGGACCGCAGGGTGTCAGGGGCAAGCGCGGTCTCGTTCATCGCAGCGGCTCCAGTGACAGCCCGCACGCCCGGGCGTGTGCGGTCGCGAGCTCGACGTAGCGGATCGTTTCGGCCGCCCCCGCGCGACGAGCTCCCGGCCCGACCCCATCATGCGCGAGCACGATCGAGCCGTCCACAAGCTGTCCGCGCGTTTCCTCGAGCATCTGCTCGGCGGAGTCCCCGCGCCAGTCGTGCGTGTCGGCCGTCCAGCCGACGAGCCGCAACTGGTGCTCCCGGGCGACGGTCGGCGTCCACGGGGCGGTGTCGCCCCACGGCGTCCGCCACAGGATCGGTCGCACGCCTGCGGGCGCGAGCTCGTCGAGCGCCGCGCGCGTGTCGGCCCGCAGCCAATCGATGTCGCGCCTGGAGTGGCGGAGGTGCTCGTGGCAGTGCAGGCCGACCGTGTGCCCGTCGTCGCGGATCCGCGCCAGCAGCTCCGGCGCGGCGGCCGCGCGCGGCGTGATCGGGAAGAACGTCGCGCGCACGTCGAGCGCGCGCAACAGCTCCAGCAGCGGCGGGGTCCAGGTCCGATCGGGCCCGTCGTCGAACGTCAGCGCGACTGGGGACACGTCAGGATGGGCGGCTCTCGAGCGTCTCGGTCAGCTTCGCGATCGCGAACCCCCACGCCTGCGCCGGCTTGACCTTGGGCGGCAGCGATACCTCGTCGGGGTTCGTGACGACGTCGACCAGCACCGGTCTGGGCGCGGCGAACGCCTCGTCGAGCTCCCTGACGTCACGTTCGGTTCCGTAGGCCTGCTCGTCCTTGATTCCCTTCGCGCGCTCGTAGATCGACGTGCGGCTGTCGCGGTCGAACGGCCGGCCGTCGGTGTTGCGCTCGATGAAGTACTGCTGCAGCTCCGGATGGATCGCCTCGAAGGCAAACCGCATATGGCCGAGGATCGGGTAGTTGCGCAGGATCGAGTGACGTCGCTGGACGACATCGTGGATGCCGATCAGCGCGATCGCGCCGAAGACGACGGCGACGACGACGAAACCCCAGCCGCCGAGCGCCAAGGCGGCGGCGACGGCCAA